>JACLAD010015590.1_pt1 | contig 77573 bp, 94 predicted proteins | sample 8027901 | NCBI WGS metagenome assembly JACLAD01 (sample SAMN15725071, study PRJNA655200) | protist metagenome | isolation source: fluorescence activated cell sorting (FACS) single amplified genomes of... | place: Spain: Blaines Bay Microbial Observatory, Mediterranean Sea | collected 2016-07-05 | reverse complement strand
TTGCCGTATTGAGAGAAGATGCCACCCGTGTCAACGAGCGCGATGTTGTTCAAACCCTCAGTGGCGAAAGAGCAAAAGGCAACCTGACGCAAGATGACGTCACGCCGCACAGAAGGGGAGCATTTATTGAGCCTTCACTTGCCTACGGCAAAGACAAAAACCCTTTCTATACCGTTGATGTGCCCCTAGTGGGTCGCGACCGCCAGGTCAAAAAAGGTGAGAATCGGCCTGCTGTTAAACGGATTGATCCACGAGGCGCCTACATCACCGAAGAGGCGGACCCAGACACAATCCTCAACGCCCAGCACGCAAACGAGGCAGAGGTCACAACCAGCAACGCGCGAATTGCTGACGAGTTAAGGCAGGAATACCGCACGCCACTGATCACCAATGATCAATACCAAGAAGAAATACGACAAGGCACAATCAGGGACGTCAGCGCGCGTGATCGCAATCATGTTGCTGACAAATTCACTGAAGACGGCCAGCGAATACCGGTTTACGAGACAAAAATCAGAGAAGACGGAGGCGTTGAAGCGCCGATGTATCGCATTGGCCGCGCAACCAACGTTGACGAAGACGAAATTCGCAACCAACTCAACCCCAGATACAAAACAGAAAGCAGTGCTTTTGACACGCAGGTCGTCAGAACAGGCGCCTATGTCAAACGCGACGCAGACGGCAATCCAATTCCCGATAAAAGAGGCAAGTTGGCCCGCACTGAGGGTTTTGCTGTTGAAACAGGCCCTTCCACGTTCCTGAATCGAGAAGATGTCTACCCGTCTGTGCCGGGTATGCGGAAGGGCATTGAAAAAGATGTCCGCAAAGGCAACCTCGAGAACGTTGATACAGCTATTGCCTCTCTCGATCAGGTCTTAAAAGAGCTGGCCGGTGGCCAGTACATGACGGATCCAGACGTTGCTAACGGTTATCAACGCATGGCCATCGAAATCGAGGCCGGCCGGTTGGACCCAAGGGCCGTTCCCGAGCGTGCTCGCCAAGAAGTTGCGCAATATCAGGCTGTTTTGCGCGCAGCTGCCGCGCCAGTTGAGCGTGTTCCCATCCAAAGCCAGCCCACCATCACAGAAGTGGTGCCCGACAACCCCGCAGACCTTGTTGCCGAGGAAATCAACGGCCCAGCACGCAATTTTGACGGCGATGGCCGCGTTGTTCAGGGCAAATACGGCGATTTCAGCGAGTTAGAGGACGGATCAGTCAATGGCGTCAGCACTTTCAGCGCTCCTGAGCTTGAAGAGCCGGAATTGGCGCAAGCACGCAGGGCAGTGGACGACATGCTCGGACTTTCCAGCTATCGAGGCGGGCTCGATCTCGACAATCAGGCGAAATTAGACCAACTTTCCCGCGCGGTTCTTGATGACGCGGTGGCATCAGTCCCGGCACCGATGGTGAACGCTAATAACAAGGAATTCCAGGCTGCATTGCGCCAATCTGCAGATCGACTTGCCGGTAATCCAGTGCGTGTCGTGCAGGGTCGGTCCATGCCAATCCGAACTCCCAACGATCAGGCCGTAGTCGAGACCGGAACAGCAGTTCCTCAGACCCAGCAAGCTGGCGTTGCCAACACGGAATCTGTGTCACAGCTGAATGCACCGGCACCTGCAGGCCCAGTTGGTGATGTTGATCCTGAAGTGGCCAGATTGTTGCCTTATGTCGGCAATGGAGTCCGTGATAGTCAAATCGATCTGATCAGCAAAGGGCTTGCAGCCGAGCCAGGCAGCAAATCTCGAGAAGCCGCAGACCAACTGTTGTCTCTTTTCCGCAGGCGGCTTCGTTAATTAGTCTCCCGATAGACTGATTTCATGAAACTGCTCACCTCGGCAGGCAGGCATGGCTGTAACTGACGTCATCATCCGCCGTGGCGGTAAAGACAAATGGGTGCTTGAAGGCCCTCAAAGCCTCATCGGTCCTCATTCCGACAAGCACAAGACTGTTGGTGCAGACGTTCATCGCATCACTGGTGATGTCGACATCTACGAGGTCAACAGCGATCCCTGCGCGCCAACCCGCACCACAGCTCCTGGAACTTACGCATTCACAATTGAGCCTTTCATGCAGAAAGGCATTCGCCAGCCGATTAAAGCGATCAAGTGGGTCTGCCTTGCCAAGTACCGCGACGATGGCACCCCTGAACCGCTGTTCCGGCAGATGGTTGGAGCCTCTGATCGCAAGTTCGTTCTGAAGCCCGTTACGACAACAGCTGGTGAGCGCCTGTTTCTGATCATTCAACGGATGGGCGGCGTCAGCTCGATCCAGTACAAGCTTTGCCTGGACGCGACGATCACAAGGTCGTCGTCCAAGACGTCTCCTCAAAAAGCTGAGCCCAAGCCGATGGTTGAAAAAACCGAAGCTGACAAGGCATGGGATCTCATTCAGGCTGGATCTGATCAGGACTGATGAGTTTTGCTCTCGGACAACGGGATCCGCTGGCGTTGCAAAGAGCCCTAGGGCAAGCCAACTCCAACAAAGAGGCGTTGTCTGAAACGTCAGATGTAGCCATGGGCTATGCCGGCGGTTCACCAACCAAGCCGACTGGGGATCGTTTTGCAGGCGATCTGATTGCAGGGCAGCTTGGCATCAATGGCGAATTTGCCACTCAAATGCGAGACCCTGTGGGTCAGCAAAACGTTCAGGCTTTCACAGAACTTCTGTACAACGGGCCGTTCTCTCCTCTACCTCCTCCGGTGATGTAGTCATGGTTGCGTCTGCACTGCGAATGGCGGCTTCAGCCGCAGCCAAGCCCGTCGGGGGATTGCTGCGAAGCATAAAAAATGCTTCGCCGATGGATAACTTGATCCGCTTCGGGCCGGAGTTTGGATACGCAGCGATGTCTGGAGGGCTTTTTGCCCCAGAAAACGCAACGCTGGGCGAGCGCGCTTCAATGATGGGCGAAGACTTGGCTTATGGCCTTGGCAGTTCCCTCCTTGGCCAGGGGATTGGTCGAGGTGTTGGCAAGAGCCGCGCTCGAATGAGGATGGCCAATCTTCCGCCAGAGCAGCAGATGACCAAAGCTGCTCGCAACGAATACCGCAATACGGTCAATTCGTACCAAACCGGCGGTGACATCCTTGGTCAAATGGGCATGGTCATGTTGCCTCGCCCTGTCACGCAGGGTGTTTACGAAGCTGCAGGAGAACGTGGCAATGTTCAGGCGCAAGAAATTGCTGAAACCCAGCGCGGCATGCTCGAGGAGCAGGAACTGATGATGTTGTTAGGCCAGTTGGCAGAAGCTGGCTATCTCGGCGGTCAAGTTGCAGCTCAGCGATCGGCGGGTCCCGGTCTCATCTTGAACGCCTAAACCATGGCAGACGATCCCCGCCAGTTCACTCCAGCTGAGCTCGCCAATGTCTTCACGCAGGCGGAACGCGGCAGTAATCGGGAATATGCGAGTTATCAGCGTCAGCTACAAGGGATTGACGACTTTGAGCTGCCTCCAGCTCAGCAAATGCTGAGCCGCTCGCCGATCGTTAATTACGCCAAGCAAGTCCTGCCAGAAAACTTTGGAGCAACCAAAGCAGGAGATTGGGTTGCTGAGCAGGTGAACCGGCTCGCAGAAGCACAGCCGCAGATGCGGCCTCAGCTCAATCGAGCCAATGCACTGGCAGCCAAGATGCCCCTTGGTGGCTGGAGTCAAAAGCAGAAAGACGACTTTGCCCAAGCTCGCATTGAGGATCCGCTTGTTCGCCGCACCACTGTTGAAGCGGGCATGGCGCCAACACCGGACAACACTGGTGAAGTGCGGATGAACGGGGACATTGGAGCCAGGGCATCGCAAGTTGCTGGCGTTGTCCAGAGCGATGTCCTGCAAGATGGCCTGCGCAACATCTGGTGGTTCATCAACGCACCACAGGCGTTGACCAACTTGGTGGCTGACGAGACGGTTCAGCGCGAGGGCTACAAGATCCTGGGGCGAGAGAACGAGCCAATCATCAAAAACCGTGGTTACCGAATGGCTGCCACATTGCCGGCGGTGCTTGCCACCAGCTTTGGCATTGGCAATGTGATGCGCGAAGAGGGATACAAGGCTGTTCTTCCTGGAGAAGGGGATCCAAGGGTGTCTGAAAACCCTTTTGCTGAAGCAGGCGCTCGTTACTTCCTGGGCCGGACCGGTGGCTTGTTGCCCTACGACGAGTTCGTCAAAGAACGGCCCGACGTCTCAAAGGAGGAGTACTACAAGTACAAGAGCTATCTGTTCGACAAAGAAAGCGACATCAATCCCCTTGATGGAGATTTCAACCTTGGCGGCGTTGTCAAGGGAACCGTTGATGGCATCCATGGCCCTGAGGTTGCTTTCCTTGGCAAGTCCATTCCAGCCTTAACTGGCATAGTCCCGATTGCTACGGCCATCGCTGGCACCCGTCGAGGCATGCGGCGAGCTGGCGACAAGTTACGCAATGCCCCTGGCGGGGACATGATCGCGATGGCTGATGAAGCCAAGAAGGCGCGCAATGAGGCGCGTAGGGAAGACTTCAAATACCAAAACGCGCTGAAAGAATACGATCCAAACAGTGGCGACACAGCGCCAGTGCAGAAGGTAAACAAGGAAGCGCTTGAGCGTGCTGAAAACAACTATCAGGACAAGCAAGCAGCTGTTGAGCGCGTTGTTCGAGAGAATGCTCTTCTTGGTGGTGGCGCCGGAGCACTAGCCGGTGGGATTGGATCGACCGCAATAGAATCAGTCATAAGAAGTCTCAAGCCAAGCGTTTCCTACCAAGACGAAGATGCTTGATCCAAATTCGGTTTTTCAACAACTCAGCTCAAACGAAGGCCAGGCGCTTTTTGGCGGGGTTGTTGGGCGAAATCTGGACATGGAGCGGGACGCTGCTTCTCGTGCGATGGGATGGATTGCTCAAAACGCGCAAAACGAGATCAGAAATGACCTTTTAAAAGAAACAGGCATTGCTCCTTCGCAGCTCAGCACTGGCCAGCGCGAAAGTCCTTGGATGGATGTTGTCAAAGGTGGCTTTGGCTTGCTGGGAGGCATTCTTGACAAGAACAATGCCAGCAACTCCGGTGGCTCCAGTAGTTGGCTTGATGGCATTGGCGGCATTGACTACAACAGCCCAGTCGGCGACTCTTTCATTACCGACATGGGCTTGAACGAAACCTTCTCCGATTTCGGCAGTAACTGGGACGCTACCAACCTCTGGACTAACTGATCATGTCGCAACTTTTCTCCAGTCCTACTTGGGACATCGTCTCCTCCGATACGGGCAAGAAATCCTTTGTTGGCGGCTTCCTTGACCAGCAGGAAGATGAATTTAGGTTTGCCGGGGACATGATGGACAATCTCTTCCAGACCCAGCAACTCTCAAAGCAAGCTGAAGCGTACAGAGAAGCTGCCAAGAACGGCGGCGGTGGCGGCGGTGGTGGTGGCCAGTCCAGCGGCGGCGGTGGACTTGGTTCAACAATTGGATCAGCTGCTGGCCTCGCAGCCGGCATGCTTATTCCTGGCGCACAGCCATTTGTGGGTCCGCTTATGGGGCTGGGGTCCAGCATCGGCGGACTGTTTGGCTAGAAAGGGACTCTTTCGGCAAAAAGAGCAGCGCTAAAGTAAACACAACGCCTGCACCAGGAGGCAGAGTGGCCGCCGGATTTAGATACCAACAGCCCGTAATTGCGGCAGAGACTCCTGTTCGAGTTGGCATGCCCGGAACAAGCACGACCAGGCTGGCTGGTGAAGTTGTTGAGGCCAATCCAGATTGGTGGGGTCGCCTGGTGCAAGGTTTGCGCGGAGGAGGTTCGCAAGCCGATGACGCCATTAAGGGCGTAAGCCAGGGCGCCAAGGGAGCCAATAACGCCATAGGCTCTGCCTTATTAAAAAATGGCGGCAAGCTTGCTGCTGGCACCGGCCTGCTTGCACTCTTAAGTGCCGCTGGAGAGTTTGCTGATGAGGATGACCCGGTTCTGCGAAATGCAGCTCAAGCCGCTGGCAATTTCACGGGAGGATTAAGCGGCACTGCGCTTGGGGCAGGAATCGGCACTGCCATCTTGCCTGGCCTTGGAACTCTTGCTGGAGGCGTTGTCGGCGGAATAGCCGGATCAAACGGCCTCTCTGCCCTTGCTGGAGGTGTGTACGACTTGTTTACCGACGAGAGTCCGGCAGAACGAGCACGCAAGGACGCTCTCGCAAACGCAGGAGTTAGGCGGGAAATCGCTGTTAAGGACGCTGAGGCGTCACTGCCTCTCATGGTCGACCAGATGAAGGCTCTACGCGCTGATGCTTTTGCGCGAGCCGAGCGTGACCTCGCGATTCAGAACGAATACAACTACGCCAATGCAGCTAACCAGATGTTGCTGAACGGGCAGCAGCAGAGCAACCTGCAAGCCCTAGCCACAACTCAGTACTTGCTTGGCTAATGCAGTTATTCCAGTCAGGCTTAGCTCGAGCCGCCCTTGCCAACCAGCAAGGGTGGGCACCAAATACAGACGTCTTTAACAACGTCAAATCAGCTGCTGGAACGCAGTTGTTCACGCAGACCGTGCGCGACAACTACGAGGGTCAGCTCGAGCTCGCCAAGCAGGCAATGAGGGAATACGGCGGGGCTGTACGCCAGGACATGGTCAACGAAACGTCGCTTGATTTAGAGCGAATGAGGACTGACGCAAGGCAGAAAGAGAACAAGAGAAATGCCTTGATCAAAATGCTTTCTGGATCGCCAAGCGCTGTCAACCGCAGCGGCGGTGGTGTCCTTACGGATTCGCAGGTCCTGAACATGGCGTTTGGTGGCTTAGGCGGCAGCCCTCTGGACAACGCAATCGATATGGGCAAAAAGTTCCAGACAGTCGAAGGCATGGTCAATACGGACATGGCTGAAATCACTGGAGCCTTCAATGCAGGCATGAAGAAGACCGTGCCAATGGGCAGGTCTATGGAGGGACTGAAAGCCCCGGCAGGTCAGTCGGCATCATCCACTCAGCTGCAAACGCGGCCGCTTTCCTCCGTACAATTAAGCGAGGAGGACTTGGGCACACTGCTCAAGGAATTTGACCTCTATAAATCTTCAGGAGAAGGGGGCACAGAACAATGAGCAGCAATTCCTTCCTTGAGTTCATCAAGACAAAATTTGGCGACAAGCTCAGCGCCGAAGACCAGCTAGAAGTCTCCAAGCAGCTCGAGGAGAAGTACAGGAAGACGAAGGAGGGGGTTGAGACCTCGCTGATTACGCCACGCACCCCAACCACTGGACTCACGGCCGAGCAAACCCAAGAGCTGGGGGAGGTGCAGATTGGTCTTGACAGGCAGAGGGTTGACTTAAACGACTACAGAGCCCAAGGCCAGCTGGGGATTCGCGCCGCAGCGAACGACCAGGACATCGCGAGATATGGCGCGATGACTGACATCAATACAGGAGCCACAAGGGCAATACTTGGTGATTACATCAGCGCAAGAAACGATGCACGAAATTTCTACGGAGATACGCACAACAGGGAAATTGCTTTTTCTCAGGGCAGAAATAAACAAATTTTTGACTACTTAAATCGAGGTCAAGATCTGCAGTCCAGGCAGCTGACGCAGAACTTCATTATGGATCTAGGTAAAACAGCAGCACTGCTTTTCAGCTGATATGGCTACCGACTTTACGTGGATGGATACGTCGAATATGTTCGATCCGTTTAAGACGCAGAGTACTCAGCTGCAGGCAAACGGACGAGCTGAGATGGAGCAGCTGCTTCAAGATAATCCTGACAACGAGATGCTGCAAGCCCTGGTAATGGGCAGTGCATTTGATACCGCGCAGACAAATATAAATACTGGACAGTTCTTAGACGTTCAGTCACAGCTGAACAGTATGAACTTAGAGATGACAAGGGCGTTTGGAAATATAGCAACGGGCAATGCATTAACAATGCTTGGTGCCGAGTCAATGGTGGCCTCTGACTTGCTCGACAAGCAAGGCAACATCATGGGCGACCTGGCGAACATTAATACCCAGGGCGCCATTGATCGAATTAATACTACGGGCCAAAACAACTTAAACCTTGCCACCCTGCAGGGCTCAAATGCCATTAATCTGGCCAACGTTAATGGGCAAAACGCCATCAATGCAATTGGCGCTCAAGGCGATGTCCAGATGGGCATTAATGCCCAGCTTGGTCGGATCAATGCTGACCAGTCGATTCTGAATAATCAGCACGCAATTGACCAGATTAATGCAACAGGACAAAATAATCTCAATTCAATCTATGCAACAAGTGCAGGAAATATCAATCAGATCAACGCTCAGGGCCAGCAAAACCTCAATGCAATTGGCGCCCAAGGTGATGTCAATGCAATGCTGCAGGCCCAGGCGGGCCAGTTAAATAAAGAATTGGCCTTGGTTCAAGGCGACGTCAGCCGTGGCTTGATTGACGCTCAAGGGCAGATTGATCTCAACAAAATCAACCAACAAGGTGCTGTTGATATCAACAAGATCAATGTCAGTAGCGAGCAGCAGCGCGCGACAGACACTAACCGGATCAACACTCAGCGCGATGCGACCATCGCAACTGATACCAACCGGATCAAAGTCACTGGCGACGAACAGCGTCAAACAGATACCAATCGGATCACGACTCAAGGAGATCAAAACCGGAAGACAGATACCAACCGAATTACGACTCAAGGCACAGAAAACCGAGCCCTGACCCGCGTGCAGGGCGATGAAAGTCGCAAAACAGAAGGCATTAAGGGGGACAACCAGGTCCGCTTGGCTCAAACGCAAGGTTCAGAGCAGCGTCAGACCGATGCAAACAAGACAGACCAAGAGATGAGACTGCGGACTGACGCACGCGGGCAAACCGGCAGGCAGGGAGCCAAGTTCTTCGGATGACGCACGAGAAGCAGATCCAGGCATTCCTGGGCGGACTCGATGACACGCATCGCGAAGGCTTTATGGCCTATGCAGAGCACACCTATTCGGTGGTAGAAATCTGGTTATACGCAGGTGTTCTGGGATATGAGGGCTCGTTCTCGGCGCTGGAAAAATGGATCGCGCAGACGTACCCGAAGCTCAACCGTAAGGCCATCCTCCTGGCAGAGAGCGTCAAACTTGAGGGTGACATTGATTTCTTGCGTCAACAGGTTCAAATGGACCTGGTTTCCGCAGCCGATGCGGCCTCAAAGATCGCGCATCTTTCAAAAGAACTGAGGAGTCACCTGGTCGAGATCGACAAGATGACCAAAGCTGCTGATCGCAAAGGGCTGGTCATGGGTGGGGCTGATCGGGTTCTCAGGGAACTCAAGGCGATCTTCAAGGGCAACGAAGATCTGATGAACGCTTTGGACCTGGCGTCAGAGTCGGTTTGGGCGATGCTCGCGGACGAGGGCTAAGTGAGCAGGGCGGTACTTCACGCCGCGATAGGTCAACCAGAGATTGGCGGGGAACGGGCCGCTAATGCACTCTTCCTGCCCGTAAGACAGTCCGCGATACACCAGTTGAACGCCTGTCGGAGTGCAAGTCATGTAAGCCATGGCCAAAGAATGGCCCAAAATTTTGCCAGACGAAGTTTGCCGCGACACACGAGCCATAGGGAATAAATCATCTAAGCTGACAATATGCCTGCCTCACCAGCCGCTTTAGCGCTACGTCGATCCGCGCAGCTTGCTGCAAAGGCGATTGTCAAAGAGCCGGAAGTTCACGCTGAAGACCCGAAGTCGCTTCGCGCCAGGGAAAACTTCGCGTATTTCTGCGAGCTGATGGGCAAGCCCGCTGCCGAGCACATGATGCTTTGGCACGAGTGCTTCATCACGGGTGAAAGCAACGACTACCTGCTTGATATTGCTGGGCCAAACACATGCTTGTTATCGCCAAGGGGTTCCGCCAAGAGCACGGTGCTGGGCTTGCTGATCGCGTGGTTGATCGGCCGACACGCCATGGCTGGCAGGCTCTTGCGCGTGCTCTACGTCTCTTACAACGTCGACGTCAGCCGAAACAAGAGCGCAGCAATCAAGAACCTGATCTGTGACAAGGACTATCAGAAGGTCTTTCCCAAGGTGCGGCTCTCAAAACAGCGCACGTCTGACGAGCTGTGGGCCATTGACTACGAGTTTGCTGAAACGGATGTCAAAGGCGAGGACGCGTTCACCATTGCCTGCGCTGGCCTGAAGGGAACGATCACCTCGAAGCGATCCAACCTAATTGTGGTGGATGACGCCATCAAGTCCGCCGCCGCTATCTCCAACCCGGACATTCGCCGGGAGATGGAAAGCAACTGGTCCAACGTGATCGTGCCCACCATGTTCCAGGGTGCGCGTTGTATTGCCTTGGGCACCCGCTTCCATTTCGACGACCTGTTCACCACGACTTTTTGCGAGAAAAAGGGATGGCGCGTCATTACACAGGCAGCGCTGCATTACGACGATGACGGCGAGCCCCGCTCCTACTGGGAGGACATGTGGAGCGCAAAGTACCTGCTGAAACTGCAGGCAGATGACCGAGTCGCCTTCAGTTACCAGTACTTGAACCAGCCGGTGAAAACCACTGAGCTGGGTCTCTCGCCAGAGCTGTTCATCACGGGTGAGGTGCCTGATCAGTACGACACGATCGGTATTGGCATCGACCTCTCAGCAGGTATGGGCGAGAGGAACGATTACACGGTGTTTGTCCTGGCAGGCAGGGTTGACGAGAAGTGTTACGTCATCGACTACCGGCGGATGCGCTCGATGGGCAACGTCGAGAAGGTGGAGGCGCTGCTCGAGATGCTGGTGGACTGGAATCTGGTTGCGATGAGCGATTCCGGGCAGTATTTCATGACGGATAACTCAGTTGTGATCTGGCCTGAGGTCGTGGCCTATCAGAAAAGTTTTGAGGGTGACCTCAAAAGAATTTTGTTCAACCAGTACGAGCTCTACAACTTGCAAATTGCGCCTGTCAAAGGGTTTCGTGGCGACAAGCTCGCCAGATTGCGCGGAATCATTGGCTTGTTCCAGGGAAAGAAAATCATCTTTAACAAGTTCCGTGACTACCGCGTGATGGTTGATGAAATCGTCAACTTTGGCCATGCGCCACATGACGATTGCGCCGACGCTCTGAACCTGGTTGTTCAGGGGCTCATGCGGCGCCCAAAGGCTGACATCGAGCACTGGTCCTAAGCTTTCACCATGGCTAAGAGCATTCACAGCGAGCGTTATCGCCGGATCATCGAGGCAGCCCGTCGCAAGGACGGCGAGGCTGGTACTGACACGATGATTGTGAACAGTCATCTCTCGCAGATGAAGCTGTTCATGCTCAGACAGGGTATTGAGTTCTACCCAGGGCAAGACAGCTATGGATATCGCAAGGCGTTCCTCGAGCAGCTGATCACCGATAACGAAATCGACTGCCGGTTGGAAGGGATTGTTGACGACTTTTTGATTGACGGGAAGGGGCTCTTTTATTTCAGGCCTGTCGAGAAGACCTACCGGATTATCTGGTTCAACAAGGAGAACTACAGGGCTTATTACGATGCCAAGGGCGAGCTGGAAGAGCTCGAGCTGATCTACAGCTTTCAGGTCAAAGGGGACTTAGGCGCTCTTGCGACGCAAGCAGCTGACGGCTCAAGCGAGCGCTACGTCAAGCTGACGGTCAAGCGTGACGTCATCATCGAGACGATCAGTGCTGAAAAGCCGAGCTTTGACATCGGCATGGGCTTGCAGGCGCTTAACTTCTCTGCTGGCCAGACCCGCACGCTGAGTAACAGCCTGGGCTTCATTCCTGGAATCGAGTGCTTCAACACGATGAAGTCCACTGGCATGGACGCCAGCGGCGAATTCGACTGGGTTGCTGAGCAGATCGTCGTGCATGACGACCTGATGAAAAACATCAGGACGAACATCCATTTCTTTGGAAACCCGACGCTGGTGTCGTCGCGTCCCAAGCACGACTTATTGGAGACCGGCGACGAGAAGGCCATGCGGCCATCCATTGCGTCGCAAGCCGGCTTCTCGGCGATGGAGCGTCCAAGCTCTCGCAGCAGCATGCCAGGCGGCTCAACCGGTACTGGGCTAAAGATCCCGCGAATCATCGCCAACATTGAGCCCACCGACCGGGCCGTGTACCTGACCCCGGATGCGGTGAGCGGCGATCACAACACTTACGCCCGTCAATACCGAGAAGAGCTGCTCACAGCCCTGGGTGGTGTCGACGAGCTGGGGATCAGCAGTGGTGCGACCGCTTATGAAATCAAATCACTTTATGGACGGGCCGCAACTACAGCAGCTCGCAAGTGCCGAGGCCTGCTGACCTATGGCCTTTGCAAGCTGTTCTCGCTGATCATTTACAACGAGGAGCAGATTTTCAGGGACAGTTTCGCCGCTGCTGCTGGCCTGCCCAAGCCGGTGCCCCCGATTGCGGAAGCGATTGGGGACATAGAGCTCTTCAAGGTCGAAATGCAAAAGTTCATGGAAGCCAGCGTGGTCTATGAGCAAAAGATCGAGCTGAGCATTAAAAACGCTGTTGAGCAGCAAGTCATGCCACCGAGCGTGGAAGGCTTGATTCCAGACGGGGATCGCAAGATTGAGTGGCGCTGGAAAGGGCCTGTTTTCGAGGACGGCACTGAAGACATCCTCAACAATTCCATTGTCGTCCGCAACCTGCAAGAGCTTGGCGTCAATTCAATCGAAGCGCTCCGCTATCTGTTTCCAGACAAAACAGATGAAGAACGTAGTGGAATGCTTTCCGGCTATCCTTTTCGTATGGCGCAAGCCACGCAACAAAGCATCGGCACATTTCTTGGTCTTGTCTCCCAGATGAGCCAGGTGCCGCACCCGCAAGCACCGGATGTCCCGATGTTGGCGGATCCCAAGCTCGACCTAACTCCCTATGTTTACCGAGCTCTGGATTTCCTCAAACGAGAGCTGACCTATGCAGGAAAGTACAGCGACGCTTCCGGCGCAACAGATCCCACAGTCCTTGGCGCCATCGAACGCGAGCGTTCCCGCCGTGGCCTTGACACCCCAAGTGCCGGCCCAACCTTCAACGCAGACAGCAGCAGTCCAGACGGCTCCAGCTCAAACGAGCAATCCATGGCAGGCGGCGTACCAGAATCTGGCCGCCAGCCTGAGCAGTCAGCCGACATCCCCGTACCAGGCAGCCTTCTCAGGAGCGACCCAACAGGTCAACAATCCGCAGTTGGCGGCCTATCCCTCAATGGTGGCGGGGGATTACCAAACAACAGCGGCACTCAGTTCGGCGCAGCCGATCTCCTTGCCCCAAGTAACGCCGGCCTATTCCCAGGCCCAGATGCAGCAGGCGAGGCTGGCTCAGGCTCAGGCTCCCGCGCAGCCTCAGGTCGAGGTAAGAGACGGGTATCTGGACGCAGCAAGTCTTGAGAGCCTTAAGGTTCTCCAGCACTTTGGCCAAGAGACTCCCGCACTGCTGAACCGTTACAGCTGCGTCCTAGAAGACGCGCTGATGAAGCAGGCCAACAACCTGGCTGAACTCAAGCAGCAGTACGCCGGCAAGTTCCAGCAAGCGACTCAAGCGATCAAGATTCTTCGCGAGCAGCTGGAGAAGCACAACACTGTCATCCAAGCAGCTGCAGAGGACAACGCTGCGTATCACATCATGCTGACGAACCCCACGGTTCTCAGTGAATACGTCTCGCAGTTCTTTGGCAAAAATGGCCCTTACCCCGTTGAGACGTCTAAAGACCGTTTGGAAGCTGAAGTTGCAGCCAGCTCTGGTGGGCGTTTTGCTCAACCTCAAGAAGCTGTTCCTTCAGGTGTTCAAACGACTGGCTACCAGCGCCCCAGCCAGGACATTCCAACACCTGGTGTCCAAGCTTCTGGCGGCGAGGCGTTCTGGAGCCAGTTCTCACAAATGAGCGATAAGAATCCCGCCATGGCATGGCAGATTCTGAATCAGGCCACCCCTGAAATGCTGCGTTCCAAGACCCTCGTCTCTGAGGAGTGATTCCATGAACATGCCTCCACGCCCGTCGCACGTGCATCAGGCGTACAACCCGGATGCTGCTGCTCTGCGGCAGCCCCCGGCAACGCCTGACATGCATCAGATGGCGATGCGCGGCCAGCAAGATGCTCAGTACGCCAGGGCCAGGGCAGAGGATCAGACGGGTCCCGCTATCGGTGGAATGCGAGAGGGCGCTCGCGGGCAGATGATGGATGTAGACACTGCTCGGCTTCACGCAGACGCTTTGGCTCTCAACACCAAGGCCGGCATCTTGAAAGGGATGGGCATGAGCGGCGTGCCTCTCAATGGCATGCGCAACATTCAAATGGTTGCTCGCGAGATGGGCCTCATGGCGTAAGCCGTGGCATACGGCTGACAATTCGCTAGACAGGGTTTAGGGAACAACCTTGTCATGCTTCATCCCAAGACACTCGATCTGGCCATTCCCTTTATCGAGGAGTTTGAAGGGGTTGAGCTGAAGGCATATTTATGCCCAGCAGGGGTTCCCACGATTTGTGCGGGATTAACGCGATATCCCAATGGCACGCCTGTAACGATGGGCGATGTCTGCACAAAGACTGCCTGTGATGGCTACCTGCTGGAGCAGCTGAGCGAAGAGTTTGTCCCTTGTCTTGAGATGATTCCAGGGTTCAGCGAGTTTGGACCTCACAGACAGACAGCACTGCTGAGTTTTGCATGGAACATGGGTGCTCGTTTTTACGGAGCTGACAACTTCGAGACGATCACTCGAATACTGCGCACCAAGGCCTATGACGAAATGCCCAGCGCTTTGATGTTGTATTGCAAGGCAAACGGTCAGGTGCTTCAGGGCCTTCAAAACAGACGGATTGCTGAAGCAGAGTTCTGGGAAAAAGAAACCGACTGGGGCATGGTGATCACCCCAATTCAGGACACTTATTTCAAGGCTGCTCCAATTGATTCGCAGCTCCTAAGCGAAGGGCACGGAAAGTTGCTCGTGCGCGCGGGTAGCAGTCTCGAGATCACCCAATTCAATGAGTGCTCTGTAGAGAATCACGCAGAGATCACCGTGGAAGGCTCATGCGCGACATGGTTTATTTATCAGCCTCACTGGGAGGTAACAGTCGAGCCGAGTCATTGAAACGTGCAGCAGCCATTGACTGGTTTGATTGCAGTGCTGCGGTTGGCGCGCATTGCATTGTTGGAGATCTTCTCCATTTCGATCCTCGTCGCGCACTTGATGCTGAAGAGAATGCAGACAACCTTGTTCGGTTGGCTCAGGTCTACTCGCAGATTGTTCAAGCGTGGGGCGGACCTGTTCGCATCGTCACCGCTTTCTGTCCTGAGCCGTACAGCCGGCTACTTGGGCGACCGGAGAACTGCTTACATGCCAGAGCGATGGCTCTTGATCTTGTTCCTTTGGATAGCGATTGTGATCATTTTCATCGCTGGCTAACCAAGCGTTGGAGCGGGGGGCTGGTGCGTCATCCCGGCTCCATTCACTTGGATCTACGCAACAAGGGACGGTTCAGCGTTAAGGCCAACCTCAGGCCAACCGTGACATGGCTTACTTCTTAGTCTGGCAGCGCTTTTCTTTTTCAGGTTCAGGCGTAGGTTCAGGCTCGTCAGGGCAGTTCTTTTTGCTGCACTGGCCATCGTCACCGCAGCACTGACTGCCTGGGCAGTCGTCATCTTTTTTGCAAGGATCGATTGGGTTGCCGTCCTCATCGCAAGGGACCATTTCAACCTTAAAAACTGAGCAAATGGTCTTATTTTTTTGTCCCGCGTATTCACTGCACACAGCCTCTTGCTTCAGCCAGATTTTGTCACCAAGTTTGTAGTCCTTGTCGGGTTGAATTGTGATTGTGCTGAAATCGGACTCCATCTTCCACTTGCCACTGTCGCAATCAGGCTTGCTGTCAGTGTGCGGTTGTGAATACCAGGAGTATTCAATTGGTCCGACACCGATCGGCTCACAGTTGTTGCAGCCATGTGTTTTTAGCCGCAGTTCTACTTTGCCCTTGTGGTCAACATCGCAGACGTCGACCTTGTCGAAAACACAGTCCCAAAGAAAGCCATCGGCGCATTTGCCAAATTCCTGGCAGTGAGTGTCTGCATTGCCGCCAGGGGGCCACGAGCGCTCGCCATTGGCCGATAACCTGAACTTGTAATACCGGGATTCGGGCAGGGCGCCAATTTTCCGCATTTCGTCGCGGAGCTGATCGTCTGAAGGAGTCATTGGGGGCATCTCAGAATTGGGCGTAGAGGTGTAGCAGCATGTGGCTAGTCATCTTCTTGTGCTGCGAACTCGTCTTTAAGTGTGTCGAGTTCAGCCTTTAATTCAACGATCATGTCCATCAGTACGGCCATCTCAGCAGTACAGCTACAGATTTGAGCCTGACCATTTTCGTTGCACTCTTCGTCGGCGGTCTCAGAAAGATCGTCGACCCAGAGCATGATCGTCTTGTCGCAAGGCTGATTCAGCCGGAAGCTTCCGCCACCACCGAGGCCGCTACCCGCTTTGATCTGGATGGTTGCGTTGCTGGGGCAGCAGTCCGTGTCTTCTGTGCAGTCAGGCGTTTCAGCCATGACGCAATAGCCCTTGCCATTAAGGACATAACCTGCGTCGCAAATGCAGACACCTTCAACGCAAGTGGAGTTCGGGGGACAAAGGACATTGAGGCAGCGATCATCAGACAGGCAGAGCCCGCCGACATCAATTGTTCCGTCAGGGCAAACGCACTTGCCGTCAACGCATTCCTTGGGCGGCAAGCAAGTGACGCCAGTGCAAGGGTCTGTTGGTGATGGTGATGGTGTCGGGGTTGGAGAAGTGCTTGGTGTTGGACTTGGTGTTGGACTTGGTGTTGGGGTCGAAGAACTGGTCGGTGTTGGGCTTGGTGTTGGGGTCGAAGAACTTGTTGGCGTTGGACTTGGGGTCGTCGAGCTTGTGGGTGTTGGAGATGGAGTTGGATTTGGCGCCGTACCCGTTAGGTCGCAACGAACGAATTTCTGGTCCATGCAGCCAGGCTCGTTGTAGTTGCAGTAAGCCCAGAATTTCTGTGTTACGCCTTCAGGAGGGTATGTGTAGGTGTATTCATAGCCTGAGCCGACTCGGTCAGGGCTATCAAGGGAATCGATGTACCACTGAGGCTGGTGCCACCTGGAGTCTTTATTGGCCGACATGACCAGCCTGACCTGGCTCCCTGCCGGTGCACTTGAAGGCGGGCAATTGAAGCTGATTTCAAATTCTTCCCCGCAGTCTTTAGGCGGATCTGTGGGCTCTGGTGTACTTGTGGGGTTTGGTGTTGATGACGCTGTCGGCGTTGGTGTCGGATCAGGACCATTTGAGGTGATCGTGCAGCTAGCGGATTCTGTTTGTAAACATGGCGGATCACCATTGGTAACTTCAACGCTGTACTTTTGCTTTTCTCCAGCAGCTGGGTAAGTGACTTTTTGCTTGGCTCCAGTGCCAAGCCTTGTGCCTGTGCTGACGTTACCTTGCCACCACTGGTAAGTAGTCCAGGTCGAATCGATGTCGTCGATATCGACAGTCAGGTTGACCTCGGTTCCAGCCTTTCTTGGTCCTGGACAGTTGATTGACGGCTTAAAATCGCAACTCTCAATAAAAGACTCAAGGGAGCAGCTGGTGGTTTTGGTGTTGTTGCAAGGAGTTTTTTGATAAGTAACCTCGCAGGTATATTTTTGTTTTTCAACTCCCAGAATTGGATACTGGCATTGTTGTGTTTGATTCGTGCCGAGCTTCTTGCCGGTGCTTACATTGCCTTCGTACCACTGGAACTTGCAATCACTGGCCTCTGCGCCGGTTAGCTCGACTGACAGATTGACAATGCTTCCACCGTAAGCCTTGCCAGGGCATGTGATTCTTGGGGTGAAGTCGCACGACTCAGCTCCAGATTTCAGGGTGCAGTTTTTCTGCTTAGTGTTAAAGCAAGGAGATTTTACATAAGAAACAACAACGAAGTATTTTTCACTGCCAAAGACTGGATAGGTGGCAGTTTGCGTGATGCCTGTTCCAAGTTTTGTGCCATTGTCAACGCTGCCTTTCCACCATTGAATTCTGCAGTCATCAGTATCGACATCGTCAATAATTGCCTCTAAGACGGTGCTGGAACCAGGAGTGCCTTCGGCTGGCGGGCAGTCCAAGTCCAGCTTGAAAGAGCAATCCTCAACGGCAGCTTCAAGAATGCAGTTTGCGGATTCAGAGTTATTGCAAGGACTCTTTTTACTGGTGACTTTGCAGGTAAATCTCTGTCTCCCGCTGAATGGATAGGTGCATGTCTGGCTGCGGTTTGTGCCGAGCGCCTTTCCACTTGTCGTACCTTCGTACCACTGGAATCTGCAGTCCTTTTCGGCAATGCCACTAAGCTGCGCCTTCAGCGTGACCGTGGAGAGTGGTGGAGCTTCGTCTGGGCAGTTAATCGAAACATCAAAGTCACAGTTGACGGGATCAGTCGGTGTTGGAGATGGAGTTGGAGTAACGGCATCTTTGGCTTCAATAATGCAGTTGGTGCCTGTACTGCCTGTACATTCACCTCCCTTCATTTCACCCCAGACGGAGTATTTCTGATCTTTGCCAGCCTGGGGACAGGGGACGTCGATTTTCGTTAGATCGTCGCCCCTGCTGACGATGTCATTGCCGCTTTGGGCGCCTTTGTACCAGGTGAAATAAACATTTCTATTGGCTACGCCGTTGGCATTGACCTTGAGGGTTACGTCCTCACCTTCCTTGCACTTGCCAGATGGGCAGTCCATCTCCATGACGAAGGTTTCGGAGCACTTGTCCGGCTTACAAACAACATTTGTGCTTCTGACGTCTTTATCAAGCAAGACAAATTCAAGCTTGCCATTTGGCAGTTGTTCTTGAGAAAGATTGTTTTTGCCCGACCAAAACTGGACGTAGTAGGCATCGCCTGAGTCGGGGAACTTACAGCTATCTCTGACCTCTCCAATATCGGCACAAGGGATGTCCCTAACGCTGCCGTCACTCTTGTAATTAATGAAAGCAAGCGACTTCTGCTTGGATGTGTTTTTCTTTGGTCCGTTCAGGTCATCCTGCTGCCTGCAGGAAGCTGGCACACCACTGTTGTTTGTCGTGTCGGGCTCAGTTGGAAGACCAGTAACTTCCCATGTGCCTTCCTTGGCTCTCCAGCTGATCTCAGAATTATTAAATCGATGCCAACCGTCACTCAGCTCTTTGTCATGGTATGTACAGTTGTAATCCTGTAAATCAACGACTTTATTGTCGCGCTTAACTCGATATCTTGTAGGGCCTTTCCACCGGTCGCCTTCGACCGTCATTGTGAGGCGAATGCGAATCTCATCGTTGTCGTCGCAGTCACCCGTGTCCTTGGACATCGTGATCCTTACGCCACCTGCTCTTGGCTGAATAGGAACGAGGGCAGCAACTTGATCAACAGGTTGTTGATCAGGGTTTTCAAGAATTGCTTCTATCTTTCGACGGAACTCACCCTTGTCAGAGCCGCCAAGAACTTCACCCAGTACCTTGAGATCGTCAAGCCCGGCGCCTTGGCAAAGCAGATAGGTTGGGTAACCCATCTGTGACGGGTCTTCGTATTTTTGCTTTGCGACGTAGGTAAACCGGTCCCAGGTCTTTGTATCTTTTCTCTGGACAGATACAAACTCGATCCCCTTTGCCTCTGCGACCTTTGAGTCGTAAGCCGACATGCGACCGCAGATACCGCAAGTAGTGGACCAGAACTTGAGCAGGTAAAGGTTGGCTTCTGTCATTGCTTCTGATGCGGTGCTGTTGGCTTGGTTCATGGCTGGGTCACCCTCGACGACGACCGCCGCAGGAACGGCATCCGCCGGCTTTGCGCATTTCGCGCTTGATTTGGGCAGGTGTTGGCTTGGCTTTAGGTACTGGCTTTGCCTTTGCGGTTTCGGCTTTTGCCTTGCCGCTTGTTGCAACGGTCAGCGACTGCGGGCAGCAGTACTTTTCTTTGGGTGGGCACTGTCCGTCCCCTTCCGCCCCGCGAGTCTGCTTGCTGCAGAGCACCTCATTGCTTGGAGCAAGAATCAATATGCGCCCCATAGCGTCAGTGGCCTTGTTGACGCAGGTAATGCGCCGACCAAGGTCTTCGTCGCGAACGGTAAACGTGTTGCCGTTGGCTCCTGGAATTGGCATCCCGTCGACATGCCAATGGTTCGTGTAGCTGATGGGAGGCACTCCCCCGTCAACCTGACCGGGCACTGCAATCATGAGCACGTCGCCCACTCCAGCACGCGGTGATCCGTAGGCCTGAATGATCCGAGTCATGCCATTAGTTTGGCGAGTTGAGCGGTGAGGTTTCTGACTTGTTCCTCTAAGTCTTCGATGCGCTCGCGATTGGCCCGCATGTCATAGGAAAGCGAGCTTGGCGTTGTACGGAAGACTGATGAAACGAACGACTTGACCTCGACGCATTCTTCGCACTCAGGGCAGTCATTGTCGTTCTCGCACTTCTTATCGGAGGCAACGTGGTCCTTGCAGGGGTCGCAATACTTCTCGCCGCACTCGCCATCTTCACTACAGCATTCTCCAGAAGGGCAGTCACTGTTTTTCTGGCAGTCAACCTCAGCTTCAGGGCAGTATTTCTTGCCGCATTTCCCGTCATCACTGCAGCATTGTTCATCAGGACAGTCCCCGTCTTTCTCGCATTCCGGCTCGGGCTCTTCTGTTGGTTCAGGTACTGTTGGTGGGTCTGTTGGCTTAGGGGTTTCCGATGGGGTTGGTGTTGGCTCGGGAACTGTAGGTGGATCTGTTGGATCGGGTTCCTCTTCACAAGCAGGAAAGCAGTCAGGCTTGCCGACGATTTGATCCCAGGAGATTTCTTGATCGGATAGATCAAGCCTCCAGCAACCGTTTTCCCAAACAAGCCCGCCACCTGGGCAAACTGGAAATTGCGACCAATTAACAACCCAGCAGGAGCCTACGAAGACCAGGCTTAAGTCACAGACTGGGAATTTTGACCAATCGACACCAAAAACAATGCTGGTGTCATCGAACTGGTTTGCGGTGAATTTTCCGTCGTTGGTGGCAATAGAGCTGATCGAGTCATCGGTGCCGATCACTAGCTCGCCATCGCCGATCCGGGTATTGACAAAGCGGTCAAGCCAACTGTTGTTGATGCAGAGCTCTATATCAGTGCCGCATTTCTGGTTTGCCGTGAATTCACCACCACCGTCGATTGATTCACAAGTGGTGACAGTCAGCTTGCCGTTGCCAGGGCATTCGACATGCATCGGAATGACTTGATCCTCGACCTGGCGAAGATTGATCGACCCTCCGCCATTCAGGCAGCCTGAGGTTTCAAAAGTGACCTCTGGCCCTTCGCAGCTCTTTTTCGGCGGGCAGGTGTTGCAGCCATCAATTGTTTTGGGCTTGAACTTTTCAACCGCGTTGTTAGCGCTTGAGGAGTCGCGCGTTGTTCTTGGTTTACGTCTTGGCATTAGCGCAGCTCCAGGTTCCAGATTCCGCAATTGCGGCAAACGGGGCGCGTTTTACGCAGCCACCGGCCGATAGGAATCCCATTGGATCGCGGCAAGGGGATACGGTCCCCCGTGGCGTCATCGACATAGGTTTGCACGCATGAGACAACCTTGTCGTTGTCGCCAGGTCTAACGAGGTATTGGCATCCTGTTGTCGATTGCTTGCAGTCATCGACGTACCACTCCTGCAGAAAAGAGCCTTCAGATGGGATGCCTTCGACCATTGCGTCGCGAGCTACGCAAATGAAATCGCCAGGATCAGCACGGTAATCGCCACTGCAGTTGAAGATGACTGTCACAGCTCTCTGGCGAAGCGTGTGCTGTGATCAATCTAGCTGTGTTGGCATGGCCCTCAAGCCGCTGGGTTGCCTGGCTGCTCCCATACGACACCGCCGTCGCTCTCGAACTTGGTGAGAGAAAGAATGCCAAGGGTCGCGGCTTCCTTTTTAAGGTCGTCAAGCTTTGCCCTGACCGCTTCAAAGCCCCCTGCGCCTTGCATGACTTCTGTTTTGAGCTTTTGCCTAAAGGTGTTCAAAGTTGTCGCATCACCGCCAGTGGCAATGGTGAAATCAATCATTGAGTTGAGTTCATCGACGGCCTGACGGATGTCACTGCCCTGTATGCGGAGGATGTCCTTTTCATTGAATTGGTAAAAAGCGCCAGTGCCGTTTAATTGGCCGCTTTCGGTATAAGGCTCTGGATTGTCAAGCATTGGCTTAATGTGCTTAAGCGCTAAAGCTTGATCGTTCATCTTGACAGGGATAATCTTAATGCGACCTAGCGATGCCCACATCGCAGTGTAGTGGTATCGCATCAGCATGATTTTGGTCTGAAGCGTTACTTGAGTGCCGGCTACTAATGTGGCAAAGTTCATTTTTGCTTGCCGACCGCGATCGGCATGCATGTCGTATTGCGCGGTAGATGGAGATAGCTTGGCTGTTACGGAACATGTGCAAGTGTCAGTCATAGTTTTCTCATTGCCTGAAACAAATTCACAACCACCGATCTCGGTAATGTGCTTGCACTCCATAAACGTTTCAACTGGAGTGTCAATGTTGTAGCAGGGGTGCCGCTGTGACATCCGATCACTTGTGCAGTGAGCCGTTTTCCAGTAGACCTCATAAAAGAAGCCATTAGCCTCAGCCGGGATATCCTCAACATTGACGACAGGCGTTTCCTCAACGACGAACTGATACCTTTCCCTGCCTGGAACAGCAGCGTCTTTTACGCCTTCTGATCCCATGTAATCAAAATGCCAATACTTCTCGTCGGGAGTAGTTCCATCGTTGTGCCACTCTCTTTCGTTGTATTGCGATTGCAGATCGATATAAATCGGCTCATAGATAACAGCTACCCCTGGATTGGAATTGCCTGTGGCAGAGATCTTGACATTACCTTTGGTTAGATCGCCATCAGCAGGGTCGAGGGTAATCGCTGGCCCGGCGGTTAGTTTGTTAACAGTGGGGATAGTGGGTTTATTGGTGATGTCATCCCAATCTGGTGGCAGCGCGGAAATGGTGACGTCGCTTTCTGTTAAGTCGCCTTCCGAAGGATCCAGCTCGATGTCGTCTCCCGCAAGCAGGCGTCCTACCCCCCTTCCTGAAATACCTTCAAGGTCTTCGCAACCGTTGTAACGGCCTTTTCGGGAGGTGTAGCTGGCTGGCATGGCTAACGACTCGCCTCTCTGGTGAAGCGTGTGCTGTGATCAATCTAGCCGCGCAGAAGCTGCCTATTCAGGCATGTTTCCTGGTTGGTTCCAGACGCAGCCTGCATCGGTCTCAAACTTGGCGAGCTTCAAGACCCCTAATGCGGCAGCTTGCTCTTTGATCTCAGTCAACTTGGCCCTGATGGCTTCAAAACCGCCTGAACCATTAAGCACTTCGGTTTGTGTTCTAGTCCTGAGAGCATTCAAGGATGCTGCGTCTCCTCCAGTTGCGATTGCAAAATCAATGGAACTGTTTAGTGCTTCAACGGCTTGACGAACATCGTCACCGTTCATACGAACAGCGTCTGACTCAACGAGTTTATAGTTGCTTCCTTTGGCATCAAGCTGTCCTTCGATGATGGCGGGATTGACGCCGTTCTCAATCATCGGCTTAATGAATTTAACGGCTAGCGCCGTATCGCTCATTTTGACTGGGATAATCTTAAACCTGCCAAGGGAGGCCCACATCGCGGAGTAGTGATATTTCATCAGTCTGATCTTTGCGGCAATTTTGACCTCAGTACCAGCAGTTGTTGTCGCAAAGTTCATCTTTGATTGACGAGACACGGATTGGTTGACGTCGTACTGCGTTGTGACAGCAGATAGCTTGGCTGTGATCATTGCAGATGCGTCGTCATGCATTTCTGTTTCCTCACCAGAGACAAACTGTGCTCCTTCGATGTAAGAGATATTTTTACAGTGTTGCCAAGTCTCAACCGTGCAATCAAGCCCATAGCCCGGATGCAACTGCATGTATCTGGGGCTAGTGACGTGACAGGTTTTCCAGAAGACCTCCAAGAAAAAGCCATTAGCTTCTGCCGGAAAGTTAGGTATCGGCACAAATGGCGATTCCTCCATGATGAAACTGAATGGATTCATGTTTGCAGCATCTTTGAGCCCCTCGCTTCCAAAGTAATCCCACATCCAGTAGTGATCATCGGGTGATGATGCATCTTTAATCCAGCCTTTTTCATTGTAATCTGACTGCAGGTCTACATAAATTGGCTCATAAATAACTGCTACTCCTGGATTAGTATTGCTTGAAGCAGAGATCTTGACATCACCTTTGGTTAAATCACCATCAGCAGGGTTGAGGGTAATCGCTGGCCCGGCGGTTAGTTTGTTGATAGTGGGAGCGCTATCAACAATGGCAGAGATCTTGACATCACCTTTGGTTAGATCACCATCAGTAGGGTCAAGGGTGATCTTATCCCCGGCGGTTATTTTGTTAACAGTGGGGATAGTGGGTTTATTGGTGATGTCATCCCAGTCCGGCGGTAGCGCGGAAATGGTGACGTCGCTTTCTGTCAGATCACCTTCCGAAGGGTCTAGCTCAATATCGTCCCCCGCAAGCAAGCGTCCTACACCCCTTCCTGAAATACCTTCAAGGTCGTCGCAACCGTTGTAACGGCCTCTTCGGGGGGTGCTACTGGATGGCATGACTAACGCTCGCCTCTCTTGCAAAACGTGTGCTGTGGTCAATCTAGCCGCGTTGGAGTTGGCCTCAAACCCGGCGAATCTTGTAAGCCACGCCTGACTGGTCTATGGCGTCGACCCCGCACTCCCACCTCCGAAGCCTGCGAAACTGTTTTGGGGAAACGCCATCGTCTGCGACCTTGGTGACTTTGTAGCCGTAGTCCTCCAAGGCGCCAAGAGTGATGTTGGTGATGAACCGCCCCGCGTTGGCATAGGGGGTCATCACGTCGTCGTGACCAGGGTATGTCCCTTGTATGTCGTCAAAGGTTTTTTCTTTATCGTTCCAATGCGCATTACTCGCGTCATAAAGAGGAGCGATGGTTGAATCACTTTTACCCGTATGTTTTTGGTAGCCGTCAACTGTGTTTGGATGCTCAGTGGCGTTGAGATATCCCTTCGTTTGCTGCTGCAACGAATGCCCAAAGAAATCAGTGACTTCTTTAAATCTCCAGAACACGATGCCTAGGGCGTGAAAACACTCGTGGCACCAGATTGCTATCCAATCATCTTGGCTGAAATAATCATTCCAATCTTCGTTGACATAAAATCTAAACTCAGCCGTGTTAGCCGCAAGAGGATTGCCGTTGGAGTCCTCCAGCAAAGTGATGTCTGTGGGCAACGCCGCAGCAACGTATCCGACGCCATCCCTCCACTCCACTAGCTGTGCCGTGGTCGTCATATCTGCGTGAGGTTCAACGTATTTCTCGACGATTGTCATCGCCTGAAGGACGAGGGGACGATGAAAAGCAGAGATATTTGCGGGCAGAATCCGACTAAAGAGTGACCTCCTTTCAGGGGTTGAAGGAGGCGTTGGCGTAGGGGTTGGAGAAGGAGTTGGTGTTGCAGAGGGGGTTGGTGTTGGGGTTGGTGTTGGGGTTGGAGAAGGAGTTGGCGTTGCAGAAGCTGTTGGAGAAGGGGTTGGCGTTGGAGAAGGGGTGGGTGTTGCCGATGGGGTTGGTGTTGGAGAAGGGGTTGGTGTTGCAGATGGTGTTGGGGTTGGTGTCGGCGTGGGTGATGGCGTCGGGGCGGGTATGCACTTCTTCTTGGTGATCTGGGTGGTTTCCGTTTGCACCAGTGGGTTGCCCACCACCAATTGCACATGAAATGGAATCGGCGTGCTTGCTTGCTGCGTCGTGATCGTGGCGTAGTACTCGCCTCTGGGCAGGATGTCGCGCGGCTCTGAATTGCCTAAAGCGAATCCTTGATTGTCTAAACCGATTTGCTTGCCGCGTTGATCGGAAAGTCCGCAGTGGATGTATTTGGCTGTGTGAAAGTTGCCGGTCTCTCGGTAGTCCCTGAGCCATTGCGGGTGCTCGATCTTGCGAGCGGTTTGCAGCATGAGCCATGACTCTTCGTCATCGGCCGGCCATTCCATTGGAGCCAGACGCACGAGGCGGATGGTGTTTGGCTTGAGCAGGCGGAAATGGACAAAGGCGCTGTTGCGTCCGTCTTGGGTGCCAATGGTTCCGACGAGCGACAAGCAGCACTCTCCGATCGGACCAAGGTCGTCCGACTTGCTTTTGCTGTTGGCGTTGATGAACCTGAGTCCGACCTCTGTATGTGAGCCGGTGTTATCGCTCGAGCCGTAAAAGCCGACCTGACTCCTCACTTGAGGACTGTGATCCATTCGGCTTGGTCCTCGGTTTTCTCAACATTAGTTTGGCTCGCATGGTGAGATGGACGTAGGGCGTCAGCAGGGCTTTGAGTGCTTGAGCTTGCTTGGGGTTGAAAACCAAAGACCCTCCAGCAATCGGCGCATATCCGCAAGGAGCTCCGGCTTGCTTGAACGCATCCTTGAGCAAGATCATTTCTTCAACGCTGTACTTGCCACGCAAGACACCGCGTTTGTTGGCGTTGATTTTGCCTTGGTCAAGCCAGATAGCGGCCAGCCCTGCAATGCCGACGATGTCGAGCACTTTGCTGGTAATGACGCGTTTGTCGCGGGGATAGAGGAGTTGATAGGCCGCTTCCATGCCCTCAGCGGTAAACCGAATCCGCTCGGTGTCATAGAAGCCTCCGGTGGTCAACGTGTCGCGCACGTCGTCAGACGGTCCTTGAGCAGCTCGCCTCAAGCTGAACAACTGGAATGAGAGGTAAGGGCGCTCGCGCTCATCGCGCCGGATCTCAATCCAGGTTCTGCGCTTAGTGCCGCGAATGGCAAGAGTGCCACGACCGAGACACCAAGCGAGAGCTGTTTTAGTGAGCTGGAGTGTCAACCGAAAAGTTCAGCAGTAGTGAAATCAGCAGTTTCCAACACGTAGTTAAAACCGCCGCCGCCAATCCACTGCTTGTCATCCTTTGCCAGGGTCAGCGCCAGGTGGCTGAACTCAGGCCAGTCAGACCACATGCTCGAGCCAGTCATGACCGTTTGGCTATAGGACTCGCCGGTCCAGTATTCGCCATTGGCCAGGGCGACCGTGGAATGACGGCTCTGCGTGCCGTTAGCAGTCCGCTTTCCTGTAGCGCCAGCCCGCAGCACCAACGGCTCGCCTCCCCTGAAGGTGTCGTCAAACGGGCTGTCGTAGATATCCACGAAGACCGAAACGCCCCAGTCAGTTTCCTCCACCCGGAACGTGAAGCTGTCCTTCGGCAGCTCAACACCAGTGACCTCATCGATCAATGGCTCAGCACGTTCAATGGCAGCAGCTTCCCGTTCTTCAATTGCTTCAATCTGGCCGTACAGGCGCTCACGTCTCGCTATTTGCCGTTCGATCTTGGCAATGCGTTTTTCGGTCTGAGGCTTCTGATACCAGCATTCCAGTCGCTCGTCGATGCGAGCGATTTTTAGCTGCAGCTGTTCAATGGTTTGCATAGGACGTTTGGAGATTCATTGAATAAATGCACCCTGGACGGAGGCGCGTAGGGCCTCAAAGCAGATCGCACTTTGGCGGCCTGCTCAGGATCGAACTTGAGTCTTGGCTTAATCCAGCGACCACCTTCACCGCAGTCCTCTGAGACTTCCGAACTGGCGCCAGTCAGAAGTTCGAGCCAGTCAGAAACAAGTAAGCCTTCGTGTTCGGTCGTTCCGCAGCGAGCCAAAACGGCCGAGCCGTCTTCGTTTGGTCTTGCACCTTCGGCCCAGGCCCAAGCCGCCGCCGCAGCTCCCAAGAGATCTAAGACGCCTTTTGTGATCTTTCGCTTTCCGCCGGGGTACAGCAGGTTGTACACAGGCCGGAGCTTGTTGGTTGAGACGCGGAATCTCAGGACAATGGTGTGCTTCTCGTCTTCGGTAACAACGCCTTGAGCGTTGGGTCTTTCAGTTGTCCGGGGATGGGTCTTATAGGGAACAATTTGAGCGTCAGTTGGGATGAATTGGCGAAATTCAGCGACTTTGTCCTCCAGAAAAGCGGACTCTGTCACTCCGCCTGTCAGCGTTAATTGGACGTAACCCCCTCTGGGAGTGCGGTATTGGTTAAGTGATCCATCTACGAGAAGTAGGCCGAGGAGCCCCTTCACCTCTGCTGCCTCCAAGAAGATTGCTCCCTACCGTTTGTCATTACACTAGCTGCAGCACACATCTCGTGTGTTTCAACTGACAGTCAAGGAGTCCGTCTTCCCATGTGGATTGACAACGATTTCCCCAAACTGCTCGGCGCGGAACTTTACCGTCCGCACCCCGGCTACATCATCGAAATGGCCGTTGAACCCGTAGTGGTTCACGACTTTGCGAAGCAGCCTGGTCAGACGGTTCAATTGGACCGTTATCGCTTCTGGGGAAATCCTGGCAACAAGGATTCCCGCGAGCGGACCGCCGATCAGACCTTGGGCACCGCGTCCTCACGCAACATCGTGAAGGACAAGATTCTCGTAACCCTGCGGGAATACACCGGTCCTGCGGACCCAACCGATCCAACAGCTCCCAGCACCTTCAAGGTTGCTCGTGAGACTTTGTTGACTGCTCAGCGTTTGCTGCTTGATACCGGCAACCTGAACGTCTTCCACCAGTCGATCGGCAGTTTGACCCTGTTGGATGACTACCGCCGCTGGCGTGATCGTGTCTTTGCCGACGAACTGTTCAAGGCAGAAGCACAAGGAATGGCCGATAGCTGCCAAGGTGGCTATTACTATCCCCTCAAGAAAGAGAAAGCTGCCAGCGCTCCTTTCTTGACCTACGACGTAACTGAATCCGCGAAGTTCGATGTCAAGACTGACCTCCTCGAGGTCGTCAAGGACATGCGCAAGCGCAACGTGCCCACCTTTGCTGATGGGTACTACCGCTGCATCTGCGACCCCACCGCAATGATGCACCTGCGTCAGAACGATGCGTTCCGTGAGATCGCTCGTTACGCAGGCAACGGCATGGTTAACCCCATGCAGCCTGAGCAAACCCCTAACGCGAACTTCTATCGCGGCATGGGTCCTGCTTACGGCCAGGCTGGTTTCGTGGCTGGGCAACCGGTCATGCCAACGGGCTTCCTGTTTGAAGGCGTCCGCTGGTTTGAGTCCACGAACCTTGCCGAGAAGAGCCTGCAAGTCACCGTGACTGATGAATCCATCACGAACGAAGTGACCCAGGCTGCTCCAATGATCTTCTTCGGCCCTCAGGCCGTTGGTGTTGGCATTGGCGGCAACAACTCTCAGATCCTGCTGAACAACAACGACGACTTCAGTCGTTACATCATCATGATCTGGAGCCTGTTTGCCGGCTTTGAAGTCTTGAACAAGGACTTCATTACGGTTGCTTACTCATTCGTTTACTGAGGAGGTAACTAACCATGGCATCACCCACCCCACAGTTCTCCGGATACGGCCAGAACCCCAACCCCGTTGGCGGTTCGGTTTATGACCCGCCGTCCCATCTGAAGAAGATCTACCCCGGCAACTACGTCAACCAGCTGAGCTCTTATCAGTTCCAGCCGGTGCAGGCCATCCCCGGACGCCTGTATTACGACGTCGTTGGCTACGCCAAGATCCCTGACGATGCAGCTCAGGCCAACAACACGTTTGACGTGATTGTTCCCTCCCCTGATCTCCGCCCCGACGACAAGCCCCGGCTTGATCGTGGATCACCTCTGGTGATTCCCACCGGCGCAAAGATCTACCACTTGGGTCTGCGTGTTCCCAACATGCGCAAGCAGGGGCACACCGGCCAAAACTGCGGCTGCGATACCTACATTGTTGCGACTGACGACAACCAGCTCAAGCTGGGCTCTGCCGTCAACGCAGCCGTAGGAGCAAACGCCACCTCAGCTGCAACCGACCCCGCCGACATCGTGGCCGACGACGACACCTTTGGGTGTTCTTCAACGGTTCAAGGCGTGTTGGATTCCGCCGTGGTCGCCACCACAGCTGATCTGACCATGCGCCTGTATGTCACCACCGACGCTGGTAACGCGTTGGGCAGCAACATCTACTCCACGTTCCAGAGCGGCAGCCTTGTGGTCTGCCAGGTCTGCTACTGGTTTGATGACATTGCTCCCAACCTGGATAACACTATCCAGCCGAACACCATCGAAGCTGGGCAGACACGCTGATTGCTCTAGCAGTCATTTGTTCCCTAGACTGAGGGCACCCGCAACGGTGCCCTTTTTTCATGGCCACCCTTTATCAAAACACCAAGAACGGACAGATCGTCGAGTTTGTCGGCCATCACGACAAGGATTGGGCCATGGTGAAGAATCAGTCCGGCGAGGTGTCCTATGTCTCTTTGGACAATCTGCTGGAGTGGAAAAAAGACACCGGCCGCACCCAGATTGCTCCTAAGCCTCAGAAGCTGGCAAGCGACATCAAGAAGGAGAAAGCAGAGGTCTCCTCTCCTGTCATCCCGCCTGAAACACGGATCAATCTGAATCTGGCGACGCAGCAAATCTTGACGCAGGCGATCAAAGGAATTGGCCATAGCTCGGCAAAGCAGATCGTCGAATTGCGCAGTTCGCTGCCCAATGAACGATTCACGAACTGGGATCAGCTGCGTCAGGTCAAACGGGTCAACTGGGATGCCGTTATCGACTCAGATGTCGCCTGGATTGGCTGAATAGAATCAAAGACAGCAGGGAATCCTCGTGGAATTCAGCACTCACGACAAATCGCGGTGCCGGTTCCACTTGGGCTTCAATGTTGGGGCCAATATCCCGGCGGGTGACATTTCCCGCTTGGAAGAGGCGATGTGCCGCATCCCCGACGATTACTGGATGAGCCAACTGCTCAACCATCTCGATCGTTGCGACAAGGCATGGAAGCTCTCAGAAGTGTTCCGCAACGAGGAGCAGCCGATGCCCTCCCGCGTGGAGCGCATCACGGGTGACTCAGATCGAGCCATCTTCCAGAGCGACCCGATCAAGTCCGAGCGCGACTACAGGGAGATCTATCTCCGTGAAGTCGATCGCTTGGCGGAATCCCTCTATGTGCCGAACTACCGGCGCGAAGAGGTCCGTCGTTACGCCTTCGAGCGTGCCGGCGCTGAATTCATCATGTGCGTCCCCGGTCCGGCGGACACCTCTGTCAACACTCGGGTGGCTCTTCACACCGGGGCATTCAACTGGAGATGATCCGTGGCTTACGTTCCCGCAACGCCTGGAGAAAAGAGAGCACAGGGTCAATACCTTGGAGGCTTCCACAACTTCATGAATACCGGGAATTGGAATGACAATTCCTGGCGCAAAGGAGGCGGAAGTGCTCTTGACGAGAGCAAATACCCCAAGGCTGTACCCGGCGGCTACACGATCACTCCGCAGCACGCACGAGGCGCGGATGGCAAAGCGGATCGAACTTGGCTTCATCCTGACTTGCCTGGCCCCAAGAGCAACAAGGTCAACAAGGACTACGACACCAAGCAACCTGGCGTCCAAGGAAGCGGCGATCCAAAGCTTTACAGCCCTGCCCCCCTTATCGACACAACCCAGGCGGCAAGCACGCCGATTGTGACTCGCTCGCGGGACGAGACCTACAACGCTTTCCTGCAGCAGTACGGCTTCGATGGCGAGAAGGCCAAAGCAGCGGCCGACACACGCGGCGACCTTGGCTCTGCCTATCGAGCTGGAGATCCTCTTGCGCCGCTGCCGGATGCCATCCGCCCTGGCAGCGAGGCTTACATGCAGAGCGAGGACATGAGGATCTGGGCTCAGGCCAACCCAGAATTGGCAGCGAAACTAAGGCCACCCACTCAAGCCAAGATCGGCGGTAAGTCCTATTCGATCTCAGAAGAGGCCATCACCAACACGATGGATCAGAACCCCGGCGCTGATCGGGAACAGGCCATCAGCTTGATTCGTAACGGCGGCAGGCAGCCGCAGGCCCAGATCGGTGGCACGGGTTACGACATCGAGGAAAGCGCGATCATTGACGTGGTCGATCAAAACCCTGGCATGAGTCGCCAGCAGGCACTCGACGCCATTCGAGGTGGAAACGTTCCTTCCAAGGTTCCGGCGACGAGGCTTTCCCCTACCGGCCAGCAAATTCCAAACGAAGCGGTCGATAGCGCCATGGCGCAACAGGGCTTGAAGCCCAACCAAAGCGTCGACATGACGCGTTCAGAGGAGCCCTATGCCGGTGAAATGACGATGGGCAAGCGCTATGCGAACCCTCAAATGAATCGCGCCAGCGCTCATAGCCCCTTGAAACTGGCCGCTGTAAGGCAGGGGGATTTCACTGGCACCCAAGGCGGCAGCAACATGCAGCCATCAAGTGGCCTCAATGAAGCGACGACATTGAAGGCACCTTTGAAGTGGCAGCAGGGGAACATCCACGACAGAGCAGACGAAGACGCGCAGTACAACGACGACTTTCTCACTCCTGATCAATTCGTCAGAACGGTTCAAGAGGAGATCGGCCGGAACTTATTTGGGCCGGACTATCGTTCACTTAGAAGTGGCCTGAGCACTTGATGGAAGTTCTTCAGCGCGAAGACCTCGGCCAGCACACAACGATTGAACACGTCATCGACGATCATGGCTCTGATTGCTATCGAGTCTGTCGAGGTGGCATTTGTCGCTTTGCAGAAGATCGGTACTTCGCCGACATGTATGCCAAGCAATTTGGCTGGACACCTGAAGGCTCTTAAAATTGCATCATGGCTTTTGACAACACTCCTAATTCCGACGCGCTAAAAGGCCGTCAAGGCCCGACGCGTCAGCCTCGGATCAATGGCGATGGCCCTGGTGGAGATGGCTATTACAAGGACGGCGGCGGCCAAACCACTTTGATCAATGGCTTTTTTGCTGCCAACCCTGGTCAAGTTCCCAACGACCCCAACAATGCCTACTCACTCGATCAGCAAGATCAGGTGAGCTATTCGTCTCCTTACAAAGACTGGAGCACTGTTGGTCACGGCGTAAAGCCTCAATTCAAGCCGCCCATCCCGATCATGGCGATGCATGTGCATCCCGAGTTCGATGGACAGAAGCTTGACGCTGAGAATTTGACGAAAGGCCATGTTGGGCTGGGGCAGGGAGTGGCCCCTGGTTCTGCGCAGCTGACCAGGGTTCCGCAACAGCCAACCTTTGGCATGAAAGGCGACAAGCCTAAAAACTCACCGTATGGAACCAAGTTCGGCCTTGGTCCCATGGGTTCCGGCCCACAACGCAACGTCAAACGAGCTTGACCCATGGCATCGACATCCACCAATAAGCAGCCAGCGCTGGTTGATCGTCCGTTTTTCTCTGCGGTGACACTGGGACCGGTAGCCGGCCTGCTTGATCCGCTGAACTACAACAGTCCAGACCCTGCCGGCTTGGTGGTGTTGGCTGACGGTGGCACTGACGGCACCTTGATTGAGTCGGTGATGATCGCCAGCACTCAAAAAGATACCGACGAGCACGACGTTCTTTTGTTCATGAGCAGCGTCAGCAATCCGCTGATGATCAACGCGACAAACACCTTCTATCTGACAAGCGAGACGATCTTGAGCGAGACCTGCGGTCAGATTGTTGATATCCCTCTGCCTCCAGCGCTTGTTCCTGTTCCGAGTAATGGTTGCGACCCCAAGAACTCGGCTCTCTACATCCCGAAGAATTGGACGCTGTTCTGCGGCTTGTCGGAGGCGCTTTGTAATCCCTCGTTCACTTGTCGGGTCATTGTGTATGCCCAGGGTGGCTATTACTGATGGGAAAGGGCCTGGGTTCGCTTTCTGGCAAAACCAGCAAAGGCCTGGGGCTGGACAGAGTTGACAAACCCAACGCCAAGCGCGTTAAAGGTCTTTATCCCACGGGAGACGACGCAGGACGCTACGGCACTGCTCGCTATCCAACGGTTCTTGAGCAATACAACTACGAATCCGACTACGCCCGTTACCGAGCAGGTCAGCAATACTTTTCTGGCATCGGCTCAACTTTTTCTGACATTCAGACCGGTGTTCTCGCTCGAATGTGGACGAGCGTCGGCATCAGACAGGTCAGTGCCGTCTTTTCAAAGTTTCCATCCAAGACAAGTAATGATTTCAGCTGGGTATCAGGCCGCAGGCTGAGAGGCGATGTGCTCTCTGCCCGACCACTTGAATTTGAAATGATGCGGCTGGAGCAGGATTCCAGCGACCCCGCTCAGCACCGTTTGATTGTTGATGCAAAAAAGCTGTTTACACGCGAGCAATTTGAATCAAGCTCCTTGCAGCTTCTCATCGGTGATCAATACGAAGACAGCTTTACAGATCAAGAGGTAGAAGACTCATCACTGGGTCTTAATGGGTCGTTGGCGCTGACCTTGGTCGCCATCAATGAAGAAGAGCAAACCCTAAGCTTCGATCTCTCCAGGCCTTATGGCCGGGTCAAGACGCCTCAGGGGAACATGAAATGGACCAAGCTGACTTACAGCCAAAGCGACCCCTACGTTTTTCAGGTTGGTCGCTACCTGGGTAGTTCAGCGAAGTACTACTGCACCTGTCCTGATTTTCAGGGCAAGCTGCTGGCGAACACGGCGACCACAGCATTCAACTCAACGGGTCGCCGATTCCCGCTGCCACCGGCGTCTCGCAAGATCCAGGGTGACTATGAACAGGAGCTGGTTGGCTTTGAAAAGAGTTGGCGTGACATGCCCGTCCGCGCTGATGAAAGACGGGAGTGCAAGCACATTCATTGCGTTAGGTGGCAAGAGGGCGACCCATGGCGCGAGCCAAACGATGTGCCGCTTGATGGCAATGAGGGCTTGATCCATGGAGGTAATCGTCAGGTCGCGACCGATCCGATTGGGAATCGCACCTTTGACTCTTACTTTCGCAACAACACGATCGATCTGAACAACATCGCTCAGGTGGCTTGTGGAGTGATGGGATACAACATGAGCCCAAGAGGTGACATGGCGCAAAGAACCGACCGCCCTCAGCTTTGGCTTCTGGAGAACGCGCCGGAGCCTGAGCATGTCCGCACTAACGACATCTGGCTCAAGCGCGGCACCATGCAGCTGCAGATGGCAGGGCGTGATGGGGAGTGGTCGCCGTTCGTCACGCTTCGGGATGGCACCCAGCTGCCGATCTTCAACTTCACAACGCCGAAATCAGTCGAGGAAAGGATCGGCTATTGAGCCGCCTTAGAATGCCCTTATCAGAAGGGATTGTGATGTGGCGGACCCTGTACTCAGGCCGGAGATAAAAAAGGGCCTCCTCGGTCGCTTTGCAGAAAACTCCAACGGCGAAGTTGCAGCGATCAACGCCATCAGCAGCATTTTTTGCGTGGACGTTCGCCACTACCCCGCCAACACAAAAGGCGTCATTCAGGCGATCCTTCAATTAGGGCGTTGCCTGGAGGGTTGGGCCAACTCGGTTGAGGACCGCCTAGAGGATTGTTGCGATGGTGGCAAGGCAGACCTTTGCTGCCTGCTACCGCAGACACCTAACACCGATTACGGCAGTGCCGGAGTGATCGGTGACGGATGCGGGACAGAAGACTGCCCGCCAACCCCGCACCCCCATCCGCACGATCCGCACGATCCGCTCAATCCGTGCTGCGGAACGTCGCCTGATGTCAATCCAGATTTCAAATATCCGCTTGCCGGTGTCGAGTGCCTGCACCCTGATGCTTACGAGTGGGTCAATGGCGGAATCGTTGGCACGTATTGCGCCAAGACGCATGCCACGCCCGACTGTCTAGTTCCCTCGAGGCTGCCTTATGCCAATGCTGGAGCCATTGGCTGCGGCAACCCGCTAGAGCTTCATTGGGTCGACTACTACTGGCCTGCTCGCAACGAGTGGTGCAACGCAGGCTTCACAGGCCACAACTGCACTGAGTGCGAAGACCCTCTGCTGATGCCCCATGGCGGCATGACCGCCGACTGCAACACCTGCAGGCGAGGTGGCGTTGAGAACTACAGGCCGGAGTTCATTGAGTACAACAACGCTGGCACCACGGGAGACAATTGCCCAAGCGCCTGGGCCCGGCCCACATGCCTGGTGCCCGAGGGCGACCCTTATTGCTGCTACGGCAACTCAGGCTTGATCGGTGTCGGAGACCCTGACACCGATAACTATGTCGATCATTACTGGCCCTCGCGCTGTGAATACGCCAACGCCGGCTTGATTGGCACCGGCTGCGCCATTGGTGGAGATGAATGGCTGGACGCCCTGGACATGCCGGTTGAGAAGGGTCAGTGCTACGCGCCCTATCTCTCGGAGTACAGCAACTCCGGCCTGATGGGGGGCAGCTGGAAGTGCGACAACAACAAAAAGCCCAACCTGGGTGAGCACTGGTTTGACCCTGACTGGGGCGCTGATTACGCCAACAGCGGTGCGTTGATTGCTGTTGATCCGCCGGAGCCTCCTCTTGATCCTGGTCCCCCGCCGGATCCTGATTGCTGCCCTGAGGTCGGAATCCCCTTGCCTCCTGAAGTTGAGGATTGCCACAGCCATGCCTGCTGGTTGCCTGACGAGCCGGAGTTCGAGAACGCAGGACTGAAGACGTCCCGCGATTGCAACATCTGCTCGGACTGCGACAACACTCCGGTGCATGGTCAGCCGGTGGTGGTGATTAGTGACATCCCGCCGCTTGAGCCTTGCGAAGGTGCGCTGTGGTTCCAGCCTTCAAGGCTGGAGATGTTCGTTTACTACTGCGACAAAGACACCTGCCAGTGGGTGCCTGCCGCAACGACACTGGGCGGCACAGGCGGCGCTCAGGCCAAAGTCGCCGACACGCCACCTCCTGGAGCTGTCTGCGGCGATTTGTGGCATGACAGTACCCGGCAAGAGATGCGCGTCTTTTACGACGACGGCAACACGCGCCAGTGGGTTCCTGTATCACTGGCCAAAGCTGAGTCGCCAGACTCAGAGAGTGCGCACATGCGCCGCGAGCTCGACGCGTTAAAGAGTGAAATCGCCCAACTTAAACTGGCTCTAGCAGGCAAATTGCCCGACTGACATGGCTTTTGATTTTCCGCCCGCGCAAGACGGGCTGCGGGTGACAAATCCTGAGTCAGGGGTGACCTATGTCTATCGGGATAGATATCAATCTTGGATCATTGAGTCGGTTGATAACAAGCAGGTTCGCATCCACACGGTGTGCTGCACGCCATGCGATGCACGGCAAGGGGATATTTGGTTTAACCCCTGCACGAACTGCCTGCACATTTATCACGACGGCGATTGGATGCCGGTCGTTGATTGCTCGGGCAACAGCGACTTTGTTGGCTACAAGGGCGAAGTTCAGTTCCCTCATCAACTGCCTGAGAAAGGCAATGAGCTGGGCGATCTTTGGATCGTTATTTCTGAAGCAGCCATATACGTTTACAGCTCACGCGGTTGGATCCCCGCTGATCGCTACGACGACACCGAGCTGCGCCAGCTCATTGAAGATCAGAAAGACGCGAGCATTGCCAGAGACGTCGAGCTGAACAAGCTGATTGTCCGCAATAAGGCCGAAAGCCAAGAAGAAGACCAGAAGCTTTGGGATGCGCTCCAGCAGGAGACCTCAGATCGGACCGCTAGCGATGAAGCGCTCAACGACAAGATTGACGACTGCTGCACCAATGGCCAAGACGGACTGGCAGATCTGCAAAGTCAGCTTGATCAGGAGGTCAAGGACCGTGAGCTTGCCGATGCTGCTCAGCAGAACCTGATCGATCATCTGACCAATGACCTGTCCGACACTAACGATCGCCTGGATCAGGAGATTCAGGACCGCATCGATGGTGACGACCAACTGCAGGGCAAGCTCGATCAGGAAAAGATCGAGCGTGAGGCCTACGACGAGCACCTCCTTGGTCTGATCAACTCCAAAGAAAGCAAGTGGATGGGCGAGGTGCCCTCTTTCGATGATCTGCCAGACACTCGGTATGACTGGGTGCCGCTGACGGACTTCCGGTGCACAACGATCTATTCAATGACCTGGGGGCCGGACCGCTTTATTGCGGGCAGCTCTGATGGTCATGTCTGGTCCAGTGATGACGGACTGTTCTGGGAACGCCGCAACGTTGGCATTGCGTTCAACGGCAACGTCACAGCCACGTTCCATAACAGCGGCGTCTGGCTGCTTGGCGGTGATAACGGACTGTTGTCCCGTTCACTCGATGGCATCAAGTGGTCGAACTACTACAGCACCACGACCAGCAACATTCAGGACTTTGCCTTTGGTAATGGCACTTATGTCTATGTCACTGATGGCGGCGTGGTGGCCACCAGTCCTGACGGGGTGGGTTGGACCAAGCAGGATCACACGATCCGTTGGGGTGTCCATGGAATCGACTCAATCCTCACGGTTACTTGGTCTGAACATCTGAGCAAGTTTGTCGCGGGCACCGCTCGCGGCATGATCTTGATCAGCGATACCGGCATGGGCTGGGATCTGATTGATCCACGCCTGAATGGCTCTGGTCAGATCCTGACGATTGTCAGTGCGGAATGGGCCGGACAGCCAACGTTGATTGCCGGTGGCAATTTTCCGCAGAAGCTGATCTATTCAGTTGATGGACTCAACTGGGTTTACGCACCTCGCAATCCGTTTAAAGATGCGTTCCCCACAGACCTGAAGGATTGTGGGACCCATGTCATTGCAGCTCTGAGTGATGGCCACACTGCGTTTGCTTTTGACGCACTGGTTCAGTCATGGACCCTTGAAGCAACAGGTGCCAGCGAACGCCTGCTTGCTATTGCCTGGGCGCCGACAAACGCCAATATCGGCTTCCCCGGTGGCCTTTATGTCACGGGCGGCAACTTTGGCCAGGCCTATGCCCGCATGCCTGGCAAGGGCCTCGAGCCTGGCGACACCTGGGTGGTGCTCGATGAGATGTGCCTCTACACCTGGAGCACGCTTGGCTGGGTCACCAGTTGTGGTGATGGCAGTGGCGGCGGCTCAGGCGGCGCTATCAATACACGCGCTGTTGATCTCATCCCACCAGGCAAGCGAGCCAGCGAATTATTTCCGCTGACAGACGAAGAGGCGCTAGCCCTGTCGGACTTGATGCCTCCCTTGAGGGCGATGTCCACCCAGGAGGACTACAACGCTTGGATTTTCAAAGCACTGGGAATACTGGCAACCGCCGGTCTGGATGGAGGCGATGCAGAACGAACCTAAACTGAACAAAGCAGGCATTACGTCTGCCTAAGCAGATCACGTCAACGCATCCCCGCAGGATCATGAGCACTCGATATGGCCGCATTCAGGTTCGCCATGACAGTGCAGAGCACTTGGTTACCCATAACCCAGTGCTGCTTGAAGGGGAATGGGGCTTTGAGACCGATACTGGAAAAGCCAAAATCGGTGTAGGTAAAACCTGGATTGAGACTGATTACTTCTCAGGTCATCAAGACGAACTGACAGCGCAGTTCGAGGAGATGCTGGCGGCCGAGAAAGAGGATCGCCAGAGGGCTGATGCCGCGATTGAAAATCACATTGCCCGCGTCAAGGAAGACTGTGAGCAGGCTGATCAATCCCTGGCTGAGCACAACGACGAAACCAACCAACGACTGGCTGGTGAAATTGATGATCGGATCACCGGTGACAAGAACCTCCAGGTTCAAGTTGCACGCCTTGCTGAAGAGTTTGACAAGCTACTGGCCGGCATTGAGGACGTCGATACCGAGCAACTTGAGATCATCCTGCAGAGCGCGGCTCGCCTGAGCGACCTCATTGCGTTGGATGAAAAGCTTGAGAAAGAAAAGTTTTATCGCATTGAAGGTGATGCAGAGCTAGAAGCTGGCCAAGAGCGTCAAGATGATGAAATTGAACGTATTGAGCTGGAATCCAAAGCCCGTGACCTTGCCTTAGAACTTGAGATTTTATATTTAGCAACGCACGGTTCAGCTTGCAATGCTTCCAGATCTAATACGATGGCTCCAGATGGACCGCCGTTTGTTAATGGAAAGAATTTCAATGTAAATGGTAATGTAGTTCACATTACAAACAATACTTTTGAGGAAATTGCTGCAAAGGTTGGTGACACTTTACGGTTTACTGGCCGTAGTATTCCTGATGGCTGGTCTAGTGTAATTACTGATGTTGGAGAGAGGTATCAACCTCCTAGTGGTTGGTACGCCCGTGACATTACCGTAGAAGATATTGTTCCTCCTGATATAGCTGATTCACCTGCTGGTGCAACTTTTGATATCGCTTCGTGTGAACCTTCTGGCTTTGTAAAAACTGAGGGTGACACAATGACGGGTGACCTCATTGTTAACGCTGAAGTTCATGCTGACGTTGTTGAGACTCTAGTTGTTGACTCTGGTGAGAACTCTAACCTTCTACTCAAGCATGATGGTAATACAAAGGTTTATGTTGGTAGTTCACAAGTTACCATCCAAAACCCTCTGAAGCTAAATACTGAAGGTACAGATGATGGACATGCTGTCACTAAGAAGTATATTGATGATCAAACAGATGCCTTTGTTTTAGACCAGCAACGTCAGGATGATGAGCTAACTGCTGAAATGCAAGCTCGTGCGCAGCGCGACCTACTGCATGATGCACAGATTGACACGATTGAATATAAGCTCGAATCACTTATCGGAGTTACCTTCCGTGGTACTTATGAGTTCAAGTACGACCAAAGCTGTGAGGACAAATATCGAGAGTGCATGGCTAATTGCGCCAACGATGCACGTTGTGAATCAGATTGCTTGAGAGCTCTCTCTGAATGTGAGGAGAACAGTGTTGATCCTGGCTTCTTTGAGGCTATTGACCCTGACGGTAAATTCGATAATTTACAAGAGATCATCATCTCTAAAAACGATAAATCAAATTTAGAGATTGATTGGGCTGGTGTGCTTGACAAGGATGACTACTTAGAAGTCGATCACGTCAAGCAAGGACAGCTCGATAAGACTAACTATGGCCTGTATCGAATCCTTGAGGAGCCTGAGACACATATTAACTCTAAAGATGATGTTGTCTATGTGATGAAGCTCCAGTTCCTGCAAGGGGACGGTGTACTGAATGAGAGGGAACCTTATGAGATCCGTGGTATCACTGCTGCTGAAGGTGTTAATCCTGAGGAACTAGGCGACTTCCTGACTAAGGATGAAGCTAATAGCCTGTATGCACTAAAAACTCATGCGCACAAGGGTGAGGACATTACATCTGGCAAAGTCAGTATCAACCGTCTGCCTACTGGTACATCGTCATCAACTGTTGCAGTTGGCAATCACGGCCACAGTGGGTATGCCGGGAGTGGTCATAATCACAACGGAACCTATGTGAAAGGAAGTTTTACAATTACCAAATCAAACGGCAACTATTACATCAGCTAATGGCACAAATTCTTACCTACCCCCACGGGATTAAATACAGAAAATCCGACTGGGCTAAGCAAGTCAAGCAAGGCAGTGGCGGTTCAATCCCCTGCAGTAATGAAATCTATTCGGGTGAAAAGGTAGTCACTACCAACGGAGAGCAGTGGTGGGGCGATGGTAGTGGCAACACTACTTACAGTTGGAGCGATGCCAATAACCACCCGTTCAACCAAACCGATGGTGGCACCTCTCAGAAAGGCTTGCACTATTGGCTAACGACCAGTACAAATGGCTATCAGAAAGCGCGTTGGTTTGACATTGGCGCTGAAGGCGGTAAAGACCATGGGGAATTCTGTCATAACAATGCCAGGTCTAGCTGGCTTCGTGAAGTAACTGCTGTTTGGTTTCTGTTCAATGGGCACGATACAACTACAACTAGAGACTGTTATGTCCGCGTTGAAAAAGTTGCCATTAGATACCGTGACCCTCGCGGTTATATCAGCATCAAGAAGGTGACAGACAAGCTAGGAGATTTGGGAATTATGGAGGGCGTGCGTGGTAGCGGCAAACACATGTTTGGCTATGCGTTACCCAGCAGCGAACGCTCAACAGTTTGCAGCAACGACTATCGCTTCTTGGGCCTGCGCGTTCAAATTCAGCTAAGAAGAGGAGCATCTGGAGCGTCCACGGATAGGCTTCAGGGTGGAATCTCTGGCATTCGTCTCGGCTTAGGCACAAGTCCAACCAGCAGTTACAACGAATCAAACAAGCGTGCCTTAGTGCTGCGTGGTGATACAGCTTGGGGCGAATTTGACAACAGTAGTGTCAAAGACATGTTTGAAACTCGCTAAGTAGAATCAATGAACTTCCATCCACAGCGCTTTCTTTATTACCTACTAGCGGGAACACTCGCCTGGCAGGCAGCGTTGTTTTCTTACGGCGTCTGGGCTTGCTCAAAGCTTTCCCCCATTACTCAACTCACGTCGGTCTGTCCTGACTTGGGGGATCGATACGAGATGTTTGTAAGCACTTCCCTGGGGGCAATCCTGGGCTTGATTGGCGGATCGGCAGCGATGGGAGCAGCCGCAAGCCGACCGAAAAAACAGATCGATGTTCGGGATGATCGGCGCAATCCGCAAGATCCAGACGGCAAGCCGTAGCAAACATTTAGCCCTACAGAACAGGCATAGAATCAGGACACGGGCGAATGTCCCGCGTCCATTTGCTGGGTATCAGCCATGACGGTCAACGTCTATCACAAGCATTCGGTCGTCAAGGACAAGGCTCCTGACGCCAAGCAGGTTGAGCTGGGTGAAATCGCGATTAACGCGAACCAAGACTCGCCTGCTCTCTACATCAAAGACTCTGCTGATCAGATTCGGCAGGTCGGCGGTGACATCAGCGCGATCATCAAAGAAATTCAGGAGATCCATGAGCTGATTGAAAAGCTCAATGAGATCCTGCCGAACCCAATTGATGGTTCGACCAACCTACTGCAGCTGCTGGCTGAACTCGGCGATCTGAAAGCTCAGGTTGAGCTCAATGCCAAGTGCTGCACTGATGCGCACATCACGCTGGAAACGCACCAGGAACACCTTGAGGCGATTGATGTTGAGATCGAAGAACTGAAGAAAGCACTTGCGCTACTTCAGATTGACGATGACAAGGACATTAAAGACCTTGAGGCACGCGTTGCAGCTCTTGAAGCCTCGCTCAGCCAATTGGCAATTGATGTCAACAAGATTGATCAAGAGCAAGAACAGATCAAGGCAGATTTAGCCGCAGAAATTACAGATCGCACTGATGGCGACGTTGCCCTCTCCAATCGAATCGATGTTCTTGAAGCCAAAACCATCACCGCAGGCGAAGGCATCACGGTGACCGTGACCGCTAGCGACACTTTGGTCGAAATCGATCAAGACTGGCTCGAGGCCTACCTCGAGGCCTACCTCAAGAAGAACATCGCAGGCAACCTGCCTCCCATCGCCTGATGCAGGGCAGAGCGCACTACTGATCTTTTTCCACTGTTTTAAACCATGGCTACCAAGAAAAAATCAGTTGCCCCCGCAGCTGTCAGCCCCATTGACGTCGACTCCAACGTGGTTGGCAGCGATGTGGTGCTGGTTAACCGCAGTGCCGTTGATCACCAGACCACCGTCGAGGACCTGGCCAAAGGTGTCGGCTCGATCCTCAACATTGATGGGCTGGCGGTCGAGATCGACAAACTCTCTGGAGAGATCAACAGCAACGACACCGATCTCAGCGAGCTGGAGGCGCGCGTTGAGAAAAACGAAGGTGACATCGAAACCAACGCTGATGGCGTCCAGGCCAACGCCGATGCCATTGCTGCATTGGTGATCGGTGATGGTGAAATCAAGCTGACCGAGTGGGACGGCACCGAAGTTGGCAAGTTCACCGTCAACCAGGAATCCGGCGCCACGATCGCCCTGCCCCAGGTGGTGATTCCTGAGGCGTTGCATCCCAACGGTTTCATCAATGTTGCCGATCCCGCCCCGGCTGATCCTGTCGTTGGCGACATCTACATTCAGCACGACGCCGGAACTCCCGAAGCGAAAATTGCTGACTCCTCCTTTGCTGGCCTGTCTGGCGAGCTGGTTGATGAGGGCGCCTTTGTTGTCTTTGGCAAGGATGACAAGTGGCACGCTGGCGGGCAGGCTGCTCCGACCGAGACCCAGTCGGACTGGGCTGAGTTGGATGTCACCCAGGCGGCTTACATCAAGAACAAGCCTGACATTCAGGATCTGATTGATACAGGCGCTGGCGATGGCGCTCTGACTTTGGCGTCCACCAACGCAGCTATTGCAGTCAAAAAAGGCAGCGGCTTCAGTGCCAACACAGCTGCCGATGTCGAGTACAGCGTCGAGCTGGATCTCAACGACGAAGGCGGCCTGGTGATCACCGGCGACGGCCTGGGCATTCAGCCCGCTCCTGATGCCGGCATCATTATTGATGGCAATGGCATCTCCGTTGATCCTGATTTCATTGCTGGAATCGCAGGACCGACTCCCGATCTAGAGGCCGTCACCGACGCAGGCGCCACCACGCCCGATGTGATCACCGTCAAAGGTGTCGTGGCTACGGGAACTCAAGCTGAAAGCAGCTTCTTGATCAAGGACATCAGCCAGCTGCCTGCGCTGCCTGCTTGATACCGAACGCCAGTCTCCTTGTGGGGGCTGGATTTTCTATTGCTAGCCTGGGCTTACGGGCCGCCAACCACGACAAGCAACTATGGCAAACGTGAAAAAAGATGACTGCCTCCTGGTCGGGCGCGGTGGCGTTGATTACAAGGTCACCTACGCGGAACTTGTTGACAGCATTGATCTTGCCCCTGCTGGCATCAACGAAGTTTTAGCCGAAGGCAATACCGCTGAAGCCTTGCAATCAATGAGGTTTAGGCTGGGTGCAGAATCTGTACCTGATCTCGATAGCCTTAACCCCGATCCAATTCTTTTAGAAGATGGTATCGGTTCTGCTCACAGAGCTTTAGCCAGCTCGTGGACTTCTCACGTTGAAGGCACTGGCGGTTTGCATAGTGATGTTAACTGTAATTATTTTGCTAATTACGTCTTGGATGAAGACGCCGCACCTACGGCGATGGCTAAGTTATCAGCTAACCTTGGTTTTTATCTGTATCAAGCATCTGAAGGCCCAGATGGTAGAGAATCCTGGGGTATATCAATTAACGAAGCGGGCATTGACGTAAATGATCAATTTAAAGTTGACTTAGAGGGATCTGTAACTGCCAAAGAATTCCTCACGGTTGAAATCAAGTCTTTTCCCGAACAAGATAAAGGTGTTGAGATAAACGAAGGAGGAGTCAAGCTCCACAAAGGCGTTGGCGCCTGGACAGAAACAACAGGGTATCCGCAACATATTGGAATTCATCACACGGAAGGTCAACATCCATCTTTTTTCATAGACGATTTTGGTAACTGTCATCTTTCATTTCTTTATGTCGGTTTTTACAATACCAGGATGATTGGGAAGGATTACCCTTCTCAATGGCATACTGGAATGGCCCCCCGCCCCGCAGGCATTGGCTTGCAGGGAGGTATGGGCGAAAATTTTGTTCAAATTGGCGCTGCTGGCCTTACCGGTCAAACAGAAGACATTATTTCAATCCAAAAAACAGAAGGCAATCCGGCCAAAGCCTTCACGGTGTCACCTGCAGGTGCAGTTACTGCAACGGAATTCATCGGCGACGGCAGCAAACTGACGAACCTACCCATTCCTGATCCATTCCCTGAAGCTCCTACTGATGGCAACGTTTACGTTCGCAACGGGCAAAGTAAGAGCTGGATTAGAGGATTACCTTATGACCTTCGTACTCTACCGGAGCTGCCATGAGTAGGGAGACTGCAAAGTTTGTTGTCCAACGTGACGGTGTTGATTATGAGGTCACTGGATTTAGCATCCAAGTTGACTGCCAAGAAGGTGATCTATTTTATGTTCAGCGTGGTGACACTGTTTACAAATGGCCCCGTAAGTTTTACGAAAAAGATTGGGAAGCGCAGGACTATTGGTTTCACATCAAGAACTTAACTGAGGAAGTATTTGTCTGGCCACGGGACGAGGAAAATCATTTTATTTGGGATCGATTTACAGAGCAGAAAGTAGAAAGAATGCTGCCTGGCAGCGAGTACATTATTGGCGGATATAACGATAAAGGTCATCCAATCAGGTTTGAGGGCAATAAAGGTAGCTGGGACTTTGGTGAACTGACTGACCTCGGACTACTGAGTGAAGGCACTAGATTCTTTGCCCACTGTCCTAATTTCAACGGTGACGTGACGCCACTTAAAAGGGTGAGGTGGAAAAATATTGATGAGATGTTTTTAAATTGTGCGTTGTTTGATCAGGACATTTCCGACTGGGATATTACACACATCTATAACCAATTTGAAATCAAAGATTTTTTATTAAATGCCACTAGGTTTGATGGTGACTTAAGTGGATGGTGTATGCATATTGGCGTAGGAACCCCGAAATCAACATATTGGTGCAAAAATAGTGGTATTGCGCCCTGGAACACCAAGTGGCCTCAATGGGAGTGCAGAGATTATATTAACGACCCAATAGTTGTAACTGCTACCACCAATCCAAAAGTAACAGCAGGTACTTATGACAAGTTACAACCTGACGATCTCTTCTTTGCTACTGATGCTGATGGTGTCACATACAAGGTTTCATTTGCAGAGATTGCTGACATCATTGTTGAATTTGATGCTATTCTGCACATCAAGAACATCCGTGACGGCGATGTAAAAATTCAGGATCATAGAGTTATCACTGACATGAGTGGCAACGTGCTGAATACTGGCACGACCGTTGAATACTCAAGTGGTGAGTATCTCGTCTATGGTGAACGATCAAAGCTAAAAGATTCAACAGGCAACTGGGACTTCGGAGATCAAACTGCAACCGAAAAACGTAAGGGCTTTAATGATTTTTGCTATGGTTGCGACAAGTTTAATGGAGACATCCAATATCTAAAGGTTGATAGTGCTCAAGACCTTTCCTATATGTTCAATGGCTGCTCTGTATTTAACCAGCCTGTCACTCACTTCAGGACGCCAAGGGTCAATACATTCCGTGCAATGTTCCAAAATTGCAGTGTCTTTAATCAACCCGTCAATTATTTTGACACGTCTAGTGCTGAGAATATGATGCTTATGTTCCAGCTCTGCCGTGAATTTGACCAGCCAGTCGATAATTTTAATACATCAGGAGTCACGACGATGAACTCTACGTTTGCTAGTTGTGACAAATTCAACCAAGATTTAAGCACTTGGGATGTAAGTAAAGTAACAAATTTTAAGGGTATGTTCCAAAAAACTCCCGTATTCAATCAACCTTTAAACAATTGGGATGTCTCAAGTAGTGAGAGCTTTGAAAATATGTTTTGGGAATCTAACTTCAATCAACCGCTTGGAAACTGGAACACTAAGAGTGCAGAAAATATGAGCTCTATGTTCTATGACGCCAAGAATTTTAACCAAGATATCTCTAAGTGGTGTGTAATTGATGTAGTGAATGATTGGTTCGACTATGGTTGTCCTTTATTCAGCAGCAACAAACCAAAATGGGGGACCTGCCCACGCGGCGAAAACGGTAAGTAGATCCTTCTCCTGTAGCGAGGCTGGCGTTTTCTTCAGCTAACCTGGGCAGGTAGAATGAATACCAGAGCAAGCAAAAAACTATTGCTTCTCAGCCCGAACCTCAGAACCAGGTCGAACAGGTAAGCGTCACTCACCATTTGATTCCACCATGGCCGACAAGAACATCCAGCCAGACGACCTCATCCTTGTAAACAGAAGCGGCGTTGACTATCGGGCAAAGGTTAGTGACTTAGGCGGTGTCGGCCTTGACTGTGCTGGTCTACTTGATTGCTTTAATGCTGCTCCGGTAGATCCTGTGCGGTTTGCGGTTGCCGTCTATGCATTGAAGGACATGTATAGGGATCCGAGTGATCAACCTGAAAACTGGCCAAAAGATCAAGATCATGGATTGTATATGTATGCAGATCTATGTGATCCTGTTACGCATGAAATCATTCCTTTTGATCAAGAAGGTCACGGACATTCTGGTCTCGATAATTCCATTCTTAAGCTTCCGCATGGCTACTACGGTCAAACTTATTGCGTAGTTACAGCCTGCCCACCAACCAGCCACCTGGAAGATCAGGAAGAGGTTTACGGAGCCCATCCCCCTAGATTGATTCTGGAGGACGTTAAAGTTTTCACAGATAGATACGAGAAGGGGACAACGACAACAGAAGACCTTTTTACTACAGGCGCTGAGGTAAGCAGCCCCTTAAATGACAGAGGTGCAGTGAAACTGGAATTACCTAGATGCGATAGTTTTGAGTCGAACGACTACGACTCGAAGTGTATATCAAATGATTTTGAGAATGATGGGAAGTATTTCTTTAGGCTTGAGTTTAAGTACAACATTAAGACCATCCGCGAAACCTTCAAAATAGTTCTACTTATGAATCACAACCGAAAAGAGGGTTTAGGTAGTACTAAGTTTATAAACGATGAAATGCCTAACATCCAAATCAACCCCATGGAGGACAACTGATCATGCAAGAAGCTGTAATTTTTTCAAAACCTGAAGAGGTCAACATCATTGCAACTCGCAATGGTGAACTCACAAATATCCCTGGCACAGAGTTCCGAGCACCAGTTGCACCTTTCAAAACTCAATTTAGATTCTATTTTTCCAGAACTTGGGGGCCATGTATTTACACAGATGCTGATACCACTGCAATTCCAATTGCCCTATTTGAAAAGCAGATGAATAGAGATGGTACTTCTATGTGGAAGGCTTTCGCCAAGTGCTATAAAGCGTATGCGGAAGAGTTACAAGAAGAAGAAGATGCGCGTCATGCAACTATGTTTCAAGCTCAACTTGTCAGTGCCAGCGCTACACCACCAGATTCGGATGAAGAGATCGGTCTTTTAGTCCAACTGATTGGCAACAAAACCACACAATTCATTGACGATACTGCTAGCAGCGGTGGCACCTATAGCAATGTTATTTTGCCACCTAGTTACAGTGAGCGAGTCTTTGTAAAGGTGAAGAACGGTATTGATCCATCATTCTATGAACCGTATGCTTAATACTTATCCAGTACGAGATGTTATCTCTGGCACTTGGCTAAAAGACATTGGGATGGTTTGCATCCCGAAGAACGCCAGCACTACTGTTAGCGCTTGGATCTCAAGGGAAAACAGGCATTACACAGAGCCACTGCCAGAAGGCAAACGGTTGTTTTGCATCCTAAGGGATCCTGTAGAACGGTTTGAGTCTGGATATAGTTGGCTCACCACATACCGAAAAGATGTGAAACTGTTGAAGATCAATCAGTTTGTGCGTGACTTGCACTGGATGATCAATGAAGCAAACAACATTAAGTACCACCTATTCCCTCAGATCTACTTCACTGGTCACGATCCAGCGAGGTTTGAGCGTATCTTCCACATTGACAAGCTGGATGAATGTCACGCATGGTTGGAGTCACAGCTACATCTGAACAAGCCAATGGATCACCGGAACAAAGGTGAGTATGAACCTCAGCTAACTGAGAAGAGTAAGGCTTATCTGCGGGATGTGTTTGCTTGTGACTATGAGTTTATGGAGAAAGTATTTTAGAAATAACATGAAAGCAATCCAGTCGATTGAGAGTATCGACGCAGAACTCAGAAAACTTCAACTGCCTGGAGCCAACAACAGCACAATCAGCGCAGATGAGATTCAGCAATTCATCCAAAAAGCCTTCATCATTACAGCCTCACTTGACCAGCAGATCAATACAAGCCAGACCCAGATCTATCATATTCAACAATCCGAAGCTCCAAACTGCTCCGCCCTTTACGAATTCTTTATTGCTCATCAGGCAATCGCCAAGCGATGCCACAGCTGCTACAAAGTTCAACTTAACGTCGAAAGACTAGACGAGCTGCTGATGCTTCATTTTTTTATGAAGACGGTGTACTGCAAAGATAAAAATATAAGCAAGTGCATGATTGACTTGCGGCCACGCCAACACTATTTTTACAAGGGATTGATTTACTGCTCAGACGTGAAGGAAGCCGAGCACGTTGCCAAAAACGTAAGTCTTGAATGCCGGGAAAGGACATCTCTTTCCCCCGAGATTTTAATCAATCGAGGATGCACAGACTTCCGAAAAGAATACCCTGATTACGGAGCAATCAATACATCCGCAACTCTTCCGGAAGGGCCAAGGCAACGCGAAGAGTGGGCAAACAAGGAAGCCCAGTTTTTCAAGCAGAAAGATTCCAGACCAATCAACAAATCCCCCTCTGCATTTAGTCTTGGTGAATGGCTTATTATCAAAAACTGGATCACTTACGCCAACGACATGGGTGACCCACTGACTGGGTATTTGCAGTCGAGCTGTGGCGCTCTGAACGAAGACTAGAATAAGCGCACGCTTCAGCGCACAGCGTGACCATCTCAGCTGACAAGCTCAAGGACTTTTTCAAGTACTACGACAACGACAACGCCAATCACGGCCTTGCCGTTGAGCTCTTGCACGAAGATCTGACGACGACAGCCGCTTGGTTGCTCGCTGATGAGAGCGACTGGATCATGAAGTACCGCGAGAAGCCACAGAAGTCAGAAGCACTGCTGGCCAATCCTCTGAATGTTCCTTACGACTGTCAGCTCGACAACCCTGGCGGCGAAGGCTGGCGGGAATGCTTCAGCTCTAGTTGCGCCATGGTTGCGATGTTCTGGGGCGTCATTGAGCACCAAAACGAGTATCACGCTGTGCGTCCTCGTTTTGGTGATTCCACTGAGCCCGTCAGTCAGATCCGCACACTGCAGCACTTCGGCTTGAAAGCTGAGTTCAAGCAGATGGGCAGCAAGGAAAAGCTCAAGCAACAGATTGATCGAGGCCGTCCCGCCCCGGTGGGTTTCCTGCATCACGGCAGCGTCAGCGCACCAACCGGCGGCGGCCATTACGTCTGCTGCATTGGTTATGACGACACTGGCTTCATCTTCAACGACCCTTACGGCGAGCTAGACACCGTGGCCGGTGGCTACTCCAGAACCGGCGGCACCTACGGCAAGGGCATCAAGTACAGCTACAAGAACTGGGTGCCCCGCTGGAGCGTGGCCAATGACAACGATGGATGGGGGCTTGACGTATGGCTATGAAAAACGATCCCTGCTGGAAAGGCTATGAGGCCTTCGGAATGAAAAAGAAGAACGGCAGGACCGTTCCCAACTGCGTCCCCAAGAAAGCCGCTGAAGCCAAGGCCAAGGCCCAGGCCTACAAGGACTCGCAGAAGAAGTAATGCTGTATCCCACCTGCGGTCGGTCCTTGAAGCCCAACCGGATTGCCGGGGCGGTCACAAGCGCCCGTGAACTGCTCAGGCGTTTGGGCAACCCACGCGAAACCCCGCGCATCCCCCTGGACATTCGCCACGAAGCCAGGGCTTTGCTGCGGTTCTTCCCCACGACGCAGGCGCTTCACCCGGTTTTGCAATCAAGCTTTCAGCTGCAGGACCATTCGCTGCCCAAGACCTGGCCCATCTGGCCGGAACATGAATTCGATTGATGAACCAAATAATGCACCACTACTGATAACCTCTGGCATCACTGGGTGAAATGCACAACGACGGCGAGCTCAAGGAAAAATTAGAAATCGCACTCGCTAGCTGAACTAGCCTGTGGTGGCGAGGGATCGGGGGAGCTACGGCTCCCCTTTTTTATTGCCAGGAAGCACCTGTAACACCCAGTAAAACCGGTGCGATGAACCACCAAGTTCATCGAGATGTACAACTATCCTCGCGAGATGTACAACTGCAGCCATGGCATCGATCGTTGCTCAAAAGGGGCGGCTCTACCTGCTGGCTCGCTTGCCGATCAAGGACGGCAGCCCAGGAACCAAGCAGTACAAGATCGCCCTGCAGCTTCCTGATGAGCCACGGCAGCGCAAGCTGGCCGAAAAGCGGCTGGCCCAGCTCGAGAAAGAGATCGCCGCAGGCAGCTTTGAGTGGGACAACTGGCAGCCCAGCGACCTGCGCAAGGCCGGCACCACCTGGCAAGCGGCGGTCCGTTTGCTGCATGAGCACAAATGCGTGCTCGGCAAAACCAAGGAGAGCACCTGGGAGGTGAACTACATGAGCCGGCTGAAGCGCTTGCCGATGACGCAGCTGGTGACAACCAAGGGTTTAGCCGAGGCGATCAACTGGTACGAGCGCGACACCTACAGCTACAAGCTGATGTACTTCCTGATGAAGAACATCAGCGAGCTGAGCGGTGTGCCCTTCCCCAGGATCGGCGTACCGCTCCATGCCGAGACCAGCAAAGAAGTCAAAGACGTCCCCTCTGATTCAGAAATCATTGATTGGGTCGAGCGCTCCGGTGAGCCGTATCGCTGGTTTTTCGGAATGATGGCCACTTACGGGCTCAGACCCCACGAGGTGGAGCGCTGCACTCAAATTGGTGATGGCCTGATTCAGGTGCAGGATGAGACCAAGACAGGCTTCCGCACTGTCATCCCTGTGCATGAGGATTGGCCCGCTTTGTTCAGGTTGGATCAAGTGGCCCAGCGCCCGGCCTCGGCTGTCGATGGCAAAAGGCCAGACGTTTGCTCGGTCTGGCTCAACCGCCGGCGGGTCAAGCTGGGCATTGAATGGCGGCCCTATTCATTGCGGCACGCCTATGCCCACCGGCTCTGGCGCAACGGCGGAGCGGAGCTGGACATCATGACGGCGGCCCGGTTGATGGGTCACTCAGTCAAAGAACATCTGCAGACCTACCGCGCTGCGATCGACCCCAATCAGATTGCCGTCGCCGCTCGTGCCGCGATTGGCCGCAACCTCGAGAAGACCAAGAGCTCACTCGCTCGGCAGTACGGCGCTCATGCTGATGCGCAGCGTCCGCCGAACTGAGTTGACCGGCGAGAGGTCAATGATCTCTTTGCCGTGACGCCAGCGGGCTCTTTTGCCCAGGCTGTCTGCCTCATCAATCAACCTGCGGACGTGGTTAATCGACACGCCCATTGCCGCCGCTGCCTCTTTCGGGGTGAGCAGGATGCGCGCCATGCCGTGCAGTAGTACCCAGGAATACCCAGCAGTGTACGACCTGGCAGGCAGAATGGGGTAACGGCGCTGGCTCTGTGGAGGAATTGACTCAAGAGCAAGAGTTTCTTCTCGCAAGGCTTGCCCATGAAGCCAGGGATCTCACGCACACAGAGCTGGTTCACGCCTTGCTTGAGGCCTGGGCTGAGAAGTTTTCGCTCAAGGCGTTGTTTGAAGAGATCCTCCAGGAGCACGGCATTTTTTGTCTTCTGCAGGAGAAGGCCCCTTGTTGCGATCCGAGCGATGTGGAAGGTATGGCTGCTTTGTTTGGTTACGTCCCAAGCGACGAGGAGCTTGCGGACTACTTCGACGCGGCAATTGAAAACGCAACGATGGAACTAGATATGGACGACATCGTTCTATCCAGAGAGTGAATCAAAATGGATTTATCAAAGGCGCCATAGATGGCACGCACTTACTCAACAGCTCAGATTGCCCAGGGACTTAAAGAGGCTGGCTTTCCTGAGCCGATTATCCCGACGATGACCGCCGTGATACAGGCGGAGTCAGGCGGCAATCCATTTGCACACAATCCCAACGCCAGCACCGGCGACAACAGTTACGGGTTGGCGCAAATCAACATGCTGGGCGGGATGGAAGCTGAACGCATGAAGCAGTTCGGCCTCAGATCCAAGGAACAGCTGTTTGACCCAGCAATTAACCTCCGAGCGGCAAAACAGATCTACGACCAGCAAGGGTTAGGCGCCTGGGGCGCCTACACCAACGGCAGCTACAAGAAATTTCTTGGACAGGAAGCAGCTGGTGGCCAGCCTGTTCAGGCCCCCTTGACCCTGCAATCCAGCAGTACACGCGCAAGCGAAAGTCCCAGCACCGGGCTAGATCCCAATGGAATTGGAATCGAGGCAGACTCAAGCCTTCCAATTAGCAACCAGATTGCAATGGCTGGTCTGGCTGGTCATGAGCGACTGGCTGGTGGCTTGGACCACGGAGCAATTTTTAATAAGGCCATAGAAATCCCAGCTGAACGCTTGGCCGGACAAGCCGGAATCAGCATTGACGGAACCAGGACGGGTGGAATCAGGAGTGGTGGCGGTTCAACCTTTACGACTGGCAATAGCGGCGCATCAACAGGTCCGCACTTGGATTTCCGCGTTTGGGACAAACGCAAAGGAGGATATGTTTCAAATCCAGACGACTACGCACACTTGGTGACCACAAGCGATGGCACTCCCGTTGCCAGGGCGTTTCAAATGACCAGCCCCTACGGCATGCGCAATCACCCGGTACATGGAGGGCAGAAGCTGCATGAAGGGATTGACTACGCCACACCAAGCGGAACCAAGTTGAATGTCGCCGGCCGATTCGTCGAAGACAAGTGGGACAAAGGCGGCGGCAACATGAGCATCTACGACATCGGCAACGGTCTAGAAGCCGTGCTGATGCATGGGTCTTAGATTGCTACTGCATGACTCCTATGGACAAAGCTTGTAAGCTGTAGGGAGCAAAATGTTTCCCTCAGTGATCGAAGCTCTCGTAACCGGAGCAGCCATCGGCATCATTAGCTGCCTTGGTGGCCAAGGCGTCATGATGAAGCTTCATCAGTTTGATGCCAAAAAGCTAGAGACACGCATCACAGAGCTGGAAACCAAAGAACTTGTGCTCAAGGATGACGAGTACATCCCTCGCAGCGAAGTGCAAACGGCCATGACCGGGCTGGCTGAAGCGACGCAGAAAGCCCTTAACGATCAGGCCGCTGCAATGAACGATCAGGCCGCTGCAATGCTCAGCATGATGCAGCAAGCCAGCGCTGAAAACGCCAAGGCTGTTCGCGTTGCTGAAGCTCGCGCTCAAGTCTCCGCGCCAAGCAATGGCGCCATGAACGTTCAAGCAGCGCAGCAAATGCGAGAGCAGATTGAAGCCCTTCAGCGCCAGGTCGGACTTTCCTGAGATGCGCGCTTATTCCATCGTCCTGGAGTCAGAGGACGCCTTAAAGACCATTGACGTTAAAGCTGTTCAGGATCAAGAACAAGCTCTCAAGATTGCTCGTAAGCGCTATCCGTTTGAACAGTGGAGAGTCATTCAACTGATTGAGAAGGTCTAATGGGTTACACGCACGACATCTTCAAGCCAGTTCCAGACAAAGCTCTTGAAAAAAACTCAAGAGAACGCAGTGAATGCGTTGATGGGTTTTGCCCAATGCCGACTCGGCATGATGAGGTGAATCACCCTGCCCACTACGTTCAAAATGGATTGGAAGCCATTGACGTAATGGAGTCTTTCTCCAGCAAGGAAGAGTTTGTTGGGCACCTCAGACTCACAGCAATTAAGTATTTACTGCGGCTCAACGAAAAGGACACACCTGAAGTCAACGCAGCCAAGTGCCGCTGGTATGTAAACAAGCTCTGTGAAGCGCTGTCAGAATGACGACGCAGGAGGCCCTCCATGGATCGGCGCTATTCAGAAGCGAAAGGAGCCAGTAAGGCAGGGCTAAATAAGCGTGATGCGATCACTCGCGCTGCGACCAGACGCGCTCGCGTTCAAGCCCATACCGCTAGGCAATACGGCGGCTCCACGGGAGGAACAAAATCAATTGCTGGCAAGGGCACCAGCATGCCCATCCTGCAGAACAGGAACGCAGAGGCGCTTGAGCGTTCTCAGGTGTTTCGCTCTCAGCAGATGGGCAGCGAGTTCGATGCTGGGTTTAATTCAGCTGCCAATGTCTTTAATGCAGGGCAGCGCAGCAAATTCCGTCAAGCGGACATGAGTCAATGAAACCTGAACAGAAAGCTGCCGCCTTATTGGGCGACTTCAAGGGAAGGCTCAGCCCTTACATCAAGGCCATGAAGGAGCGCGGTTATTTCGGAGAGGCTGTGAAGCTCAAGGCCCAGCAGCAGGCCCAGGTAGAGAACGAGCACTATCAGTACAAAAACACACATGCACAGCAGGCGAAGCAAGGGCAGGCCAAGCCCGCTCGCCCCATGAAGCCTGAGATCGGTATCGACCCGGCGATTGCCAATCCCGGCAAACCCAGTGACCTCAACCATGGCGTTGACCTCCCAAGTGGGGACTACTTAAGTGTCTCGAAAGAGGTCAAGCCTGACGGTGATAGTCAGGAATCCAGAGCGCCGGACGTGACCGCAGCGGTCAGACCCAAGCCACCGAGTGGCAGTGATGGGTTCTCCTGAACCCAGGCCTCAACCCATTGCGGAGCCCTTGGAGACACGGGAGTGAGCACAAGGGAGGACGACCTGGGTACAGCCATTTGCAGGTCAATCGCTGAGTGGTCTTTGAACTTGAGCAGCGCGAACTTGCCAGTGTCGTAGCCGTCATCAGCGGTGGGGTCCCACCAGCGACTCACGGTGAATGGTGACTCATCGCAATTCTTATAGTTCTTCATGGCTCGGTGCATGGCGTGCAGAGCCTTGGCCAATGCAGTGACGGACTCAACCGCACTGACAGTTAGCTGAGGCCAAAGAGACTCGTCATCTGGCAGAGCGTCAGTCCAGATCAGCCAGGCATCTTTGACAAGAGCTCGTGTGACAAGAACATCGCCGATGGATGGCAAGAGAACCTGCCGAAGCGGAACATGAATCGGCAGGTCATCCTCAATCATCAGCGGTAGACATAGGAAGAACCAGTCACGGTTTCGTAGGCCCGCTCCCAATCGTCCGATCCGTTCTCGGTGTCATGAACGATGCGACCTAAGCGAGAAAACGACGCATAAAAACGGGCCATCTTGGTGACATGCAAATCGCCTTCATCAAATGGAGGAGGCAAGTAAATCACCGCCGACCAGAAGGCTGGTGAGATTGTGCGGAACTCGTCGGTCTCGTCGTCGTACCAAGTCGGACGCAATCTGCGAAAGGGTAAGCAGACAGGGAACGACCACAGCCAGGGGACCCTGATCAGTGATTCGTTATGGGGCAGCCAAATGACAGCCTCTTTGACATGGCCATCCCTGTATTCACGCAACAGCTTGTTGAGCAAGCGCTTGGTGGCTACGGCTCCGCCCTGAGGGCCGAGGAATACGCGGCCATCTCCAGGCGGCGTCCACTCACAAGCGGTGATGTCATCAAGTTCTTGCTGCTCGCTGTGGAAGTAACGCGCAGCTTGAACCAGTCGGTTGCCATCAGTTGTTGAGTATGGATCCAGATCGATGGCACCCATCGTGGCTCTGGCGCCATCGACGACTTCCTTGGGTGGAATGATTGCCTTCTCTTTGCTCATGCGAGCTGCTCCTCAAGCATTGCGGTGATCGAACGAGCTGGGTTGTCGCGATCAACCGGAAACAGGCGGAAGCCTGAATCGATCAGCAGCAGCAGTACTGCTTTCTCGGTGTTGAATTCACGGATGATGGCGATCGTGTCAGCCAGGGCAGTGTGCAAGCTGGTGTCGCCAAGCTTGTTGGCGGTGTCGGCATCAACCTGCAGGTCATCAAGACTGAGGTAATCCGATGTTTTGCTGTTGTCCTTGCTCAGGCGAATGGCAAGGACGCCAGGCCCTAGCTGGGCATGAGCTGCGTCGAATAGACCAATGAAATCCGAAAGGATGGCTTCTGTGGCGCGGGTGTTCACGCCAACGGCAGCTTCCTTGTCACCGGTAGTGGCGCCAAGGTTCTGCGTGAGCTCAGGAAAGAAACGCTGAACGAGTTCGGGTCTGGATGGACGAGGCATTGGTTCAAGGGGCAAGGATTGCTTTGGTGCCGCGTGTGGTTTTCCACCAGCTGACGACATCGGGAGCCCAGCGCAGAAGCTCTTCTTCAATCAGGTCGGCAAGACCCCTGATCTCGAACTGGGCGTTGAGCTTGGCGCGCACCTCCAACAGGTGGAGCCAGCTGCGCAGATTGCCCGTCACCGTGGCGTTCTGCAGCAGGCAACCGCCGATGTAATGGCGAGCATGCTCAGGGGCAATGCCGGCATCAAGGTCATCGGCGTAGTCACCGCAGTCGACCTGCATCCGGTAGATGGCGTCCCGCCGGCGACTCTCATCCCAGACATAGCCCTTCTTGTCGCGGGATTCGTAGATCCCCTCGGGCCGGATGTAGAAGACGTCTTCCACGTCGATGTCCCCTTGACCAACAGCCTTGATGTGGCCTGAGGTGTAACGCATCGACTGGCAGTCAAAGGTGAGATGCCGGTGCGTTCTTAGTTGCATGAGGGTGTGATGGTCACACCGGATGGCGAGGGTGATAGAGACGTGCTCAAGCGGACCCCAGTGACCACGATTCCCTTTGAGCAAGCGATCGACAACGATCCCGGCGCACTCCTCCTCTGATAGCTCTGTGTCGGTGACGTAGTCCGGGCTGTAGTCCTGGTGAAGCGCCAGGTAGACGACCTTCATCGGCGATTCAGTTGCCGCAATGGTTGTCACCTTGAATTGCGGAATATGTGCCAGATGCACGCAGCTTGAATCCTCGGGAACATTCCGAGGGTAGTGATACGGCTTGCAAACTGCAAGCCCTGTCAGGCGTTAGCTGAACTTGTCCATCATGTCCTCGAAGTCATCGACATAACTCATTGGGTCTTTGTACGAGGGGATCTTGACTCCCATGTCGCCAAGGCGCTCAAGGTAATCCAGTTGTTCCTGACCGTTTCTCAGGGTGTTGTACTCGTTCTTGTCATTCAAGTAGTTCATGTAGTCCGTGGTTTGGTTGTTTAAGCCATTGGCTAGCTCACGCACATAGAAGTTGGCATCCCACTCCTGGCCCATGTTTTTTGCTGTTGTAAATGAGTTCTCGTACAGCTCTCTGGGGTCAGGCATCCCGTAAGGGTTCTTGCCATCCGCAAAATTTGAATCAAGTTGTTCTCCGGCTTCAGTGATCTGTTCAGGGGTGAAGGGCCGTGGAACTGGATCACTTTTATCTTCCTTGTCTTTCTTCTCTTTTTCTTGCTCGGGCTCAGGAGCGCTTACGGGTTGTTGATCTGCGTTGTAAGCCGCGATGATGTCATTTAAATCGCCCTTGCTGTTGACGTTTGTGATTTTAGCTTTATCGGCGTAGTACTGGTACTTATCTCGAGGAATGCCTGCATCAATCAGGGGTTGCAAAAAGCCCTGCCGAGGGCCGCCTCCATAAGCAAGATCTTCGGCATAAGCCTCAGAGTCAAAAGTACCGCGATCGTTTTCAAATTGATCTTTGTAGCCGTAGTCAGTGGCAAGGAAGTTCTGAAAAGATTTGCCGTCCCAGGAAGCAGTTTTGCCCATGATGAGAAGTGGTTGTGTTTACAGAAAAGAGTTAGGCCGTGGGAGCGGGGAGAAGACCCATGTCCATGTAGATCTGATCAAGGACGGTGTTCCTGCGTGCGGTGTCCTGAGCGACTCCTGCTTGCCAGACTTCGATATCGCTTAGCCCCTTAGCCATGGCGTTGGCAGCGTTATCAGAGATGGTGTTGTAACGAGCGGTATCGCGTACCTGTTGGTCGGTGCCGTAATAGAAGCCTTGGTTCGTTGATGAGTAGGGGTTGCCTGTCATCTTCGTCATGTAGGGATTCGGAACGGACTGGCCTGGGACGTATCTCGGCGTCGCCGGCCCCTGCGTAACTGTTGGCGCCTGCGTGGCTGCGGGAGCTGAAGGAGCTGGTGTAATCCAAGGCTCAATGGTGACTTGTGGCGCTTCAGGGGTTCCCGTTGGAGTCGGTGTTATGGGGCCCTGCGTGACCTGTGGCGGAGCCTGCGTTGGCTCAGGAGTTCCTGGCACTGGTTGGCCGACGGCCACGTCGTCATAAATGCCCTGCCTGTTGGCCCACCGGTGTTGGGATAGGCCGATATTGCCAAACCGATTGGCGGTGTCCTCCAGTTCTGGATTGAACTGCTTCATGTTGTCCTTGGTCAGTCCGAGGATTTGTTCATCGGTGAACCCTTGACTTTGCAAGTATTGGCGGTCGTACTTGCCAATCTTGTTGCCGAAGTCGTAATCGGTGATGGCTGCGCCTTCGGCCATGTCGCCGATGTAATGGTCGCCAGCGAGATCCTTGTTGCGGGTGATGCTTTCAGCAAGCATCCCTTTGTTGGCGTAATGGTTGATGTATTTCTGCTGATCCTCTTCTGAGACATTCATCCTTTGGAGTGCCTCGAGGTCGTGGATATCAAAGTTCTTGGCGCCATAGGCCTTTGTGTCATAGCCCTTGATATCACTGGATTCCCAGCCAGAGGATTCCATCCCTTCTCTGGCGCCGTACTTGCGGTCGTAGACCTTGTCTGCATTGCCGAACTTCTGGAGCCGGTGCTCATCAAAGCCGTTGAGATCTGGCGACGAGTCAGGGCCGGTTAGTTCTTTGACAATGCCTGTCCTCTTGTCGCGCCCGGCTGCGAGCTTGTCATAGCCCCAGTCAAAATCTGAATTCCCTTTGACCTGTGCAGCAGCGTCGTTTAGGAAAGCGTCTGGATCCTTGACTGGACCAGCATATTGCGTGGAGTCAAAGCTACCGGCCTTGAGCAAGGCGTCGTCGGTCCTGGGATCAGGAAACATGGATGGCATAACAACGCCTACTCGGGCAAGCAGTTCATACCATCAAGTTTATTGGTTTAATTCCTAGTTATTTCGCGGGCTGTCTAATCGAGCTGATCGCTGATATCAGCGGCTGAGACCGGGCCATCACCTTTCATGCGAGCGCGAATCCACAGTTCGTTGACTGCCTGAATGCGCTTGAAGCTTGCCGGATCCCTTGAGGCCATGGTGTGCAGGAACAAATTGGTCTCACCGATCAACTTGCGGTTGTTGAACGCAAGGTCAATCTCCTTGAGATGCCTGCGATGGAAGAAATGAGCGACCCCTTGCGCCTTGTAGTGCAGGGGGTTCACGCATTTGGGATTACTGCAAAGGCGTTTGATCGGTAGCCGACCGATGTCGCCATGGCTGTACCAGAAGGCGGTGCGGTGGGCAGCGAATTGCCGGCCGCCAGTCCAGTGACGAGGATTTGAAAAGGTGCAGGCACCGTTTGCTGCAGTAGTTCCTTGCCATTCCCAGCATTCATCGGGGTCCCTGATTTCCACCAGCGACCAGAACGTCAGGAAGTTGCGGCGGTGCTTCTTGTCAATGTTGTGGACATTGATGCTGAAGCGACCTTCGGTCAGTGCGGCAATGCAGCGGACGCAGGCATGACTATCGGAATAGCGAGGGATGCGTCCGTCTTTGGCACCGATGTTGTGCTCCCGGTGGAAACAGATCGGTCCACCAGTGATCTCTTTGTGCAGCAGGCGTGCTGGCGGTAAGGGCCACTGAGACATCAGTTTCCTGGAATAAGTGGAAAGCCCTTGGGAGGAACAAAGGATCCGCCGTGAGCTTTCAGTTGTTGCTTTTTGGGGCGCCTGGCGCAAAGGTGCTCAGGCCAGAGCTCATTGCGCGTGGATCCTTCCACAGCAATGGGAATAAGGTCCACGCCAATACCGTGCTGAGCAGGGCCAACCACCATGCCGTGGCGTTGATCGGCTTTGTGAGTGACACGAAATCCAAGGGCGAGCTCTTTTTTCATTAGACGTGTTTCCAAGTGCGGTGATAAATGATGTGATCTACGGCGGAGCGACTGACGCCAAAGATGTCAGCAATTTTTTGGGGAGACATTTTCTGTTCTCGAAAGCGACGTATTTTCAAGACTTCTGACTCGGTGAAGCGGCTTTTCCCATGGCGTTCACCGTTTGACAGAGACCCGTCACGTCTTTTGTCTTCGTTGTTGTTGCGCGAGGGCGAGGCCCAGTAGATATTTTCGGCCGTGTTCACAAGCTTGCCGCTTGCTCCATGGCAAGCATGCCAGTCAGGGTGCGGCTTTGGCCCATGAAATAGACGACAGACGGCGACGTGAACCTTCACGGTTTTATTGACGCCATGATCGGCGCACTTAACCGTTAAGTAGCCAGTGCTTGTTGGAGCTTGTTTCAAGAGCTTGCCTTTGTAAAAGCGCTCTTTGCCATTGCTGCAGGTCACTGTTCGATCAATAGATCGTGCGTTGCCCTTGCTGCTGAACTCATAGCCAGGGTTGTCGGGGTCAGGGATCCAGGTTTCAGGCACTCTATTTTTGTTCACGATGAAATACTCCTTAGGCCAGGTGGAATCTTGGATGCGATGTTGCTTGGCACCTCATCAGGCACAGTGTCCGCGCTTTCGGGCAATCTGAGAAGGGCCACGCCGGCCTCGCTGAACATGTCGGCGGCTGCATCGAAGGACTGTTGCCAGCGTTGCGGAACGACAACCTCATAAACAACGACACGGCCGATGCCGGCTTGAATAATGGAGGCGGCGCAATGGGCACATGGGGGCATGGGCCAGACGTAGATCGTTGAGCCCAGCAAGGAGACACCAGTGCGAGCAGCAAAACTGATGCAGTTGGCTTCTGCGTGCTGAGTAAACAGCAGCTTGGTGTCGCGGTCCTCGAGGCGGAACTGAGAATCGACAACACCAGTGGGCAAGCCGTTGTAACCCGATGCCAGGATGCGCCGGTCTCTGACGGCAACGGCGCCCACTTTGGTCGATGAATCTTTTGACCATGAGGCCACCAGCTCAGCCACCTGAAGGAAGCGGCGGTCCCAGTCTTTGGGGCTCTTGATCTTTGGCTTCACTGATCCTGCAGTTTGGTGTTGGCGCCCATGAAGGCAGCTTCGGCTTGGATCTGTTCTTCCAGGGTGAAGAGCGGTGCCGCTTCGTTGAGGACCTGACGGATGAGGAGCTGCTGGTGGTTGAGCAGCAGCCTGGCTTTCTCCAGTGACTGAGGTGTGCCCTGAGCAATTAGCTCAGCGGCCTGGTCTTTGAGTTCTTTGAGTTTGTTGAGTGATTCGGTCATTCGTCATCAGCTCCTGATCCGACAGTGACAGCGGAATAGCCACCGGGCCGCCAGCCACTGGTCCAGATCTCTCTGGCTTTGTTATTGGCGTCAGTGACAGTGAAGCCCCAGTTGGCCATGGCCTTGATGAGGTCTTGTGTCAGGTCCGCATGCCGGGTGTCTTGATACCGGCTGAGGAGACGAGCGGCGTCGGTGATATGGCGAGGGAGTGGTTCGCCTTGGTGCTGCAGCAGCTCATTGATCAGCTCACGGTCGTGCTGATACAGAGCTGAGTTCTCGGGGATCAAGAGGAATCGTAGGGAGCAAGTTGAGTGTAAGACCTATCTGACGGAACGCCATGGTTCACGTCGGTATTAGCTGAATGGTTCCTCAGGAAAGGGTGCCTGGTGTCGGGGTTGGTGCCGACAACGGGTACTTGTCACTTTTTAAATTAAATAATTCCCCTTCTTCCCGGTGGTTCGGGCTCTCTTGTTGAAGAAACCCTAGCAGGGATGCAGGGTTTGGGGGAAAGATTTTGGAGAGAGAGTTTTTAGGGTTGATGTTGTTCCCGACGGTTCACGGGGAAAGGGCGGTTTTGGCAATTAATTTACTTAAAAGGTGTGGTTACCCCGTTGTCGGGGGGTAACCCGACACCTGTGGAATACGCCTGTGGAAAACTCGCCTTCTGGGGAAATCATTCCGCCAGTCGGACCCAGATCGCTGTCGCGTTCCGTGCCCCAGGTCGTTTGTGCCGGACCTTCCCGAAGCCGTGACGCTTCAAGATGTCAGTCACAGAGCGGGTCATGGAGGGTTGTTGGGCTATGGGCACCTCCATCCACTCCATCAAGTCGCTCACCGTCCAGTACTTCTGCATCTGGCCGCTGCTGGAGACGAGGCGATCGCCGGAAATACGGGCCTGCACATGGCTCAGCACCTTGGACTCGAGGGGGTTGTCCTCGTTGAAGTTGTCGACATAGTCCGACACCTGAGCCAGTTCGCTGCTGTCAAAGGTGTGGACGGGGTTGTCTTGATAGGCCTGGAAGGCTGCAGCCCAGATCTGGTTGCGTTCAGCCTTGACCCGATCAAGGTCAATCACCTTGCGCTTGCCCCTAGCGATGACCCCGTCAATCAGGACCGGCATGAACCGGCGGTTGCCAGTGGGGTCAGTCAGGAAGTCAGCTGAGTTGCACGCCCCTGCCAGCACGAAGGTGCGCGGGAAGTTCATTTCATTGCGGTACTTGAGGTCACTGCGGTCGACAGAGGTCGACACCAGGTTTTTCAGTTGCTCGACATAGCGGCGACCGAAGTAGCGCTCGCACTCATCGAGAACAACAATCCAGCCGGCATGCAGCTTGTGCGGTCGGTTGGCAAGAGATGGCAGGTCTTGCTGGATGGTTGCGCACCACTCGTAACGGCGGCTTTCCTGGCTGAGCGGCGTGATGTATTGCAGGAAGCTGGTTTTGCCGCAGGCCTGGGAGCCGACAAGGATCGGCATCCAGTCATGGGTGATGCCAGGCTCTAGCGCCCTGGCGACAGCACCAACAAAGAAGCGCTGCAGGATGGCGTCATGGAAGAGCTGGCCGGAATCCAGTCTGGGATTGTTGACCCCTTCTGGTGGTGAGCCCAGCAAGGTTGATGCCAGCCGATCGAAGTAGTCGATGGGTTTGGCGTTGGCAACGCAGTGGTTGAGGTAGGTCACCACTGGGCTGTATTTGTTCTCGTCGGCCAGGGTGCAGATGGTGTCTTTGACCAGCTGCTTCTGGAATGAGGCGTTCTCCTTCCAGCTGACGTGCAGGTAAGCCCGCTCGATCTGATCGTTGCTGATCAGCTTGGGTTCCGTGATTGGGCCGTATTCATAGGTGCCGCTGGTGGTGTTGTATCTGAGGTCCGGGTAGCAGCTGGTGATTGCTTTGCGGGTTGTGGCTTCAGGTGGTTCCTTGCCATCGGATGGTCTGCCGGGTCCGCGCTTGCCAGAGTCATCGCCGTCGTCATCGGGAAGCTCCGGCGCGTCATCAGGGCTGAAGGTCCAAGGCTTGTCTTGATCGAAGATCGATGCGGTCTTGGACTCGAGAGCGACCTCGACAAAACGGTCGTAGGTCAGGACTTCAAGGGCTTCGGTCCCGTCGTCGTCGGTAAAGGCTGAGTGCTCGTAGCCAACAACAGCTTTGCCGGCTGCCGGGTTGTAGTCACCTTTGGGCTTGAGTTCTTCAGGCAGACGGCTGCGCCAGTCGGGGTCGTCCTCGTTGGCGTGGTGAAAGATGGTGCCAAGGGTGTGCTTGTTTGACCTGGCGGTTTGGAAGTAGCGCTCAGAGGCCTGGCCGTTTTTCTTGCCGTGATAACCCCGGAAGGCCCAGTCACTCCAAGCCGGGAAGATGGCAGAGCCCACTCGGTTGCAGGCCATGGTGATCGGCAGGAACTTGTGCTCCCGCTCGCCATCCATTGTTGGCTCGATCACTTCTTCTAAGCAGAAGATGGCCCTGAGGATGTCGTCAGGGTCAAAGTCAGCAGCAGCAGCGTTGAATCTGGCTTGAGCTAAGGCTGCCTCTGCTTTGCCTTGCTCGATGATCTCGGCATTGAGGACAGCTTTGGGTTGCCAGATCGGTTGTTCTGATGCGGAGTTGCCGTAGAAGATGCGGCAGGCATCACTGCAGGCCCGATCACCACCAATTGAGCGGATCAAGATTGTGGTGATGGCCTTGTAGATCTCAGCCGAGGTGACGACCTGCGGCAACTGAAAGACCACACGGAAGCGATGTTCGGTATCACTGTGCGACGCAGTTGTATAGACAAAGCAGGCGTGCTCAGCCAGGGGGTGGTCCCAAAATTCCGTAATTGTCAGGCCGTGGTCCACGTCGACAACTGCCAGCTCGGACGATTTAAACGCTGCAGACGATCGCCTGGAGCTGGTCATCAGAGCTGGAATGAACGCTCCGCCCCGTCCAACGTGGTCCCGCAGATCGGATAGCTCGCCACTGAAAGACTGCCAGCCCCTGCTGTAACTGGGATCAAAGCGAGCCGGCTTGTTCTTAATGTCGGGATGAATCGAAAAGTCCATACAACGCAAAGAAAACCCGACTCGGTATAGATGCCGACACTGCGCCTGTCAAGGCAGGCAAAAGCGTAGTCACTACGGGTTACTCGTATTAATGTTTAACAGCAGATCCCGACACCACTGCTAATCTTCTTCGTGAACCATAGGGAACAATTCTGTGCCTCAAAGATCAGGCGATCCCGTTGAACTTTTCGTTAAAGCGATTAGGACGGCATTAATTATTCCGCCCGGACGCTCTCAACGAGATCTATGCACTGATTTGGGTTGCACAATTGGCTCCCTCAGCAAGTACCTGCGTGGTGAAGTGCATCCCACCAAGGTTGGCTTTGAGATTCAAGCGAAGTTGGCTGGGGTTCTTGGCCATAGCATTGATGAGCTGCACCGCTATTACGAAACGGGTGAGTGGACATCAGATCTGACGCTTGATGATGTGACCGGCTGGCTGCAGAGCACCGCTGGAACAGAGGATTTCCCAGCAATCATGCAATCCTTGGCTGCTGCCAGTGCTCGCATGGGTAAACCTCCTGCTGAGCCGATAGCTGTCAAACCTGAGCCATACACCTGGCCGATGGAAGCACTGCAAGAAGCAGGCATCACGGACAAGCTCAGGGAACGAATGGGCTTGGGCAACGAGGTGCTGAAAGAGTTGACGCTCAATGGCGCCTTTGATGATGAGCTGGTCGAAGCGTTCAGCGTTGCGACCAACCTCGATGAAGGCGAGGTCAGGCAAGCCTTCACTGATCGGGTTCCAATTGCTTGAGCCTCTACAGCAGTAGGTCAGCGATGTTCTGGCGGTCGAACTTTGTGAGGTAGTTTTTGCCAAGCGACCAGGAGTTGTCAGTATCCATAACCGACTTGTGGTGATCAATGTGTGCAAGACCTAGCGCGTGGCCTATCTCATGCGCTTCAACGTGATGGCCTATGTATACAGGATCGGTGTAGAGGTAGAACTTGTCGAAAAAATTTTGGGCCTGGCCAGCGTTATATGACAAGTCTTTGTAAGAGCAGACTATCTCTGCATCCCAGTTATCCTTGACCCGCTCGAAGTCAATGCCGAGCTTGCGTTCTAGCTTTTTGAACTGTTTTCTGTAACTGCCTTTGGGTGCGCTGTAGTAAATGACGCCGTCATCAAGCATGCGTCTGCTCTTTTGGACCCAGTCGTCGCTTTGGTAAATCGACACGACTACGCCGCAACTGGTTCAGGCTCAAGGGCAGGGTCGTAGCTGCCAACTGCCATCTCGGCGGGACGACTGTCGGCTTGATCGCCTTGCATCATTCCCCAGAACGTATTGACGTTCTCCAACCACTTGCGCTGGAACTTCTTGAATTCAGAGCCCTGGATGTAGAAGTTCTGGGTCATGTCGGTGGTTGACACCAGCACCTGGCAGGCATCGACCTTGATGCCGAGGGTTTCCTCGAAGGCGATCGAGTATGCAGCCAGCTGCTTGCAGACCTTTTGGAATTTCATCCAGCCGGTAAATTTCTGCCTGTCTGTTGAGTCCTTGGGGAAGTTGCGGCAGTAAGGACCGGAGCTGGTTTTGTAGTCAGCCAGGATGGTCATGCCATTGCGCTGGTAAACCAGGTCAGGCGTTCCGGAGTAGAGGTACTTGCTGGACCAGATCCTTGGCATTCCGTCGTCAGCGACGGTGGTCTTGACCCACTCAGGACGCATCGGGCGCTCTGACCAGAGCAGATCCTCGACCTTGTCGAGATGTGTCTCCATGCCAGCCCAGTAGTCAGCCCACTTGGGTTCAACGCTGTATTCCAGTCCACGCAAGTGACGCTCGCAGCATTCGTGGATGTGGCTGCCACGGGCGCAAGCTTCTTCTTTGGCGCCTGGGTTTTTCTCGGCCCAGGACTCAAGCGCTCGCTTTGATTTCTCTGAGCTGACTGCACCAAGAACAGTGGTTACTGATGGTGCATAGCGATTGGTTCCATCACCGATTCGATAGAGACGCATCCCATTGCGGGATATCCGAGTCGGTAACTTGTCAGCCAAGGCTTGCAACCTGCTGACTTGAGTCTAATTAGACAATCAATTCATTCCGGCTCGTCCTCGCCTTCCTCTTGATTCCAAGGATCGTGGGAAAACTGAAGGGCTTTCTTGACAGCTTCCTGCCCAGCGGCTGTTGAGTTGTTGTACTCGTTGAGTTCCTCGAGCATGTCGCGAGCAATGATGATGCCAGCTTTGAGCACCTCCGCCGGATCAGCATTTTCTTTCGAGATGCGACCCCCGAGAGCGGGACCCACCAGCGCCAAGTACGCCGTGAGGAGATGATCCGGCGAATAGCTCCTGTGCGGAGTGCCACCACTGGTATAAGCATTAAGCAGATAAACAAGCTTCTGAAGCTCCGTTTTGATGGCGTCTTGCTGCTGCAAGGTCTGCAGCTGCATGGCATTCATGGTTTTCAGCTCCAGTAGGAGCTGCTTGTTGACTTCAAACAGGGTGAGGTTTTCTTCCAGGGCCATGGGTTCAGAGAATGATTCGGCCATCGAATTCCTTGGTCAAAATTAGTGATGCCTTGGTGAGCTCGTCGAGCTGCTTCCAGGCCAAGTTCACCCTATCGAAGCCTTGTTTGGCCACTAACTCGCGAACGGTTTTGCGGTTGGTGGCCTCAGACAGGCGGTCTGCGATCTGTTCAACGGACAGCGACACTGAAGCACTGATGTCCATGGATGTTGACTTGTTGGAAGGCATGGATGACAGCTCTTTGGCGTAGCTCAGAAAGGCCTTGGGCAAGGGCCTCTGCAGAGTCAGAGTTCTTGGCGCGGATCAATTTGTAGCGATTGTCCATTGTTAAAAATGGTGTCGAATCCAGCAAATTTTGGGCGTCGTCAGAATGAGATAACGACTGATTGTGCTGTGGCTCAACATCCTGAAGCGCAAGGTGTGAGTTGTCTGGAGCCGACGATTGGCGACCAGATGCGATTGGATCGATTTCTGGAGTCAATGAACCACGCTGGAGAAGAGGAGTTAAGAGAGGCGTTGGCTTTACTTGCCCACCAGTTCTTTGTTAGCAGCCCGAGCCAAGTGAGATACCTGGCAAATGAGGCTGCAAGGAACCTGATCAACCCAATGGGTTCATCGTGAGCAAGTGCGCCAAGGGTACAGCGTCAGACTTGGATGGCAAGATGCGTGCCAAGCCCTGAATTAAAAAGGCGCGGCAGCGACTCTGCCACGCCAAAAGGTCGTTTTCGGCATTCATATGGTCCGAAAAGGACAAGATGTCACGGCTGTGTGCCGTGGTGAACCATTATTTTTTAAAAGCCTTTCAGCTCGCTGTCGGCTCCGTATTCGTCTTGCGCTGTGACAGGCAGACCTGGTGGCAGTGCGCCGTCGATGGGCTTGCCGTCAAAGACGTTGTTCTCACCCCGTGGCATGTAGTAACGGGGCAGCCACATGCCGTCCTTGGCATCCTTCCAGGCTTCTGAGATGGCCTTGACCTCGGTCTTTTCGCTAGGGCGGTGCGGCCGAACGGTCACCTGGTAGTTGGGCATCTCCTTGCCGGAGTCACTGGTGACCATGCTCTTGGTCAGTCCCAGGCGGAAGTTGTAGATGCCACCAGGGGTCATGTTGGTGAAGTCCTCTGTCATCTGCAGGTAGCCCTCCAGCGGCTTGAGAATCGAGGACTGCGTGATCTGGACGCAGACGAAGTCTTCACGCTTGATGTGGTACGCCGCAAAAGCCAGGAAGCGGGTCTTGCGGTCCAGGAGCTTCAGGCCTTCCCACTCCGACTTGCGGTTCGTGGCGCTGTTGATCATCTCGAGGATCTCTTCCTTGGTCTGCGTGACCTTGAAGCCAGGCTTGGCCTTAGCAATCCATTCGGCCTGATCGGGCTCGGTGCGGCTGATGATCGGGCCATCTTCAGACCAGAACTGCCAGCCGCCGATCATGTGGTCGTCGGGCTCGCCGCAAATGATCAGCTCGTCGGTCTCGTTGTCAGCAATTTCAGCGGGTCGCCAGTAGCTGCTTTTGATTTCTTCTTGTTTGTTTTCGAGGTCAGCGGTTGTGACGTATCCAGAGGGGAGTGGCATTGGTTGTCAGAGGGGTGTTCAGAAAGCAGGCATGTCGTCGTCACTGGTAAAGGCATCGGCTTCGTAGCCGACAACGCTTTTGCCAGCAGCGGGGTTCGGGCTTTGACCGCCGTTACCGCGCTTGTGGACCCGGAACTTGCGGGCCTTGACCTCGACGTAGGTCTCGTTGGTTTTGGACGTGCGTTGGCTGAGCGTGCCGGTGACTTCAACGAGTGAGCCTTTGGCCGCATCGTTCAGTCGGTCCTTGATCGAGCTGCCGCCGTTGTTGGAGGCGTAGCCGCGAATCAAGAACCAGTCCGTCAGCTCTTCCCAAGCGCCGTTCTTCATCACAGGCCTGGATTGGCCAAGTGAACGCAGAACGGTTTTGTCCGTTTCCCGGCCAGGTTTGGCCAGGTTGCCAACCACCACCACCTCATTGAGGTATTGCTGGTCAGTCGCTGGGCAGATCACCTGAGGGGTGATCACCGGTTGTGAGTCCTCCAGAAACAGGAGGCCCGAGAGGATCAATAGATCCCCGGCGGTCTTTGTTTGCAGCAGTTCCGCTTGGCGTGACCCTGCCTTGACCCTGACAACAAGGTTGACCGGGTCGTTGGGGTCTGGCACCTGGGCGATGAGTTCAAGAGACTCAACACCATCGGTGGTGGTTGCCGTCGGAGCTGCGCCTACAGAGACCACAAATGTGGCGTTAGCCAAGGTTGTGGCGTGAGGCCTTCGGAAGGTAACCGGCGGCAGGCGACTTGCCAACCGTATAGGGCAATTATTTTTCCCTATGAAAAGGATTCGACTGGAAAAATACCTTGAATGGCCTGCTTTGCAATGGTTCGGCGTTTGAAACTGACGCCAATCCACTCCTCGTATTGAGTCAACCTGCGGGCAGTGCCTAAGCAGTACTGCTCGAAGTCATCAAGGTCTCCGGCCTTGAGGTCAAGCGACGGGGGCCTGTGCTCCAGGTTGTTCAGCAGAGCATGCACCCTGACCAAGGCGCGGCGGTTGCGCTTGAACCATTTCTCGTGGTCCCCCCAGTGATTCGGCGGACGCTTTTTGGGGTCGCTGTCCTTGTAGAGGTGGAACAGCGTATGGCGGTTGGGGTTATAGAAGTTGTATCCATGCGTCCATAGCCGAGCTGACATGGCGATTTCTTCGCCATCGAAATACAGGTGCGGGTCATAGGGGACCTGCTGGACGATGCGTCCCGGTCCAAAGGCAAAGCCTCCAGACATGAAGGCCCCAGGCATTGGGTGAGCCGGCCATTCGGTCCTGCCAATGCCCTGGAATTTGAGAATCCCGTAGTTATCAAACTCCTTGGCTGCCATCAGCGGCAGCGTGTCGAGCTGCAAGTTCTCCGGCAACGTGAAGCCGTTGGGATATCCGCTGAGAACCGCCATCGGGTCATTGCATTCACCGAGGGTTTGCAGCAGGACTTCGTCCCAGCCGGTGACCGCTCGCATGTGGCTATCGATCTGTAGCCACAGGTCTTCTCCCTGGTAGAAGTGCTGCGCTTTATGCCTGGCCCAGCATGCGCCACCGCTGAGAGCGGACGGAACGTCGATCACCCTGAGGCGGGGGTGATCAGGGAAGTTTTCCTTGCGCCATTCTTTTGGATCAGATGGATCGAGCTGCAGGCAGATGCCAAACCGCAGCCTGTGTGGGTGGATGGCTTTGCTGATCAAGTTGTGCAGCGTTGCCGGCAGGTCGGGATCGCGATACGCCGCGATCTGCACAAAGATCGTTTTCATGAATGAGCAAAAGCCTCGAGGTAGTGCGGAAGCGGTGGCACTTTTCTGGCGCTCTCTGGCATGACCAGGACGATGGCGCCGCCTTCTGTGGATTCCACCCGAAGCGGACCACCTGCGAGGTGCGACATCGTGATTGAGCCGCCGAGCTGTTCAATTGCTTTGAACGCCCGCAGCAGAAAGTTGGCGTTGAAGTTGCCGGCGTTGACGACGGCGACGTCCTTGCCCCAGGTTTCGGACACTGCCTTCATGGCGCCAACCAGATCAGCTGGTGGGCTCTGCGATCGGGTGATCGGAATCTCGGTGACCTGCGATGTGGTCTTGAGGATCTTGGAGCAACGGGCGGTGTTGCCCTCGATCTCAATCCACCGAGCAGCGCTCTTGAGGGGACGGGTGTTCTTGATCAGCTCAGCAGTAGGGAGCAGCACCACCTCCTCGTCGCCCTTGCCTGCCGGGTCGAAGCCCAGGAAGGCGATGCGACCAGCGTCGGTAGCAGCAACAAAGACTCCACCACTGGGGTTTGGGCGAATTTGAACGGACTGATAAGGGCTGTATTTGCCAGTGAAGTCAGCGGCAACAGCGATCAATGCACCGTTCAAAGAGATCGCCATAAAGATTGGTAGAAGTTCTGAGTGCCACAGCAGGCAGCTTGGCCATGATGTGCGGGTCGGTCAAGCCACCAGACGAACCAATGCTCGAGAGCTGTAAGGGGAAGCCTCCCTGGGTCAGCCTCATGGACCAAGCGCAGAAGCTGCGTGTTGAGGCCATGAAGCGTCCGAACGTGAAGCAGGTTGATGTTGCACTGATGGCTGGAGCCATCGTTCTAACTTGCTACCGAGAGAGCAGTTAATTCAGGCCGAAGATTTCCGAGAGCCCGAACTCAGGCATGGCCACACCAGCGAACCGCCAGCGGCCACCGCGTTTCTTGGCGGCCTCTGCATTCGCTTCAAGTCGTTTGACTTCGGCTGGACCTTCTTGGAGAGCTTGTTTTTGTTCTTTTGTTTTCGGTGGCGTGTTGCGTGGATAAGGCTGAGGAGCCAGCTCTTGTCCATTAATCCCCATCCACTCGCTGATTCCAAGTTCAGGAAGGAGGGCATTGGGTCCACGCTCGCGTGCTAGTCGAGCTCTTTCGTCAAGCGCAGCTTGGTTAGCTCTTGTCTGCTCAGCTGTTAATTGATTCCCCTGAGCCCCCTGCATGTGGCTAGGGCCTCCAGCCAGTCCCAACGGAGCCATGGTCATCGGAGCCGTCATCGCAGCAATGGCAGGCCCTGTGTTGCCAGATTCAACAAGAATTTCACGGCTGTTTTTGCCGGTGGCCAACGCTGTTGCTGCGTCCATCGTGCCAACCGCCGCCAAAGGCAAGGCAGCGGCTTGGCCAGCTGTTCCAGCAATCTGCGCGGGAAGCGTGATACCTCGCTTGGCTAGGGCGGACAGCCCTGCGTTTACGCCATTACCGACTAGTTCGCCGCCTCCATAGGACGCCGCCGTGCGCAAAGCGGCCTGGCCGTAGTCACCATTTCTGATGTCTTTGGCAATGTCTTCTGACTGGGTCGCCGTTCCAACGATTCCACCCACTGGACGGGCGAACGATTGTCTAATTGCAGTTGGTCTGACTTTTTTAAGCTGAATGAATTTGTCGGATTTGACCTCTGCGTCCAGGACTGGGACATAGTCCCGATCCATCGGGTTGATGTTCTCCTCAAAGATCCCATTGGGGCCAAGCCCAACACGTTCAAGCTGCTCTGGGGTTGCATCGGCAAACCTGTACTCCAGCGTTTCAGGAACGGTTCCCGTCTCTCGTCCTGGCACGCCACTGACGGGGTGAGGCGAGGCAAGGCTTTCGAGGGCTTTATAGGGTGTTGTTCCTTCTAGGTCCGCGAGTTGTTCGCCTAGCTGCTGGAAGTAATCAACTGAATTCATCGTGCCTTTCGGCGGTGGCTGTTGGCCACGGTTCGCAAGCTCAGTGAAGACGTCGGCCATTGTTGTAATGCCGCCAAGCCTGCGTGTCTCCGAGCCGAACATCATGTCGGCATTCGGCGCTTTGCTTTTGCGGCCCCAGGTTGTGCGCTTACCTACTTCGGCCTCTTTATTGGCTTCGCCAGTAAACAGATACCTGCCTTCTTCATCTGGCGGAAGGTCGGCACCGGAGTAGTGAACTGCCGGGTTGCTGGAATCTTGTCCGGCGTAGACGTACTGGTTTTCACCGGCATTACCCCAAAGCATCGCTGCTTCAGGGCTGGATCCCCCTCTGCCAGTTCGTCTGTTACGGGTTGGTTGATCAGAATTGTTGCTTGCTCCAAAGCGTGTGCTCTCTGGCCTTGGAGTCACGGTGCCAATCGACCAGAGATCACGGGCATATTTGCTGCGGTTGTAGGCGTCAAGGGCTTTTCTGTAGCCACCCGCATTGCTGAGATCAGCCTTGACCCAGTCTTCAGCATCCTGCGGGATGTTCTGTGCAATGGCTTTCGCCGCTGCAGTATTTAATCTGCCGTTGAAGGGCGAATCGGCTTGAAGCCAAGCTCCTTTCAGGTCTGGATCCAAGTTTGAATCCAGACTGCCTGCTGACATGTAGCGGTCTAGTTCCCCGCTGTGTTTGTACTGATCTCTCATTGCTTCAGAGATCAGTGCTCCTCCTCCGCCAACAGCCGCAGTCGCGAAGCCAAGAACACCTTGCATTTTCAGGTATTTGGCTTCTGCTTGTTCGTCGGTCAGCTCTTGGTAGTAAGGGGTTCCATCAGCCGTGTACCCAAGAAACTGGCGGCCGTATGTATCTTTCCAGTGCTGGTCGCGTTCTGACATCGACTGTATGCCTTGGCATACAAGGATTTTAAGTAGGCCTATTGCACCTGCTTTAAGCCTCGAAGTACGTCAATTGACTTGGTCGACTTAGGCCGGCGGCGCTTAGGCGGCTTGCGTTGACCGACGATGTTGTCTTTGCGCGATTGCTCCCGATCGAGAATCGATTTCATGGTCTGGTGAGGCTGGAAGTAGGCCATCAGGTTGTTTGCAATTGGGAATTAAGGAACCGCTGGTAGGCAGAGAGTCGTTTGCTGGTTTTCTGTTTGATGACGATCGGGCATTCGGTGTTGATGACCCGCTTGCGTCCGTCCTGGTCTTGATCGCGTCGTTTGTTCTGTTGTCCGTTGACAGAACGCATGGATCTACTTGTTAAGCAGTTGCTTGATGGTGGACTCTTCCGGCTCGACGCAGCGAGCGATGACCTCGTTGATCTCTGCCCACATCTGGATTTGACGCTTGGCGTCAACGCCGCGATGGCGCAGTTCAGCGAGGACCTGGCGGTAGCGAGTACCGCTCTGGTGCTTTTCTACGAGGAGTAGGTGCTCCTCCGTGAGCTTTGACATACGCCTGATACAGCTGACAGAATGAACGGTAGAATCATAGGGAGCATTGTCAAGACCATGGCCCACCTCGTGAAATTCCAAGCGAAGAGCTGTGGCACCTGCGGAAAGATGAGTCATATCGACCACAAGGTCGCAGCTGAGCTGGACCTTGAGTTCCATACCTGTCGGGTCACCGACATCGATGACTACGTGAAGTACCGCGAGGTCTTAATGCTCAGATACCCCGACCTTGAAGGCGTGGGGTATCCGACTTACATCGTCATCGACCAGCTTGAGAACCCAACAATGTTGGGCTCTCTAAGAGGTGGTTTCGATAAAGGTGTCTTCAGGACCAAGCTGCAAGAGATCCTCAACGCTTAGCGCCGACCTTTCTCCAGCCTTTAGAGGTGGGCTTGGATTCACGGCCGCCGAGCTGTTTCTTGGTCATGTAGACCCAGTGCTCGAAGTAGTAACGGGGCATCCACTTGCCATGGGGCAAGTGAGAGGCCTGAACGTACACATCGTTTTTCTTGCCGGTCACTTCGTAAACGGCAAGGCGTGACTCGACAGGAGAGACCCGCCACTCGAGGCAGTAGCGACCGAGTTCGTGGGGAGGTTGGGCGGCGAAAGTTGATTCAGTAGAGCTCGTCATGGTTTTCATCAGTGATGTGAGTGTTGTCTGCATCGGCGGCGCGCCATGCATCTTTTAAATGTCCCCATTCGATAGGGTTTACTTCTTCAGCGTTTACCATTTCGTCTCTTGTAACTGACTCCAGCAAATCGTTGGGATCTTCTGGGAGCTGGTCACGTTCGACGGTGACTGTGACGGAAGTAATGACTTCGTATTCGATGTTGATCTTCATTTGGATTCCATGATGAGATTGATGTCGTGGGTTTGGAAGACGTGGTTGTGATCGCCAAATGTCACCTTGCAAAGGCTTGGGTTTGAGCAGTCGATTCCAATGAAAGTGAAATCGTCAGGCAATAAGACCATGCAGTCATTGCCGGTTTTGACTTCATGAAAAGTTTCAGTCATTTGATTTTCTTGAGGATTTTTTGGAGGGTTTTGCGGCCGGCTTCGTTGTCTTCAAAGACGTATTCGATGCCGGGCGCTTTGAGCTCGTGCCAGGTGCGTCCATCGACGCGGTAGACAGTGAGGGTGGGTTTCATTGGCAGAGGTGGCGGACGATTTGGTACTGGTCAGTGATTTGATGGTTCTTTTGCAGGAGATCCAACTCCTTGAAAGCCAAGTCGTGGTCTTCAAAGGTCTCTATGTTTCGCCAGATCGAAAGAGGAATCCCGCGAATGGTGATGTGACCGCGTTGTTGGATGGTGTAGGTCATGGGTTAATCAGGTGTTGAATTCATCGTTGCCATGTACTTTTCAAGAATGGAATCTCGAAAAATAATTCGTCCTTTGTATGTAGTTTCATCCATATCGCGAAGAAGCATGATGATTAAAACTTGCTCTTCGTGACTGAAAACAACCTTGTTGAGATCAGCTGCTTGGATGGCCGGTCTTAGATTGAAAGGGTGGTCGAAAGGGAGTGCAGTCATGCGATTGCCTCAAGGGTGGAGTTGACTTTCTTGATGCGGGTGCCATGGGCCTTGAAGGCAATGGCCATGTCATCAGGGCGTGAATGGCAAAGCATGCACATCTCGCAGGTCACGTTGTCGTAAAGCTGCTGAGGACAAACGCGAATGCGATTGCCTGCCTCGGTGCGCCACTGCTTGCGTGTCTCAGTGGATGGAACTGTGATCACGCAGCTGATGCCATCAGCCATGTGAGTGTCGACCTGGCTTTCGGTTTCGCATGAGATGTTGATGCGAAAGCCGGTGGCTGTGAGGTTGCGAACCGTCGCACCCCAGGCGCCATTGCCAGACCACGGTTGGTGGTGGGAATAGACAATGACTTGCTTGCCGCTGCAGCTTTTGGCGATCTGCGTGGCTTTGCCGCAATCAGCGCCACCGGTGCCATTGCGCGGGAAGTCGCCGCCAACCCACAGGCGCAACTTGCTGCCGTGGGGCATGCGTCTGATGTTGTTCAACATCTGTGGGTAGGTCACTGAGTGACGCGATTTGCCGGACTGGTGATCAAGCCAACGCCAGACCATCGGTGGGTTTTCGGCGTAGCAGCCGTTGTTTTTGAACGGGCACTCGGGGTCGCAGTTGCGTGGTGGTGCCGTTGTGTATGCCATGTGGCCAAGCTTGCGGATGCGTACATCGGCAGCCGGCGTGAAGCCGTAATTGGACATGAAAAAAGCCGCCTACATGGGCGGCTCGAGGGCTTTGGTTTGCTTGTGTCAGCTGGCAACTGAGAGCAGGGCTGTTAAATGCACTGCTGCTTGGTTGCACCCATTCCCGCTACTTGCGAGACGCGTCGTAAGCCGTCTTAGAGAGAGCTTCGATGCGAGTAATCAATGCGTCGATCTCGCTCCGAAGAGAAGGATCGACGTTGCGAAGAATCGCGAGAGACCTGCGAATCAGGGCTCGCTCGCCGTTATGAAAGGAATCGTCTGCCATAGCAAGCAGAGTAGCGATAGTCGTTAGTCGAGCTCAACGGACGTCAAAAAGTCGTCCTGGTGCTCGTCGTCTCGTTTGTCGCTTTCAATCTCCCAGTACTCGGTGGGCTCTGGAGGGTCCAAAGGCGGTTGACCACCAGAGGCCATTCGCCAGTCGACAGCTGATGATCCGCGTGTGGCATCAAAGCGGTAAGACAACATGATGCTTGTTCCTCAATGAATGACAGATAGTTGGACCGTTTAAAGCGGCGCATTGGGTCTCCAACCGGCGTTGAACGCTCGGGTAATCACATACTGGCGACTGTGTGAGACAACAGGCAATTTGCGATCTTGGAGATACTCCCAAGCTTCTTCCTCGTAGAAGTCATCGTTGACGCAGAAGTCAATGAGCTTGGCGAGTTGTTT
>JACLAD010009272.1_pt1 | contig 78531 bp, 73 predicted proteins | sample 8027901 | NCBI WGS metagenome assembly JACLAD01 (sample SAMN15725071, study PRJNA655200) | protist metagenome | isolation source: fluorescence activated cell sorting (FACS) single amplified genomes of... | place: Spain: Blaines Bay Microbial Observatory, Mediterranean Sea | collected 2016-07-05 | reverse complement strand
AATGCAGGAAGGTCAGCCTCACTGACGCTGTCGGCCACTTCGGCATCGACATCCGCCCCCTGCCCTTCGGCATGGCCCTCACCGTCCAGCGCCACGAGATCGTTCCGGCGCAGGACCTCGGGCAACCAGCCGCTGCCCTTCAGCAAGCGCTCGGCCTCACTGGCCATCTCGCCTTTCTTCAGGTGATCGAGGAGTTGGGCAGTCCCCTCCCCTTTCGCCTCGCGCACGGCCTCGAGGATGCGGGCCTTGGGCACGCGGTTGAGATAGGTGTCCACCGTCGGCTCCCATCCCGCCTCCACCATATCGAGACCTGTCGCGCGCGCCACGAGATCGGCATGCGCCATACGACGGGTCAGTCCGCCTGCGGAGATGCCTGCCCCGTATGGGTTCACCTTCTCATGCAGCGCATTGACGCCGAAGCTGAGGCAATGCGCCAGCAAGGCCAGCCGACTGCCCTGGTCGAGGACCGTCAGATAGTCCCAGAGTGCTGCATCATCGCCAAGCGGCAGATCGGCTTCCCATTCCGCGTGACGCTCGTCGACCAGCTTTGCCACCACGCTGTCCTTCAGATCGGGCGCCTGCGCCGACATATAGACCTGACGCACGGATGCCTCGAGACAGCTGCCCGAAGCAGAGGAGGTGCGGAAGGTGTCCGTCACCAGCTTCAGCAGCAGCAGCGTCAGCGCGACATCCGGCGAGCGCCCGATCGCTTCACGCAGCGCCAGCGTCCGGTGGGCCGTCAACTCCATGACCAACCGCTCGGGCAGTGGCTTCAATGCCCCGTCGTCCTCATCCTCCGGCAAGTCTGCTCCGATCAGCTGGCCACCCGACGTGATGACGGTTCCGCCATGAACGGCACTGCCATGGCCATCGGTGAGATCACGATCAGCCCCCTGCCCCGCCAGCGCAGGATCAGCACCATCCTGGACCGCGGTCTCGTCAACGGGCTCATCCTGTGGACGCACATAGCCGCGATAGACTGCCAGAGCGCCGTAGCGGTCGAGCGTGACGAACGCCCCTGCCCGCCCGATCTCCTCCGCGTCGAAGATCAACGGCCGGGTCTCGATCTTTTCCATCTCCGTTTCCAACACGCCAAGCCGCGCGTCGATCTCTTCAGGGATATCATCCCGACCTGCGTATTCTTCTTCCAGCGCCCGGTACTCGGCGAGAAGCTTGGCATGGGCCGCGCCTTCGTCATCCGTCATCGGTGCCGGATCGCCGGACAGGGACCGCAGGCCGTGGCTGTAGCCGTAGGGCAGGTCGAGTGCGACCTCGATCCACTTCCAGCCCTCAACTGCAACCGTCTCTGCCTCGGCCTGGAGTTTTTCCGTCACCAGCCGATCAAGCAGGGCAGGGTCTTCGAGCCAACCTCCATCATCGCCTTGGAACAGGTCATGCAGCATCCTGCCGCCCGCCGCTTCGTAGGCATCAACACCCACAAAGACCGCACGCCGGTCGGACGCCCGAACCGAGGTCTCGGTCAGCATGCGCCGGATTTGGAATGGCTCCTTGTTCCAGGATGAATGGATCACATCCCAGACCTGAACCTGACGCGCGTGATCGGGGTTCACGGTGAAGGCCATAAGCTGCTCCAGCGTCATGCCATCCTCGGCGTAGATCTCAAGCAGGGTAGGGGCGACGGAAGCGAGTTTCAGGCGCTGCTTCACGATCTGCGGCGTCACGAAGAAGGCGGCAGCAATCTCTGCGTCGCTCTGACCCTTGTCCCGCAGCGCCACAAACGCGCGGAACTGATCGAGCGGGTGCAGGGCGACGCGCTGCATGTTTTCTGCAAGGGAATCGTCCTCGGCCAGGATGTCGGACGCAGCATCGCGCACGATGCAAGGAATGGGCGTCGTCTTCGCCAACCGCTTTTGCTTCACCAGCAAGGACAATGCCTGGAACCGGCGGCCCCCGGCCGGTATCTCGAACTTGCCGGTCTCGGTACCATCGTTAGCCAAGACGGGCCGCACGCTCAGGCTCTGCAAGAGGCCGCGGCGGCCAATGTCTTCGGCCAGTTCCTCGACGGACACGCCAGCCTTGATGCGCCGCACATTGGACTGGCTCAGCACCAGCTTATCAAAAGGGATATCCCGGGAAGGGGACAGGGTGATTTTCTGGACAGCTTTGGTCATCAGATCTTCTCCACGACGGGCGTCGGAAGCCACTCTCCCGATCTCACTTCCCGTCACCCTCAAACCAACAATCCTTTCCCTCTCGATGATCGTTCTTGACCGCGGTCAAGAAGTTCACGTGGGAGCAAGTTGTGTGCGTAGGATCCTTTCGAAATAGGCGTCAGGGTGTTTGATCGTGTCTGCTCTTGCTATCAGGTAGTCGAAGACGAGAAGCAGTTTTCCCGCGCCAGCTTTCTGGATGCCATACCGAAGTTCGTCTTGTCTTATTCTAAGCAATCGACCGAGCTCGTATAGAATGCGGGTAAGGGCTTCTCCTGTCCGCGGCGGTTCTGGGAAAAATCCTGCAACATGGGTGAAATCCTCCCATGCCATGCGTGCTGGGTCTCGGTTCATCGTCGGGTTGGTTTTTGCGGTTTGTTCACTGCGATTGACCGTAGAGGGCGCAATCTTTTTAATATCTTTTTTTATAGACTCTATGTGCCGGACATTTTGTCCGTTTGTGGCGGGCAGATCGTTGGATTCTGGTGCATAACGTCGGTGTTCGATAGCTTGTAAATTATCTTCGGAACCAGCTTTTTCTGCGGCATGGTGTTCACCGTAGCTTGCGTCGGTATCGGCTCCGAGGGCTCTAAGTTCCGAGATAACGCTCAGGACTGCATCAACGGTTAATGTTGCTCGACGCAGGACATTTCTGATCATGTTGAGGGTAGAGAGCTTTGCGTCATCGAAGCGTGTCTGTTGGAGTAGCGAAGTTCGTAGGGCCAACGCCTCAGCCTTCAGTGAGCGCAAGCGCTCGCGTTCCTCGGTGAGTTGCAAGGCTTGCGTCGCGAGCGAGCCGTACCTCTGGATTAAGGGCTTCAGGTCGATGCCAAAGGCATCTCTGATAACGCCTCCATACCGCAGCGGAAAGCGTTTGCCATTTGCTGAGTTCTTGCGTTCGATTAGTTCAGCAGCTGAGAGGCGTCCTAGGCTGCGTCGAAGTGTTCTCTCATCGAGTCCATTTGCGCGCTCTGACAGAGAAGCGTTCGACGGGAACACGACAGTGAGCGTAAGTCGCTGGCTGTCCTGAATCTCACGTTCTTTGCGGGGTAGGAAGCTAATGAGCGCGGTCAGAACGGCGAGGTCATTGGTTGTGAGACCGAGCTCCTTCCTCAGTACGCGAACTGGACCCAGAAGCTCGTAGGGGTTAGGGCAGGGCAGAGATATCCGTTCCGCCAGGGCGGTCGTTGTTTCAGTTGCATGTCTCATGGTGTTTCGGAAGAAAAAGCTTCCCCGTTCACCGCGAGCGGTGTTGAAATCGATTCGTTTTGGGGGTATCAATCAGGTGTCGAGACTGATTGAGGCCCTTCGGAAGCATCGCTTTCGGGGGGTCTTTCTTTTTCTAGCCGGTCCTCCTTTCGTTTTCTGCTCGTTGCTTTTGATGTCTTGACCGCGGTCAAGACACGGGGTCGTCACTCTGGCCCGTCTTGACCGCGGTCAAGAAGCTCCATGACCAGCTTCCGGACTGCCTCCTCAACACGAGGGACAAGATCAGCGTCCACATCGATGGTGATGCGGTTGCCCTTTCGGCCGATCTTCACGCGCTCACTCGGATGTGTCTTCTGCGTCGATGGTTTGGTGGCTGTCAGCAAGGCAACCGCCGCTTCGAGACGGTCGGGGCCCGGTATGTTGCGAGGGATTTCGCCGGCAATTTCTTGGGCTCTCGCGACGTCTTTCTCGCACAGCCTGAAAAGCTTTTCCCAAACCCGTCGGCCAACACCGTGTGCAGGTCCGATAGCCTGGATCAGTTCCATCGGAATGCCCGTAGCGATACGGTTCATCCGCGAGACGAGCGATTCATCGATCTGAAGTGCCCGATACGCGATCGTTTGAGCGTTCTTGCGCGTTTCGTCGGTTTTCCCAAGTTCTCGAATGATCCCGGCGACAAACAGAGCCCTTTCGATGAACGATGGGTCTTGACGCGCATTATTCTCCACGCCTTGGGCAATGAGAGCTTCCTCGTCGGTCATCTCCATGACCGTGGCGCGCACTTTCTGACCAAGTTGGCGACAAGCGAGAAGCCGACGGCGTCCATAGACGATCTCAAGCGCACCGTCCTGGGTTCGGCGAACCAGCACTGGAACCTTTTGACCGTGCTCGCGGATCGAAGAGACAAGCTCATCCAGACCATCGCTTGGATCGATGCGGTCCATGACCGCGGACATCCGTATGGCGGTCGGGTCGATCAGCCGCGTGGCGTGTTTATCTTCTTCGAGCACGGATGCTTGTGCGCGAGCTACAGTTGGGCTCGTTCGCTTCACATCCAGATCCTCGTCCGAAGGCGGCGTTTTGCCCATCGCGTTCTTGAGTGAGTCCCCGAAGACCTTACGCGCCATGGCTACGCCCCCATGCTTTCAGGATTTCGCGTTCGACTTCGTCGGTCACGCGCGAGACGGACTCGATCGCGCGCTCGTAAGTTCTGCGATTCACGTCGCGAGGTTCGACCTCGAAGATGCTCTGCTGGGTGTTCGCAGCATCACCCACGGCTGTTGATTTCAGGAACTCGGCAGACAGCACGGCATCCCCGAGGACTGTCCGAAGCAGAGACGAGATCTGCACCTGCGGACCATCCGTATTTTCGTAGCGGGTGATCAGAACGCGCACGAAGTTCAGTCCATGTTCCGGGGCGTGTGCCTCGACGACGCCCATCAGGTTGCTCGCCATGCCCAGAAAGCTCGCCAGCGACATGACATCGAGCATCGACGCGTTGAGCGGGATCAGGACCCCAGTTGATGCAAAGAGTGCAGAGATCACAGAGAAGTTCAGCTGCGGTGGGGTGTCAAATATCACCACATCATATCGGTTGAGGACGGGCTCAAGCGCTTCCCGGATGCGGCTATGGAACGTGGTAGCGCCGTGCCTGAAGCTCAAGGCGACCTCGAACTCGTACTCCATGATGTCCATGGATGCTGGAATCAGATCCACAGTCGGGAAGTTCGTTTTGCGAATGATATCTGCTGCGGGCAATGGATCGTCGGATCGGATAAGATCGTATGAAGTCGGCATATCCGGATCGAGCTCGGGAGTAACCCCGAACAGGTTTGTCAGACTTGCCTGGCTGTCTAGGTCGATCAGCAAGACCCGGTAGCCGCGCAGACCCAGTAGTTGTCCTACATGGGCAACAGATGACGTCTTTGCCGAACCACCCTTCAGGTTGAAGATCGTCAAGACCTGACAAGCCTCTCCCGGTCTTCTGTGCGGGTGTTCTTCTGGCTTGATCCTTCCAGTCTCGAGAAGTACGCGTTGTGCCTCGACCATCTCCTCTGCAGAGAAGCTACGGCGGTTGCCGCCCTCCAGGACACCTTCGGGAAAGCCTTCGAGGTTTGACACATGATGGCGAAAGGTATTCTGATTAATGCGAAGCAGTTCAGCCGCTTCCCGCATGGCGAAGCGTCGGAGGCCCTTCTGAGCGTCCGGTGGGAAGGTTTCCTGCGCATGTTCACGCAACCGACTACCAAGCCGCTTGGACATGACTTCAAATCTCTGGGAGGCCCGTATCCCGTTCATCACTGCCCTCAAGTCTTTATTGTTTTGCAAAGCTTAACAGATATTGTGGATAAATCCAGACCAAACCGTTGAGCGGCCTGGGGGCGTTGAAGGCACCGATTTCTGTCGACGGTAAACTGTTAAAAATCAGCGTCTTGGGCGACTGCGCTCTCGCTCTACTTCAACACCTCGTTGCCAACTACGTAGTGACCACAAGATGTATTGTGAGTGCGTACAGAAATCAGTCGGCAGAATCGGATGGGCGATTCTCGGGAATCTCAATCGAGCAGCCCCAGCCTCTCAGCCCGCTCCAGTAGCATCTTGACCGAAGAAGGCTGCCAGCTTGTCCGCCCGCGTGGTGTGCGTTCGCGCATCGCTTCCAGCCGGGTACAGATCGCCTGAAGCGTGATGTCGGGGTCCGCGCCCTTGATGCCGGCGACGATGGCGGGCAGACGGTCGCCGGTTTCGCGGCGCCCGGCGCGGGCCAGCACCTCGGCCGGCAGGAAGCCGTCGCGGACATAGGCATTCACAGCGCGCAAGAGACGGCTTTGGGTCCAGCGACGCGCCTCGGGCAATGGGCCGTTGATGATGCGCACCACGTCTTCCCAGGCCAAGTCGGGTCGCAACCGGCGCACATGGGGCACCCAATCTTGTGCCGTCTCGTTCAGACGCTCCATGTAGCCGTCTTGTCGCGCCAGCCGCACTTTGCGAAGAGCAGCAGGGTCTTTGGCCCGCAGTCCAGGGTTCCCGCCGACCCGGCCCTTGGTACGGGCGCTCGCCAGCCCCGCCTTGGTACGTTCCCGGATCAGCGCCCGCTCGAACTCGGCCGCGGCGCCCAGAACCTGCAGTGTGAACTTGCCTTGCGGGGATCCGGTGTCGATCGGGTCCTGTCGCGTTTAGTTCCCGATTTCAATTGAAGCAGTTAGCTGAAACTGAAGCGCTGGAATTTCACCTTAGCGCTTCACAGCCCTGCGGCTTTGGTCAGGTTCACCCGGAACCTGTCGCGCCTGCGCTGATAGCGCCGGGTCATCTCGGCCGACGCATGTCCGAGTTGCTTTTGAACATAGCGCTCATCAACCTCTGCCGACGAGGCGAGCCCGGCACGCAAGGAATGCCCCGAGAACATTGCCAGCCGTTTCGCTTCGGGCAGATCGGATCTGACGCCACTCTTCATAACGGTTGCCTTGATCAGTCGCGCTATGTGCTTGTCGGAGAGGCGGGACTCGAGGGCACGCTTGCCGTCCCGCGAGGTGCGCACGAAGACCGGCCCAAAGTCGATCTTCGCAAAGTGTAGCCATTGCTCAAGCGCGTGGACGGGACAGGTCTGGTCGCTTGAGCCACGCCCGACCTCAACCTCGCGCCATCCGGTCTTGGCATTGAGGGTGAGCAGGGCGCCGCCGTCGAAGACTTCGACCCAGCCGCCGGAGTCCGGTGTATCGTCCTTATGGACATCGAGGCAGACCACCTCCGACCGGCGCAGGCCACCTGCATAGCCCAAGAGCAAGATCGCCCGGTCTCGGAGCCCGCGGAGATCGTAGGGCAGGGCGGCCACCATTGCCTTGATGTCCTCAGGCAGGATCGCTCCCTTCTGGACCGGCGGGCGTGCATGCTTGCGTTTGATCCCGGCCAAAACCGTGGCGATGTGGCGGTTCTTGCGATCAAGAGTGAACCCGCGCTGCCTGTAGTTCCAGGCAAGCCCCGAAAGACGACGCTCAATCGTGGAAACCGAGAGGGCAGGGGCCTTCCCACCCGGTGCAGCCAGATCAGCCAGATAAAGCCCGACCATCTCGGGCGAGGGGGGCAGAGGTTCCGTGCCTTTCAACCGGCACCAGCGGGTGAAGTGTTTCCAGTCGGCCGCGTAGGCCTTGTTCGTGTTCCCAGCCGTCGAGGCCTCAGCGTAGTCCCGGGCGGTATCGATCAGCCGGTCGAGCGCGCCGGAACTGGCCACATTGGCGGGCAGGGCGATTGAGGCGCGGTCCCGAGAGGTTCTCTCGTCGTGTTCGTCACCGTTCAACGAGTCATAGGACGCTGAGCTCGAAATCTCGGACTCTGACCCGCCCGAACCCTCGATTTTGGTGCTGCTATTTGTGAGACTACCCATGTTTTTGAGCATATCATTTTTACGTCCGATAACGCAAACTTATTGGACACAATGACCTGCGGTAAGGTGGGGCGGTTCTTGCGTATTCATCTGGCCGAAAGCGCCGCGCCGATGTAGACTTCAAGCATGACATTTGCGCGACCGGATCACATCAGCGACGCAGACATGCTACCTCGGATGCCCGCTTGGGTCATCTCCGAACGCGCTGAAACCCTTGAAAATGTTGCGTTTTTGTCGGGTGCCGCGCTGAGCCACCTGCATGTTGTGGTTGGACGTGAGGACGTGCCCCACGCCTTGTTGCGGGATCGGCTCGCGTTGCGCGCGGCCGAGGCCTGTGTCGCGTTTTCGGGTCGTCCGGAGCGAGCCGCGGAGTTGCGCGACGCAGTGCATCTCCTGCGCCCCGGTGACCTGCCCGGACCAGCCGGCGAAACCTGCCTGGCGTGGCGTCGTGCGGTTGAACGGCCTCTCTCGACCAAGACGCTCTGCCGGGCGCTCCCTGATCTTCAGGCCGAGCGGATCGCGACGTGGCTCGATGCGGGGCAGGGGGCGCCAGTAGGCCGCGCCGCGATGGTGCTGGAGAGGGTACTGTCGGAGGCGTCGCGGGCGGAGGTTCCGGCGCTCGTCCTCGCGGACGCGGCCCTCGCCGAGGCGCTTGGTTGGGATCATCTGCTTCCGCTGCTGGCCGCGGGGCTGAAGCGGGCCGACCTGCGCAAGCGGGGCGATGATCTGCGTCTTGCCTGTCATCGCGCAGTCGCCTCAACAGCGCGCGAGGTCGTGCGTCTCGCCGCCGACCTCGCGCGGCGGGCGGCGCATCTGAAAGCGGTCGCGCCGAAGCTTCGGGCAAAGGCGGCAGGCGATGCCGTTTGGATGTTCCTGACCCACGATGCCGTGGCGCCTGCTGCCCTGCCCTTGCCGGATCGGGCCGCGCGGCGGCTCTGTGACCGGTTGGTCGATCTCGGCGCGGTCCGTGAACTGACCGGCCGCGACACCTTCCGGCTCTACGGGGTGTGAGCATGAGCATGGCCAGCGAAAGTGGGAACCGGGCTCAAAGTTCGGACATGCGACCACCGAAAAAGGCGAAGGATCGCTCTGAACCGGACCTTGACCGCGAACTAACTGACCTGCCGCCGGAGCTGCGCTGGCGGGAATGGATGCGCCGGATCGAGGCGGTGCTCTTTGCCTCCGCCGCGCCGGTCGCCCGCGAAGACCTGGGGCGCGTGGTCGGGCAGGGGGTTTCGATCGACCTGTTGATCGAGGATCTCGCCGCCGATCTGGAGGGGCGTGCGTTCGAGATCGCTCAGGTTGCCGGGGGATGGATGTTCCGGACCCGGACCGCCTACGCGCCAGCAATCCGCGCCGCCGCGGATATGGGCGATCAGTTGCTCGACCTGAGCGAATTCGACGTTGCGGTGCTGGCCGCCATCGCCTACCACCAGCCGATCACCCGTGACGGGCTCAAGGATATCTTCGGAAAGGAGATCAGCCGCGACCTGCTCGGCCGACTGCATGCGCGCGATCTGATCGGGATCGGGCCCCGCGCGCCGCGTCGTGGTGCCCCCTATACCTTCGTGACCACGGACGCGTTCCTCGCGGCCTTCGGGATGGAGAGCTTGCGCGACCTGCCAGACCCCGAACAGCTGGGTGACGCCGGGCTTGCCGCGCGCGCCTGAAGCCCGCTGGACCCCTCAAAGCGCCTGCCGCTTCTGATGGAGCCGTGTGGCTGCCTGAACGAGGTCAGCCAAATGCGGACCTGCGGAGGCGGAGCACGGCTCGGCTGCGGGCCGAGGCAGGGCGGCTTCGCTGAATGATATCGCCAGTCCGCGCCAGGTTGGCGCAGCCTGAGCGACGCGTTTCCAGCAGGAGATCGCGGGACTCTTTCGCTTTCCGAACGGTATCGATCGCCCTTCCGTCAGTTGTCCAAACAGCTGATAGCGATCCCGATGGGGGAGGCGCGCAATGGACACTCGCTTTTCACCCGATTGAAAACTGGCTGATCCGAGCAGGTCCGGTAGTGATCTTCCTTCTCCTATCCGATGCCCCGCTGCATGCAGACGAAGCAGATCGTCGATCAGGCGCTCAAGGCGTCGAACGCCATCGGTGGCGGGACGGGTGCGTTTGCAGAGCGCCGCGCCGCATACGGCGCAGATCTGATGCGGCACAAGACGCTTCTGGCGGAACGGAGCCAATCCGCGTCCGCAGGACGGGCACCTGTCCCGAAGCCGACAGCCGTGGCGAAAGCAGGAGACTCGTGTCGCCAGGCTCCAGCCTCGTCGAAAATAGGGCGTTTCGTCTTCTGCCAGACAGGCCGGGCAGAATTGCAGCCAAGTCGCCTGCATCCCGGGTGCGCAGATCGGTTGGGGCCCTGGCCGCAGGGGCAAACGCAGCCGGGCCAAGGGGTCAAGAGCAACGGTCAGAGCCGCGATGTCTTCCAGGGGTATGCGGGTATGCTCTCTCAAAAGGTGCAGGATGCGATCGGGCAATGCCCGATCAAGCCGCGCCGACCAGTTCTCACCCGGCGCCCCGAGAAACGCGCCGAAATAGCGGGGAGGTACGCCGTTGGCGTAGGCGAGCCGGTGCAGCCAACTCGACAGAAGTTCACCCGGCGCCGGCATAATGCTCACCGGCCAACGGCTTCCCGCCGCACTTTCATACCGCTGTGCAGGCGTGACGGAGATCCCGGTCGGCCCGAGCCTCATGTCATCTCGTGACGCAAGGCGGAATTGCGGCGTCTGGAGAGAGGCACATAGCCGAGGTCCGACAGGGTTGCACCCGTGATCCGGTCCTCACCGCCCGCGATTGCCGCCACCGCGGCCCGGGTGACGATCTCGACGACCTCGCCGATCAGTCCCTCCGACAGATCGTGGATGATCTTCGCCAAGGGTTCGCGCGACAGTTCTGAGGCATTGGCGAGCGGCAGACTTGCCTCAAGGCTGTCCAGAAGCGTCGCGAAATCCTCGTCATACGCCCAGCGTGGAATGGGGATCGTATCGAAGCGTGAGCCCATTTCGTCCGTGTCATGCACCGCATCGTAGATCGCGATTTCGCCGACAAGGACGGGTGAGATGTCATGCACCCGTGCGATCCGCCGTAGGAACGAGAAGATTGCCTTCACATCCTGGCGTCGACCGCGCAACGCGCTGTGGAACTCGTCGAAGATCAAAAGGCGCGGCTTCAGACGCTCCAGAAGATGATCGACCTGATCGCCGGCGCGGGACAGGCTGCGCCATCCAGCGGCTTGTGGTGCGCGCAATCCGGACAGGATGCTTGCGTAAAAATGCGACAGACCCGCACCTTCCCGGGTCTGGATCACCCATACCTCTTGCTGGTCGGCGACACGCAGATGTTCGACAGCGAAGCGCTCGGCAATCATGGTCTTGCCGTTGTGGTAGGGGCCCGCAAGAAGCAAACCGCGCGGGCGCAGCGATGGCGGTCGCTCGAGCAGCAGCCGCATCGCGTCATGTGCCGCGCCGGCGGCCGGATGGCTGATCCAGCGTGGCGCGCGAACATGGGCGATCCGCATTACATCATCGGCCTGCAAGAGCGGGACGGTGGCGGGCATGAGGTGATCCGGCACCTTACCAATCCTCGACCGGGAAGACCCGCCGCGGGCGATCCGGGTTAAGGTTTGCCCGGGCCGGGGCGGCAGGCGCGGCGAGATCGGCATAAGGCTTCTTTGCCTCGGTGGCATGCCGGGCGCGTGTCATCTCCTTCAACCGGCTTTTCGAGGTTTTGGTGGCGGTAACAGTTGCGGCGATTTCGCGTCGGATGGCGGCCGCCTCCTGCACTGGGCGCCGCTGGATTTCGCGCCGCCGCTGTCGATCCGCCTGATGCTGCCAAAGCGTGATCGGCTCGGCCAGTCCGTCCCGTCGTCTCACCGGCTGCCAGGCCTGCGTATCCGGATCCTTGACATAGACATGGCTGATGTCGCGAGGGTCATAGCACACATCAAGTGGCTCCAGCCGGTCACGGCGGGCGACCAGCGGACCAAGCCAGGGCTCGAAATAGTCGATGGCGAAGAGGCTGATGCCCTGAGGTGAAATCTTCCGCGTCTTGCGCGGCAGGAAATTGAGCAGCACATCGACAGGCGCATCGATCGGACGGTCCTTCGGTTGGAGTCGGTTTTCCCATTCGATTGCCGGGACGGTCAGCTTGCGCGCATTCTGGCTCAGATTATGGTCGATGATCGCGAGCGCGATGCAGCGTTCAAGATCCGCGAAGCTGAGCCGTGCGCGCTCTTCCGAGGCATAGTCGCCTCGATCCGCGATGGAGCGCCCTGTCTTACCGGGTAAGGCCCGTAGCGCCGTGTTCACTTTCCCAAGCAGGCGTTCCACGACTCCGCCTCGATGCACGGTGCCCTTGTTCCGCATGCGAATGGAAATGCCATAGTCCGCGCATCCTCTGCTGAAGGTGCTGCTCTGGAACTCTTTGGCGGAATCGACGACGATCTGCCTCGGGCGACCGTGCATCGGCCAGGCATGATCGATGCTACGCTCTGCCAGCCATGCCGTCTTGCAGCACATCGCTTGCGCAAGACAAAGCGCGACAGACAGTCGTGACGGCCGCTCGAGCGTCAGGCAGAAGCCGGTGATCGCACTCGTGGCCACATCGGCAGCGATGGTCAGGTAGGGCCGCCCAACGAAGATACCGTAGTCATCAATCACCTCGACAAACTGGATGTCTGCCGGCGTGTGATCGATCTGGACAACGTCGAGCGCGTGGTCTGCCCGGATGTAGCCCGGTCGCGCCTTCAGCCGGTGCAGGTGTTTACTGTCTGACAGGCGGCGGCGGGCAATTTCTTCCGGGGTGAACAGGATGGGGATGCGCCGGGCGACAGTGACATAGGCGGGCGGAGTATGCCCTTCCTGTGCGCAGCGGGCGCGGATCTCTTCGACGATCGGTGCGAGGTCCGGCTGCTCAGGACGCAACCACATCTCCCTCAGGGTCATCGCGATGATGCTCTCGACCGCGAGGCTGATCCTTGATTTCCTTGTTCCACTCGTTCGCGGCAGCAGGGACGATACCCTGCGTTCTTCTCGATACCGCGCCAGATAGTTGTAGACTTGGCGGGTCGAGAGCCGCAGCTCGGATGCCGCGCGTACCACGGCCTCACGCACCGGCGCCGCTCCGTCAATAATCCGGTCCAGTTCACGCGCGATACGTGTTGCCTTGGCCCACGCTTCATCCGAGGCATGCCCTCCGCCGGACGTCATCGATATGAAACTTTCGAGACCGGCTGGGCCGTGCGCCAACAGGGCGGCCGCTTGCTGAAATACGGAACCAAAATTGAAGCCTCAAGCGAAAAAATGATGTGCGATATCGCGGTATCATCCAGAAATCACGATATAATCATGCGTTGAAATGATGAAAAAAATGCGACACTGGTTTCTGCCGGGACCACTCGATGAAGAACCAGATGATTTACCTCCCGGGCCACGGGCAGAACCGCCAGACACTGCTGTCATCGATGACTGGGCAAAGGCAGAAGGCGTTCACGCTGCGCGACTGGCAAAGGTGGCTGGACGCTTAGGAGCTCTGGATGATCGGCTGCTGCGTGGCCCGGAAGGCTGGCGGCATCGCCTCGCTTTGATCGAGGCAGCGAACCTCAGCTGGTTCTCAGGGGATCGGGTGAGTTCTGATCGTCTGGCGCTCTGGATATCGATGCGGCTCTCGGGCGCACAGGATGACCCAAATGCCCTTGCAAGAGTTGGATGGGCTGTTCGGCGCCTGACAGGCGGTCCCGGACCAAAGGCTGATTTGGCCGCCTTCCTGGATCGCCGCGATCCCGAGAACATTGAAGACAGCGCTGAGCGTTTCGAAGATCGCGCGGGCGGATGGTTGGACGTAATGGCCGCCGCTGCCGAACTCCACCCAATCACGCGGGCTTGCATGGGCTTTCATCTCTGGAGCCTGGCGGGCCTCGGACAGCACGGCGACCAGATCGAAGCCGCCGTCACCGCGTCCAGGATCGCGGCCAGCGACGGAAGCGGCGCCATCTTCGCACCGCTAGCTATGGGCGGGGCAGGGGGGCTGCGTGTCTCGGGCTTGCCACCCGAACGCTTGACCCGCTGGTTGGATGGGATGAACAGCGCAATTCTAACGGCGATGCGGCATCTAGACGATGCCGAGACATGGAGTGCTCGGGCGGAAGGAGTCATGTCTCAGCTTTCGGGGCGAACTCCGGCGGCTCTTCGTTCGGCGTTGACAGAATGGCCTTTGGTGTCAGCCCCGATGGCGGAGGCATTAACAGGCGCAAGTCGCGCGGCGGTTCAAAGGAACCTCGCCTGGATGGAAGAGAGAGGCCTGATCCGAGAAGTGACGCAACAAGGACGATTCAGGATGTGGCGGATCAAGGACTAGACCGTTGTGATCAGATCCAGCGACAGGGACCTTCTCGGTTCATTGAGGGAGGAGCGCTTATCGCCAATGCTTACGTTCATCGATGTCGCCAAAGGGTGGTGTCGCGTAGCCCTTAATTGTGAGATGAGAAATCCAACGAAATCAACAGCTGTGCTTTGCCCTTAAATATGAGATTTTGCCTTTAATTCCGATATTTTTGCTCTTAAACCTGAGACAGGGTTCACAGACATTTGCGGCAAATATCGATGGATGATGATGGCGAAGACTACGTTGCCGTTGGTGCTGAAGAAGCGCGCAGGGCCGCGGTGCTGCGTCCCCTTGTTCAGGCCTTTCTCAAAGGGACTGGCAGTCTGGAAAGTGGCATCAATGACGCCGTTTGGGAGCTTGGTGTCAGCAGGGCGACGGTCTGGCGTTGGGTAAAGCGGTTGGCGGAAGAGGGTGGGCGCACCAGCGCTCTGACGCCGCGGAAACGGGGCCGCCCGACCGGGACGATCTTGATATCCAGCAAAGTCGAAGCGGTGATCGAAGAGCACCTTCGCCGTTATTTTTTGCGCCGGGAGCGTTCGAGCCTGTCGCGCGTCGTGACAGAAATCCGCAGCGCGTGCTGGCAACAGGGCCTGCAGCCACCGACGCGGCGGACGGTTCAGCGTCGTCTGGATGCAATGAATGCCCGCAAAGTTGCGAAGGCACGAGAGGGCGCAAAGGCGGCCCGCCAGAAGTTTGCGCCGGTCACGGGTGAAAACAAGGCAAATCATCCTCTGGAAATCGTGCAAATCGACCATACGCCCGCAGACATTATTCTTGTCGACAGTTTTGAGCGCCAAGCAATTGGCCGGCCTTGGGTCACGCTGTCGATCGACATCGCAACGCGGATGGTAACCGGATACTACACTTCTCTTGAGGCTCCTTCGCGTCTGTCTGTGGCGCTTTGCCTGACACAGGCGGTTGCCCCCAAGGCGCAACTTCTGACGGAATTGGCGTGCAATATTCCTTGGCCCGCACAAGGCAAACCGCAGAGTGTCCATGTCGACAATGGCCGCGATTTCCGGTCGCGGGCCTTTCGGTCGGCCTGTGCGGAATGGGGGATCGATCTGGTCTATCGACCGCCGGGAAGTCCTCACTTCGGAGGTCACATCGAACGTTTGATCGGGACGATGATGGGGGCGGTTCACCTCCTGCCGGGCACAACGCAATCCTCGGTCACGACCAAGGGCGACTATGATGCCGAAGGCATGGCCACGATGACGTTGAGCGAATTCGATCGTTGGTTTGCTTTGGAAATCTGCCGTTACAACAACAGCATTCATTCAAGTCTTGGCTGCACGCCCGTTGCCAAATGGGAGGCGCTCTCAGAACAAATGACGGGCGATATCCCATTTGATATCGAAGCCTTTCAGGTGAGTTTCCTGCCGAGCGAACTGCGCAAGATCAGGCGTGACGGCATCCATCTGTTCCAGATACGGTACTGGTCCGATGCCCTTGCAGGCCACATCGGGCGCGGGGATGGAAAGGTGGTCGTTCGCTACGATCCTCGTGATATCTCAATGATCTGGGTCGAACTGGACGATGGCCGATTTGTTGAGGCGCGGTACAGAAATCTGGAAATTCCGCCCGTGCCACTCTGGGAATATCGCGAAGCCATGAGGAGGGCTCGGGCCCTTGGCAAGTCCGGGTCCAATGAGCTGGTTCTGGCTGAGCTGATCCGCCAGCAACGCCAGATCGAGACTGAAAGCCGGGGCCTGACGAAGGCCGAACGCCGATCCCGTGAAAGAAAAGGGACATTGGAGAGCGCCAACTCGGCCGTCTCGTCAACCGAAGGGCTGCGCGCGATCGATACGGGTGATACATCGCGCCCATTGTTCAAGGTGGAGAGATGGTGAATTGAGGGCAGGGACAACTGAAGAAGACGGCCGGATCGCCCTCATTCAATCGGATATCTGGATCGGCTTTCCACGGGCGGAACAGGTGTTGGACCGCTTGCAGGGCATGATCGAAGCGCCACGACAAACCCGTATGCCTGGGCTTCTTGTGCATGGCGCCTCCGGGATTGGAAAGACGATGATTGCCCGAAACCTGTCGCGCAAGTACGCACCAGAATACGATCCGGCATCAGGCATCACCCGCACACCGCTTCTGCTGTTGCAAGCGCCGCCCGCACCTGATGAACGGCGGTTTTACCTGCATATCCTGGCCGCCGTTGGCGCCCCGGCGACGGCACTGAGCGCCCGCGCTCAAAATGTGGCTTCCCTCGAAGTCCGTGTCATCGCGCTACTGCGTGACCTTGGCCTGCGGATGATCATGATCGACGAGGTTCACAACCTTTTGGCCGGGACCCACCGCGAACAGCGACGCTTTCTCAATGTTCTGCGGTATCTCAGCAATGAACTCGAAGTGTCGCTGGTCTGCCTCGGGGTCAGCGAGGCTGTCGATGCCATCCGTGGTGATATCCAACTTGCCAGGCGGCTGGACGAACATCACCTGCCAAACTGGCGCGATGATGCCGAGTTCTCGGATATGATCCAGACACTCATCGCGGCAATGCCCCTCAACAAAAAATCCAATCTGAAGGTCAAGTCGCTCAAGCAGATACTTGCACTGACCGGTGGGGTGACCTCGCGCATTTTCGCCCTAGTCAAGGATCTTTCCATCGAGGCCATTGTCACCGGTGAGGAATGCATCACCGATGACGCAATCGCAAAATGGACGCCGGTTTGGTCGCGCCATGCGAACGCCCATCGGCGGCTCGAGAAGACCGGCGTGTGACGCTGCGACCGCTGCCAAAGACTGTCGCACCGCTTCCAGACGAGTTGTTGTCAGGTTGGTTGTCTCGGTTGGCTGCGGCCAACTACTGTAATGACGCGGAACTGCTGGCTCATATCGAAATCGATACCACGCATGGCACCGCCTTGGACTTCAGCATCGACGCGGCTGCGGCAGAGAAGATTGCCAATGCCGCACGGGTCGCCCCAGATGTCGTGCGATCTTTGACCTTTCCGGCAATGACGCCACGAGAAGCATCGCTGACGGCCCAGATGCCATTCCAGCATTGTCTGCAATGCTCCCGAGAGGGCCTTTCGCTCAGGCATTGGAGGCGGGCCTGGGCATTCGACTGTCGGGTTTGCGGGACGAGACTTGTGCAGACCCTCGGCAAAGCCGGTGACGAACCAATATCCGACAAACTGATATACCGAGCGCGCCGCGGGGCAGGGATGCTTGAATGCGCCGCGCGATCGCAAGGCCCCAGGCAACTTCGGCGCGCAATGCGCGCAGTCACCTTTGCCATGTCACTTAAGGGCTGCCACGGGGAGCCCTTGTTCGCTCTTCAGAGCCACAGACCGGAAGTGAGGCTGTTGTGCCTTGCCGCAATCGCCGCCGCGCGATCTCATCCTTGGCTAAGGCAGCCATCGTCAGCTCCGCCATAGACGACTTTGCCAAGGTTGCTCTCTTGCGCGCCTTCGAGAAGGAGCATCGATTGCTAGCCGCGGTCGATCACATCGCGCAAAGGCACGCGAGAAGCAAAGGCCCCATGACAGCCGAATCTCGCAATTAAAGGCAAAACTCAATGCCGAAAGCGTCTCGTCTCAGATTTAAGGGAAACGCGACATCGGCCTTGCGAATATGAGGCATCCGGGTGAGCGAAGCGGCAGGCTGCTGGTGCGCGGCGATCCACGATATCGCCTGGAACAGCCAGCCATCACGGTGCCAAGGATCGTCACCCTCCGCCAACGTCAGTTGTTTGATCGCTGCAGTCGCCTGCTCGGCATTGGCAGCAGGTCCCGGCACCCCCGCACCGCTCAGGATCTTGGCGACGTGGCGATATTGGCCGAGAACTATACGTGCAACCTGTTCGGCGAGTGCGTCCTCATCATCGATGGACCACGCCCAGCCGTGGCAGAGTTCGCCATGATCTATTGGAACGAGTTTGAGAGTCATGGGCACGCCGAGCCATTGCCCGAACTTGTAGGGGAGCAACCCAGCCACGATTGACATTCATGGTCGAATGGCAATTGTCATCGCACCTTTCTCTAGGCAGTGGTGGGTAGCGGATCGGTACCCTCGCTGAGGATGGTCAGATAGGCGCGATAGCTGAAAACACGCCCCCGCTTCCTCCCAGTAATCTCCTCAAGAATTCCGAAGCGTTGGAGGTCGGCGAGGGCCGCGTTCACCGTCGGAGCCGACAGACCGGTGTACTCGACCAGTTGGTTCGCGGTCAGGAAGGGGTGCTGCTGGAACAGTTCATGGATACGCAGTGACGAACCGGCGCGATCGCTTTGCGCTGAAATGCGCTCGCGATCCTCCTTAAACAGGTCAACAATCCGCGTGGCGGCATCAAATGCCTGGTTTGCCGTATCCGCCACGCCAGCGAGGAAGAAGTCAAGCCAAGCCTCCCACTGACCATGCTCACGAACCTCCTGGAGCAGGCGATAGTAATCAGCGCGATGCGTCTTAAGAAACAAGCTCAGATAGAGGAGAGGCTTTTGCAGCACCCCATTGACGCAGAGGTACAATGTTACCAGCAACCTGCCGATGCGGCCATTGCCGTCGAGAAAAGGGTGGATGGTTTCAAACTGGACGTGCAGCAGTCCTGCCTTGATGAGAGCAGGAAGGCGGGACTGGTCGTCGTGCATGAAGCGTTCAAACGCGCCGAGGCAATTGTCCAGTTCCGTGACGGGGGGTGGAACGTACAGCGCATTACCGGGACGTGTCCCTCCGATCCAGTTCTGGGAGCGCCTAAACTCCCCGGGGTCCTTGGTGCCGCCACGTCCGCTTTGCAGCAAACGCGCATGCATCTCGCGGATTAGCCTCAGGGACAGTGGCAAGTCTTCGAGGCGCTCCAACCCGTACATCATGGCATCGACGTAGTTCGAGACCTCGCGGATGTCATCGATTGGCTGGCCCGCCTGTGCTTCGGTCTCGAAACGCAGCAGGTCTGTCAGCGTCGATTGCGTTCCTTCGATCTGTGAGGAAAGTACGGCCTCCTTGCGGACATACATATAGAGGAACAGTTCCTGGCGCGGCAGAAGCATCGTGATGCCATCCAGCCGCCCTAAGGCGCGCTCCGCGAGGCTGAGTCGGTCGAGAAGCCCCAGTACGTCGATTGTTGGGACTGGAGGCAGGGGAGGTGGTACGAAGGCGCGGACCGTCTCTCCTGCAACGGGGGTTTCGACAAAGCGGCCAAGGCGTTGGTTGGGGTCTGAATCGGTCATAGCTCACTATGATGCCCCTCTTTTATTTAAGCAATACGGGCTTCGCTTAAATAGTGGGTAGGCTAAGATAAGCGGGTTTAATTAACGTGGTGAGAGTAGGTCAGTGGCAATATGAGCGGGTTCATGGCAGCTTCCTACTGCTCTCGGTTGCAGGAATCCTTCCCGATGCCTGTGCGGAATAGCCTCTTCCAGAGAACACCATCGATCACGAGTCGCCAATCGAGACCTTTCGGCTCATTGGCCCGCATTACGGGCGTCCTACGCGATATGGCAGCTACGCGCACGACAACTCGGATGGCTGAAGAAGGCCAAAGGTCGTATCTGTTACATTCCGAGTCGGGGTTAGTTTCATCAAATCGGCGAACGGAATTCGTGGGTGCTTGTTGTCCATAAATCATCCTGCCCTTTGGTCAGGACCGCGCCCTACTCGGTCGGCTGCATGCAGCCGCCCTCCCCGAGCTGAAACGCTGCCTCTCCCTGCGACGTACCGCTGGCCGTGCCGTCTCCTCCGGAGCCAGCCCGACCAGCCGTCGCATGGTCGTGGCAACGCTTCATCTCGGCCATTCGGTAACGGTCGCTGGGGCGGGGCGGGTCGCTTCAATAGTCTCGTTTTTCCCGTGTCAGCCGGTGTTAGTCCTCGCTTTGCCGGACATGCTGTTCTGCCATCATTGACCGCAAAGGAGTTTCGACAACCGCCGGATCGCTCTGGCCAAAGCTGGCAGAGGGTCGGTGTTGGACGCGATGTAAAAAATCGCAAACTATTGGGATGCCGAAGAGGGTTGGTCCGAAATCGGGATGACCCGCGCCCGGTGCAGATGCCACGGCGGTCTGCTTGAAATCGCTCAGCCAGATGGCACCTCACTCGACCAACTTACCACGGGCAAGCGGTCGCGCCACGTTAGGCAAGGCTCGGCAAAGCGCGAACCCGTCCGGCTGCGGCTCGGGGTGAGAGGGCAGAAAGGACACCGCCCCCGGCAGTTTCATCGGCTGTTCACCTGGGTGTCCTTCGCGGCCACCGCACTTCTCCCGATGTGTTGCTCTGCATGACATGCTGGTCGCAGCTGTCGTCCCGTCCACAAAGGTTGTCGCCGATCTTTTTCCCCTGACCCTACGGGTCATTCCTCGCGCGCCAAAAAGACCGGCGCCTGCCCCTCTCCGCTACGCTTCGCCTTCGGTGTGGCCGGGCCTTGGCCAGCTGCAAGGTGACCATCATTGCAATGCAAACAAGGAGAAGAGCAATGACCACGAACTGCATTAAATTCACCAGCACCGACATCGAAACCGCCAAGGGCGTCGGCTCCATCTCGACCCTGACCTTCGACCTCGACATCACGGTCGAACCCGTCGCGAGCACGAACCCGATGGCCCCCACGCACCGCGTCCTCGGCCGCTCCCCGCGCGGCAAGCTGGTCGAGTGCGGCGGCATCTGGAAGAAGCAGAACAAGGAGACCGGCGCCGACTACTACACGCTGACCATCCGCGACCACGGCTTCAACGCCAACCTCGGCAAGGCCGCAAACCAGGACGATCTGTCCCTGCAGGCTGTCATCCCTTGGGGCCCCAAAGACGCCGCCTAAGCCAACGGCCAGACCGCTCCGGCGGTCTGGTTTTTTCTTGTTCCTGGGAACGACAGCGGTTTGAGTGAACGAACGAAATATGAAGCCCCGAAGCAGCCTATTGCGGGCAACATTGCGAGCTTCATAAGTCCTACACCACCCTTGCTCAGGGCAGCATGACCCCGCGGTTCTGAACGGTCACATACATCAGCGTCCAAGAATTAAGGGAACAGTGACACCCGCATAGCTGTCCTGCACGGTTACACTGTGCTCGGCATCCCGCTCGCGGAGGCCGTGAGATCAGTCTTTGTCTTGGACGAACGGCACGTGCTCAATTGGCGCGACGGATGCTGAGTTATCGGACCTGATGAATACACTCCGCGCGAAAACTCTAAAGATCGGGATGAGACACAGCATCTACATCCCAAAACCGCCGCATTGCTTCCGGAGGAACTCTTGTCAGGTTGGTTGTCGCGGCTGTCTGCGGCTAATTTCTGTCATGCGACGCTTCCTGCTCATGTCTAAATCTGATAGCGCGCCGATCGCCGGACGTGATGCAGATCGTTCAATCATCGCGGCGAGCGCGATGTCAGGCGAAGAGCGCAAGAAGCGGTGCTACGGCCTTCTGCCAGCTGTCACGCGCTTCAAGCCGGCCGATCCAGCCCGCGATTCTGGGGAATTCGTCCAGCGAAATCCCCGCTTGGTCGCGATACATGAATGTGGTCGCCAGATAGAAGTCGGCAAGGCTGAGTGCGCCTGCAATCCAATCCTTATCGTCGAGTCCGGTTTCCAGAACGGCAAGGAACTGATCGGTGGCTTTCCGTTCCGCTTCGACCACAGTAGGATCAGGATCGCCCATGCCGAATTTCTCTTTGAGGAACAGCTCAAAGGACAACTTCTGCATCGCCGGGCCTAGGTGGATGGCTTGCCACCAGGCCCACTGATCGACGAGGGCCCGCGTCTTGAGGCCATCAGGATAGAGCCCTGCCTCGGGCCGGATCCCGGCCAGATAGGCACAGATCGCCCGGGACTCCCAGAGCACGAAATTCCCGTCCTCCAAAACAGGCACCTTTGCATTTGAATTGCGGGCAAGAAATTCCGCCGCGCGGTTGTCCCCGGCACGGATGTCGACCTCGACGATTTCGAGTTCCACGCCCAGTTCGTGCGCCACCGCCCGTACACGCAGCGCATTCGGTGAGAAGTTCGCGTTGTAAAGCCTCATGACATTTTCCAGCATTATTGTTCCTGCGGCGCCTGAAGAAGCGCCGCGCGGTTAGCGGCCAGGAAATCGGCCACCGACTGTCCGGGCTTGCCGGTGAGCGATTCGAGATCGCCGCTGGCCACATCGAGATAGCCCTGCGCGATTGCTTCGTCGAAGGAGGCAAAGACCCTCGCCATGAACTCCGGCAGTCCATTTGCGATCATCGCCTGCACCAGATCCTCGGCGGGCAGGGCGACATAGGGGATTTCCTTACCCGCAATTTCGGACAAGATCGCCGCGACCTCGGCCTGGCTGACCGTCTCCGGCCCGGTGATATCGAGGGTCTCCCTTCCCGTAGCTTTCATTAGCGCCGCGGCTGCGGCACGGGCGCAATCCGCGCGTGTCACATATCCGGTCTTGCCATCTGCTGCGGCGGAGAAATGCGTGCCCATGGCGACGCTCTGCTGGCCGCCCATCAACAGAAAGTCGGTGTACATATTGTTGCGCAGGATCGTATGATCCGCCCCACTTTCCGTGATCAGCTTCTCGGTCCCTTCGTGGTCTTGAGCGAATCCGATTGGACTTTCCGCGACTGGGCCTGCGAAGGAGGTATAGACGATGTGGTCGATACCTACCGTCTTGGCCGCAGCAATCGCATTGGAATGAGCTGCGAGCCGCTTGCCCGGCTCCAGATCGTCGGTGGAGATGATGAGGAGACGCTTGCCGCCCGCGAAGGCTGCTTCAAGAGAAGCCGGGTCGTTGAAATCGCCCTCGCGCGCCTCGACTCTTTTTCCCGCCAGATCGGCAAGCTTGTCGGGAGTGCGCGAGATCGCGATGACCGGCCCGGCACCTGCCTGAACCAGCAGGTCGACCACCTGCCGGCCAAGTTGTCCGGACGCGCCGGTCACGATGAAGGGGCCGTTCTGGATGTTGGACATGGTATCTCTCTTATCTTGATGTTTCTGCAAGCGCGCTTGCGATCAATCGTGGATTTGGGTGGGGGCGGGATTCGCCAGCTTGCCGCGCGCGAAACCCCAGCTTGTGGTCAGGATTTTGATCATCACATCGACCTCTGCCTCATCGCGTGGAGCAAAGGCCATGATCGCATTGGCCGGGATGTATCCGGCCGAGGCCATCGGGTGCTGTTCGCCCCATCCCTTCGCGATGAGTTCCTCAACCGCCGCCAGCGGCAGCATCATGTGCGACGAACCGTCATAGGCGGGATGCACATGCGCAAATTCGCGTCCGATCATGAAGGCTTCGCGCGGGCCGCAGGCATGCGGCCGCGGCAGGACTAATGCCTCGGCGCCGGGGACCGAAATACCCGATCGGCAACGCTCGACGAAGGGCAGGGCGAAGGCCTTCTGCTTGAACAATGCGTGAATCTCGGCCGAGGAGTTCTGCGACACTTGCTCATGCGGGGCGCACTCGGTGGTTTCGGGGCGCGGACCCTGCCGCAAGGGAAGTTCGAAGCACATATCTGGTCCTATCCAAATCTGAACGCGCTTTCGACCGCGCCCAATACGTGATCCTCGAGGGTCTTTTCCCCCCGATCCGCAAGCGCGGCGCCGGCCACGACGTGCAATGGAATTAGATGTTCCTCGCGCGGATTGGCGTCGCGTGCGCCGGGTGCCCGATCCCAAGCAGCCAGCATGGCGCGGCGCGCCCCGGGGTCTTCATGGGTCACCGCACCCGTGAGCCATCGGTCGAAGTCGCCGCCGTTCACCGGGCCATCGGGTCCGCCCCTCATCGCCCGCATCATCTTGCCCATGTTGTGATAGGTGTTGCCGGACCCGATGATCAGAACACCTTCGTCTCGCAAGGGCGCCAACGCGCGACCAGCAGCAAGATGCGCCTCAGCGTCGAGATCGTCGCGCAGGCTCAGTTGGACGGTAGGTATGTCGGCCTCAGGCAAAGCCACCTTTAGCGGAACAAACACCCCATGATCGAAGCCACGCGTAGCGTCGGCCCGGGTTTCAAAACCCGCGCCATTCAATAGCTCGCTTGCACGGGCCGCCAGCGTAGGATCGCCTAGCGCGGGCCAGGTCAGCTGATAAGTATGGGGGGGAAACCCCTGATAGTCGAACAGCAGCGGCGGCGCGGAGTTGGTCTGCACGGTAAACACCCGTTCCTCCCAATGGCCTGAGATCACGAGAAGCGCCTTGGGCTTTGCCGGCAGGCTCGCAGGCAAAGCCTCAAGGAATCTGCGGTGCCTGTCCCAGGTGTCAGGCGGGTTCCAGTCCATGAAGAAGCAAGGGCCGCCTCCATGGGGAACAAACACTGTCGGCTGCCTTTCGGTCATTCTGTCGTCCTTTTGAACCCCAAGCCCGAGGGTGGATGGCCAGCGCCGTGGCAACTCCGCATCGGATTAATTCGTCTCTGTCGGAAACGTCGGCGCATATGCCGACTTTACCGCACGCACGCGATTGGCTGTCATCCACGAGGCGATCAGGAGCACCCAGGTCGCAAGAGCCGGTGGCCAGCCTGGATCGCCCGCGCCCACATGCGCCCCGAACGCCAACACCAGATGCCAGAACATCGCCGCGTAAGCCCAGTCCGCCAGCATCGCCGAAGGGCGCCAGAGAATCACCACCGCGCCGACAATCTTCAAAATCGCGAGCGGCCAGATGATGTATGTGGGATAGCTCAACACCTCGCGATACATGCCCGCGACCATATCGTGGGATGAGATGTAGAAAGTCGCCGCACCCAGATAGACCAGCGCCACAAGGCCGGTCGCGATCCAGTAGACATACTTTGCCACGTTGTCACTCATCACCGCACTCCCTGTTTGCAAGGGCTTGTTCAGCCGCAGTTTCCGCTCTAAGTACCTTTAGGTGTCTTGCATCGTTCGTGAAAGTAGGCACTTAAAAGTAACTAGATTACTTTAACCGCGAGGATAATCCACGATGAAGAGCGTCCAGCCCCCCTCATGCCCGATGGAGGCGCTTCTGCGTGTCATCACAGGCCCTTGGACGATCTATATACTCTGGGTTCTGTCCGAGCAGGGACCGCAGCGTTTCGGCGCGCTCAAGCGTTTGGTGCCCGGCATTTCCACCCGGGTCCTGACCGAGAGGCTGAGAATGCTGGAACATGCTGGCGTTGTATGGCGCGAGCAGGCCATGACCATCCCACCCGCTGTCACCTACGGGCTGACTGAGCGCGGCGCGGAACTGCGCGGCGTGCTGGACAAGCTTGGCTCGATCGCACGCCGCTGGGAGGCCGAGGGTGCCTTTGTCGGGACCGCAAGCGCGGCAGAATGACGGTACCCCTCCTGTTCGCGGGATAATCCCGCGCCCGAGAACAACTCAGGCAGAATCAGACCCGAAGCTCATGACGAATTGAAAACGGCGCTAGAAAAAGCCGCCAAGCGGCGCTTGGTGGGGTAGATCCGCACAGCTTTACGCTTTGCTGCTAAATCAACTTCTATCTACTATACTCACTAGACGGTACAGTAAAGCTTGTAACCGCCTAGTCCTGCCTGGGATAGAGAGAACGAGATGCCCGTGAGAAAAATGGCCGACGTCATGATTGGTGCGCGCGAGGTTTTCTTCCGATGCGGTTACGAAGGAGCCACGGTCGATGCAATTGCCGCTGAAGGAAAAGTGTCGAAGGCAACCATGTATTCGTATTACCCGACCAAGGAGCAACTGTTCCTGAGCGTGGTTGAATCCGAATGCGGTCGGCTTGCGGACGAAATCCTCCGGCCCTTGATCGCGTCTTTGGAGCCGCGCGCCCAGTTGGAAGAACTCGCCCTTCGCATGGTCGACCTCACCTTGGACGACACCTACATCCGTCTCCTGCGAACGTGCGTTGGCGCCTCCGAGGCACTGCCCGAAGTGGGTGAGGTTTATTTTCGCGCAGGCCCGAAACCTGCCCGCGAACTCGTCGGTCGGATTCTGGAGCGCCTTACGCGCGAAGGCGCGCTCGATGTCGATGACGTCCGGCGCGCGTCCGATCACTTCATACACCTTTGCGTTTCGGGGCTACTTATGCCGCGCCTTCTCGCAGTGAAACGAGCTGTCCACCGCGAGCAACATGCGCGCGAAGCGGTCGCTGCATTCCTGCGACTTTACGGTAGCGGCCACAGAGACAAATTTTCAGATTGAGCTCGCTTGCCAAATACGGGGCAGCGCATTAGCTCGCCCAATGACTTAACCGACCGGACGGTACAGGGTGACTGCACAAGTGGAAAAGCAACCGAAGAACGCCTCGCCGAAGATTCTCGGCGCTGCGCGGGCGATTGCGCTGCGAGAAGGCGCGGGAAAGATCACGATCGACGCCGTCGCTCGGGAATCCGGCCTCAGCAAGGGTGGGGTGTTGTACAACTTCCCCACCAAGAAAGCGCTTCTGGCCGGGCTGCTCGACGAAATGCTCGCGGAGCACCGCGAACGTCTGGCGTCGGTCCCGGAAGGGCACAGTTCCCGCACCCTGCGCGGTCATCTCGAGACAGTTCTGCAAGCCGTAAGCACCGATGATGACCTTTCGATGGCTATTCTCGCGGTTTCGGCGTCGGATCCGAATCTTCTGGACCCGCTGAGAAGAGAGCTGTCCCGTGATGTCGAGCGCATCCGTTCGGACGCGCAGGACGACACTGCGGCGATGGTTCTTTTTTTGGCGATCCAGGGTCTTCGTTTCCAGAGGCTTCTTCGCCTCGCGGATGGTGACGACGATCAGCAAGACGCCGCCATCGACAGATTGAAGGACATGATAAATGAGCTTGAATAGAACCAGATACTTCCGAGGAGGTGCCGCTGGATTGGTCGCCCTTCTTCTCGCCATTGTCCTTCTCGTGCAATTCAACCCGGACATCGCATCCAAGGTCTTCGCGCAGACTACGGATGAGGTTTCCGGTGCCGATGCGCAAGGGAGCGCCGAGCAAGACATGGCCCAACCGGTCACGGTCGAAGTATCGCGTGCCGAGCTTCGCGATAGCGATAGGGCGCGCAGCCTGGCAGGCCGCGTGGAGCCCGCCCGGACCGTGGATATTGCCTTTCAGGTTTCGGGTCAGCTTTCCGACCTCGCGGTAGATGCTGGGACTCGGGTCGAGAAAGGCGATTTAATTGCCGCGCTCGACCCAGTCGATTTCGAATTGGCCGTGGATCGGGCGCAGGCCTCTTTCGACCTCGCAAAATCCGAATACGATCGTGCGTTGAGTCTGACCGAGAGGGGGGTGGCGACCGACGCCCGACTTGAAACGAACCGCGCGCAGCTTGCTCAGGCAGAAGTCGCCCTGCGTGAAGCGGAGCGACGCTTGGCTCAAGCCACGATCACCGCGCCCTTCGACGCCATTGTCGCGCGCATCTTTCTGGAGGAGTTTTCGAACGTCACCCCTGCGGCTCCGATTGCCAGGTTGCAGGACATCAGTGAAATGCGGGTGCGGATTTCGCTGCCCGAGGAACTCGCCGCGATGGCACGGGCCCAGCCCGATGCATTCAGGGTAACCGCCTCTTTCCCCGCCGTGCCGGGATATGACGCAACTCTGTATCTGCGGAAATTCGTGACCGATGCAGACCCCACAGCCCAAACCTATGACGTCGAGTTTGCAATCGAGGGCGCCATCGACCCGAGATTGCTGCCCGGAATGACGGCGAATGTGCGCGTAGCCGCCGCCGCGGAGGGTGCGCAATCGCGGTTGGTAGTCGTCCCGGTCTCGGCGATCGACACGACGAGCCGGAGCGAGCCGTCCATCTGGCTGTATGACGAGGGGACCGGCCGGGTGTCCCGTAAGACGATCCGCCTGGGGCTGCCGAACGACGACGAAATCGTCGTGCTTGAGGGGCTCTCCGGAGACGAACTGGTTGTGTCCGGCGGGTGGTGGCGCCTGAAGGAAAACGAAACAGTCGCGGTTCGCGGCCTCTGAACGATCCTGGACCGGAAAACCGAAACCATGACAATGAGTATTTCCCGCGCAAGCATCCGACGTCCGGTCGCCGTTTGGCTGGCAATTATCTTTTGCCTTCTCGGCGGTTTGTGGGGGCTGAACACGGTCGGACGCCTCGAAGACCCGAGTTTCACGCTCAAGACGGCGCTCGTTTTCGTGCCCTATCCGGGCGCGACGGCGATGGAGGTGGAAGAGGAAGTCACCGATGTCGTGGAAAGCGCACTCCAACAGATGAAGCAGCTCGACCGGGTGGAATCGAAATCCATGCCGGGCATGGCCCAGATCACGGTCGAGATCGAGATGACCTATGGGCCCGACGAGATTCCGCAGGTCTGGGACGAGATGCGCCGCCGTATCCGCGACATCGAAGGAGAGCTTCCCTCCGGTGCGCAGTCTCCGATCATCAATGACGATTTCGGCGACGTCTACGGCATGTTCTACGCTGTGACGGCCGATGGGTTGAGCGCCTCGGAACAGCGAGACCTCGCGACTAAACTGCGGCGCGACCTTGTCACCGTCGACGGGGTGGCCAAGATCGAGGTTCAGGGGCTGGCTGAAGAGGAGATCATCATTTCGATCCCTTCGGCGCGCCTGACCGAACTGGGCCTGCCACCGGACCAGATCCTCGGTATCATCGCCGACGAAAACCAGGTTTTCTCCAACGGCGAGATCAGCGAAGGGCTGTCTCGGCTGGGCGTGTCCGTTCCGCCGGGTTATGTCAGCGTCGAGGGCATAGAGGCGCTGCGGCTCGGCGCCCCCGGAGAGGTCGGGCAGATTGCGCTCTACGACATCGCTCGCGTGGTCCGAGAGGAGACAGAGCGGCCGAGCCAGATCGTGCGTCACAATGGCACGCGGGCCTTCACCCTCGGGGTCTCGGCGCTCGTGGACCGCAACGTTGTCGAGGTCGGCAGATCGGTCGAGGCACGGCTGGACCAGCTGAAGACCGAATTGCCGGACGGCGTCGAGATCGTACCGATCTATGAACAGCATAAGGTCGTCGACGAAGCGGTCTCGAGCTTCCTCGTCGGCCTCGGTCAATCCGTGGCCATCGTCATCGGGGCGCTGATGCTGACCATGGGTTGGCGCGCGGGTTTGGTCGTGGGTGCCACGCTGGGCCTCACGGTTTTTTCCACACTGTTTTTCATGTCTGTCTTCGGCATCGAGATGGAACGGATCAGTCTCGGGGCTTTGATCATCGCCATGGGCATGCTGGTCGACAATGCCATCGTGATCGCCGAAGGCATGCTGATTGGCATGGCGCGGGGCAAGTCCGCCGAAGACGCCGCCGCCGATACAGAGACCGCGACAGGGTTTCCCCTGCTTGGGGCCACCGTGATCGGGATCATGGCGTTTTCGGGCATTGGGCTATCGCCAGACGCCACCGGAGAATTCCTGTTCTCGCTTTTCGCGGTTATCGCGATTTCGTTGCTGATGAGCTGGATCCTCGCCGTAACCGTTACACCCTATCTTGGGAAGCTCCTTCTGAAGGCGCCAAGAGACACCTCCAAGGACCCCTATCGCGGCTTAGTCTATTCGGCTTATCGCGGTTTCCTCTGGATGGCGCTGCGCGCCCGCGTGCTCGTAGTCCTGACGGTCGTCGGAATCACGGTCTGGTCGGTCATGGCCTTCGGCCAAGTCAAGCAGGCTTTCTTTCCGGCGTCGAACACCCCGATATTCTACGTCGAATTCCAGATGCCACAGGGCACGGACATTCGAGCCACGAATGAAGAAATGGCCCGGCTCGAGGCGATCATCTTAGGCGAGGAGATAGTGACGGACGTTACAACGCTTGTCGGGCGAGGGGCCAGCCGCTTCATGCTGACCTACAACCCTGAGCAGGCCGATGCGAGCTACGGTCAGCTGATCGTGCGTGCGACCGATGCCACACTCATCCCCGATGTTGCGGCGCGTCTCAATCGCGAACTGCCGGCGCAATTCCCCAATGCTCTTATCCGCGTCGAGGAGATCGTCTTCGGTCCGCCTGCCGGGGCCGATGTCGCCGTTCGCTTTTCGGGACCCGATCCGGTAGTCCTCCGGCAGCTATCGGATAACGCGCTTGCGATCTTCGACGAGGCCGGCACGATCACAAACCCGCGCACAGACTGGCGACAGCGCGAAATTCTCGTCGAACCCATCGTCGACGAGGCTCGCATGCGGTTGGCCGGTGCGACTCGCGGATCGATTTCCGACACCGTGCAATACGGGACCTCGGGCCTGCGGGTCGGCACCCTGCGCGAAGGCGATGCCGAAATCCCTATGTATCTGCGGCTTCCCGAGGTCGAGCGCGACGGGCTGGATCGTTTGCGCGATCTCTCCGTCTGGTCGCCGGGTGCAAATGGCTATGTGCCGATGGCCAACCTCGTCTCCGGCTTTGAGCCCCGCCTCGTCGAGGCCCTTATCCACCGCCGCGACCGTGAGCGTACGATAACGGTCCTCGGCGGTGCAGGCGGCGACCTGACAGCAGATGAGGCCTTTCGCAGTGTCCGCTCTGATATCGAAGCCATTCGGCTTCCCGAAGGCTACACGATGGAATGGGGTGGCGAGTTCGAAAGCGCGGGAGAAGCGCAGGCAAGTCTCGGCAAACAGCTTCCCTTGGGCTTTCTGGTAATGCTGACAATTTCGATCCTGATGTTCAACAAAGTGCGCCAGCCACTGATCCTGTGGCTCGTGGTTCCGATGTCGGTCACGGGGATGGTTCTTGGTCTGCTGTTCACTGGGCTACCGTTCACGTTCACGGCGCTTCTCGGCTTCTTGTCCCTTTCCGGGATGCTGATGAAGAATGCCATTGTGCTGGTGGAAGAAATCGATCAGCAACGCGCCGAAGGTGTCGAGGACTATCAGGCGGTAATCGATGGCTCGGTCAGCCGTTTGAGGCCCGTCGTGCTGGCTGCGGGCACAACGATTTTCGGTATGACTCCGCTCATATCAGACGCCTTCTTCGCATCGATGGCTGTCACAATCATGGGTGGCCTCGCGTTCGCCTCGATCCTGACACTGGTCGCGGTGCCGGTATTGTATGCGCTGTTCTTCTTGATCAAGCCGCCTAAACAAGAAAACGCTCCTTCAGGTTCCCCAGCGACAGCCTGAACGCAGATGCAGTTATAAGCGTTTCTCTGAGCGCCCTCGACCCGTCTTAAGGACGGTGTAGGCATGTTCCGTCGCCTCAAGCGCGCCTTCGAGAAAACCGCCGAATGTCGGAGCCACTTCGGTGCCGCCAAAGACGAGCGCTTCGTCCCACAGGCCTGAAAGAACGCACGGCAGGCCATAGTTCGGGTGGGCAAAAAAGACAGCGAAACTGCGGCTGGCAGCACGCCAGGCGCACTCCCGCTCCATGGTCTAGGCCTTCAAGGCATGGACCGAGGCCCAACTGCTACGCATTCCCGGCAAGGACGGTCTCGCGAAGGCCTTCCGCTATGGTCTCAGCTGCTGGCCGTCATTCGAGCTCTTCCTTGGAGATGGCCGCGTCGGCATCGACGACACCACCGCCGAGCGCGTCATGCGCCCGATCAGCATCGGGCGAAAAAACTGACTTTTTGCAGGCTCCGACAGCGGTGGCGAAACGCTGTCCCGGGCGATCTCCCTTGTCGAGACAGCCAAGATGAACGGCCACGATCGGCAAGCCTGGCTGGCCGAAATCCTCGACCGCATCCACAATCACATGACCAACCCGCTCAACGAACTGCTTTCATGGAACTGGACGCCGATAAACTGATCCGCGGTAACAACCGGGCGGTTACGTTTTTGGGGAAGTGATTACCTTTGAATCTTGAGGTCCGACTTCGCCTTTGCTAGGAATCGAACAACCATTAGAAAATTAGCAAAGTCGAAAGTGCAGATGTCTGGACCCCTTGATCAACTGAAGATTATAGAACTTGGTCACGTAATTGCCGGACCACTTGCGGCAGCTTTACTCTCGGATTTTGGTGCAGATGTCATCAAGATCGAAGCCCCCAACCGGACGGATATGATGCGCGACCTTGGACCCAAGGCAGAGGATGGGGTGGGCGTCTGGTGGAAGACTTTGGGCCGTAACAAGAAAACACTAGGCCTGGACTGGAAGTCCGACGAGGGCCGGGACATCCTGCGAAAGTTGGTCGAAGATGCCGACGTGCTGATCGAAAATTTCCGACCGGGTGTGCTGGAACGTGCCGGTGTTGGGCCAGACGTCTTGCACGATTGGAACCCGGACTTGGTTGTCTTGCGGGTTTCAGGTTACGGACAGGACGGTCCGATGCGCGACGTGCCAGCGTTTGGGCGTGCTGCGGAGGCCATGAGTGGATTAGCGCATCTGACCGGTTTTCCCGACGGGCCGCCGATGCACCCCGGCTTTCCGGCGGCCGACAGCACGACAGGGCTGATGGGCGCTTTGGGAATCATGATCGCGCTATTTGCTCGCGAAAAGGGCATTGCACGCGGTCAGGTCGTCGATCTTGCGGTGTTCGAGGCGTTGCTTCGGTTGATGGACTATCCTGTTCCCGCATTGACGGGCGCGAACCTCTCGCCGCGGCGCAATGGGCTGCGCCAGCCGATGGACTTTGCTCCGGGGGGGATGTTCCGAACGTCCGATGGGGTGTGGCTGACCGTTTCCGCAGGGAGCGCGGAAACCGCGCACCGACTGTTGCGGGCAGTCGGCGGGGACGCCCTTGCCGATGATCCGCGGTTTGCGACACTCGGCGAGATGTCGCAGCACATGACGGTGGTCTTTGACGCGATCAATGATTTCGTCACGCAGCACACGGCTAAGGAAGTGGAGGCGGTATTCGCCCGCCATGATGCCGTTGCCTCGCGTGTGTTGAGTGTCGAGGAAATCGCGACGAACGAGCAGATACGCCATCGCGGGGATATCGTGTCGGTCGCTGGCGAACAGACTCAGGTCATTGGTCCGGTCCCTCATCTCAGCGCGACGCCCGGTCAGCTTCGTTGGCTGGGACGACCGCCTGGCGCAGACAGCCAAAGCATTCTGCGTGATCTTGGTTTTGACGATGAGCGGATCGCTGCCCTATGTGAGGCTGGGCTCGTAAGATTGGAAAGAGGGCGCGCGCTATGACATTTCGATTGACCGCCGACCAACAAGAGATTCGCGACCAGGTTCTGCGGATTTGCGCAAGGTTCGACGACGACTATTGGCTGGATCGGGATCGCAACGGTGGTTTTCCCCATGAACTGCACAGGGCAATGGCCGATGGCGCCTGGCTGGGTATCGCCATGCCAGAAGCTGTCGGCGGCGCTGGTCTGGGGATCACCGAGGCGACCATAATGATGCAGGCAATCGCCGAGTCGGGGGCCGGCGCAAGCGGAGCCTCGGCCATCCACATGAACATTTTCGGGCTCAACCCGGTGGTGAAGTTTGGGACCGATGAGCAGCGCGCGCGTATGCTTGGCCCTCTAATAGCAGGCGATGAAAAGGCCTGTTTCGCCGTGACCGAACCGACGACGGGGCTGGATACCACAAAGCTGAAGACCATGGCGGTGCGGCGGGGGGACAGATATGTCGTGCACGGACAAAAAGTCTGGATTTCTACCGCGCAGGTGGCAGACAAGATGTTGCTTCTGGCCAGAACAACGCGGCTTGAGGATGTGAGCAGCCCGACCGAAGGGCTGAGCCTGTTCTATACAGATCTCGACCGAAATTTCGTTGACGTGCGAGAGATCGAAAAGATGGGTCGAAAGGCTGTCGATTCGAACGAAGTCTTCATCGATGGATTGCCGATTCCGGCTGAGGACCTGATCGGGGAGGAGGGCAAAGGCTTTAGGCAAATTTTGCACGGGTTGAATCCCGAACGCATCCTGGTGGCCGGTGAATGCATCGGTATTGCGCGCAACGCACTGGCGCGAGCGGCGCATTATGCAAACGAACGTGTGATTTTTGACCGCCCGATCGGCCAAAATCAGGGTGTTCAGCATCCACTCGCCAAAGCCTGGGCGCGAGTGGAATCTGCCAATCTCATGGTGATGCACGCTGCAGCCCTCTACGATGCGGGAGAACCCTGCGGCGTCGAGGCGAACGCCGCCAAGCTTTTGGCCGCCGACGCCGCGGTCGAGGCGACCGAAGCCGCGCAAATTACGTTTGGCGGATTCGGATATGCTAAGGAATATCACGTGGAGCGACTGGTACGTGAAGCTCTGCTGTTCCGCATCGTACCGGTGACACCGCAGATGCTTCTGTCGTTCATAGCAGAAAAAGCCCTTGGACTTCCAAAGTCTTACTGATCGGAGATAACGGGCGGGGCTGGTGGGAAAAGTTGTCTTGACCAATTTTCTAACGCCCGTTAGATTACTGGCAGCTGCCCCTAATGGGGAATGGGAGGAGGCGTCATGAATAAGACGCAGTTTGGGTCTTCGAGGGAGGACCTATCAAAACGTGCAACCGTTTACGCAAGCGGTTTATTCACCGGCAAAGTCGTTGTGGTGACCGGGGCCGGAGGCGGATTGGGGCTGGCAATTGCGACCTTGTTCGCAAGGCTCGGGGCCAATCTGGCGATCAATGGACGCAACGAAGAGAAACTGGCTTTGGCCAAGGAGTTTCTTGAAAGTTTCGGGGGCGAAGTTTTCGCTGTGCCTATGACCATCCGGGAGCCTGAGCAGGTCGAGGATTTTGTCGCCAAGACGAACCAGGAGTTCGGGGCGATTGACGTATTGGTGAACAATGCTGGGGGTCAGTTTCCGCAAGCAGCGTTGGAGTTTAGTCCAAAGGGCTGGAATGCGGTCATAGACACCAACCTGAACGGCACGTGGTGGATGATGCAATCCACGGCGCGCCACTGGGTTGCCAACAAGCAATCGGGCTCCATCGTCAACATCGTGGCCGATATCTGGCGCGGCATGCCCGGCATCGCGCATACCTGTGCGGCCCGGGCAGGGGTAGTTTACCTGTCCAAGTCGGTTGCGGTGGAGTGGGCCCCGCACGGTATCCGAGTGAACTGCGTGGCGCCGGGTTGCTGCGAAAGCAACGGTTTCGGGAACTACCCTCCGGAGGGTTCTGCGACCTTTCAGGACTCCAACCCGATGCGGCACGCCGGGGACGAATGGGATGTCGCTGAAGGGGTTGTCTATATGGCGGCGAATTCAGGGAAATTCGTAACCGGAGAAGTTCTGAACATCGACGGTGGGCAGCAATTGTGGGGGGATCCATGGCCAACGGGGCGGCCGGACTACTTCCGGATTACCTGATGTTGGCCGTGAACCTTAGGGGGACAATGATATCTAGATGACGACAAGGATTAACACAGCAATCGGAGCCGATGATGGGGCGATACTGGAGTGCAGCGGGGTCGAACGACGGTTCGGCGGCATCGTCGCTGTCACCGGTGTTGACCTCGTTATTCGACAAGGGGAAATCTTTGGACTTGTCGGTCCGAATGGCAGCGGCAAGACAACGCTAACAAACGCAATTACCGGATTTTACCCGCCAAACGAGGGCAGGGTCCGGCTGGCAGGAAACGACATTACGGGTACGGCGCCTCACAAGGTTGCCAAGCTCGGCGTTGCCAGAACGTTCCAAAATCTTGCCCTGTTCAACGGGATGAGCGTTCTGGACAACATCCTGCTCGGGCGGCACATCCACATGAGCCCAGGCGTTTTGCGTACGGCGCTATATTGGTGGGCAGCACAGCGTGAAGAAATCGAGAACCGTAAAATCGTCGAGGAGGTGATCGAGTTTCTACAGCTCGAGAGCATTCGGCATGAGTTGGTCGATGGTCTTCCGATCGGGTTGAAAAAGCGGGTCGAGCTGGCGCGGGCATTGGTGGCCGAGCCACAGATGCTGATTCTCGATGAACCGATGGCCGGCATGAACCAGGAAGAGAAAGGGTATATGTCCCGTTTCATTCTGGATGCCCGTGCCGAACGCGGCGTCAGCGTTCTGCTGATCGAACACCATATGGATGTCATCACCGGCATTTGTGATCGGATGCTGGCACTGAACTACGGTGAAATGATCGCCAGTGGCATCCCCAAGGAGGTTGTGAAGGACCCGCGGGTCATCGAGGCATATATCGGAGGGTCGCATGACTGATTTTACGAAGAACCGGTCTTCAGGCGGCGAAACGATTGGTGCACTTCTGGCGAAGAACGCGTCGCTCCACGGAAAGGATATCGCCCGTCGCGAAAAAGAGCGTGGGATATGGAAAGAAACCACCTGGGCGGAATACGCCCAAGAGGTGGTGGCCTGTGCGGCTGGGCTTGAAAAAATCGGCGTGAAGCCTGGCAAAGCAGTGCTTGTTCTGGGCGATAACCGTGCGCGGCTCTATGGCGGCATGCTGGCTGTTTCGTTGCTTGGTGCCTACGCCATGCCCGCTTATCCGGGCGCAACTCTTGAGGAACTAAGGCACTTTCTTGGCGAAGTCGAGATCGTCGCGGCCATTGCGGAAGATCAGGAACAGGTTGACAAGATCCTGGAACTGAAGGACGCGGGCGCCGAGGGCATCGACCACATCATTTATGATGAAGCGCGCGGTCTTGGCTTCTACGAGGTTGAAGGGCTGTTGTCCTGGGATCACCTGATCGAAGTTGGTCAGCACGATCTGAACGAAACCCCGGGCCTGCGTGAGGAACTGCTTAGTCGTGCGAAGCCGGAAGATCCGGCCATTTTTCTGCACTCCTCCGGAACGACGGGCGCGCCGAAGGGCATCGTACTGAGTCAGAAGAACGTTCTTGCTGCTGCTCGGAATGGACATGCGGCGGGTGCCTTCGACGAAAATGAGGAGATCCTCGCGTACTTGCCGATGGCCTGGGTGGGAGACTACGCCATAACCGTTGCCGCGGCACTCCTTTGGCGTTTCACCGTGAATGTGCCTGAGCGCCAGGAAACGGTCGTGCGCGACATGCGCGAGATCGCTCCGACCTTCTATCTGGCGGCTCCGAGAAGCTGGGACCAGATGCTGACGACAATCCAGGTGGGTATCGAAAATTCGTCCCCTTTAAAGAAATGGCTGTACCATTTTTTCATGGATCGGGCCATCGCCGCTGAGACACGCAAGCTGAACGGAAAAAGCGGTGGTATATTGGAGCCTTTGGGCCGACTTTTGGGCGAGGCAATCATTTTCGGACCGATCAAGGACCAGTTCGGAATGAGCCGCCTCAAGAACGCGTTCACCGGCGGCGAAGCGATCGGCGAAGACACCTTTGTTTTCTACCGATCCTTGGGAATCAAATTGCGCCAACTCTATGGCCAAACCGAAAACAGCGCGATCAATGCAATTCAGTCTCCGGGTGAAGTGCGCCTTCATACCGTCGGCAAACCCGCGCCCGGCGTCGAGGTGACCATCGCCGAGGACGGGGAGATCCTGGTACGCTCGGACAGCGTATTCGAAGGGTACTTCAACAAACCCGAAGCGACCGCCGAAGCCCTTGAGGGCGGGTGGCTGCATACAGGTGATGCCGGGTATTTGGAGGAAGATGGACACTTGGTTGTTCTGGGGCGCGTCTCCGAGGTCATGCATACGGCCGGAGGCGAGCGGTTTGTGCCAAACTACATCGAGAACCGGTTGAAATTCAGCCCTTATATTAAGGATGCTGCCGTAATCGGCGCCGGGCTGAAGGAACTGACGGCGATGGTCTGCGTGGATTTCGAGGCCGTGGGGCACTGGGCCGAAGTGAACGGCGTACCTTACGTGTCATATGCCGATCTTTCTCAGCGTGAAGAGGTCGCGACGTTGCTTCGCGAGGCCTTCCAACGGGTCAACAAGGCCGTCACCGAACCATTGCGCCTGCAACGCTTTGTCAGTCTGCCGAAAGAATTCGACCCGGACGATGGTGAAATCACACGGACACGAAAACTACGGCGCAAGGTCGTTCAGGAACGCTATGCTGACGTGATCGCGGCGCTCTACGACGGTTCAAAAGAGGTCCATGTAAGCGCGCAGGTGACTTACGAGACCGGGGAAGTAGGGAAGGTCGAAAGAAGCCTTCCCATCAGGGAGGTATAAATGGACTGGGTCTTTCTATCAGAGCTTGCGATCAACGGAGCCTTGACGGGTCTGCTGTACTCGCTATTCGCCATCGGCCTTGTGCTGATTTACAAGGCATCTTCGGTGCCCAATCTGGCGCAGGGCGGGTTGACCATGGTCGGGGCCTATGTGGTCTTGGCGCTGGCACGCGACGTGGGTTTACCCTTGTGGCTGGCCATCCCTCTGGCTGCGGTTGTCATGTTCGGCCTTGGGTTCGGCATTGAGCGTGTTGCTTTGCGCCGTCTCGCAGGTCGGCCGGTTGTCATGATCTTGATGCTGACACTCGGCCTCGACATTTTCCTGCGGGGTACAACGCTTGCGATTTGGGGCGGGACGTCACGTTCGATGGAATTGGGCGTCAGCTATGATCCACTGTTTTTGGACGACATCTTCATCAGCCGCATCCATCTGGTTGGTGCCGGTGTTGCGCTCGCCTTGTTTGTCGCATTCATGCTGTTTTTCCGAACCCGGACCGGGATCAAGTTGCGGGCGATCGCGGATGATTACATGGCTTCGTGGTCGGTCGGCATCTCGGTTGAACGCGGAGTTGGCCTGTCCTGGGCGCTGGCATCTGTTGTTGCTGTCGCCGCGGGCGTTATCTGGGGCGGAATTCAGGGTGTCGATCAGGCGCTGTCGCTGTTGCTGCTCAAGGGTCTGACCGTTGCCGTTCTCGGTGGTCTCGACAGTATCCTTGGCGCCGTGATCGCGGGCATCATCCTGGGCGTCGTCGAAAACGTTGGCGCTGATTTCCTCGATCCGCTTGTCGGAGGCGGAAGCCGTGAGCTTATCGTCGCCGCCGTGCTCATTCTTACGGTCATGATCCGTCCGCACGGGCTATTTGGTCGTCACGACATCGAAAGGGTGTAAGGGATGTTTTACAGACTTTCTGGCGTCCATCACGCCGACTACGTTTCGGACAGCCGTATCTTCAAGGTGCCTGCCGACAGAAATCTGACAGCATTCATCTTTCTGATCGGTCTTGCCGCGCCGTTCATCATTCCGTCGCTTTACCTGAACAGCTACTTGCTTCCCTGGCTGATCTGGACGGCCGCCGCTTTGGGGCTGAACCTGGTGACAGGTTGGGCGGGGCAGCTTCACCTGGGCTATGCCGCGGTCATGGCGGTCGGCGCCTATTCGGCGATCCATGCCGCGCGTTTCGGGGTGCCGTGGGAATTCGCGCTGATCATCGGCGGGTTGACGTCATCCGTGATCGGCAGCCTGTTTGCTTTTGCCGCTTTGCGGGTCAAGGGACTGTACCTCGCCCTTACCACTCTTGCGATGCAATTTGTGATGGACTGGGTTCTGACCCACTCTCCGGCGATCTCGGGGGGCTCACACGCGTCGCTCCAGTCACCGACATTGGCGCTGCTCGGGCAAGAGATTACCACTGATACTGGCTTCTACTATGTCGCCTTCGGCTGGTGTGTCTTGGTGACGATCTTCATGCTTAATCTCAAGCGTACTGGACTCGGTCGCGCTTTGGTCGCTGTCCGTGAAAAAGATTTTGCCGCCGCGATCCTGGGTGTGAACAGTTTCTACTACAAAATTCTCGCATTCGCGACTTCGTCGTTCATCGCGGGCGTCAGCGGTGCGTTGCTTGTTGCCACCTTTTTCTTTCTCGCCGCACCCGAGCAATTCTCGGTTGCCGTTTCGATCCAGGTTCTTGCGATGGTGATCGTTGGAGGTCTTGGCAGCATCATCGGATCCTATTTTGGGGTTGCCCTGATCCTTCTTGTTCCGGGTATCGTGAACGGTCTCGTCGTCACGCTGAGTGAATGGATTGGCATGCAGATCAACGTTGAAACGCTCGCTCACATCCCGAACGCAGTCTATGGCGCACTGATCGTCATTATCCTTCTGATCGAACCACTCGGTTTGGGAAAACTCTACGGCAACATCAGAGACTACCTGATGGTCTGGCCCTTCGATCAGTTCAAGAAATAAGGGAATTGACGATGCAAGAGAAAGTTGAAGCCCAGAACATTCTGTCCATGAACAGTGTCGAGGTGCTGTACGACAATGTAATGCTGGCGATCAAAGGTGTTTCGGTTCAGGTTCCTACAGGCGGGATGATCGCACTCTTGGGATCGAACGGAGCGGGGAAAAGCACCACGTTGAAAGCGATCAGCGGTCTTTTGAAGGCTGAGCGCGGACGCATCAGCCGAGGTGAGATAACGTTCCAGGGAGCGGACATTACCGAAGCGCTCGCGCAAAAACGCGTCGAGATGGGCATCTGTCATGTCATCGAAGGGCGACGAGTCTTCGAACACCTGACCCCCGACGAGAACCTGACCGCCGCCGCGCCGCGCGGAATGTCCCGATCAACGCTGAATGCGGAAAAGGACAAGATCTACGGATATTTTCCGCGGCTTGCCGAACGCAAGAATTCGCAAGCAGGCTATTTGTCGGGTGGTGAGCAACAGATGCTTGCCATTGGGCGGGCCCTCGTGACCCAGCCGAAGCTGTTGATGCTTGATGAACCAAGTCTCGGGCTTGCTCCGTTCCTGGTCGAGGAAATCTTCGGCATCTTGCAAAAGATCAATAAGGATGAGGGCCTGTCCGTCCTGCTGGTGGAACAGAACGCCTTGGCGGCTCTGGAAATCGTTTCGCAAGGGTACCTTATCGAAAACGGCCGCGTTGTTATGCACGGCACCGCCGAGGCGCTCAAATCTAACTCCGACATTCAGGAGTTCTATCTAGGCGGCGGAGAGACCGATTTTCACAACGTCAAGCACTACAGCCGACGCAAACGTTGGTTGAGTTGAGGTACTAATCAGAAGTTGTTCAGGGAGGAACAAATGAAGAAACTTACCAAAGCGTTGGCCGTATTATCAATGTTCGGCGGAGCAATGTTTGGCACCCAGACGCTGGCTGAGCCATTCAAGATCGGCATCTGCTACGATCTCAGCAAGGCCTATACCTTTGCCACGCCGCAGGTTTCGCAGGCCGCGATGGACCTTGCCAAGCTCATCAACATGAAGGGCGGCATCGGTGGGGAACCGGTCGAAGTCATCGTGCGTGACCACGGGAACGAACCGCAGCGCGGAATCGAGTGCTACTCCAAGCTCAGCCGCGAGGGTGTATTCGTCTTCGATACCCTGTCCACTCCGGTCTCTCTGGCTATCCTGCCGCGGGCCATGGAAGACGGGCGTATCCTGATGCAGTCGCTTGTCGGCCGAGGCGATGCCGTTGACGGCACCGTTTTCGAATGGGTCTATCCGGTCGGACCGACCTATTGGGGACAGGCGGCCAATGATGTTGCCTACATAAAGCAATTGCATGATGGCGACTTGTCGGACGTGAAGGTGGGGTTTGTGTATTTCGATTACCCTTTCGGACAGGAGCCGATCGAGATCCTGGAAACCTTGTCCGAAAAAGAGGGTTTCGAGCTTGAGCTGTACCCCGTGCCGCTTCCGGGCAGTGACCAGGCCGGTGTGTGGTCCAAGGTGCGCCGCGACAAGCCCGATCATGTAATCGTCTGGATGTTGGGCGGTGCGCATGTGGTTGCGTCGAAGGAGATGCAGCGCAATCGCATTCCGATGGACAAGTACATCTCGGTCAACTGGTTGAACGAAGTCGATATCGCCAACATCGGTGAAGAGGCCGCCAAGGGTATCAAGCGCGGTACCAATGTCGTGGGCGGTCAGGATATTGCCCTGTATCAGGAAATCATGTCCGAGCTTTATGACAAGGGCGAGGGGTCCGGCCCGATCGAGAAGACGCAGGACGTTTTCTACAACACCGGTCTGGCGATGTATTCAATCATGTTCGAAGCCGCGCGCAGGGCGGCAGAACAGGAAGGCCTTCCGATAACCGCGGAGTCCTACAAAGCCGGACTGGAATCTCTTGAGGGATACGACGCGAACGGGCTGATGGCCCCCATTACGGTGACGGCCGAAGATCATGGCGGCGGCGGTAAGACCCGGATCGAGATGTGGGACGGGGAGACTTGGGTGCCGCAAACCGACTGGATCTCTGAGTACACGGACGTCGTGTGGGACGTGGTGAAAGAAAGTTCCTCAAAATACGAGCAGTGAAAGACAGGTAGCAGGAAGGGTGACGCTACGCAGGGCGGCAGCGGCGCTTACGAAACGGTATCATCGCCCTAAACCCTAGAAACGGGAGAGAGAAAACATGAAAGTCAAACAGCACATTAAGGCAGTGGTCCTTGCTACTGCGCTGGCTGCAAGCGCGACTGTGGCCTCAGCGCAGGACAAGGAGCCGATCCGCTTCGGACTCTGCTTCGACCTCAGTAAATCCTACACGTTCATTTCGCCGCAGGTGGCCCAGGCCGCGCAGGATCTCGCGATGTACACCAACGAAAACGGTGGTATTGAAGGGCATCCGGTTGAAGTCATCATTCGCGATCACGGCAACGAACCGCAGCGTGGCGTGGAATGCTATGAGCAGCTCAAGCGCGAAGGCGTTTTCCTTTTCAATTTTCTGTCCACGCCGGTCACGAACGCGGTTTTGCCGCGTGCCATGAAGGACGGTAACGTACTGATGCAGTCTTTCGTTGGCCGCGGTGACGCGGTGGACGGCGAAGTGTTCGAATGGGTTTTCCCGGTCGGTCCGACGTACTGGCAGCAGGCGGCAAATGACGTTGCCTTCATCAAGGGTCAGATGGGCGGTGACTTGAGCAAGGCGAAGATCGGGTTCATCTATCTGGATTATCCCTTTGGCCAGGAACCGATCGAGATCCTGAAAACGCTTTCCGAAAAGGAAGGGTTCGAGTTGGAGCTGTATCCCGTACCGCTTCCCGGGTCGGATCAAGCCGGCGCATGGAGCAAAATCCGCCGCGACAAGCCCGACTATGTGATCAGCTGGCTACTGGCGGGCGGACATGTGGTCGCCTCGAAGGAAATGCGCCGCAACCGTTTCCCGATCGACCGCTATCTGTCGGTGAACTGGCTGAACGAAGTCGATATCGCCAATATCGGCGCGGAAGAGGCGAAAGGCATCCTGCGCGGGACGAACGTGGCCGGTGGCCAGGAAGTTCCGATCGTCAAGACGATGCTGGACACCTACTATGCCAATGGCAAGGGCAGCGGACCCGAGAGCCTCGTGCGCGACGTGTACTACAATACGGGCATGGCGATCTACTCGGCCGGTTTCGAAGCTGCGCGTATTGCGATTACCGAAAACGGTTGGCCGATCACACCGGAAACCATGAAGAATGCCTTTGAATCGATCGAGAACTTCGATGGAAACGGCATCATGGCCCCGGTTACAGTGACCGACAAAGACCACGGAGGTGGTGGCAAGACCCGGGTCGAACAGTGGAATGGCGAAACCTGGGTTCCGCTGACCGACTGGAGCGCCGACTATCTCGACGTTGTTTGGGATGTCATCAAGCACAGCTCGGCGACTTTCACCGTCGAATAAGACTGGGCTTCCCCGCGGCAGACACGTCGCGGGGAAGCTTTCCGCAGTTAGATTGTCCCGAGAAAGCGAAGCAGGTATCATGAGCCCCATTGACGTGAAGATCGAAGACGGAATTGCAACCGTCTGTATTAACCGGCCCGAACGCAAAAACGCACTTTCCGTGGCGGCTACGAACGGGCTGACCGATGCTTGGGAAAAGATCGAGGCGGATGACAGCGTTCGTGTGGCCATTCTGACTTCGGCCGATTGTGGCGTGTTCAGCGCCGGACTGGATCTGAAGGAAGCCACAAAAATCGCACGCGACGAGGGCGTCGATATTCTGACCAAGATGCGCGACCCGTTTCACGAGACAATGCGCGCCTGCAAGAAACCGATCATCGCGGCGATGACGGGGTCGCTGATGGCGGGCGGAATGATGCTGACTTTGAATTGCGATCTGCGGGTCGGTCTCAAGGGGACCAAGGTCGGTATCACCGAAGTAAAGATCGGTCGTGGATCGCCTTGGGCATCGCCAGCATTGTCCATGCTGCCGCAGCCCATCCTTATGGAAATAGTTCTGACCGGCGACTTGATGCCGATCGAGCGCCTGCACGAATACGGGTTCACCAACTATATCGAAGACACTCCCGATGCTGTCCGCGCACGGGCCTTCGACCTTGCCAAACGCATTGCCAGCGCGGCCCCGCTGTCGGTTGTTGCCGCGAAAGGCAGTGTTCGCGCAACCATGGATCTTGGCTGTGCCGGTGGTCTGGAAGAGGGCAAGCGCCTGCACGAGGTGGTTTACGCCAGCAACGACGCGATTGAAGGCCCAAAGGCCTTTGCTGAAAAGCGAGCACCCGTCTGGACCGGGACCTGATGGAGGCTTGAATGACTGAGCTTATTCGCCTGGACAGGGATGGCCCTGTCGGAATCCTGCGGTTTCTTCAGCCGACAAAACGCAACCCTTACAGCATCGGGTTCGTCGAAGAACTAGTGGCGCTCCTGCGCGAAGCCGAACGGGACGCTACGATCCGTGTCGTTGTTATGACCGGTGGCGATCATTTCAGCAGCGGCGGCGATCTTGTCGGGTTTCAGTCTGAGATCGCGAAAGGCGCAAAGGCGACATCGGAAATGGTGGAGCTGGTTCACGATGGCGGACGCGCGGCCTATCTGTTTCGCAAACCTCTGATTTCCGCGGTATGCGGCGTGGCTTTTGGCGCGGGTTTAAGCCTGGCCTTGTCGGCGGACATTGTCGTTGCTGCCGAAGATGCCCGGCTGTGCGAAGTTTTTGCGCGCGTCGGCGGCTGTCCTGACACGGGATCAAGCTGGCTGCTTCAACAGCGTGCCGGTGCGGGGGTGGCGCGGATGCTGGTGCTCACGGGCCGCGAGATCGACGGACGCACCGCTAGGGACCTGCGCGTTGTCGAAGAATGCGTGCCGGCCAACCAGGTCGAGGTACGGGCGTTGGAAATTGCCCGCGAGATTGCAACGCACCCGATGTTTGGCGTTCAGACCGCCAAGCGTGTGATGCGCGCCGCAGCCGAGTGCAGCTATCTCGAGGCGCTGGATATCGAGCGCGATGCCCAAAGCGTTTTGCTGTGCGCGCATGACTTTCCCGAGGCGATGAAAGCGTTCTCGGAAAAAAGAACTCCAGAATTCAAAGACCGTTAGCTCGGTTGAAACCTTATCGCAAAACTCAAGGAGCCCACGCCAATGAAGGTACTCGTGCCTGTGAAACGCGTGATCGACTACAACGTGAAGGTCCGCGTCAAGGCGGATGGCAGCGGTGTCGATCTCGCCAACGTTAAGATGTCGATGAACCCGTTCGACGAAATCGCCGTTGAAGAGGCGATCCGCCTGAAAGAGGCGGGAAAAGCCGAAGAGGTCGTCGCGGTATCCATCGGCGTCAAACAGGCGCAGGAAACCCTGCGCACCGCACTGGCCATGGGCGCCGACCGCGCCATCCTGGTCGTCGCAGCGGATGACGTGCACCAGGATATCGAGCCGCTGGCAGTGGCCAAGATCCTTGCCAAGGTCGTGGAAGAGGAACAGCCCGGTCTGGTTCTCTGCGGCAAGCAGGCGATCGACAACGACATGAATGCCACCGGCCAGATGCTGTCGGCGATCCTCGGTTGGAGCCAGGCGACCTTTGCCTCGGAAGTGGGCATCGATGGCGACAGCGCCGTCGTCACCCGCGAGGTCGATGGCGGCCTGCAGACCATCAAGGTCAAGATGCCGACCGTCGTTTCCGTCGACCTGCGCCTGAACGAACCGCGCTATGCGTCGCTGCCCAACATCATGAAGGCCAAGAAAAAGCCGCTGGATGAAAAGACCGCCGCCGATTACGGCGTCGACGTCACCCCGCGCCTGACCGTGGTCAAGACGTCCGAGCCGGCCGAACGCGCCGCCGGTGAAATGGTTGGCTCGGTCGACGAGCTGGTTGCGAAACTCAAGGAAAAGGGGGCGGTGTGATGGCTGTTCTTCTTCTTGCCGAAGTCAACAATGGTGAACTGTCGATGGACGCGACCGCAAAGGCGGTCACCGCGTCCAAGGCCCTGGGCGACGTGACGGTTCTGTGCGCCGGCGCATCCGCCGCCGACGCCGCGAAAGAAGCCGCGACAATTGATGGCGTGGCCAAGGTGCTGGTCGCCGAAGACCCCGCGCTGGGTCATCGCCTGGCGGAATCGACCGCCGACCTGATCGTGTCGCTGGCAGGCGATTACGATCACATCGTGGCGCCCGCCACCACCGACGCCAAGAACGTGCTGCCCCGCGTGGCCGCGCTGCTGGACGTGATGATGCTGACCGACGTCTCGGGCGTGGTCGATGCCGACACGTTCGAGCGCCCGATCTATGCAGGTAACGCGATCCAGACGGTGAAATCGGGCGACGCGAAAAAGGTCGTGTCCTTCCGCACCGCCAGCTTCGACGCGGCCGGCACCGGTGGCTCGGCCGCCGTGGAAACCGTGGGCGGGGCCTCCGCTTCGGGCCTGTCGGAATGGGTCGAAGACAAGGTCGCCGAAAGCGACCGTCCCGAACTGACCTCGGCCGGTATCGTGGTGTCGGGCGGCCGTGGCGTCGGCTCGGAAGACGATTTCGCGCTGATCGAGAAACTGGCCGACAAGCTGGGCGCCGCCGTTGGCGCATCCCGCGCCGCCGTCGACTCGGGCTTTGCACCGAACGACTGGCAGGTTGGCCAGACCGGCAAGGTGGTCGCGCCTGACCTGTATATTGCCGTCGGCATCTCGGGTGCGATCCAGCACCTTGCGGGCATGAAGGACAGCAAGATCATCGTCGCGATCAACAAGGACGAAGAGGCCCCGATCTTCCAGGTGGCCGATTACGGTCTGGTCGCCGACCTGTTCGAAGCTGTGCCTGAACTGACCGACAAGCTGTAAGTCCATTGCAAAAATTACAAAAAGGCCCGCCTGTTTTGTCGGGCCTTTTTGTACGAGCCGAATGGGCGGCGCGTTGATTGGAAAAATCCGGATGCGCACGGTCCGAAGCCGTGTGACGCTCCGTCAGAACGGCTCGGGTTCATTGTCGAGAAAAAAAACACTTGTTAGATTTCCTCAATGCAAGCATGACTCGATAGGAATAAAACATGTCTCTGATCAAGAACTCCCCGAGTTGGGCAGTGGATGAACACAAGATGTTCGCCGATAGTACACGCAGGCTTTTCGATGCAGAGATGGCTCCGAAGATTGAAAAATGGGCGGAGCAGGGAATTGTTGACCGCGACTTCTGGAAAACAGTCGGTCAGCAGGGTGTCATGGGTGGCTCGATTGCCGAAGAATATGGTGGTTTCGGTGGCGGCATCGGGTTCGACGCGATTACCGTCTACGAGCAGGGGCGCACCGGTGATACGGGTTGGGGCTATGGGATTCAGTCCATCGTAATCCATTATCTCAACGCATATGGCAGTGAGGAACAGAAGAAAAAGTGGTTGCCGAAACTGGTCAGCGGCGACAGCGTTGCGGCGATTGCCATGACCGAGCCTGGAACGGGCTCTGACCTCCAGAACGTACAAACCTATGCGGAAAAGGATGGCAACCACTACAAGATCAACGGTTCGAAGATCTTTATCACAAACGGGCACACGGCGGATCTCGTTGTTATCGTGGCAAAGACCGATCGCAACGCCGGCGCCAAGGGCGTTTCGTTGATCGTTCTGGAAACCGAGGGCGCCGAGGGCTTTCGCCGGGGACGGAACCTGAAGAAACTGGGTATGAAAGGTTCGGATACTGCTGAGCTGTTCTTCGAGGATGTGCGCGTGCCCACGGCGAACCTGCTTGGTCCGGAAGAGGGGCAGGGGTTCTACCAGCTGATGAAGCAGCTGCCTTGGGAGCGGCTGATGATCGGCATTACCGCGCTCGGTTTTATTGATTTTGCGATCGATGAAACGGTGAAATATGTTCAGGACCGCAAGGCATTTGGAAGCCGGATCATGGACTTCCAGAATACACGCTTCAAACTGGCGGAATGCAAAACCAAGGCCGAATTGCTACGTTCTTTCGTAAATGACGGGCTCGCGCGTCTTGAAGCGGGCGAACTTGATGCGGCCACGGCTTCGATGGCGAAATGGTGGGGCAGCCAGACGCAGAACGAGGTCATGCATGAATGCCTGCAACTGCACGGCGGTTACGGTTTCATGATGGAATACCCCATCGCGCGACTTTATGCCGACAGCAGGGTCCAGATGATCTATGGCGGCACCAACGAGATCATGAAGGAACTGATCGCACGCTCGATGGATGTTTGATCCGTCCGGTGCCGGGTGGGGCTATTCCCTGCCCGGTCCCAGAATTTCGTCGCTGTGTTCCCCAAGTCGCGGGGCCGGGCGATGATCATGTCGCGCAGGGGTCGCCGAAAAGCGAGCCGGCGGGCGTGTCGTCCAGATCGCACCTTCGGTCGGGTGATCAATCCGTTGAAAGAACCCGGTTGCGGCAAGATGGGGATCGTTCGGCAAATCTGACAGGTTGCGCACTGGCATGGCGGGTATGTCGGCCTGCTCCATGAGGTCAAGCCACTCATCTGTGGTCCGGGTCAGCGCAATCTGCGCCACCATATCGTATACTGCGCCGATGTTGCGGCTTCGGGCATCCATGTCAGTGACCCAGACATGGTCGATCATGTCGTCGCGCCCGACCGCCTGAAAGAACCGCGCCCATTGCACGTTGGTGTAGGGCAGAATGGTGATGTAGCCATCTGCGGTCTGAACCGGACGCCGGTGCGGAACCAGCATGCGGGCATAGCCGAAATCCTGCGGAGTCTCCTCGAAGGTGGCGCCATCCATGTGTTCGGCCAGCAGGAAGGCGGCCAGCGTCTCAAACATCGGAACTTCGACATGCTGGGCCTGTCCCGTACGCTCGCGGTGGAACAGGGCGCCCATCACGGCATAGGCGGCGGTCACGCCGCCAAGCTTGTCGGCCAGAATTGTCGGGGCATAAGCGGGCGGTGCCTCGGGGTCGCGCAAGGTTGCCAGGCTGGCCAATCCCGACACCGACTGGACGGAATCGTCGAATGCTGGCTTGGCGGCATAGGGCCCGTCCTGTCCGAAACCGGTGGCGGATACCGTGATCAGGTTCGGGTTTTCCTGGCGCAGGGTTTCGGGATCCAAAGACAATCTGGCAAGCGCCGCAGGCCGGATGCTCGAAATCATCACATCGGCATCGATGAGCAGTTTGCGCAACTGATCGAGACCGGTTTGTGTTTTGAGGTCGAGTACGACACTGCGCTTGTTACGGTTGGTCCCCAGAAAAGCGGCCCCCATCAGCTTGTTGCGCGATGGCTGGACCTGGCGAAGAAGATCGCCCTCGGGGCCTTCCACCTTGATCACATCGGCCCCCAGATCGCCCAGCATCTGCGTCGCCAAAGGTCCGAAAACTACAGAAGTCAGATCGACGATCTTCACGTCTTGAAGGATCGCCGGATTGTTCTCATCGGTCATTTGATTGTCCACTTAGTTGCCTACCGTTTTTTATGAACAACGGCCGAACTCGGCGCGAAGGGCCTTGCCTTGCGCATCGAAGGCCGGGCAGGGGCCCAGTGCCGTTTCGCCGAGGCTGCGCCGGATCGGGGGGGTCGGGACGTTGATTTCACCGGAAGGCGTGCGAATTACGGACCGGTCAAGCTGGGGGTGACCGGACAGGGTCGCCACGTCGTTCACCGCGCCCGAGGCAATGCCCGCAGCGTCAAGCCGCTTCAGCATCTCGGCGCGGTCATGCGAGGCGAACACGTCCTTGATGAGAACTTCGAGCGCGGGTTTGTTTTCAATTCGCGACGTGTTGTCATGGAACCGGGGGTCGGTTGCCAAAGCCGCATCGCCCAGTATGTGTTCACAGAACCGTTGCCATTCGCCGTTGTGTTGCACGGTAATGACGACAAGCTGACCGTCCTTGCATTCATAGGCCCCGTACGGGCAAATGACCGTGTGGTTCAGTCCGACACGAGGTGTCGGCTTGCCAAGGTAATCGTGATACAGCAGTGGAACCGACATCCAGTCGGCCATCACATCAAACATTGCCACGGAAACGCCGCTGCCCTTGCCGGTGCGATCACGCCCGACAAGTGCTTCGCAGATTCCAGCATGGGCTGTCATACCGGTGGCGATATCGCAGACCGACACGCCCACCCGTCCTGGTCCGTCGGGTGTACCGGTCACTGATGCCAGACCGCTCTCGCATTGCACCAGAAGGTCATAGGCCTTGGCGTTGCGCATCGGGCCGTCTTCGCCATATCCGGTGATGTCGCAGGTCACTAGACGCGGGAAGCTCTCTCGCAGACTCGCGGAATCGAGCCCCAGCTTGGCCAGCGCGCCCGGCAGCAGGTTCTGAATAAACACATCTGCGTTTTCCAGCATCCTGAGCAGGATTTCACGGTCTTCGTCGGCTTTAATGTCCAAGGCGACCGATTCTTTGCCTCGGTTCAGCCATGTGAAATAGGCGCTTTCACCGTTGGCGGCGGTATCGTAGGCGCGGGCGAAATCGCCTGCGCCCTTGCGTTCGATCTTGATCACGCGCGCGCCGGCGTCGGCCAGCCGCGAGGAGCAAAAAGGCGCAGCGACTGCCTGTTCCAGCGCAACGACGAGTTTGCCGGAAAGGGGGGCTAAGTCTGAACCTGACATGAGTTTCTCTCAATTGATCCTGAAAGGTTGACTAAATCTAACAATTGTTAGAAAGATTATCAATACGCTTGAACAAAGACTGGGTCGCTTGAAGGAGAACGCCTATGCAGGATGCCAAAGGACCAGACCAGCTTTTCCAACGCGCGCTGGCAGAGGGAGAGATCCTGCTGCCCAAGTGCGACGACTGCGGGGCCTATCACTTTTTCCCGCGAGTCCTGTGTCCACATTGTCATGGCGCCGCGATTTCGTGGAAGCAGGCCACCGGCAAGGGACGGGTCTACACCACAACCGTCGTGCGCCGCAGCCAAAACCGCGGTGGCGACTACAACGTGTGCATGGTCGAGCTTCAAGAGGGCGTTCGAATGATGAGCCGGGTCGAAGACATTGCACCGGGTGAGGTCGCCATCGACATGGCTGTAACCGCTTTCGTGGGCGAGGCCGAGGGTGTTCCGGCCGTGCTCTTCAAGCCGTCGGAGGTATAAGTCATGACCACAGAACTTCGGGGGAAATCCGCCATCGTGGGAACCGGTCATGCCGGTTTCGGAGAAGCCCATGGCCTGACGGCCTATGATGTCATGGCGCAATCTGCGCTTGCGGCGCTTGGCGATGCCGGGCTGAAACTGTCCGACGTCGACGGGCTGTTCTGCACCATGATGGAAGACAGCATGCCGGCGCTTATGGCGGCGGAGTATCTGGGCATCCAGCCCCGTTTCATTGATGGCACGATGTCGGGCGGTTCGTCCTTCGTAAACTACCTGACGTCCGCGACCATGGCGCTTGATGCCGGTCTGTGTGATGTCGCTCTTATCGTCTATGGCTCCAACCAGCGCACCGCATCGGGCAGACTCGTGACCGCTTCACGTCCGCCGGCCTACGAGGCGCCATATAATCCGCGCTATCCGATCTCGGCCTATGCGATGGCCGCAGCCCGGCACATGCATGAATATGGCACCACCCGAGAGCAGCTGGCCGACGTGGCCGTTGCTGCGCGGGCATGGGCACAACACAACCCCGAAGCGTTCGAGCGCGGCCCGCTGACCCGAGAAGACGTGTTGGGCGCGCGCATGGTGGGCGATCCATTGACCGTGCGCGACTGTTGTCTTGTCACCGACGGCGGTGGCGCGATCGTGATGGTCCGCGCGGACCGCGCACGGGATTTCCCCAAGGTGCCTGTCTATGTGCTGGGCAGTGCGACGGCAAGCTCGCACCGGCAGATTTCCCAGATGAAGGATTTCACCGTGACCGCGGCCCGCGACTCGGGCGCGCGCGCCTTTGCGGCGGCCGGAGTGACCCCTGCGGATATCCAGGCGGTCGAGCTCTATGATGCCTTCACCATCAACACGATTTTGTTTCTCGAAGATCTTGGGTTCTGCGCCAAGGGCGAGGGAGGGGCCTTTGTCGAGGGCGGACGCATCGCGCCTGGCGGCGTCTTGCCGGTGAACACGAATGGCGGCGGCCTGTCCTGCGTGCACCCCGGGATGTACGGCATCTTCACAGTGATCGAGGCTGCTCGTCAGATCCGTGGCGACGCGCCGGGCATTCAGTCGAAGGATATCGACCTGGCGCTGGCGCATGGCAACGGCGGTGTGCTGTCCAGCCAGGTCACGGCGATACTTGGATCGCAAAACACGCTCTGACGGCAACTAAGGGAGGAAAGTAAATGCCATTGGATTTCGAGGCACTGTCGAACTGGGACTTTGAGGAAATCGAACAGACGCTGACCGAGCGGGATACCATCCTGTATGCACTCGGCCTTGGGTTCGGCGAGGATCCGACCGACAAAAAGGAGCTGGCCTATGTCTATGAGGACGGGCTCAAGGCAGTTCCCTCGATGGCGGTCATTTTGGGGTATCCCGGCTTCTGGCTGCGCGATCCCAAGACCGGCGTAAACTGGCAAAAAGTGCTGCACGGAGAACAGTGGCTCGACATCTACAAGCCGCTGCCGACACATGGCCGGATTGTCGGCCGCAGCAAGATCGACTTCATCGCCGACAAGGGCGAGGGCAAGGGAGCCGTCATTTACCAAAGCCGTGATATTATCGACGCGGACAGCGGTGAAAAACTGGCGCGCGTGGCGATGTCGGCTTTCTGTCGCGGTGATGGGGGGTTCGGCGGTGAGAACCAGGCAGGTCCGGCACCCGCAGTGCTACCTGACCGGGCGCCTGATCACATATGTGATATCGATACCCTGCCCCGCCAAGCCCTTATTTATCGTCTCAGCGGTGATTTCAATCCGCTTCACGCTGACCCGGATGTGGCCCGTTCTGTCGGGTTCGACCGCCCGATCCTGCATGGTCTGGCGACCTATGGGCTGGCGGCCCGGGCGATTCTAAAGACGTTGCTTGACTATGATTCTGCCCGGCTTGTCGGTCTGGATGTTCGGTTCTCGGCTCCGGTCTATCCCGGCGAAACCGTGCGGTTCGAAATCTGGGAAGAGGACGGCGAGGTCCGGTTTCGAGCGTCTATTCCTGCACGCGACGTGGTTGTTCTGAACAACGGCGCAGCGCGCTTCGCCTGAGGCAATGAAGATGGCTCAACCTCTCAAGGATATCCTGGTGCTGGATTTCAGCACCCTTCTTCCCGGTCCGATGGCGACGCTCATGCTGTCCGAGGCCGGCGCCGAAGTGATCAAGTTCGAACGGCCCGGAGTCGGCGAGGACGCGCGCCAAACCGAGCCCAGGATCGACGGAGAGAGCATCGGATTTGCCGTGTTGAACCACGGCAAGCGATCGGTGGCCATCGACCTCAAGTCAAGGGGCGCAGTGGAACGTCTGCGCCCTTTGATCGAGAAGGCCGATGTTCTGGTAGAGCAGTTTCGTCCCGGCGTGATGGACCGGCTGGGGCTTGGTTATGAAGCGTTGCGAAAGATCAATCCCGGTCTCATCTATTGTTCGATCACCGGCTATGGCCAGACCGGACCAAAGGCCAGCGCCGCCGGCCACGATCTCAACTACGTCGGTGATGCGGGTATCCTGTCGCTCAGTCGCGGACCGGATGACCAGCCAACAGCCCCGTTCGGGCTGGTCGCCGATATCGGAGGCGGAACCTATCCTGCGGTGATGAATATCCTGCTGGCCCTGATTGCGCGGCAGGCAAGCGGGCAGGGGACGCATCTGGATATCGCAATGGCCGAGGGGGCGTTCGCCTTTGCCTATTGGGCCCATGCCGAAGGTGTGATTGCCGGGCAGAACATCGAAAGCGGTTGCAGCCGTCTGACGGGTGGCCTGGCCCGTTATCGGCTTTATACGGCTGCGGACGGGCGTCAGATCGCCGTCGGCGCGTTGGAAGAAAAGTTCTGGCAGTCGTTCTGCGATGTCATTGGTTTGCCGGTGGCCCTTCGCGATGACTGGTCCGATCCAAATGCCTGTGCCGCAGAGGTTGCACGTCGTCTGAGGGAACACCCCTCGACCCATTGGGAGCCTTTGCTGGCTGCGGCAGATTGCTGCTGTTCGGTCGTGAAGACGCCCGCCGAGGCGGCGCGTGGCCCGCATTTCAAAGCGCGTGACGTGTTCGGGCGGACCGTAAAAATCTCCGGCCGGGACGCGCCCGCTTTGCCGCTGCCAATTGCCCCGGAGTTCCGTTCTTCCGGAAATTCGGTCGGAGTTGCAGCCACTCTGGGCGAAGACAATACGCGTTATGGCTTGGACCAACCAAAGACAGAGTAAATCCCGTTGACGGGCAGGTTTTGAATCGGTAATCTAACAATTGTTAGAAAAAAGGAGGGTCCAATGGACAAGTCTGACGATGACCTGCCGACTGAAGCTGAGCGTTATGTCATGCCATCGCGCTTTGTGGAAAGCGATAGCTTGGAAGTGCAGGGTTTCGTGACATCGGCTTTGCGTGATCTTCCTGTGGGCGCAACCAATCGAGATAAGGCGATCCGCCTGTTCGAAGCGGTGCGCGACGATATTCGCTATGATCCCTATTGTTTTGCGCTGGATGAGGACTCTTACCGTGCCAGCCGTATCGCTGGGGCGGAAGCGGCGTTTTGCGTTCCCAAGGCAATTCTTCTGGCGGCTTGTTTGCGTGCTGTGGGTATCCCTGCCGCTCTGGGGTTCGCGGATGTGCGCAACCACCTGAATACACCCAAGTTGCAGGAGTTGATGGGGACCGATCTCTTTATCTACCACGGCTATGTTCAGCTGTGGTTGGGGAATGAGGCCTACAAGGTGACACCTGCATTCAACATGGAACTGTGTGAAAGATTCGGGGTCAAACCCCTGGTCTTCGACGGCTATCACGACGCGCTCTTTCATGAGTTCGACGAACAGAATCACCGGCACATGGAATATGTGAACGACCGTGGTCTCTATTTCGACGCGCCGATGGGTGAGTTCCTGGTGGCGTTCAAGCAAACCTATCCGAAGCTGGAAGAATTCAACCGCATCCGAATATCCAAGGATGCGAGCGGATACGATGACGGTTTCGCAAAGGAGGGTGCCTCTTGAGGTATCTGGAAGACTTCTCGCCGGGCCAAGTCTATCGCTTTCGCAGCGCTCCGATGAGCGCGGATTCAATAAAGGCCTTTGCCAAGGAATGGGATCCGCAGCGGCTGCACACAGATGAAGACTATGCAACCGCCATACATGGCAGCCTGATCGCCTCGGGCTTTCAGACCATGCTTGAGGTGTTCAAGCCGGTCATGACCGAGATGATGGTCGATGTTGCCAATATCGGCGGCATGGGCTTTGACAATTTGCGCTGGCTGCGGCCTGTGCACCCGAACGAACCCCTTGATGTCGAACTGACGGTCAACTCGGTCACACCGTCAAAAAGCAAGCCCGACAGAGGTGTTTTGCACTATACGCTCAGCGCCAGAAACCCCGAGGGCGAGGTCGTTTTTTCGACCGACACCCCCGTGATGATCCAGCGAAAACAAAATGACACAAACTGATATCCTTTCCAGCGAACAAGAAGACCTTCGCCTGTTGCGCGAGAGCGTGCGCACGTTGTTTGAACGGGCGGGCGGAAGTGACAGAGCCCGACAACTCCGTGATGCCGGGGGCGGTTTCGATCCGGAGATGGTCCGGGAACTGGCCGAGGCCGGTGTTTTCGGCGTGGCGGTGCCCGAAGATCAGGGCGGGCTTGGCATGGGCCTAGCCGCCGGGGGTGTCATCGCCGAGGAAGTCGGCCGTGTGATTGCCCCGGAACCGGTCGTGTCGACGATCGGTCTGAGCCTCGGCCTTCTGCGCCGCCTTTGTCCGGATCATCCGAAGATGGCACAGCTCATCGGCGGCGAAATTTCATTGGCGGTTGCCTGGCAGGAACGCGGCCCCGACGGGGCGCCTGCCGATGCGACCTGCCGATACGCGGACGGAAAGCTGACCGGTAGCAAGGCCTGGGTCGTCGGTGCGATCGGTTCGCACGGGTTCCTTGTCGTGGCCGAACAGGATGATGGTCCGGTTCTGGTTCTGGCTGAGGCAGACGCGCAGGGGCTTGTCATCGACAAGCGGACGCAGGCGGATGGCAGCTCTCTGGGCGAGCTTTCGTTTTCGGGAACTCCGGCCGCGGAATTGGCCAGCAGCGGTGCGGTTCTCACTGCACTGGCCGAGGCTGTCGCCGATGCAACGGCGCTTGCCGCGGCCGAGCTTGTCGGCCTGAGCGAGCGCGCCTTCGAGATCACGCTCGACTACATCAAGACGCGGGAGCAGTTCGACAAGCCGATCGGATCATTCCAGGTCATCCAGCACCGTGCCGTCGACCTCAACGTGATGTGCGAGGTCGCGCAGGCCGGAGTGCGGGAGGCGCTTGCGCAGATGGACAGCGAAACCGATCCGAAGGTTCGGGCCCCGATTGCCAGCCGCGCCAAAGCGCGCGCCGTCACGGCCGCCAAGAAAATCACCCGCGACGCCATCCAGCTGCACGGGGCCGTCGGGTACACGGATGAGTTCGATATCGGGCTCTACCTGAACCGGGCGCTGGTGCTGTCGGCCTGGTTGGGCGACGATGCCTATCACAGGCGGATATGGTTCGAGGCACGCGAAGCAGAGGGGGCAGCACAATGACCGACTGGAACGCTATGACCGATGCAGAGTTCCGCAAAGAAGTGCGCCAGTTCTTCGAGGCGGAATATCCCGAGGAGCTGCGTCACCTGCCGCACCGACCGAAGTTCGCCGAGATCGAACATTGGCACCGCAAGCTTCACGCCAAGGGCTGGGTCGCGCCAGCCTGGCCCGCTGAATTCGGCGGTATGGGGCTGAACGCCGCCAAGTTGCTGATCTTTTACGAAGAGCAGCAGCGCTGGGGCGTCAATCGCGGCCGCGACATGGGCGTGCAGATGGTCGGGCCGCTGATCATCAAATTCGGCACCCAGGAACAAAAAGATTACTGGCTGCCGCGTATCCTGAGTTGCGAAGATATCTGGTGTCAGGGCTATTCGGAACCCGGCGCCGGGTCCGATCTGGCGAACCTGCGCACACGCGCAGAGATTGACGGCGACGACTTTGTCATCAACGGACAGAAGATCTGGACCACGATGGCGCATGACGCCACGCATATTTTCATGCTGGTGCGCTCCGATCCCGATGCGCCGAAGAAACAGCAGGGCATCAGTTTCCTGCTCGCTCCGATGGATCAACCCGGAGTCGAGGTGCGCACCATCACGACCCTGTCGGGCGAGACCGAGTTTTGCGAGGTCTTCTTTGACAATGCACGGACGCCCCGCGAGAACCTCGTGGGCGAGCTGAACAAGGGTTGGACGATGGCCAAGGCTCTCTTGAGCTTCGAACGCATTTTCATCGGTTCGCCAAGTCTGGCCCAGAACGCTCTGGGACAGCTTGAAAGCTTTGCCCGTGGCCGTGGCGCGTTTGACGATCCGGTGTTCCGTGACCGCTTTGCCCAGGCGGCACTGGATGTGGAAGATCATGCCGCGCTTTATGCCCGTTTTGCAGATCAGCTCAAACGTGGCGAGACGCTCGGTGCGGATGTGTCCATGCTGAAGATTTGGGTGACTGAATGCTTCCAGCGCATCACCGAGCTGATGATCGAAGCAGCCGGTCCCGATGGCGGCTCCATCGGGCCGCTTCAGGTCGGCAACGTAAGTGTCGATGTTCTGGCGAGTTTCTACAAGGCCAGACCTACCACGATCTACGGTGGATCGAACGAAATCCAAAGAAACATCCTGTCCAAGGCCGTCCTGGGACTGCCTGGCTGACTCAATACCCCACGGAGGAAATAGAACCATGTCGGATCGTTATGCAAAATACGATAAACTGAAATTTGACTACCCGGCGGATCGCGTCCTGCGCATCACGTTCGACCGGCCCGAGACATTCAACTCGGTCGATGCCGAAACCCACACTCAGATGACGGACATGTGGATCGATATCGACCGTGACCCAGACATCAATTCGGTCATCGTGACCGGTGCGGGCAAGGCATTTTCCGCCGGGGGTGATTTCAGCCTGATCGAAAACATGATTGGCAATTCGCACGAGATCATGAAGACGTGGAAAGAAGCCAAGGATCTCGTCTATAACATCATCAACTGCAACAAGCCGATCATTTCCGCGATCAATGGCCCTGCGGCCGGCGCAGGCCTTGTGGTTGCCATCCTGGCCGACATCTCGATCGCCGGAAAGAAGGCCAAGATTGTCGATGGTCATCCCCGCCTTGGTGTTGCCGCCGGTGACGTCGCGGCGATTATCTGGCCGCTGCTGACCTCGATGGCCAAGGCGAAATACTATCTGATGACCTGCAAGCCGGTGTCGGGCGAAGAGGCCGAGCGTATCGGTCTGGTATCAATGTGCGTCGAGGATGACGAGCTGCAGCAGATCGCGCTGGATACAGCCGTCGAACTGGCCAACGGCTCGCAAAGCGCGATTCGCTGGACCAAGTATTCGCTGAACAACTGGCTGCGCCAGGCCGGGCCGATCTTTGATGCGTCGACCGCGCTGGAGATGCTTGGCTTCATGAGCGAGGACGTCAAGGAAGGTGTGTTGTCGCACCGCGAGAAGCGCGCGCCGAACTTCCGTAAGGACTGCCCGCTTTAACGCCCGATTGGACGAGGAGGCATGGAAATGTCTGATGATATCTACAAAGATATAGCTCAAGCCTATGCCGCTGCGGCCGAAAAAGCTCCTGGCCTGAAATCGCGATTTACGGCTGCCGGATTCGATCCGGCAGCTGTCACATCGGTGGCGGACCTCTCGCGTCTTCCAGTGATGAAAAAAGAAGAGCTTCTGAAGATCCAGCGCGAGAACCCGCCCTTTGGCGGGTTCCTGGCCTCGGATCTGAAGGATGTCGGGCGGATCTACGTGTCCCCCGGCCCGATTTTCGAACCGGCCCTTTCGGACGGTGGCGGCCACGGCCTTGACCGGCTGTTCAAGGCGGCAGGCGTGGGGCCGGGGGATATCATCCTGAACACCTGGATGTATCATCTGGTGCCCGCGGGGCTTTTGTTCGACGAAGCGGCACAGGCCGCAGGCGCCACGGTGATCCCCGGAGGCGTCGGCAATACGGAGCTTCAGGCACAGATCATCGCCGAAACCGGCGTGACTTCGATCTGCGCTTCGACCGCGTTTTTCCTGACGCTGGCGGACAAGGTGATCGAAACCTATGGCCGCGACGCATGGAAGGTGAAGACAGCCTTCCTCGGCGGTGAGATGGGCGACTGGATGGCCAAGCGCCGCCGGATCGAGGCCGAATACGGCGTGTCCACCTGGGCCGCCTATGCCACCGCCGATCTGGGCCTTGTCGCCTATGAGGATGGCGGCGAAGGCTACCTGGTTCATCCCGACCGCGTGGTGCAGATCTGCGATCCGGTCAGCGGCGAACAGGTCGCTCATGGCGAACCTGGCGAGGTTGTCGTGACCGCGCGCGATGCCACCTGGCCGATGATCCGGTTCGGCACCGGCGACAGCGCCTTTGCCCTGGAAAGCAACGCGGATGGCACCGTCAGCCGGATTTCAGCATTGCAGGGACGGGTCGGGGCAGCGGTCAAAGTGCGCGAGATTTTCGTTTATCCGCGCGTGGTTGAAGAAGTTGTCATCGGCACGCCGGGCGCAAAGGCCGCGCAGGCCGTGGTAACGCGCGAGAACGATCGCGACATGATCCGCCTCTCGCTTGTGCTGGAAGACGGTGCCGACGCTTCCGCCGCAGAAGCAGCCGCCGCTGATACCTTCAAACTGCATGCACGAATTCGTGCTGACGAGGTGAACATTGTTTCGGAACTACCCGAAAATGCAGAACTGATCGTCAACCAAAAAGACCGCTGAGATCGGGTTCTGTGCGCTTTGCCTGAATCCGACCTTTTAGCCGACACTGGCACGCGGGTTTTCGTGGACCCAAGACTTTCAACTTGGCGAAGGTCTTGGGGATCCCGGCCCCGCGCGCCCGTGGGGTGTCGCGGAAAGCGGCACAGGTCAAACGTGGTCGAAATCGACTGTCAGTTTTTTGGTTTTCGGACGGGCCTGGCAGGTCAGGACAAAGTTCTCCTTCAACTACCAAGGCTCCAAAGCATAGTTCAGCGTCATCTCTGCCTCGCCTTCGATAACTTTGGCGCGGCAGGTGGAACACATTGCGCCCTTGCAGCAATAGGGTAGTTCGATACCTGCTGCGGCGGCGGAGACCACGCTTTCCTGATCAGGTGTCATCACAAAGCTGCGGGCGGTGCCATCATGGATCGCCGTGACCTGAACTCCTTCTCCAGTGGCGGCTTCCGCCGTAAGCGGCGCAAGCGTGACGGTGGCGGTATTGTCAGCATCGGCGGGAGCGAACAGCTCGTCATGAAAACGGTTCTCTTCAACGCCTAGGTCGCGGAGCGCGGTCTTGAGTTCCTGAATCATCTCGGCGGGGCCGCAAAGAAAAGCATCTTCTATTTCTGCCGGAGCGAACAGGGCACCGGAGAACTTGCGCAGCTTTTCCGCATCAAGCCGGCCCGAGAATAGTGGGGAATCGGTGCCTTCGCGCGTCAGTGTATGAAAAAGAGAGAACCGTCCGGGATAGGTATCCTTGAGATCGTTCAATTCGTCGCGGAAGATGATGGAACTTAGCGTTCGACTGCCGTAAAAAAGGATGAAGTTGGCCCCGGCCTCGGTGGCAAGCACCGAGCGGATGATCGAAATGATTGGAGTAGTTCCACTGCCCGGGGCCAGGGCGAGATAGGTGCGTGGTCCGCCTTGTCGTATCTTTGATCCGAATGTGCCTTCGGGCGTCATGACATCAAGTTCGGTGCCCGGTGGCAGTTCGCTATGAACGAAAGAGGAAAACGCTCCGCCTTCCAGCAGCTTGACCAGAACGCGCAACTCGCCATCGTCTCGGCCGGAGCTGACCGAATAGCATCGCCGCACACCATCGATATCATCGGCACGGCGCAGCGTGACGTACTGGCCCGGGATGAATTGATAGTCGTCCGCCAGATCTTCGGGATTGGGCGAGCATTTCGCCGAACTGCTGGCGGGGCAGGATGTCGACGTCACATTGGCCGCCCGCCGCGTCGCCCGCTTGTCTGAGCTTTCCGCAAAGATAGCGGCGGAAGGGGGGCAGGCCGATGTGATAGAGATGGACGTGGCGGACCCGAAGTCGGTGGAAGCCGCGCTGAAGGGACGGGTCTTTGACACTGTCATCAACAATGCCGGAACGACGGCATCTCTTCCCGCATTGGAACACGGGCCGGCCGAAATCGACGCGATCATAGACACAAATCTCAAGGGCGCATTTCATGTCGCACGTATCGCCGCCAAAGCGATGATTGATGCCGGACGCGGGGGCTGTATCGTCAATGTCGCCTCGTTTCTGGGCACACGGGTGGCCAGCCATGTGTCCGCCTATGCCGCGTCCAAGGAAGGGCTGATTCAACTGACCCGGTCTCTGGCGCTTGAATGGGCGCGGCATGGCATCCGGGTGAATGCCATCTGCCCCGGTTATATCGAAACCGACCTGAACCGTGAGTTTTTTGCCACTGACGCGGGACAGGCATTGATCAAACGCGTCCCGCAGCGCCGGTTGGGGCATGATCCGTTGGCCGCCCCCCCCGGACCGGGGGCCTACGATAAGGCGACCGGGAATCCCCGGCCGCAATTCTTAGAGTCACGATTTCAGAACGCGTTAAGCCCGGTCAGGTTGCGCCCGATGACCAGTTTTTGGATTTCGGTGGTGCCATCGGGAATCGGCATGACCTTTGCATTGCGGAAGTGCCGTTCAACGTCGAACTCTTTGGTGATGCCGTTGCCGCCGTGGATCTGCACCGCTTTGCCGGCGATTTCGACGGCCATTTCGGTTGCATACCATTTCGCCATCGAGGTCTGGGTGTCACAGCGCACGCCCAGGTCCAGAAGTTGCAGCCCGCGCTGGCACAACAGGCGCGCGGCATCCAGGTGCGTGGCCATGTCGGCCAGGTAGCCTTGAATCAACTGGTGCCCGCCAATCGGCTTGCCATGCTGCTCGCGTTCCTGGGCATATTTGACCGCACATTCCAATGCCGCCTGACCAATGCCGATGCTGGTCAGGCCAACAAACACACGCGCGCTCTCAAACAGTTTCAACGTCTGGAACAGGCCGCCGCCTGCATTACCCAGAACATGCTCGGCGGTGGTTTCCGCCCGGTCGAAAAACAATTCACAGGTCGATGCACCGACAAGTCCCATCTTGCGCAATTCGCGGCTCTCATAGTTGCCGGTGTCGCGGTCGACGATGACCATGGAAATACCGTCGTCCAGATTGCAGACAACGATGGCGAAATCCGACTGGGCCCCATTGGAAATCCAGAGCTTCTGGCCAGTGACGAAAATCTTATCGCCCTCTCGGTCCGCACGTGTCTTGACCTCGCGTACGTTCGAACCGACCTCTGGTTCGGAAATACAGGTGGCACAGATCCGTTCGCTGCGCAGGAGCGGCTTCAGATAGGCCTCTTTCTGCGCCACATTTCCCAAGAGGTTGACCGCGAACACGGCATGACCCTGAATCAGCACCGCGATTGCCAGATCGGCCCATATCCGGGCCAGTTCCTCGTATAGGATGCCATAGGTCATGCGGTCGATTCCGGCACCGCCTTCCTCTTCGGGGATCAGGCCGCTGATCAGCCCGAATTCCTCGACCTTGGCGAACAGGGACTTCAGGGTTTTCGCATCGGGGGGGTGGCCGAGGTTCTCGTATTTCTCGGCCAGCGGCGCGAACTCTGCCTCGGCCATCTTGCGGAAGTTTTCCAGCAACATGCGTTGCTCATCTGTATAGATTGCCTGAGCGGCGGCGATCACGTTTTCCATGGTTCGTCTCCTTGTTTCAACGGCCCAGAATGATGACGCAGGCGGCCGCTTCTTCTACCCCGTGCAACCCCCCGCCGTTTTCGGCGATGGCATTCTTTGCCCCTTCGACCTGGCGCGCGCCAGCTTCGCCGCGCAGTTGCGTGACCAGTTCGAAAACCTGCCCTATCCCTGTGGCACCGACCGGGTGGCCCTTGGATTCCAACCCGCCCGAGGGGTTCACCGGAATGCGTCCGCCGATCTTTGTCTCGCCGCGCAGACTGGCGGGACCGCCCTCGCCGAATTCGACAAATCCGAGGTTCTCGATCTGGATCACTTCGCCCACGGCCGTGGCGTCATGCACTTCGGCCACCGATATATCCTCGGGGCCGATCCCGGCCTGTTCATAGGCCTCAAGCGCGGCAAGCCGGGTCAGGTGGTTCTTGTAATCTTCCGGCGGACGATCGGTGCCCGAGCGCAGGATCGCGGCCTTGACCTTGATCGCGCGCGCGGGATCTAGGCCCAGACGTTTTATCCCCTCGCCGGTGCATAAAACGGCCGCAGCGGCCCCGTCCGAGATCGGGGCGCACATCGGCAGGGTCAGCGGATAGGTGATCGGCGGCGCGGCCAATACCTGATCGACGCTCATGGCTTCTCGGTATTGCGCCAGTGGATTATGCACGGAATGCGCATGGTTCTTGGCGGCGACGGCGGCGAACTGTTCCTGAGTTGTGCCAAAGGTCTTCATGTGCAGCCGGGCGAAGCCTGCGTAGACATCCATGAACACGCTGTAGGGCTTGGGCGATTTCGATCCTTCGGGTTCCTCGACCCCTGCACCCAGATCGGCCAGCCGTTGCGCGACCTCTTCGCTGTTGCTGACGTCCCAGCCGCTGTCGAAGGCCGAAAACATCAACGCACGGTCGTCAGAATACATCTTTTCGGCGCCCACGGCGAGACAGCAGTCGCCATTGCCGGCCTTGAGGAAATCGACTGCCAGTTTGAACCCGGTCGAGGCGCTGGCGCAGGCGTTTTCGACATTCACCACCGGAATGCCCTGAATGCCCATTTCACGCAGCGCGATTTCGCCGCGGATCATGTGCTGGCCCTCCATGTGGCCCTGCACCGCGTTCGAGAAGAATGCGCCGTCGATACGATCTGCCGTCACTCGGGCATCGGAAAGCGCGGCGGCGACGGCCTCGCCGGTCATGTCCTTGATGGTTTTGTCCCGGAACTTTCCGAACGGCGTCATCCCGACGCCAACGATGTAAATGTCCTGCATCGTTTGTCCTCCTGACCTAGTATCCGCGAAACTGCGGTTTTCGTTTTTCATTGAACGCCGACAGACCCTCGTGCATGTCCCAGGATCGCATGTGCGCGCGCAGGTTCAGCATCTCTTCGGAAAGCGCGGCGGTTTCGTCCACGTCCAGCGACCGATTGGCAACCGTCTTCATGCGGCGTAAGACCGCCGGGCTTTTTTCTGCCAGCCTGTCGGTAAAGGCCTGCACCGCTTGTCGCAGGTCTTCGTCCGCGACGACCTTGTTCACCAGTCCCCAGTCCATCATGTCCCGTGCCGAAACGTTCTCGCCCGAGAACAGCAGGTATTTCGCGCGGTTCAGGCCAATCCTACGCGGCAGGATCGCCGCACCGCCGGCCCCGGGAAAGACGCCAAAGTTGGAATGTGCGTCGCCCAGTTGCGCGCTTTCGGCGGCAAAGACCAGATCGCAGGCCATCACCATTTCCAAACCGCCCGCCATCGCCAGCCCGTTCACTGCGGCGATCACCGGTTTCGGGCCATGTCGCATCAGCCCAAACGTGTGATCGACAAGATCCAGAAGATCCGGCTCGCCTGGTGCATGTTTGGCGCCAGCAACTTCTTTCAGATCGGCACCGGCGCAGAATGCCCGGCCAGAGCCGGTCAGGACAATTGTACGCACCCCATCGTCGGCCAGCGCCGATTCCAGTGCTGCCGCCATCTCGCGCAGCATCTGCGTTGACATTGCGTTGAGCTGTTCGGTGCGCTGGAAGGTAATCCATTCAGTTTTTTCGACCCGCTCAACGAATAGCGTCTGCTTTGCTTCACTCATGCTAAGCTCCTGATAATTATACATATTATTGGTTTTTCGCCTTGTCTTTTGCGGCGATTTGCGCTGCACTCGGGCGGACCCGCACGTGGAAAACAAAAGAGCTGGAGATTGATATGAGCACTACACCCCTGGCCGGCCTGAAAATTCTCAGCCTTGCCGAACAGTTTCCCGGTCCCTATGCCACAATGCTGTTGTCCGACATGGGAGCCGAGGTGATCATGATCGAACGACCGGGTGTCGGCGATCCGGCCCGGCAATTTCCGCCCTTGTTCCGGGCACTGAACCGAGGCAAGCGCAGCGTTGCGTTGGATCTGAAATCGGCCGAGGGGCTGGCACGGTTTCGCGAACTGGCCAAGGAATCGGATGTCATCGTCGAAGGGTTCCGCCCTGGCAAGCTTGCGGCCTTGGGTGCCGGTTTCGAGGACATGCGTCGTGTCAACTCGCGGCTGGTTTATGTATCGATTTCGGGTTACGGGCAGGACGGCCCCTATCGTGACAGGGCTGGCCATGACCTGAGCTATGAAGGGGTTGGCGGTTTGCTGGCCGATCAGGCCGATGCAAAGCAGCCCGGCCCTGTGCCGCCGATCCCCCTTGCGGATGTTGGCGCGGCGTTGTTCGCGGCGATCGCAATCCTGTCGGCGGTGGTGTCGAGCCAGCGCACAGGGCAGGGGCGTTACGTGGACGTGTCCATGTCGGATGCGGTGGTTTCGATGTTGACCGCATTCCTCGTTCCCGCCGCCAATGGAACACCGCTGGGCGAATTTATCGCCGAGCCGGGCTATGGCGTGTTCACCTGCAAAGACGGCAAGCTCTTGACCTTGTCCATCGCGCATGAGGACTGGTTCTGGAAACCGTTCTGCGATGTGATCAACAGGGCGGATCTTGCGCCGTTGACAGGCCGCGACCGTGTCGCCCGCAAGGCCGCGCTGCGCGAAGAAATCGCGGCGATTTTGGTCAACAAGACGCGCGCCGAATGGGGCGACCTTCTGGATAAGGCGGGGGTGCCATGGGGTCCGGTCAATTCCCTGGTCGAAACGTTGGACGACCCCCATGTGCGTGCGCGCCAGCTGCTGCGCAAGATTACGCATGACGGCGGCAAGGCCGAGACTTTTATTGTCCAGCCGTTGAAATTCGATGGTTTCGAAACCGCGATACCGGATCTGCCCCCCGAGCTCGGGGCAGATAATGACAGCGTTTTTTCGGACAGCTCCAACTAGAGGCGGCAGCCGTCCGATGGCGGCTCTAGCAGGCAAAAGAATACCCGCCATTCACCGGATAGGTTTGACCGGTGATCCAGCTGGCAGCATCCGAGCAGAGGAACAGGATCATTCCGGCGGGGTCTTCCGGCTCGCCCAGACGGCGGATCACGTACTGCGACAATGCCCGCTTCTCGGTCTCTGCATCCGGGATCAGGTCGGCGACAGCCGGAGTTCTTGTGCCCCCCAAGGCGACGCAATTCGCGGTGATCCCGAACCGGCCGCCGGCCTTTGCAATTGCCCGCATGAAGCCGGCCGCACCGGCCTTGGCCCCGGAATAAACCGCCAGATGCGGTTCACCGACACGGCCGGCGTCGGAAATGACGGTCACAATGCGCCCATAGCCACTGTTAACCATCAACGGCATGGCGTGACGGGTGCAGTTCAGCACCCCATCGAAATTGGTGGCCATCCAGCGGCGCCATTCGTCGGGATCGGATTCCCAAAAAGGGACCAGATCGTCGAGCCGCGATGTCGGCCCGGCGTTGCCCGCATTGTTGACCAGAATATCCACGCCGCCAAATGTGGTCTGCGTTTCGGCAAACGCCGCGCCAACCGCGTCGAAATCCGAGACGTCGAAGGCGAGTGGCAGAGCCTTTGCACCCGCTGCCTCCACTTCCGCGGCAACGCTTTCGGCCCGTTCGGCGTGAAAATCGTTGACAACGATGGCACCGGCTCCGTGTTCCGCCAGATAAAGCGCGGCTTGCCGACCAACGCCTTGCCCCGCTCCGGTTACAAATGCGGTACGACCTTTGATGGAAAGCAGGTTACTCATCTTCGTTCCTTTCTATCCCAGCCATCTCTTCCGGCGGCGATAGTGTTTGATATCTCGATAGCTTTTGCGCTCGCCCGATGCGGTGACGCCGAGATAGAATTCCTTGATGTCCTCGTTGTCAGCAAGCTTGTCGGCAGGGCCGTCCATCACGATCCGGCCGTTCTCCATCACATAGGCATAGTCGGCGATCGATAGCGCCGCGGCGCTGTTTTGTTCGACCAGGAAGAAGGTCGTGCCTTCTGACTTGAGCTGCTTGAGCACTTCATAAACATCCCGGATCATCATCGGGGCCAATCCCAACGACGGTTCGTCGATCGCGATGATCTTGGGGCTGGCCATCATGGCCCGGCCGATCAGCAGCAGTTGTTGTTCGCCACCAGACATGAAGCCAGAGGTGCGGTTGCGCAGGTCCGCAAGCCGGGGCATCAAGGTGTAAACATGGTCCAGGCGCTTTTTCAGCTCGGCGGAGTTGGGCACCATGTGCCCGCCGACGATCAGGTTTTGCTCTGACGTCAGATGCCGCAAAACGCGCCGCCCTTCCATCACATGGATGAGACCGTTCTTCACGACTTCCGAGGCTTCCATGTTCTGAATGGGAGTTCCGTCCAGAACGATGGACCCCGCCGAAACGGTTCCATCCTCGGATTTGAGCGTTCCCGAGATGGCTTTAAGCGTCGTGCTTTTTCCTGCGCCATTGCCACCGAGCAGAGCAACACATTGTCCCGCACGGACTGTCATGGACACGCCTTTGAGCGCCAGGATGACGTCGGAATATGTCACCTCTACGTTGTTGAGTTCCAGCATGGTCATATTGCCCGGGGCTAAGGATCAGAACGGGCGCCGCGACTGCGGCGCCCGGATTAATTCACCATTTCTCAACTTGCGGAACGTCGACACCCGTTGCCGCGATGGTGATTTTCCCATCTTTGACGGTGCCCACATTCACTTTGAGGCCTTCCAATGGGAACGGTGCTTCTGGCGTAAAGGACAAGGTCGGCAGGAACCCATGGGTTTCTTCGGTGGTGATCGGTTTGGCAAAAAGCGCCTCACGTACCATCTCTCCGGTCAGGCCCTCGGCGCCGTTCGCCTCGATCGCGTGATCGATCACGGTCACGGTATAGAGACCCTGAGATACGCCCATTGCGGTCACGACGTTCCAAGGTGCTTCGAGTCCGTAATCGGCAACCAATGTCTCGTAGAATTGTCGCGCGGGAGTGTCCTCATCGGCCGCAATCGCCATGCCGTAGGCTTCAAAGTCCCCCTCCATTTGCTCAAGCCCGCCAAGCGCGCCACCCGAGGCTGGAAGCCCGTTATGCGAACTCATCATGATCGGGATGTTCGCCCCGTTGGCCTGCAGCCCACGTTTCGCGGCAACCACGATAGAGGTGTTAGTTTGGATTACCAGCGCCTCGGCCCCGGCTCGTACAACGCGGCGCATTTGCCCCGTCAGATCGGTGGGTTGAACTTCGGTATAGATGACCTCGACGAGGTCGATCTCCTCGGGGTGCTCTTCGGCATAGAGTTCAAGGCCCTTTGCCATGTCGACATAGGCAGGCGATGCTTCGGAGGCGAGGATCGCAACCTTGAGCGGTTCGTCTCCTCCGCGCTGTTCACGCATCCAGTTCAGAAAGCCGACACTTTCGTGCGAATAGGTCGGGCGTGGGTTGAAAATCCAGGCATCCGGTTGCCAGGCAAAACCGTAGGCCGCTGTGGCCATGAACATCGGGATTTTGTCTTCCGGCAGGCGTTCGGAAAGGGCCGCGACGTCAGGCCCGCCGAGGCCGACAACCGCAATCGGGTCCAGTTCCGATTTGATCCCGGGCCAGAGACTTGCCACCTGTGCCGCGTCATAGCGGGTTTCGTAGTTTTTGTAGTTCAGCGTGACGCCAAGTTCCTTGCCGCGGGTTTCATTCCACCAGGTGAACACAGCTTCGCGTCCGCCTGCCAGGATGGGCATGATGTCAGCATAAGGGCCGGAAAAGTCCGACAGCAGGGCGAGATTATAGGTCTCTTCGGCCTGCGCCTTCAAAGGCATGGTCGCCGCGGCCGCCAAGGCAGCCGCTGCCAGTAAGCCGCGAAGACCTCGATTCGATTGGTAAGTCATATTCTTCCTCCCAGGTTTAGAGCCGCTCTATTTCTCAGTAAGGAAACGGCCAGATACGGTATGACGACTTCAGGATGTTCCAGCGGTGCATCAGCCCCTTGGGTTCGAGGATCATAAACAATGCGATCACGCCGCCAAGAACGACATTCATGCCAGCGAACACGATGTCACCGCCAAGGAATGATACCGAGTCGGCGATATTGGGGCCGACCGTCGCGATAATTTCCTGGATGATGCGGATAATGAAGACGCCGATCAGGGCCCCCACGATTGAACCCATCCCGCCGACGATGATCATCGCGACGAAGAAGATCGAGTGAAACAGGGTGAACTGGTCTACCCCCACGAAGCGGATCAGATAGGCCCAAAGCGCCCCGCCGACGCCCGCATAGAAAGCGCCGATCAGGAAGGCATTTGCCTTTGTGGCCGCGACATTGATCCCCATTATACCCGCGGCCACGTCATCATCCCTGACCGCCACGAAGGCACGGCCGAAGCGTGACCGAACGATCCCGAACGCGCCCGCCACCATGATCGCGGTCACGGCGAAATTCAGATAGAACTGCGAAGATTCGCTGACAAATCGCAGCCCGAAAAGCTCGGCCGGGGGCACGGTGATACCGTTCGACCCACCCAGCCAGGTTGACGGCAGGTTCAATACGGCAAAGTGGAACAGGAACTGAGCTGCAATCGTGGTCAGTGCCAGATAGAACCCCTTGATCCGCGCCGCGGTCAAGCCAAAGAGAAAGCCGAACAGCGCAGCCGAGAGCCCGGCCAGAGGAATGGTCAGCAGAAACGTAAGGCCGGTCTTCGAGGCCAGTATCGAGGCCGTATAGGCGCCGACCCCCATGAACGCCGCCTGACCCAGGTTGATCTGGCCCGCATAGCCGGTGCAGATCTGAAGCCCGACGGCGATGACGGCGCTGATCATCATCATATTCAGGATAGCGATGATACGGCTGCTCACCAGGTAAGGCGCCAACAGCAGTAGAGCCATGAATACGACGAGGGCCAGAAACTGCCAGCGCGTTCGGATCAAACGTCTGTCACTGCGATAGCTTGTCGGGAATACGCCAGAAGGATCCATGGATTACACCCGTTCGATTGTGCGCCAGCCGAACAGGCCGGTCGGCCGGATCAGCAGAATGGCAAGCATTATGATATATGGAACGACACTGCCGAGCGAGCCACCGATCAACGGATCAAGGTAGTTGGTGGTCAAGCTCTGCGCGATGCCGATGATTATTCCTGCCAAGATAAGCCCGCCGATGGATTCCAGCCCGGCAAAGAGCGCCACCGGCAGGGCCGCGAACCCGATATCCGAGGCCAGGAAGGTCAGCGATTTGCCGCTGAGAAAGATCATCGCACCAATTGTGGACAGGATTGCCCCGAGAACCCAGGCAACGGCAATCGAGCCTTTCACCGAAATGCCCATCGAGGAAGCTACGACGTGGTCCTCCGCCACAGCGGTCATACGGAGGCCGGACCGGGTCCGGTTGAAGAACCACGACAGGCCGACGGCCGCGACAATGGTGATGATCCCACCTATCAGGAGGTTCATCGGGATCAACATATCGCCGAGGAACAAGGGTTTCAGCGGAAAAATGATCGGGAAGGGTCTTACCGCGGGACCGAACACAAGCAGCACCAAACCGCGCAGCAGGATCAAAAGGCCGACGGTGACCATGACCATCGAGAAAACCGATTCACCGATCAGCTTTGTCAGGAAAATCCGTTCGATTGCGTACCCGACCAGCCCGGCCAGAACCAGCGAAAGGGGTATCGACAACCAAAGGCTAAGCCCCGCTTGCATCGTTGTGAACCAGACGATGAACCCGCCGATGATCACAAGCTCGCCCTGCGCGAAGTTGAACACCTTGCTGGCGCGGTAAATCACAACAAAGCCCATGGCCACCAGCGAATACAGAAGGCCGATCAAAGCCCCGGTAATGATGTCATTGATGAAATAGACCATTGTCGCCGACCTCCTTTAAGATTTGGACTGCCGCTTGGCAGCCTTCGATGCGTTTTCAACATCCGACACGCGAACCGTGGTCTTGAGAACGCCTTGACGGCCGTCCTGATAGGTCACAGCGATTTCGAGATCTGTCTCGTCATCGCCAGCATAGATCGCCTCGACGAGCTTGGCATACCGTTCCTCCAGAAAGGCCCGGCGAAGCTTTCGGCTGCGGGTCAACTCGCCTTCATCCGGGTCGAGTTCCTTGGGAAAATTCGCAAAACGTGCCACGCGCGAGCCTTCGGGCAGGAGCGCATTGATGCGCGCCACTTCGCCTTTGATAAGGTCCAGAACTTCGGGTTTCTGCGAGAGATCGGTGTAGGTCGAAAAGCTGATCTTGTTCTCTTCCGCCCAACGCCCGAGAACTTCCATATCGATATTGATAAGCGCGCTGACGAAGCTCCGGGTTTCGTCGCCCAAGGTCATGAGATCCTTGATGAAGGGGCTATACCGCAACCGCGTTTCGATGAATTGCGGCGGATAGCTGTGCCCATTTGCCAGGCGGCGCATATCCTTGACACGGTCAAAGAACAAAAGCTCGCCGTCGTCGGTCATCGACACCGCGTCACCGGTCTTGTACCAACCGTCTTCGGTCAATTCCTCTGCGGTCTTTTCGGGCTTGCCGTGATAGCCACCGAAGCCCGATCCGCCACGCACCTGAAGCTCCCCTTCGTCCGAGACCCTGTATTCCAGCGGTTCGCCGTAGTTCGTGTTGCTTTGCATCCAGCTGCCGCTGGTTTCCAGCTGATAGCTTTCGCCGACATGCGCGGTCAGAAGGCCGATTTCGGTCGCGCCATACACGTTGCGCAGCTTAACCCCCATCGCGTGGAACATACGAAAGACGTCAGGTGCCATCAGGGCGCCGCCGCTCATTGCGTTTTTGGCCTTACCAAGGCCAAGATTGTCGCGCAGGTGATGCAGCACCAGAGCTTCGGCAAAGGGAAGCTGCAGGCGTGCGGCAAGGCTGGGGCTACGCCCCTCCAGCCGTTCCACATAAACGTCGTGGCCGACCTTCATGCCCCAGTTGTACATCGCATTGCGGATTTTGCCCGCCCCCAGCATCCGGGCCTGAACGATGGAGGCGAGATTTTCCCACTGGCGCGGGCTGAACACCAGTGCGTCGACCGCCAGTTCGCGAATGTTGGTCAGTACGTCTTCAGGGCCTTCGGGGAAATTGACGACCATGGGCGCGATCAAACCGATCGACAGGCCGAAAATCTGTTCCGTGACCCAGGCCGGCGAAATGTAGGTCAGGTATTCGGTGCCCGGCGCGATTTCGATTGCCCCCATCACCCGCGAGCAATTGTCGAACAGGTAGCGATGGCTGATGACAACGCCCTTGGGTTTTCCCGTGGTACCCGAGGTATAGGACAGCAAGGCGGTATCGTCCGCCCGTCCACGTTTTACGTGTTCTTCAAATCTGGCGGGTTCCTTGGCGTGGATCTGACGCCCTGCCGCGCTCACACTTTCAAACGAATGCAACAGGGGATGATCATAGCCCCACAGACCGGAATCGTCCCAGTAAACGACCGCCAGGGCGCCCGAGTACTTGCCCGCAATCTCGATGCATTTATCGACCTGCTCCTGATCCTGCGCCAGAAAAATCCGCGTTTGCGAGTCTTCGGCCAGATACAGAATCTCTTCAGCGTTTTGATCCGGATAGACAGACAGGACTTTGCCGCCTAACGACTGGACGGCGTATTCAGCCCAGAAATGTTCGGGTTCGTTTTCGCCAATCATCATGACGGATTCGCCAGCCGACAAGCCCAGGTTCTCCAACCCGAGAGCCAGGGCGCGAACCCTGTCAAGAACATCGGCCCAGGTGAATTCACGCCAGATGCCCAGGCGCTTGTGCCGTTCGGCGAGGTTGGTCGGTGTGGATGTCGCTCGCGCGAGCAAAACCTGCGGCAGGGTTTCGCTATGTGTCACTGCTGGGTCCGAAAAGACCATTGCTGTCCGTTGTTTGACCATGCCGCTACCCCAGATATGCCTTTATGACAGCCGGGTCCTTCTGGATTTCTTCCGGGGTGCCTTCGGCGATGACCCGCCCGAAATCCAGCACCACGATCCGGTCGGCAAGGTCCATCACGACGCCCATGTCGTGCTCCACCAGAACTACCGGAATCTTGCGCGCCTCGCGCACATCGAGAATGAAGCGCGCCAGGTCTTCTTTTTCCTCCGAGTTCATGCCGGCCATCGGTTCATCCATCAGCAGGATCGACGGTTCCTGCGCCAATGCACGGCCCAGATCGACACGCTTGCGCAACCCATACCCCAACGTGCCCACGGGCCGGTTGCGGATTGCCTCGATCTCGAGAAAATCGATGATCTCCTCTGCGGCTTCACGATGTTCCGATTCCTCGCGCATCACGGGACCGAACTGGAAAAAGGCCTGGACTACATTCGATTTCATCAGCATGTGGCGGCCGATCATAATGTTTTCCACCACCGTCTGCCCGGCAAAAAGATGGGTGCCCTGAAACGTCCGCGCCAGACCGCGCCGGGCGATCTGGTCAACACGCAGGCCGGTCACGTCCTGCCCGGACAATTCGACACGGCCCTTCTGCGGACGGTAGAAGCCCGCAGTCACGTTCAGAAGTGATGTTTTTCCGGCTCCGTTCGGTCCGATAATTGCAAGCAATTCATCGTCGGCCACAGAAATGCTCACATCGTCGAGCGCGGTCACACCGCCAAATTTCAAAGTTGCACCACGCACCGCAAGCGGTGAGGATACGTGCCCGTTATTCGTGGTCATGTTGCGGCCCGTGCTTTTGCCCCACACCTCATGGAGGCGCGCATAGCCTGACCGCACGGTTTTTCGTTGGTTACGAGTTTTCCTCGCATTGTTCCTCCTCCCACCTCTAAATTCAGAGGTTTGCCTGGTTTATTTACCAAGTTTCTCCGCCATTCCTAACAGATGTTAGAAAATTTGGTCAACAATTGAATTCGCTACCGAAGAAAAACGATCAGACAGCCGCGTACTCTGCGGAAAAGCTTCGAAGACCGTTTTGATCCTGACACCAGACTGTCCCGGAGGTGCCGGTCTCTTCATTGTGCAGTTGCAATTCGCAGGGCAGGGTGAGTGGCGCGAGTCCGCGAAAAGAAAACCGGTGAGGCGATGTTTTCAACGCATCCGCCGCCAGATTCAGAAGTAGCGTGGCTTGCAAGGGGCCATGGACAACAAGCCCGGAATAGGCTTCGGTTTCGGTGGCGTAGATGTGGTCATAGTGAATGCGATGGGCATTGAACGTCAGCGCCGAATAGCTAAACAGCAGAACAGGATCCGGTGTCAGGGTCGATCTGAGCGTGGTGGGGTCACCCGCGTCAGGTGCGCTCTCGCCCGTGCGGGGGGCGGAAATCTCACGATAAACGATCGTTTGCTGCTCCCGGATACAAAGCCGGTTGCCACTCAGATACTCATGTTCGACGGTCACAAAGACCAATGGTCCACTACGGCCCTGCTTGGCCACAATATCCCTGATCGAAGAGCGTCGGGTGATGGTTTCGCCGATTTTCAGCGGCGCGATATGCGTAACATCGCCGCCAGCCCACATGCGGGCGGGCAGCGGAACAGGGGGCAGAAATCCACCCCTCGCGGCATGGCCGTCTTCTGACAGGGCGGTCGCTGGCACGGTATCAAGGGCAAGGCACCAATGAATTCCCAGCGGGACATCGCCCGCTCCATCCCAAAGATGCGGACCGAGCGTGGCGCGGAATTTGTCGATCAGCCCGTGCGTCAGAACATCTTCCTTAGTCTCGGTGCGTCCCAGCCAGGGCGCCAGCGCGTCAAGGTCGATCTCACCCATAATCCTAGCCTTCAGAACGATCTTGGCATGCCGAGGATATGTTCTCCGACATATGACAGGATCAGGTTGGTCGAGATCGGGGCGACCTGATAGAGGCGCGCCTCGCGGAACTTGCGCTCGACATCGTATTCCCGTGCGAAACCGAAGCCGCCATGGGTCTGAATGCAGGCATTGGCCGCTTCCCAGCTGGCCTCCGAAGCCAGCAGCTTAGCCATATTCGCCTGTGCTCCGCAATCCAGCCCAGCATCGAACCGCCTGCAGGCTTCAAAGCGCATCAGATTGGCGGCCTCGATGTTCACATAAGACCTGGCGATAGGGAATTGCACGCCTTGGTTCTGGCCGATGGGACGGTCAAAGACCACGCGGTCACCGGCATAGGCGCGGGCTTTGTCGACGAACCAGTATCCATCACCGATACATTCCGCCGCAATCAGGGTCCGTTCGGCGTTCAACCCGTCAAGAATATGGTAAAACCCGCGCCCCTCGGTGCCGATCAGGTTCTCGGCGGGGATTTCCAGGTTGTCGAAAAACACTTCATTGGTTTCGTGGCCGGGCATATTGGCGATGGGGCGGACCTCCATCCCGTTGCCGATAGCCTCTTTCAGATCGACCATAAAGATCGACAGGCCCTGCGACTTTTTCTTGACCTCGCTCAGCGGCGTGGTGCGTGCCAGCAGGATCATCAGGTCGGAATGCTGGATACGGCTGATCCAGACCTTCTGGCCATTGATCTCATACCGGTCACCTTTCTTGACCGCGGTGGTCTTCAGTTTGGTGGTGTCGGTCCCGGTTGTCGGTTCGGTCACGGCCATGGATTGCAGGCGCAACGCGCCGCTGGCGATGCCGGGCAGGTATTTCTGCTTTTGCTCATCCGAACCATGCCGCAGCAGCGTGCCCATGTTATACATCTGCCCGTGGCAATGGCCCGCGTTTCCGCCGCAGCGGTTCACCTCCTCCATGATGATCGAGGCTTCGGTCAACCCCAGACCCGAGCCACCGTATTCCTCTGGGATCATCGCGGCAAGCCAGCCCTCGCGGGTCAGCGCATCGACGAATTCCTCGGGGTAGGTTTCGTCTTCGCCGAACTTGCGATGATACTCTGGCGGAAACTGCGCGCAAAGTGCGCGCAAGGCGTCGCGCAGATCGGTGTGAGTGTCTGGGGCTGACGTCTGCATCGGTTACTTCGCTCCCGGACCCGACGTTTCAAGAATTTCCTGCTCGGCACGCTGCCAAAGCTCATAGGAAATCGGGTTTTCGCTCTCTTCGAGGATATGACCGACCAGACCGATGGCGCGTGCCATGACGCCAAAGCCCCGCACGATCTTCCAGGGGAAGCCAAATTCACAGCAGATCGCTCCGATCGCCCCGGTGGCGTTGATCGGCAGCATCTTACCCGATTTTTCTTCGGCAACGGCCTGAATTTTCTGGATCAACTCGATGTATTCACCGGACTTGCCGTTCTCGGCAGCGATCTGGAACAGGCGAGGTGTGCGCGGATCGACCGGCTTGTGCACCGGATGGCCCAGCCCCGGCACGATCATCTTGCGGGCGCGGAATTTTTCCACCGTCTCGACGGCCAGCGCATCCAGATCGACACCGGTGCCCAACTTGTCCTGTGGCAGTGCCTCGTAAAGCATCTTCGAGGCACCCTCCATAGAACCGACAAAGACGGTGCCCAGCCCGCACAAGCCAGCCGCCACAGCCGCCTGAAGCGATTCCGGCGCCCCCATATAGGTCATCCGCGCCGCCAGGGCCGAGGGCGTGATACCATGTTCGACCAAGGTAATGACGATAGCGTTAAAGACGCGGCTTTCCTCGGGCGTGGCCTTGCGACCCGTCAACTGCAGAAACGCCAGATCGCCGAGGTTCATGTGGCCCAGGATCTCGTTGGGCAGATCGAGCCCACGCACGCTGATCTTGTCAGAGGTGCTCCAGGCAATGTCGGAGCTGATTTTTTCTTTGCGTTTTCCCATCAAACCGGATCCCACGAAAAGACATCCGCCGAAACTTCGAGCGGCGTGAACTGTGATTTGAGCGCGGGAATGGCGCGCTCGGCGATTTCATCGGCGGTCCAGCCATCATCGGAATGAACCGACCGCACCGGGCGGGGCTGGTTGAACAGGAAGATCTCGTTCTTGCGAACCGCAAAGATTTGTCCTGACACGTCAGCCGCGCGGTCGCTCATCAGGAAACAGGCCATCGGTGCAACCTTGGCCGGTGTCATCTCCTTGATCTTTTCGACCCGTGCCACCTGTTCCGGGGTGTCTGTCTTGATAGACGAGATCATCCGGCTCCAGGCGAAGGGCGCGATGCAGTTTGACCGCACGTTCCAGCGTTTCAGGTCGAGCGCTACCGATTTCGAGAAGGCCGCGATGCCCAGCTTTGCCGCCGAATAATTCGCCTGCGCCAGATTGCCGATCAGCCCCGAGGTCGAGGTCATGTGCACCAGAGCACCGCCCTCTTGCTCGCGGAAATAATCGGCCGCCGCGCGGCTGGTGTTGAAGGCGCCATAGAGATGGACCTTCACCACCGCGTCGAAATCCTCGTAGGTCATTTTGTGGAAGAACCCGTCGCGCAGGATGCCGGCGTTGTTCACCACCGCGTCGATGCGGCCGAATTCCTTGACACCCGCCTCGATCATCGCGCGCGCGGCGTCCGGATCGGTGACGTTGCCGCCATCGGCGATCGCATCGCCGCCCGCCGCCTTGATCTCTTCGACGACTTTCTGCGCCGCAGTTTCTGTCTGACCGGTGCCTTTCAGGGATGCGCCCAGATCATTGACCACCACGGCGGCGCCTTCTGCGGCTGCCATCAAGGCGATATCACGCCCGATCCCACCGCCGGCCCCGGTGACCAGAACGACCTTTCCGTCAAGTGCTTTTGTCATCTTCTTGCTCCCTCAGCGTGACTTGCGGTATTTGTCCAACCCGCCGGTGTGCATGACCCGGCCCATGAGCGGCACACCGATGATCTCTTCTGCTTTGACCGCCGCTGCGATCAGCTTGTCCAGATCAATGCCGGTTTCGATGCCGAGCTCGTGACACAGGAACACTGAATCCTCGGTGCAGACATTTCCTGCGGCGCGCGCGTGGCCGTGGCCCGCGAAAGGACAGCCGCCAAGACCGGCGACGGAGCTTTCGAACATGTCCACGCCCATCGACAGGGCCGCATAAACGTTGGCGATCCCCAGCCCACGTGTGTCATGGATGTGCATACCGATGCGCGCCTCGGGCGCCAATTCGCGCAGGGCGCCGATCATCCGTTTGACCGCCTCGGGGTTTCCCCAACCCATGGTGTCGGCGACCACGAGGATCGGCACGGGGATGTTCTCTTCTTCGCATAGCTGAAGGATAAAGCGGAAATCGTCCAAGATGCGTTCTTGGGGGATGGGGCCCTCGAGGTTGCAGCCGAAGGCGGTCATCACATAGGCCGCGTCGACGGTATATCCCTCTTCCTTGTAAAGACGGACCCAGTCACGTTGTTTTTCCCGCATCTCGGCCGAGGAACAATTGTTGTTCGATTGGGCGAATGCTTCGGAAGGATAGAACAGCAGACGCGGGTCGATATCGACCTCATGCGCGGTCAGGGCCTTGCGAAACCCTTTGTCGTTCAGCCACAGCGATGTGTAGTTCACGCCCGGTTTGCGCTTGATACGCTGGAACAACTCGCCGGTGTCCGCCATCTGAGGAACGTATTTCGGGCTGACAAAGCTGCCGACCTGAATGCGTTTCAAGCCGGTTTCGCTGAGCATGTCGATCAGTTCGATCCGCTCTTCGATCGGGTAAATCTTCTTTTCGATCTGAAAACCCTCACGCGGGCCTTCTTCACGAAATTCTACGAATTTGGGAAAGTCGCTCATTTCATCACTCCTCGGATGGCAGGATCTCGGCGATGACCTGGCCGCGATCGA
>JACLAD010016053.1_pt1 | contig 78648 bp, 72 predicted proteins | sample 8027901 | NCBI WGS metagenome assembly JACLAD01 (sample SAMN15725071, study PRJNA655200) | protist metagenome | isolation source: fluorescence activated cell sorting (FACS) single amplified genomes of... | place: Spain: Blaines Bay Microbial Observatory, Mediterranean Sea | collected 2016-07-05 | reverse complement strand
CGACTTACTTCGCTACTCACCCTATGGCCAGCTGTTTTTCGAATTTGTAAGCCAAAAGCTAGATTTTCCCGAACGGTCATGTTTGGAAAGAGAGCGTATGATTGAAAAACCATTGAAATATTTCGCTCTCCAGGAGTCAGATCGTTAGCCCGTTTCCCTCCGATCAGGAGATCTCCTTGAGTAACATCCTCTAGCCCAGCGATCATTCGCAAGGTTGTTGACTTGGCACAGCCTGATGGCCCCACGAGGACCATGAACTCCCCTTCATCAACTTGAAGGTTAAGATTGCGAATCACCTCGACAGAACCCGGATAGCTTTTGGATACATCAATGAAACTTATTTCGCTCATCCATTCTCTCCAAAACTAGCGAACAAATTTCTGAACTGACACCATTTCATTAGCTTACGAGGGGTTTCATTACTAAAAAGCGCTCTCAATTTGTTGCCTAGCCCTGTTTAGGAAAGAATTCGTAACATGAAAATCATTGGATATTCCATATGGTAGGTTTTCCCTGTGAACAAATTCCTTGAGGTTCATCATCGTCGAATTCACCTCTTGCCAACTTAAACCCATCGATTCAGGGCGAATGTCCAAGCCTAATTGGACCAAAGCTTCTAACAGCACTTCAGTTCGTTGCTGGTGCATCATGGACCCCAAAATCAATCCCAAGCATACAGCCCAGCCATGAAGAAATTTTTTACCCGTCTGGGCTTCCAGGGCATAGAAAATAAAATGTTCCACCCCCTCGATGTGTCTTGGATTCCAACCTGCTGCCCCACCCCACTTGAGAGCATCCACCATGATTTCAATTCCTCGTGGAGTTAGATTTTTGATCTCTGTAATGGTATTCAAAGCCATCTCTGCCTTTCTGATTGAAATTTGGGCTAGACTGTCGTCATAGGGCCAGCATTTTTCGCATTTGCCCTGACGATTTGCATAACTCCAATCCATCACACCAGTAAAGAAACAGAAAACATCCCCGATTCCGCCAACATTGAGGAGTCTGGGAGCCGCTTCAATGATTCCATAGTCGATGTAAATTGACTGGGGAATTGCCCAACCCACATAGCGTACAATGCTATTTTCTCGTACCCCCGCACGGTGCCCAAAAACCGCATCTACTGAAAGAGAAGTAGGAAATTGAACCAGTGGTTTATTAAGGCGCCAGGAGAAATACTTTGCTACGTCAATTGATTGTCCTCCACCGAGGCCCACTACAGACGAAAGGTGTTCAAACTTCGGAAGTTCTGATTCCAAGTACCTACGTTCCAAGGAACTGACCAAGTAAACTTCAACCTCATTTGGGAGTTCATTCTTAAAAAGCGGCCACAGATCCTCCATCGTGACTACAAGGACCTTTGGCATCACAAAACCAGCTACATCTGACAAAAGATTACGCCCAAAGATGATTGGGAAATGAGAGATGTTTTTTTCTTGAAAAGGCATCTTTGGTTTATCCTTTCACGGCGCCGAGGGTAATACCCTTGACAATATGTTTTTGTGCAACAACAGCGAAGAGAAGCATGGGTATAATGGCGATGATTGATGCTGCAGTCATTGCCCCCCAATCCAGTGCCGCATATCCACGAAAACTTGTGACTCCGAGTGTAACCGTTTGAGCATTCGAAAAGGTCAAACCAAGAGCTATCGCAAGTTCGTTCCAGATCCAGATTGCGTTCAAAATCGCCGTTGCTACCAGTCCTGGTAAAGTACATGGAATATAAATGCGTGTGAGAATTTGCCAATGAGAACAGCCCTCAATCCGCGCAGCTTCATCGATAGCAGGGTTGATTTCTTTAAAAAATGAACTGAGTAGCCAAATTGAAAGCGGCAAAACATGAACTTGGTACATCAGCGCCAAACCAAGATGGGTATCGTAGAGGCCTGTCCATTGATATAAAGAAAACATTGGCAAGACAAACAAAAATTCAGGCAGCATGTAAGCTAGGATTAACCAAATACCTACTAGTTTTTTTCCCTTCATACTAAGCCGTACAAGCGCATAAGCCATGGGTAGCGCTATCGCCAAAGAAAGGGCAATCCCAATCAAGGTGATGATGATTGAGTTGAAAAATGTGTCCTTAAACGTGTCGTGATTCCAAAGCTTGAGATAACTCGATGTCACCGGTTCGAAGAGCCAAAGAGGGGGGTTAGCAAGACTGTCTCGTTTAGATTTCAGTGAGACTGTCAAAACCCAGTAAACTGGAAACAAACTCAACAAAATCATGCCTACCGTAAATAGGTAGGCCCATATTTTCTGGAAATTAGCCCAGCCAGTCTGCCGCAACATTAGGTAGACTCCACTTTTCTCTGCAAGGACTGGAGTGCTAATGAAATCAATAAGATCAGTAATGAAAACAGGATCATTGTCGCCATCGCCTTACCAATTTGCTGATAGCTGTATGCAGTTCGATAAACAAAGGTTTGGACAACTTCGGTCGCCAAACCTGGACCACCTCCCGTGGTGCCAAAGACAATGTCAAAGACTTTCAAAGTATCGATAGTGCGAATTATCACAACCGTCAACAGCAATGGCTGTAGCATTGGGAAACTAATCTTCCAAAAAATCATAAACTCACTAGCCCCTTCTACCCTCGCAGCTTCAAGTGGATCATTTGGCAAACCCCGCAATCCCGCTAACATGATCACGAAGACAAAAGCAGTTTGCCACCAAACATCAACAGCAACAATTGATAACATTGCCGTTTTTGCAGCCCCATAAAACGCTGAGGGCCCCATCCCAAATAAACGAATTAGATGGTTAATGATGCCTAAAAATGGGTCAAACATGACTTTTGACATTAACGCAACAACGATCCCCGAAACCATCAGCGGCATCATCAAAACTGCACGTATCAGCTCTGTTGATACTTTCAATTTATCAACTTGAACCGCCAAATAGAATCCCAGAGCAATTTCGATAACAGTGGCTGAAAAACTAAAAGTGATGGTGTTGACAATGACTGTCCAAAACTCGGAATCTGACAATAAGCCAAGGTAGTTTTCAAATCCGATAAAGTCGAATTGGTTTCCCCAGTTCCAATTGGTCATTGAAACGATTAGTCCGAAACTAACTGGATACACCGAAGTGAAAGTCAACGTGAGTAGGCAGGGTAAAATAAACCAAAAGGCAGAAAGGCTGCCAACGGCTTTGAGAGCCTTGGCCATTAATGATCTTTGGGGAAAGTGGGTAGGCTGCCTGGCTGCGCTTAGCAACCAGGCACTTGGGTATTTATTTCGTAGCCATTTCCATGAAGTCAGCTTGTGCTGCTGCTCCTGCTGCTGAGGGACTTTCACCACCGTAAATAGCTTGAATCACATCAACTATACGCAAGGCGAATTCGCTCCAACCCGCTCTTTGCACTACTGAAGTTTGTGAATTTGGCATTGCCGCAAAAACCGCATCTACATAGCTCTTGGGGAAGCTTGCTGCATATTCAGAGTCTTTCCAAGTTGACAAGCGTGGTGCTCCACCATGCAGTTTCCCTATCGCTGAGGCATTTTGGCTATTGGTCATGTATTGAATGAAATACCACCCAGCATCTGCATTACTGGCGTTTTTGGGGATTCCAAAGCCCCATTGCCAATGAGCGGTGTAGGGCTGCCCCTCGTCATTGTCAACTGGGATCACCGAGTAGCCAATTTTTCCTGCGATCGGACTATCTTCAGGGTTCTCAAACCCAGGTGCAAATAAGCTTGCATCGATAAAGAAAGCACCACCACCTGCCATGAAATATTGTGACGCATCTGGCCAATCCATAGATTGAATGTTAATCGGCCCTGCTTTCATCAGTTCTGCATAATTGGTCAATCCTCGGACAATATCAGCGTCATCCATTCTAGGCTTTGTCCAGTCTCCGGTGAACCAAACATTGTATGGGGCAGACCGATCCGAGGAACCTACAGAATTGTTCACAATTCCAGTAATTGTATCAATCAACGTATCAGAGCGGATTCCTCGCATCACTGCTCCAGCAATAGCTCCCCCACTGCTCTCTTTAACTTTGCGGGCAGCAGCCAGCAATTCTGGCATGGATGTCGGCATCTTCCCATCAAGATACTGGTTCACATGGTCCATATTTGCAAACAAGATATACGTCTCAAAGGAGGCGGGAATTCCGTGATACTGCCATTTACCATCAACCATGTACTTTGTTGCATCCAAAAACCCCTCAGGTATATCTGCCAGGTCGTAGTCAGCTGCCGTGTGGTCCTTACTGTCCAGGTATCCCTGGAGCGAGTGTACAAGTCCATTCGTGTGCTGGGTGTAAGCTGTTGAATCCATTGGCAAGAAGTAGACATCCATTTGAGAGTTGCCACTTGATCCTCGCAAGGCTACCTCCATCCGGTCAAAATAGAGATCTTCCGCCATGGTTTGTAGTTTCACATCTATCCCGGTATCAGACTCAAAATTATCCAATACTGCTCGCACACCATCTGTTACAGGATGCTCAGGCATCATCACAGTTATTGACTGACCAGAAAATCTCTTCCAATTAAAATCAGCAAATGCGAACGTCACGCTTGTCATTAGCGCAAGACCACTAATAGCACTTACCTTGAAGGCCCCGAAGAGGGTATCTTTCAATTTAATCTTCATCTTTCCTCAATTGTTGAGCATGGAAAAATTCATTGTGAAATCGATAAAAAAGATGTCCATCCAATTGACATTTGTCGAACTACATCAACTTACTTGAAACAGGATGTCAATCCTCTTGTTACTAGACTAAAACAAATCTAAACAATAACTTCCCAAAATTCGTTGATAAGCATTTTTTACTCGACAAAATTTGGAATACCAAATACCTTTCAGCGCTCTTTCTCAATCTCTAAGGAGGAATCATGAAGAAACTATTCACAACAGCGTTAGCAGCTGTGATGCTGCTTGGTGGCACATTGGTCAGTGCCAGTGACTATCCAAACAAAACTGTAGAGGTAATAACTCATGCTGGAGCAGGGGGTGGGACCGACGTAACCGCTCGAATGATGATGCTGCGTGCACGCCGAGTGTTGGGCGAAGACATGGTGGTTGTCAACAAGCGTGGTGGGGGTGGCTCCGTAGCTATGGATTATTATCTTGAGCAGCCAGCTGATGGTTATTCAATTTTGACCTTCACAATTGGTCATGCTGCTGAGTTAGCGAAAAACAAAACCAAGATGACCTTGGATGATGTCCGCCCAATTGCCAGAGGCACGGACGACCCGCAAATTTTGATGGTCCGCTGCGGGGTCTTTGACAGCGCTCAAAGCTTTGTTGATGCACAGAAAGATAAACCGTTGACTTATGGGACAACGCACCTTGGAAACATTGATGATGTTTCAGCATTTATGTTCACAAAGCGAGGCAACCTAGCAACACCAAAGATCGTCCCATTCGATGGTGGTGGTGAACTGGCAACCCAATTGGTAGCAGGTGCCGTGGATGTCGGTGTGTTGAACTTAGCTGAAGCTGGAGCGCAAATTGAAGCTGGAGATGTCTGCCCAATCGTTGTTCTTGCTGATGAGAGAATGTCAGCAATTTCCGATGTTTCCACTGCAAAAGAATTGGGGATCCCTGTTAGTTTTTCTACTGTCAGAGGATTTGTCGTTCACAAGGATGTCCCAGATGACGTGGCTAAGAAAATTGAGGATTCACTGATCAAAGCCATGAAACATGGAGTTTATCAGGGTTTCCTAACCTCTGTGGGCTTAGATTCGACTTCTGTAGCTGGTTCTGCAGTTTGGGGTAATCAACTCCAGACCATGGTGACTGATATGAAAGATGCCCTCACTGAATTGGGCTTCATTCAATAACTCCTCTGAACGTGCCTCATTTTTGGGGCACCTCTTCTCCTCTCGGTTTCATCAGATGGCCCATCAATCCAACTCTATAAAATCAGGCTCAGCAAATTTCAGTCGCTGGGTAATCCCTGGATTGATTATCTCGTTCTGTGCCATTGCCTTTTATCTAACGACTCAATTCGACCGTGTTCCAGAAATTCTCAAGCGGGGCATTCAGCCTTCTGATTTTCCACAAATAATCCTTATGTTGTTGATTGGTCTAGCTTGTTTACTACCTTTTGAAAACACCCAACACAACCGATCTGCCGTTCCACCTTCAGTGTTTATCTCCCTCTCATTGATGGTAGGTTTTGTTCTTTTGACACACTTAGATTTCTTTATTGCGCTTGGCTGTTTTAGTGGAATGCTGTCCTTCAGTTGGGGGGAGCGCCGATTAGGAGCTTTGCTTCTGGTGACACTGTTTTTTCCAAACTTTGTTTTCTTTCTCTTCGATCTAGTCTTTGAAGTCCGCTTCCCACGCGGTTTGTTGACGAATCTTTGGTACGGGTAAAATTGGAAGCCATCTTCTCTGGTCTTTGGGCACTAGCTGACCCAATGCTACTCCTGTTGATTGTGTTGGCTACTTTAGGGGGGATTCTTGTCGGAGCGCTCCCTGGTCTGAATGCTACCAATGGGGTTGCGCTTTTACTTCCCTTTACCATCACGATGGAACCCATTGCTGCGATAGCAGTACTTACAACCATTTACTGCGCAGCAACATTTGCAGGAGCAATCACTGCAATTCTGATCAATACCCCTGGCACATCTGCGAGTGCCACCACCTGTCTAGATGGCTATCCTCTAGCTCAACGTGGAGAAGCAGGAAGAGCCCTTGGCATGGCAGCTGTTTCTTCAACAATTGGTGGAATCATCAGCGTACTGTGTCTGATGGCGGCGGCCCCGCTTTTAGCTGGAGCTGCTTATAAATTTGCTCCTCCCGAATATTTTGCTCTTACGGTCTTTGGACTGTCAATGTTGGCCTCAATCGGTGAAGAATCCTCGATCAAGAGCATAATGTCTGGGGCATTCGGAGTTCTATTGGCAACAGTCGGGATTGATCTACTCACCACTGTTGAGCGATTTACCTTTGGTATGAACGAATTAACCGAAGGAATTGGCTTTGTACCAGTCATGATTGGAGTATTTGGAATTGCAGAACTTCTTACTCAGGCTGGTCAACTTGGGATTGTCCGTGAACGAATCACTCTCCGCGCGATTCAATTGCCCAGCAAGGCGGATTATCAAAAAACCTGGAAGGCAATTTTACGTTCCTCTGGAATTGGCACATTCATCGGAATTTTGCCAGCAGAAGGGGCGACCATCGCATCAATGATTGGCTACAATGAGGCTAAGCGCTGGTCAAAAACTCCTGAAGAATTCGGCAAAGGCTCTATCGAGGGCATTGCTGGTAGTGAAGCTGCTAACAATTCAGCGACAGGTGGTGCCATGGTGCCTACCTTGGCTCTTGGAATACCAGGAAGTCCTACTGCAGCTGTGATTCTAGCTGGCTTGATGGTCCATGGTCTTCGACCAGGGCCAACCATGTTTACCGAGCAATCTACTTTCGTTTTTGCCATTTTCTGGTCGATGCTTTTGGTCAACGTCTTATTTTTCTTCGTGGGCTTGTATGGCGCACGCATCTTTGCACGAGCCACTTTGATCCCATTGACAATTCTATGGCCCATGGTCTTTCTTTTTTCAATGGTTGGGGCCTACGCACTGGATCAATCGATGATTGATGTCTGGATTGCCCTTATCTTTGGTGTGATCGGCTACCTGATGAAGAGGTATGGATTCTCAGTAGTATCTCTTGCAATAGGCTTGATTCTGGGAGGGATGCTAGAGAAGCGTCTAGGACAGAGCATGGTGATGTTGGACGAACAATGGTGGTTGATCGCAACAAGACCACTTTCTTTGTTTTTCCTTGTTTTGACAGTTTTGGCGCTGGTTGGACCCTTTTTGCTTAAAAAACTGAAGGCATTGAAATCATGACTGTTGGCAAATGCTAAATGCATTTATCTTATTGATTGATAATCAACTATCTGAAAATATTTACTTCTAAGCGTCATCTTTCGATTTTTCGATTTTAAATATTTTAATTCATACTTTATAAGAGTTGATGGAATCACTCGATGAATTGAAGAACTCTGGGCAGCCATTGCTTAGACCCAGGAAATCGCTCGCTGAGGAGGCAGCTGAAGCACTTAGAGAGTTGATCCTGCTTGAAAAGCTTAAACCGGGCATCCCTATCCCAGAACGAGATCTCGCATCCGTACTTGGGATTAGTAGAACCCCTCTGCGAGAGGCATTGAAGATTTTAGAGCACGAGGGCTTGATAGAGTACAGTTCGACTCGTCGACCCTTCGTGGCAAATCCATCGCTCTTGGAGTTGGCTGATTTGATAAAAGTGATTGGGGCATTGGAGTCCCTTGCAGGTGAACTCGCTTGTGAAAGGGCCAATCAAGACGAGATCAAATCCATCTCAAGCCTTGCAGAAGAAATGTCAAACAAATCCGACAGTATAGAACCTCTGGATTTCTTCAAGATTGATATGGAATTTCATCGACAATTGGTCGCTTCCAGTAGAAACCCAGCCCTGATCGAAACCCACCGGCAATACAACGCAAGGCTATGGAGAGCCCGTTTTGTATCTTCTCGAAGGGTGGCAAGACGGACGATGACCCTGGATCAACATGATCAAATCGCTGATTCTCTTAAAAAACGGAACACCAGGCAGATATCGATTGCCTTACGAAATCACTTGGATACAACAATTAATAACATCTCTGAAGATCAAGAGGAGAATCTTTCCAAACCACATGAGAATCACCCCTTATGAAACCTCGAATTGCTTTGATACCTGGAGATCCCAGTGGAATCGGACCCGAACTTGTGGCGAAGTTACTCGCAGAACCCGGACTCTCTAAGGAAGCAGATGTCTTGGTTATCGGAGATAGGCATGTGCTGGAGTTGGGTCAGCAGCAGGCAGGGATGGAAAATACCTTTAAGCCAATCGATCCTCTAACAAGTGAATGGTTATCAGCAGATTCAGGTAGTTTTGCGTTCAATCCCACCCAGACTATATCGATTGAAGAGGTCAGGATTTCAGAGGCCACTCAAAGTTCTGGGGCTTCAGTCCTCAACACATTGAATGTCGCCTTGGATTTTGCAAAAGATGGGATCGTTGATGCAGTGGTCTTTGCACCTTTCAACAAGCAAGCGATGCACTTTGCTGGGTTGGGACACGACGATGAGCTTCATTACATGGCTACCCGTCTCAAAGTTAACAACTATATCAGCGAGTTGAACACATTTGATGGAATGTGGACCAGTCGGGTCACAAGCCACATCGCCTTAAAAGATGTAGCTGAGCGAATCAACGAACACAGTATTAGTGAAGCTGTCCGTTTGATTCATGGAGTACTTTGTAATTCGGGAATTGCTTCCCCAAAAATCTCCGTGGCAGCTCTAAACCCTCATGCAGGCGACGGGGGTAACTTTGGGCGTGAAGAAATCGATGTGATTTTCCCGGCTGTTCAATCTCTTCAATCAGAGGGGCTTCCTGTGGATGGTCCCTGGCCTTCTGACACAGTATTTCTCAAAGCTATCGCCAAAGAAATAGATGCTGTGGTCACGATGTACCATGACCAGGGGCAAATCGCTCTCAAGCTTTTGGGGTTCAGTCGTGGCGTAACCGTGCAGGGTGGCATTCCTTTTCCTGTAACCACACCGGCCCATGGCACAGCCTTCGATATTGCAGGCCAGGGAAAAGCCAATCTTGGAGCGACTCGAGCAGCTTTTGACCTTGCTTGCAAGATGGTCAGCCATTGGAATTAACCCAAGATTCATCTTGCAATCACATCTAATGGATAGACGGGTCGACGAACGTTCCGGAAAGGTAAGGTAGATCTTCTAGGGCGTGCCAAAGCACCTGAGTCACAAACAATGACTTTTGCGGCCAAGGGTTCATAGGCCGCACGGAAGTGTTGCATGGACTTCAGGGCAACGACTTTCAGCTTTTCTGGGTGAATCCCAAAGGAAGCAAATTGCATTCGATCCAGAATCTGTAAGTTGTGGGTTGTCACCAAAATATCAACTCCCTCCACCCGAAAAACTGCTGTGGGTCCGAAACTTTTCGTCAACCCTGCGTACATCGGTCCCTCTGACAGATAATTCCCATCGTAAATTCCGAGTATCTCTCCGGTCAACCTCAGTGGGCCACCTCCCAGATCTGAATCATTCTTTCCTCCCAAGGCTAATGTGATTTTTTCACCAACTTTTCCCTGGCAAAGTATTTGGGCAGCCTCTGGATCACACACTGCGCCAAAACAAGCCTCTGTAACACCAGCTTCTAGAAGGGCCTTCAACAAATTGGTAGCATCACCATAACTCCCAGCACCAGGATTGTCTGAGTAATCAGCGATCACCAAGGGTTTGCTCTGTCCGTTAAAATGTTTAGCTAGCTGGGCTGCTTGTTGCGGAGTTAGGTATTCATTGTTGACCCGATCACGTGATTGCCAAATCGCTTCTTCCAATTCATTTGCGATTTCAATGGCTCGCTGCTCAGTCTTTTCAACATAACTTACGGTTACCGAGGGGCCTACGAAGGTAACATCGGCCAAAGCAAATCCAGCATTCAAACTAACGGCAAAAATACCATCTTCAGCCTCCATTTCCTTGAGTCTTGGAATCAAGTTGGTCATTGGTTCAACGTCTGTCCTACCACCATCCAGCCCTTCAATTTGGGGAGGTTGTCGGATGACCGTCTTAATTCTTGACTTGTTTTCCATTGCGAACTCCAGAGTTTGCCCAGCATGAAACGCTGCAACACGCATGTCTACATGTGGATAAGTCTTATAGGAAACAATAATGTTCGCATGCCGACACATCTTCTCGGTAACGTTCGCATGTAGGTCTAGCGTTATGGCAATGGGCACTTCAGATCCAACAATCGAACGAAGTTCCTCAAGTAAATGCCCTTCAGCATCGAATATTCCCTCAGCCACCATGGCTCCGTGCAGTGAGAGGGCGATTCCATCCCATCTTCTGGAACCAGCCTGCTTTAAGATAGCACCTCCATAGCGTTCAAACGCCTCCTTAGTAACCGTACCCCCCGGGTTTGCAGTTGCTACAACAGAGGGGACTAGTTCCCAGCCAAACTGATCTGCACAGTCGATAAAACCGGCTTGTTCGTGGTTGACGTTTCGAAATTTGGTCAAGATCTGTTCACTAAAGATCGCATAGTACGCTTCAAACTCTGCAATCCCTGTTGGATTCTTGCTAAATGTGTTGGTTTCATGATTGAACGCTCCAGTTAGAATAGCTTTGCCCATAACACTCTTAATCCATAAGCGGCTGAAAAAATTATTTAAAATTTATAAAATCGACAAGCGGATAAATATCTGTGTGTCATCAATTTCTTTCAACCTAATGAGACAAAGGAAGGTGCTTTTTGGAAAGACTCGCTTAATTGGTAAGGTTATAAAAGCGAAATCTTAAAAAAATCTTGGATTATGAGGAAGTTCGAGGAAGGGAAAATTTGAATTATTTATTTATTTAACACTGCACATAAGCTGTTGGAACACAGTCTGTGAAGCCTTTTTTGATTCCTATGAATAGCATCGTTGAATAGTTATGATCGAGTTGACCAACCGTATCACCAAATTCCAATTTTAGTCTATTTTGAAAGTATGAAGCTTTTGTTCCTAATACCCAGTAGTTATTTATATCAAAATAAATTGCCCACTGAAGCCCTGTCAAGATATCAAAGCCGAATCGCTCATCAAACTTGATTTCATTTCCATTAGCGGGAGTAAAATCCTTTTTGAAAACCACAATACCCAACCCTCCAAGAACATCGACTGTAGCACCAACCTGGAATTTATTACTCACTTCATAGGTCTTTCCAAGTCCGTAAGAGTAGTAAGTATGAAATGTTCTCGTGTACATATCGTGACCGTTTCCCGAAACGTCCTCGAATTTGCTCGAGAAATCATTGTAAAGGTAAGCTCTACCCATTGTGATTGAGTTATCAAATGTGAAGTGACCCGCCATGTATTCATAAGTAGTCCCTTGGACTTCTTCATTGCTCGGCATGCCATCTTCATCATAGAAACCAAAGTTCTGACCAAATCCAACCCAATTACGAGTTTCGGACGGCGTTTGTGCTTGGATTAGCCCTTCACAAATTAAAAGTCCCAACAAAACAGGAAGAATTTTTTTCAACGAAATAATCATTCACCAGTCCGTGAGAAGTGAATTTTTCAATTCTTCCATTAATAGAAAACCAATTGTAACACTTATCATTGGAGAGTTTCTGCTCCCCAGTTAAATTAGCAGAATCTTAACATTGAACATATGCTGTTGGAACACAATCAACATATCCCTGTTTGAGACCTATAAAGATCATGCTCGAATGGATATGGTCCAATTGTCCATCAACATCACCAAATTCAAGAGTTATGCGGTTGCGATAAACTGAGCTTTTAAAACCTGCAGTCCAATAATTATTGAAATCAAAAAAAGCTGTAATCTGATAACCAGTCAATAAGTCAAAACCAAATTTTTCACTGAAGTTGATTTCTTGTCCTGAGGCTGTTCTGTAATGTTTCTTAAAAATTGCCATGCCGACCCCACCTACCAAGTCTGCTGTCGCTCCCACTTGAAATTTATCGTGAATTTCAAATGATTTGCCCAGGCCAAATGAGTAGTAGTAGTGATAGACATGAGCTTTGATATCGTGAAAATTACCAAAACTGTCCTCAAATCCAGAAGGGAAATAAGAATTCATTATCGCTTTGCCCAGTGTCATAGAATCATCAAAAATCCTATGGGATAGCATTATCTCTCCTGTGTAACCTTCAACATCCTCTGTCTGTGTAATGTCATCCTGGGTATAGTTGCCAAAAGCTTGCCCCCAGCCAATCCATTTCCTAGTCTCCGCAGGTTCTTGAGCAAACAATGGCTCTGCAATCCAACTGAGGGATATTCCGCAAACTAACAATAACCAACAAATTTTGAGAATCTTCCGATGATTCATTTCATTTGAATAGTAGAATTTGAAGTTTTCTTCGAATTGGGAAGGAATTTTGTAACCCCAACACAATTTAAAAGGGCTATATCTCTTTGCAAAATGTCCACAGCCAACCCTTAAAGACCATTTGCCGAGGTGTCTTTTTCCCAGTCATGACTATTACTGAGAAGCCAACAATATCCCTGCCTTTGAGTAATATTTCCGCAATCAACTAATTGATTTTAAATTTTTTTCTAAATCAGCACACGTTTCAGGTACTGTTGAATCCTTTCACAGATTAGAAAAATTGAACACTAAACCAACTTGCGAGCAAAAATTTTTGACTGAATCGATGCCTTCTCTGTGCCATAATTTACTCTGATTTAGCTCTGTTCAACTGATAGACATCTGCTTCCATTCACTCCAATTGGATTATAAAATGACACTAATACGCGCAAGCAAATCCTGGGAGATTCCAGAATCACTTAGCACCGACGAAGCTGCTTTCTGGAATAGGAGAACTTTCCTGAAAAGTGCAGGGTTGCTCAGTACATCCTTGCTTCTTCCTCAATCCCCGTTATCTGCTGCAACAGCAGGTTTTCCAACAAAGAGAAACCCGAAGTACAATCTCATTGAAGCTGAAAAAATCACTGAAGAGAAGTATGTGACAGGATATAACAATTTTTACGAGTTCAGCTTTGATAAGGAAGATGTAAAGGACAAAGCCAAACACTGGAAGACCGAACCGTGGAGCATTGAAATTTCAGGAATGGTGCAGAAACCATTGACACTTGACGTCAATGAACTGATCAATGAGTTTGGAATTGAACAGCGAGTTTACCGATTTCGTTGCGTAGAAGCATGGTCTATGGTTGTTCCATGGGATGGATTCCCCCTGAAAAAGCTAATTGAAAAAGCACAACCACTGTCCTCTGCAAAGTTTGTTAAATTTATATCATTTGATGATCCCGAAGAAGCTCCAGGAATGAAAAATCGCTCCTACCCTTGGCCTTACACAGAGGGCCTAAGGATGGATGAGGCTGTACACGAACTAACCCTGATGGTAACTGGTGTTTTCGGTAGACCACTTCCCAATCAAAATGGAGCCCCAGTTCGATTGATGGTCCCCTGGAAGTATGGATTCAAGAGCATCAAATCGATCCAAAAAATTGAATTCACAGATCAGCAACCGAATAGTCTATGGAATGAATTAGCCCCACAAGAGTATGGTTTTTACGCGAATGTCAATCCTGAGGTTGATCATCCACGCTGGTCCCAAGCTAAGGAGCGACCGATCGGGAGTTGGTTTTTTCAAAAGATACCTACCCAGCCCTTCAACGGCTATGCAGAAGAAGTAGCTAGCTTTTACAAAGGAATGGATCTCAAAAAAAATTACTGAGTTGACTTGGTATCAATTTGATACGGTTGATCTTCATCTTTTTGTCTACGTGCAACCGAATTCTAAGGTAACTGAATGGGCAGGAACACATGGAGATCGAATCAAAGTGAAAGTCCATGCCCCACCGCTCAAAAATGCAGCAAACCAAGCCTGTCAAAAATTCTTCGCTGAATTTTTCCAGGTGCCTAAATCAAATATAGAACTGACAAATGGAGCCAAATCTCGTGCGAAAAACTTTCTCATTAGGCATCCAAACAGAGAACTAGTACTTAACTTGATCGAATCATTGGCTTAAGCAGTGGCTGCGCTAGAACTTCATCACGAACAATTTGGGGAAGGACCGGATCTAGTCATACTTCATGGTCTTTTCGGATCAGGTAACAACTGGAGGAGCTTTGCTAAAAAGCTTTCAGAAGATTTCCGAATTTCTCTTGTAGATTTGAGGAATCATGGGAAATCCCCCCATTCTGAGGAGATGGATTATGTTGTGATGCTGGAAGACGTCCTTGTGTTTCTGGAACAAAAAACTGCAGGTAGTGTTTCTATACTTGGACACTCTATGGGAGGTAAGACCGCAATGCAGTTGGCACTGCGACATCCTAAAAAATAAAAAATCTGCTTGTTGGAGATATCGCACCGGTAGTCTATAAACATGGAGATGGTCATCGAAGTTATCTTCAAGCTTTGAATCAAATTCCATTGAATCAGGGACTGACTCGGACTGAAATAGATGCTTTACTAAGCAGGTCTATTCCAGAGAGCACAATTAGGACATTTTTACTGACTAGTCTTGAAATCCGATCTAACCAAGCGAGTTGGAGGATCAATTTGAAGGCGCTCGAAGAAAATTTGAGTGATTTAATGGATTTTCCGATTGATCCAAAGATGCTACCTTTTGAGGGTAATTGTTTATTTATCGCTGGCAGCAATTCAAATTATATCCAAACCGAACATCAACCTATTTTGCAGAGTTGGTTTCCAAAACATCGATTAGTGCGACTAAAAAATTGTGGTCATTGGCTTCATGTTGACCAACCTGAACCGCTGATGAAGACGCTAAAATACTTCCTTTCTGAAATCTGAGCTAAGACCTTTGGTCACGAGTAAGACCCCATTTCGCGAAATTGATATTCGGCTTCCACATTTACGATTTGCAGCACGCTGTTGGGGTCCAGAGAATGGAATCCCATTCCTAGGAATGCATGGTTGGCTGGACAATGCCGCAACCTATGATCACATTGCCCCTCTGCTACCAGAACTAAAACTAGTCTCATTGGACTTTCACGGACATGGTTTTTCAGATCATCTACCACCTGGGATCGCTTATCATTTTGCAGATTCAGTTGATTTGATGTTCCGTGTTGCAGATCAGCTCGGTTGGGAGAAGTTCAATTTAATTGGACACAGCATGGGTGCGGCTGTAGCAGCTTTGATGGGTGGGGTGATTCCAGAAAGAATTCAAAACATGATCTTGATAGAGGGATTGGGACCTTTCTCTAGGAGGGACAGCTTTGGTCCAAGGGCTCTCAGACTCTCAATAGAAGGTATGAAGAGTATAGAACGAAAGAGCATGCCATTGTATCCAAATCTAGAGGCTGCAGTCCAAGCACGTTACAAGGTTGGGGGGATGAAGTTAGACTCTGTGAGGACCTTGGTCCAACGCGGTGTCAAGATGTTAGAAAATGGGGTGACTTGGGCCTCGGATTCTAGACTTCGAGTAGGTTCTAGAACTTATTTTTCAGAGGAGCAGATCATTGAGTTCTTGAAGCAAATTCGCTGCCCCACCCTTCTGATTCATGGGGATTTTTACTTTCAGGAGAACCCAGACTGGCAGCAGAGAATGCGGGCACGATGTGAGTACGTACCTGACTTGCAGGATGTCCTCCTCCCTGGAGGACATCATCTTCACCTAGACAATCCAAAGCCTGTTGCACAGGCAATCCGTTTTTTCCTCAAAAACAGAATCTGATCGTCTGATTACTGAGGGATATCTCCCACCACACCTTCAACATAATACATCATGCTGAGTAGATCTTGGTCTGATGGAACCACACCTGCAGCAATTGCTGTCGATCCATCTTGCCCTTTAATTGGACCTTTAAAGACTACAAATTTGCCACTTGCAATCTCTTCTTTTTTAGCCATAACCATATCTTGAATGTTCTTTGGAACCATTTTCCCAAATGGGGATATGTCAACAGCTCCTGTCTCAATTCCCCACCAATCGCTGGAGGATTTCCAAGTGCCATTCTTCACTTGATTATAAACGTGCTCGTAGTAGATGCCCCAATTGAAAATATTCGCTGTTAAATGCGCTTCTGGGCCATAAAGAGACATGTCTGAATCATTGCCAATCGAATAAAGTCCTCTCTTGGCAGCTGTTTGAGTAGCAGCGGCTGAATCTGTAGTAATGGTGACGATATCAGCTCCGTTATCCATCAAGCTATTTGCAGCAGCACCTTCTTTGGCAGGATCAAACCAAGAGTTTACCCAGATAACCTGAGTAGTAGCTTTTGGATTGACTGATCGAACGCCCAAGGTGAATGCATTGATATGCCGAATGATTTCTGGGATGGGATGAGATCCGATGATGCCAATTTTATCAGTCTTAGTCATCATGCCAGCGACCATTCCCACTAGATATCGAGCTTGGTACATGCGAGCAAAGTAGTTACCCATATTATCATGGGTCCTAAATCCACTTGCGTGCATGAAGATTGTGTCGGGAAATTGCTTGGCGACATTCAGGGTAGGATCCATGTAACCAAAACTCGTTGTGAAGATAATATCGTATCCCCGACGAGCTAGATTTCTCAAAACACGTTCCGAATCTGTCTCTGGAACGCTTTCAACATAGGTGGTTTCCACTCCCATTTTCTCAAGATGCCGACGACCCAAATCGTGTGCATAAGTCCAGCCCCCATCCCCTACAGGTCCAACATAGATGAAAGCTACTTTGGGATCAGCCGCAGAGGCGAAATTCGGCACCCATAGCATGAGGGCAACCAATATGGTCAGTAAATGCTTGAACATGAGGCACTTCTCCATTGCACAATGTTGGATGACGAAAGCTAGTGCTTATCGCCACGAAAGAAGGGCAATCCCAGTGCTGCTGGCATAAAGGTCTGCCCCGCCCGGCGATTGCGCACAGTAACCACCGTCAACACAACGATGGTCAACAAATAAGGGAACATTTCCAAGATATAAGATGGAATCTTCAAACCCATGACTTGAGCTTGCAGTTGGAAAGCGATTGCAGCCCCAAAAAGATAAGCTCCCCACAAGGCTTTGCCTGGATGCCAGAAAGCAAAGATCACCAAAGCCACGGCAATCCAACCACGACCAGCAGTCAGGTCATCTACCCAGAAAGAAGTAAGCACCATCGGGAAATAAGCCCCACCAAGACCAATTAGCATCCCACCAAAAATCACACACAGGTAGCGGATCTTTGCTACTGACAAACCGAGTGCATCACAGACGATAGGAGCCTCCCCAACAGAGCGAATCTGCAGTCCCCAGTTTGTGTGAAATAGCATAAACCATAATCCAGCTACCAAAGCATAAGACAGGTAGACCAAACAATCCTGATTGAAGAAGGCACTGCCAAAAATTGGTATCAACTCCAATCCTGGAATCGGAATTCTATTTAATGAAGTGACTGTACTTCCAATCAGAGCATCTCCAAAAAGTCCACTGAGACCAGTTCCAAAAAGGGCTAGCGCCAATCCGGAAGCAATTTGATTTCCACGCAAGCTGATGCAGACAAAACCATGAAGACCCGATAGTGCTCCAGCGGCCATCATTGCACCTATCAAGGCCAAAACTTTGGAACCTGTCTGTAGGTCCACCACAAAAGTGACCAGGGCACTGACGAGCATGATCCCCTCCATGCCAAGGTGGATCACACCTGCTCTCTCACTGAGAACACCACCCAATGTTGCAAATAACAAAGGGGTTCCCATCGTTACTGCTGTAGTCATAATGATGGTCAATAACTCTGGGGTTGTCACACAGCCACTCTTCTACTAAGTCGATAGCTCAAAAAAAGCTCTGAACCAATCACGGTGAAGAGTAATAAACCCTCAAAAAGATAGACCACAGCAATTGGTAGTTGATACTCAACTTGAAGTAGCTCTCCTCCAACGAAGATTACTGCCAGCAGAAACGCGGTGCCAATGACTCCAATTGGATGATTTCTCGCCAAACGTGAGACAATTATGCCTGTGTAGCCATAGTTTATAGAGAAATTCTGCTGCAATCTATGGTGAACCCCTGCGACCTCAGTCATTCCAGCTAAAGCCGCAACAGCACCACTTAAAATAAGCACAATGAACAGAAGATTCTTTGTATTAAAGCCTGCGTAATCGGCTGCTGAAAGATTGTCTCCAGCTACCCTGATTTGGAAGCCAATTGTGGTGGACTTCAGTAAGACCCAAGTCAAAACTGCGAGAATAATCCCCAGTGGCAAACCCCAATGAACCGTTGTGGATCCAATCATTGGTAAATAGGAGGACTCCCCAAAAGTCCGAGTCATTGGGAAATTCAGGGTACTGGGATCTCGCCAAGCTCCGAATAAGAGGTAATCAGCAAGGCTGATGGCCACATAATTTAATAACAAGGTTGTGATGATTTCATTCACCCCAAACCATGACCGCAACCCGGCTGGAATGGCAGCCCACATGGCCCCAGCAACGAATGTCCCAATCAGGAGAATCGGCAACATGAAATGGGCACCGAGTGATTCGCTGAATTCCAGTGCTAGCCAAGTAGTAGCGATGGCTCCCAGGTAAAGCTGTCCCTCTGCTCCGATGTTCCAAAGATTCAGTTGAGCCGCAATGGCGACCCCCAATCCTGTCAGGAGTAAAGGAGTCATTTTGAGAAAAAGATCCTGCCAACCCCATTGATCAAAGAACATTAGGGCACCCACACTTGGATAGGCCTCCATGGGGTTTACCCCCACCAGCGAAAGTAAAACGCTACCCAATATCAAGGCAAGCACAATCGAACCAACTGTGACTGCAACTTGAACGCTCAATGGCGTCTCCAGCCTACGTTCAAGTTCAAACACGATCTATTAGGCCCTTTCGCCTGTCATGAGCAGACCAATTTTCTCAATCTCGGCTTCTTCTTTTGGCATTTCACCCACAATACTCCCTCGGCAAATCACATAGAGGTAATCACTCAATAACAATAATTCTTCAAGATCCTCTGAAATAAGCAAAATTGCTAATCCATCTGCACGCGCTTGAAGCAATTGATTCTGCAGAAAAGCGGTCGCATGAATATCGAGTCCTCGCACAGGCTGGGCGGCCAGCAAAAATTTCAAAGGCCTCGAAGTTTCTCGGGCCAAAATGACTTTTTGCATATTTCCACCAGATAGATGACCAATGGGAGTTTTTTCAGACGCTGCTCTGACATCAAAAGCTCTCATACGCTCTCGGCCAAAAGCAGTAACCTTGTCTCGCTGTAACCATCCTCTGCATTGAAATCGGTTGTTGTGCAAATCCCTCAAAAGAAAATTTTCTGCGACTTCAAGATGAGGAGCAATACCATAACGTTTTCGGTCCTCTGGGATATAGCCCACACCTTTATGAATCAGTTCTGAAACCGATAAGCCTTTTTGCTCCTCGCCAGCAAACTGGTATTTTCCAGTATCCAACCCTCTCAGGCCAACAAGAACTTCTGCGAGAGGTGCCTGTCCACTTCCAGCGACTCCAGCCAAACCTACAATTTGTCCAGCACGGACTTCCAAATTGATATTTTGCAGCAACCAATGACCAAGTTCATGACGCAATCCAGCGTTTTTCAACCTGACGATAGTTGTATTTTGAGATTGATCTGATGAGACTTTTGAAGCTTTTGTTTTGATTTCACCCGATTGAATTGTGCTTTCTCCCATCATCAAACGGGCTAATTCTGAAGGACTGGTCTTGCCTCTATTTCGAGTAGCCTTAACCTTCCCGTGACGCAGAACCGTGATTCGATCAGAGAGTTCGATGACCTCTCTCATCTTGTGTGAGATAAAAAGAATGGAGTGTCCATCCTTTTTCATTTGGTGAAGGATTTTGTAAAGCCCCTCAGATTCTTGGGGAGTCAATACAGCAGTGGGCTCATCGAGGATCAAAATCTTGGCTCTCCTAAACAGGACCTTCATGATTTCAACTTTTTGTTGTTCCCCCACTGAAAGGTCCTGAACGCGCAGATCTGGGTTCAATTCCAGACCATAACGTCTTCCCAATTCCTCAATCTGTTGTCTAACTTTTGATTGCTGTAAGCGAAACGCTTGAGGAGTCCCTAGAATAATATTTTCCGAGACACTGTGATTAGGAATCAGCATAAAATGCTGATGTACCATCCCCACCCCCTTTGCGATGGCTTGGGCTGGATTTTTAAACTGGAGAGGTTTTCCCTCAAGGAACATGGAACCGGAATCTGGAATGTAAAGACCGCTGATAATATTCATCAGCGTTGATTTTCCAGCACCATTTTCACCGAGAATCGTGTGTATTTCCCCACGATTTAAAGTAAGGTCGATTTGATCGTTTGCAACAATTCCTGGAAATTCTTTATGGATTTTCTGAAGTTCCAGAACAGGGTTCACTTTTGAGTTCTGGTTGCGTTGTAAACTAATCCACCCGTGGCCACATATTTTTCAAGCAGGCGTTTACTCTCCTCCACCATAATTCCCTCTTTCAAACGAATACCTCGTTGCCTTAGTACCCCTTCAATGTTGCTAGGCAAGGGACCCTCGTCAAAGCCGGTTATTTGTTCAACCTCCTGACTTGTAGCTGCATAACAAACTTCTTTCACTCCTGACCAAATCACAGCGCCCAAGCACATTGCACACATCTGAGCATTGACCACAATTTGAAATTTGGGTAATTCTTCAGCCCCCAAATCATGGGTACCAACTGCTTTCTGAGCAAGGCTCAGTGCCATCACCTCAGCATGCGCCGTCGAACAGCCTGTTACCACGACTCGATTGACTCCAACAGAGATCAACCTCCCTGATTCTAGTTCAAAAACGGCAGCCCCAAATGGCCCTCCAGATCCCTCCTCGATTTGTCGATCAGTCAGACTGAGCACCAATTGCATTCGTTCTTCTAAACTCTTGAAAAAATCCGGTTGATCCTTCAAAAAATCTGGAATCCATTCAGGAAGATACAACTCAATTTGGTTAGGAAGTGGATTCATAAATGGATACTACATCAAATGTTTGAAATCAGGATGCGTACCCCTTGATCCCAGTGGACTTCCTCTAAATTTTTTCCTGGACCTTCGCGATCAACTATCAAGAAATCTTGCTTGGAAACCAATGGAAGTAAGGGATGGTGCCAAACACCTTTTGAGTATTGAACCCCTTGATTCCCTTGAGCTAAAAAACATCTTACTGCTTCGGGCTTCGGTTCAGTTGCCACCACGACGAGCCAAGGTTCTGCTTGCAATGGGACAAAGGCCTGGGATCCCAATGGGTGTCTTTCAACTAGCTTCAGTTCCAAAGGACGGGGCCGAGAACGTCCTCTAAAAATTGACAAGATTGCCGTGCCTTCATCTAGCTCTACCCTGGATAGAGCATGATGCCTTTCCGTAGTCCCTTCATTGATCATGAAGGATTTTGCATTGTTCGGTTCGATCACCTGACCGAATGGAGCAAAACTTTCTTCCGTCAATGGTTCTGGTTTAACCTCAATCACAGCTTACTCCCAAAAACCCGGAATCGAGAAATACCACCATCCGGAAAAATGTTTAGTTTGACGTGGCTGATAGGCCCTATTTTTTCGAGATCCTTAAATTCAAAATGATGGATTGTATCCGGGGTTAGATCCTTGGGAGTAAGCAATTCTGGCCAAAACATGGACTGGGTAATCAGCGATTGATCAGTTCCCCATTCAACGTTTTGCCCCTGGACTGAACATTTTGCAGGTGAATTTCCTTTATAAAAAGACGTATCAACTTCGATTTTATTTGCCTCTCCAGGAGCACCCAAAGCAATCAATAACCAATCAAATCCTGGTTCACGACGCCGCCGAGTTTCCCAGCCATCTCCCATGTTGATGCCTCTGCCAGAATCCAAGACAGCCTGCACATTCCCATAATGAGCGTCATTGTATGCTACGATTCTTCCTCCATTTTTGAGACCAGAGAGCTCAATCTCTGACCCAAAGCTAGTCCAATCAGGCAGAACGTTTCCATACGCTCTAAAGCGAGCAATTCCCCCATCAGGATAGATGTTCAATCTCAACCAACGCCAGGGTCCCGGCTTTTGGCAATCGAAAAAATGTCGTTTCGAAGGACCCAGGCTGACAGACTCCAGAATCTCCTCCCAGCTTTCTGGTGCATCTCCAGGATCATCTTCTTCTTTAGAAGCCCAAACTGAAGCTGCTGGAGGATAATTACCCGTAAAGTGGGTTGTGTCCAACTCGAGGCCCACCAAATCTCCTGGAACTCCCAAACGAATCACACACCAGTCATGCCCACCATACCGCCGACGTTTACTTTCCCAACCGTCCATCCATTTTCCGAAATTATCGTAAACATCTGGTTTGAAAACAGGATCTGTCTCCGCCAACATCCGTTCCCGAGACGCAAAGCTATCATCGCTGCAACGCAAGGCAACCGTTCCAAGTCTTAGTGAACAGAGATTCGTATTAGACCCAACGAAATCTGGAATTTGAATAGTATTTTGAATTACCGTTTCCGTCATGTATTCCTAAAAAATGACGCAAGTTTCTCTTAACTGCCTCTATAGGTCGAATAACCGAAGGGGCTTAACAATAGTGGAACATGATAGTGCTGCTCTGGGTTCAGAATTTCGAACTCAATCCTAACCACAGGATAGAAAAAGCTTTGAATATTTTGTGAACTGAAATATTTCTCCACGTCAAAACTTATTCGATAATTGCCTTTGGCCAGTGAGCCTGGTTCTAGTAGGTTCGTTAACCTTCCATCGGCATTAGTCGATCCTTTTCCGAGCAGTTGCCAATCTGAGTTGATCCAAGATTCCAAATGGATTGGAACGTTCTCAGCTGGAATACCTTTGGCGGTGTCAAGTACGTGAGTAGTGATTGGACTCATTTTGGATTATTGGAACATCTTTTCAAGGCGTAGCAACATGATTTTCTGTTGCTCTTTTTGAGCTATTTGAAGTTCTTCTTCGGGAGAGTTGTTGATTCGTGTTTCCAATAAATTCAGCATCTCAAGTGCTGATTTACCTGTTGCACATACCAAGAAGACGTATCCAAATCGCTGAGAATATTTTTCATTGCCCAATGCAAGTCTATCAAGAATATCTTCCTCAGCCACTTCTACCCCGGCCTGTTCGTTAGCAGACCAATTTCTGGTGCTTGCAAAACGAGCAGCCAGCGCCTGCCGATCTCCAATTCTTGGGTGATGCTCAAAAGCTTGTAACCAATCTGGGACTTGCAAATCCTCCCAAATTTGGATGGCGGTTTCCTTCATTCCCTCTAGCGATCCAAAAGGTCTTGATCGGGCCATTTTTTTTGCCCAATTTCGGGAGCCACAACACCGTGAAAGAGCTGCCTCAGCCTGCTCTTTTGGTAAAATCTGGAAGTCAGAGAAATTCATTCAACAGTTCCGGAATCAAGCCACTTCTCGGCTGGATGAACTTTGTGCCAATGTTCAGCGATATCCACCCTGCGTGTAACCCAAACTCGTTCATGCTGTTGAATATGCTCTATCAATCTGCTTAATCCCTCGAAGCGGCCTGGGCGTCCAATCAATCGGCAATGTAGCCCAATCGACATCATCTTGGGAGCGGTCTCACCTTCTTTGTAGAGCATATCGAAAGCCGCCCTTGCATAATTGAAAAAATCCTCTCCAGTATTGAACCCCTGGGCTGTCCCAAACTTCATATCATTGACATCCAAGGTATAGGGAATCAACAGCAGAGGTCTTGCGCCGTGTAATTCCCAGTAGGGCAGATCATCATTGTAAACATCGGAGTTGTAAAGAAATCCACCTTCCTCCGCAACGATTCTACGAGTATTTGGACTGATTCGCCCAATATAGCAACCAAGCGGTCTGATACCCGTGAGTTGTTGCTGTATTTCAATGGCTTTTTGTAGGTGGGCTCTTTCAGTTTCTTCTCCGACGTACTGGTAATCGATCCATCGGTAACCATGAGTGGCGATTTCATGACCATCAGCGAGCATTCTTGCTGCAACCGTTGGATTTCTTTCAAGGGCCATCCCAACGGCATAAACTGTAAGAGGTAATCCCTGCTCACGAAATAGCCCTAGAATTCGCCAAACTCCAGAGCGGCTACCGTACTCATAGATCGACTCAATATTCATGTTTCTAACACCGGCCAAACCGGGCGCACCAACTATTTCCCAGAGGTAGCTTTCAGAGTGGGGATCACCATAGAGCACACAATTTTCGCCACCTTCTTCGTAGTTGAGCACAAATTGAACAGCTATCTTGGCTTGATTTGGCCATTGTGGATCTGGCGGTTCAGGTCCGTAACCCAACAAGTCCCTAGGACATGAATGATTTAATCCCATTAGATTCCCAATTTGAGGCAAAGACTCTTTAATTCAGCCACTGGGTTGGTCACTTTGGAAACGACCCAAGTAAGTTTTCGCTCGAGGAAAGGCATAACCATTCCGTTTGCTGGTTTGCAGGCCCAGAGAAACAAGGCTTTCTACCAACTTGACTGCAGAGGTAACTCCATCGATCACAGGAACTTTAAATTCTTCAGAGAGATCTCTAGCCAAATCAACCATCCCGGCACATCCCAGCACAATCGCTTCACTTCGATCTTCAGATAAAGACAGTGCGACTTCGTCTCTGATTTTTTTTCTGCCTCCAGAATTCGCATCCTCCAAATCCAAAACGGGAACTTCTGAAGCTCTCACTCTTCGGCAATGTCGCTCCATACCATATTTCAAAACAAGTCCTTCCAGTGCTGGCACAGAACGATTGAGTGTGGTGACGATACTGAAGGAATTTGACACCATCGATGCCATATGAACTGCCGATTCACAAATACCAACTACTGGCCCCTCAACCTGACAACGTGCTGCATCAAGACCAGTGTCATCAAAGCAGGCGATGATCGTTCCTTGACAGCCAGATCCAACGCCCTTACGAATTTCTTCCAAAAGCCCAGGAATACTAAAAACTTCGTCGTAGTAACCCTCGATGCTCACTGGTCCATCTGATGGATTGGAAGCTAGAATTTCTGTACCAGAGCTGGCGACAGAACGAGCTGCAATCGCAGCTTTCTCTGTCATGGATGCAGTCGTGTTTGGGTTGACCAACAAAAGTTTCATCAGACCCCTATTCCTGCATCAGAACCATGGCTTTCTTGGCGTCTTCTTAGGTAAAACAAAACTCCCATCGCAGTCAGAATCATGAAAAGAGAAAAGAAGGTAGTTAAGGTTCCAAGAGCGTAGAGGGTTGGAGTGGTTACATTCGTTGTCATTCCAAAGATTTCTAGAGGAAGGGTGTTCTTGACTCCTGATGTCATCAGAGTTCGAGCGAATTCATCGTAAGATAGAGTAAACCCGAAGAGGGCCACACCAATCAAACTTGGTCCAATGATCGGTAGGACAACATGGCGGATTGTTTGCCAGTTGGAAGCACCCAAGTCCCTGGCAGCTTCCTCGTACGACTTATCGAATCGATTGAAAACGGCGATCATGATCAAAAAACCAAATGGGAGTGTCCAAGTGAGGTGTGCACCTAAACCAGAAGTAGTCCAGGACACCTCCCAACCCATGATATTAAAGATTAGACCAATTCCTAGGCTGACCAGAATAGAGGGTACTATCAGGCTCGCTACTGTGGTGTAGAATAGCAGATTTGAGCCAAAGAATTTCTTGCGGAAGGCCAGACCCGTAACCAGTGAAATGACTACTGTCAATGCCATCACAATCAGGCCCAATTGCAGTGATCTTAAGAACGAAGTTTCAAAATCACCCACCAACTGCTCACCGAATAAGGCAAAAAACCAATGGATTGAGAATCCGTTCATTGGAAATGTCAAACCCCCATTTGGCCCTTGGAAAGATAAAATCACAATTGCCGAGATGGGGCCGTACAAGAACAGCACAAACAGTCCAAAAAAGGAGGCCAACCAGTAGAAGCTTGCAGGACGTTTTTTATGCATCAAAGTTCCTTCTTCAAATCAACAACCCGCATCATCAGGCTCACCATAATTAGGACGACTGCCAACAGAACAACTGCATGAGCCGCTGCAGCTGGGTATAGTAGGAGAGAGATCTCATTCCACATCATCACCCCAACAGAAGCTCGTTGTCCTCCACCCATTAATCGAACTGTAATATAATCACCCATTACCAAGGTGACCACAAAGATAGAACCGATCGCTATACCTGGTTTGCAAAGAGGAATGACAACATTGGTGATCATCTGCCAGCCATTCGCACCACCATCAATCGCAGCTTCAATCAAAGAACGATCGATTCGCATCATGCTGTTGAAGATCGGCACCACCATGAACAGGGCATAAAGATGAACAAACGCCAAAACGATTGAAAAATCAGAAAAAAGAAGGAATTCCAATGGTTCATCTATCAAACCAATGGACTGCAGCATAGTATTGAAAACTCCGTTGCGACCCAAAAAAGGAATCCAGGAGATCATACGAATGATGTTTGAAGTCCAAAATGGAATCGTGCAAATTAGGAATAAGACAATCTGCCAGCGTGTAGTATGGATATGAAAAGCAAGAAAATAAGCTACTGTGAAACCTACGAGGATTGTACAGAGCCAGGTCAGACCTGCATACCAAAAGGTATTAAGGTAGGTTTTGTAAGTGACATTCGATCCAAGAGCATCTGAGTAGTTAGTCCAAACAAAATCAGGAAAAAAAGAGAAGTCGTTGTAGTCCCAAAAACTTACAATGAGAATAGTTCCAATCGGCAAGACCAGAAAAAATCCCAGTATCAAGCTGATAGGTGAGATTTGAAGCAGAGTTGAGAGAGGAGATTGACGATTCACTTTATCCAAAATCTAAGGGGGCACAAGGCCCCCATTTTAAGTCAATTAAGCGGCGATGAACTCATTCCACTTGCGAACCATATAGCGGTTCTCATCCATCACCGAGTTCCAACATTTGACGTTACCCATTCGCTCAAGGAACGAGCCACCGTCTCTGACAGCACCTGCCGGTTCCATTTTGTTTCCGAATGGATCGATTATGTCGTTTTTAGCGGCTTTACCTTCGTACCAAAAACCCCATTCGTCGTCTGACATATGTAGCTTTGATGTCTCAGGTGCAGCGGAGTAATAGCCTTGACGCATCAACAAGCCCCCAACCCAGCCTGAAAGATACCAGTTGATGTATTCATAAGCCGCATCTAACTCCAAGCCAGAGAGATTTCTTGCCAAACCAAGACCACCTCCCCAAGAGCGATAGCCTTCTTTCAATGGTTGGTAGACGCATGGCAGTCCCATTGAGCGAACTTTGGTGATTGCAGGTGACCACATAGATTGAATGACAACCTCACCAGAGGCCATTAAATTGACTGACTCGTCAAAGGTCTTCCAAAATGCTCTAAATTGTCCAGCTTTCTTAGCCTCGGTAAAGATCGCCATTGTTTTGTCGATCTCTTCCTTCGTCATGTTTCCTTTGTCACCGTACTGAACTTCGCCCATTGCTTCACAAACCATGGCAGCATCCATGATTCCAATTGAAGAAATGTTAAGAATTGAAGCCTTACCCTTGAACTCAGGGTTCAGCAACTCAGTCCAACTGTTGATCGGACGACCAATGAGATCCGGGCGAATACCCAAGGTATCTGCATTATAGATGGTCGGAACCATTGTGTACCAGTTGGTCATTGACTTTGAAAAACTCTTTGAATTTGGACCATCAGTGAAACTGACGGTGTGAGGGGCTGTCCCTTGCGCAATTGTAGAGGATGGAGTCAATTTACCATCCTTGAAAGTTCCAGCAATTTTGTCGAAATACTTCAGCTTGCTAATATCCATTGGCTGCATATTCCCGCTGGGCCACACTTTCTTCAGTGTAAAATACTCAATATCAGCAATATCAAAGCTCTTTGGTTGGGTAACTACACGTTGAGCAGTAGCATCAGTATCAAGTGCTGTAAGCTCCAAATTGATACCAAGATCTTCTTTCGCCTTCTGAGCAATTGCGTTAATGTTGGAAACTCCTGTTCCGAACTGTCGTAGAGTGACATTCTTGATGTTCTGGGCCCAGATTGTTGGGAAACCTGTGATGGCCTGAGATCCAACGGCGGCACCAAGTGCGACCGCGCTTCCACGTTTAAGAAGATCACGTCGTGAAAGAGAGTTAGGGGTGGTGGGATTCTTCATAGTGTCTCTCCAGAGGAAAGGGGATAGTTTAATTAAGCAGACACAAATCCTGCGGTTTCCAGCTTGCGGCAAGCTGTTTACCATAGGAAACATCCAACTGCCCAAGCAGTTGTTCGGGTAGTGTGACTTCCAGTTCCTGCTCCCCGTCGAGTTGGAGTGTCACACTCAAGCTGGTTCCCTTGTACTCAACTGCCGTAACAGTACCACGCACCTCATTTGGAGGTGGGGTTTCCTCCGTGGGCTGATCCAGTCGGATACAGTCCTGACGAAGTGAAAATGTTACTGGACCTGACGGGGTGTCCGGTGCAGTCCAAGGAACCAGATAGCTAAAGCCCTCCTGGCTGCTCAAGAGAGCCTCTGATTCTGAATATTTTTTTTCAAATTTTGCTTTAAGTAGATTGTGTCCTCCCACAAATTTAGCGACAAATTCACTCTTTGGTTGATTAAACACCTCTCTGGGCGTTCCAGCTTGCTCGATGTTCCCTTGGTTCATCACAACGACCTGATCAGCAAGAGCAAGTGCCTCAACCTGGCTATGAGTCACGTGAATAAAGGAAATGCCCAATTCCACCTGTAAGCGCTTTAGTTCCGCTCGCATCTTCACTCTCAAAAAAGGATCCAATGCGGAAAGGGGTTCGTCTAATAAAAGCACAGAGGGGTGCGTTACCAAAGCTCTTGCCAAAGCAACACGCTGCTGTTGTCCACCCGAGAGTTGCGCTGGGATTCGCTCTGCAAAAGAAGACATGTGGACCAATTCCAGGTATTCATCAGCAACTCTTTGCCTCTCATTTTTTTCAACTCCTCGCATTTTCAAACTGAAGGCAACGTTATCCCGGCAATTTAGATGAGGAAAGAGCGCGTAATTCTGGAACATCATTGCTGTCTCCCTCTTTGCCGGAGGTACTTCGTTGATCTCCTTGTTACCCAAGAGGATTGAGCCCTCACTGACATCCTCATGGCCAGCTATCATTCTCAGGGTGGATGTTTTTCCACAACCACTTGGTCCAACCAAGCAACAATAACTTCCGGCTGGAATCTTCAGGCTAATTCCATTGACAGCTGTGGTTTGGCCATATTTTTTAAAGAGTTGAACCAGTTCCACATCTCGAGCTTCTCTCGTCAGTGATTGTTTTTCAGGCAAACGTTTCTCCCCAAATTATTAAAGTTTAGCTAGGCTACTTTTTCAGCCATATTCATGCTTGATTGCCCTGGCTTAGGAACCAAGGGAATTTCTGAATTGGTTAGACCCCATGCTGCCTCAGGATCTTCTAACCAAGTTATACATCGAAGGACTTCTTCAGAGGTCGCTGGAATTGCCAAGGGAACTGCTTTGCCAGGTGAAAGATGTCCAAGCGCTTGTTTGACTGCTGTAAATGCGGCAAGTGAAAGCAGTAGGGGGGGTTCCCCCACCGCTTTGCTTTTCCGAATGCTCCCATTCGGTGCTGGATCCTCGTAGAGTTCTATTCTGAGATCCATCGGGAGATCCCCAACATTGGGGATTTTATATGAAGTCGGCGAATACGATAGTAATTTTCCATCTTCCTGGTAGCGGAGTTCTTCCATACTCACCCAACCCAAACCTTGGACAAAACCACCTAATATCTGTCCTCTGTCGATTCCTGGGTTGATTGAATGACCGATGTCTAACATCAAATCAGCTCTTTCTAACGTCCATTGGCCTGTGAAGCGATCAATCTCTACTTCAGCAACGCATGCCCCTGTAGTGTAGTAGTGAAATGGGCTGCCTTTTCCTGTGGATTGATTGAATCCCACACCCGGTGTCCTGTAAAATCCTCTCTCGCCCAGATTGACGCGGTTTCTGTAGGCCTGCAAAGCTAGTTCTCCAAAAGTTAACTGTTTTTCAGGGCACCTACGATCCCAAACTTTGCCTTCAGAAAATTCAATAGTCTCTGGAGATTTAGAAAGTCCAACTTGGGTATCTGCGAAAATTTCAGCGGCAAACTGGGCTAGACGAGATCGTATAGCTTGGCATGCATTGGCTGCTGCCATTCCATTGAGGTCTGTTCCTGCAGAAGCAGCCGTGGGAGAAGTATTATGATTCTTCTCCGTCGAGGTCGTCATGTACTTGACTTGCTCTGAGGGCACTCCCAGTTCCTCTGCTACAATCTGACGGATTTTAACCGTTAGACCCTGGCCCATCTCGGTTCCACCAGTTGAAACCTGTACACTGCCATCCTTTGAGATATTGATGAGTGCATTCGCCTGATTGAGAAAAGTAGCCGTAAAGGATATCCCAAACTTCATGGGCGTTAGCGAAATTCCCCGAAGGTGTGTCAGAGATGTCTCGTTAAGTTGCCTGATCTTTTCAAGCCTTGTCTCATAATCAGAGCTTTCATGGAGTTTATTAAGAATTTGAGGCAACCGACTTTCGACCCTCTGACCGTATGGGGTGAGATCTCTTGGAGAATTTCCATAGCAGTTTTGACTACGAACCTTATAAGGATCGCGCCTTAATTTTACTGCGATATCTTCCATCAAGTTTTCAATCACAGCCATTCCTTGCGGACCTCCAAATCCTCGAAAAGCTGTATTTGGCGGAAGATGAGTTTTGCAGACCTGACCCCTGAGAGATATATTTTGGATGAAATAAGCGTTATCAACATGCAGTAGAGCTCGCTCCATAATGGCTAATGAAAGATCTGTGTAAGCTCCGCCATTGGAATGCAACTCTACTTTCAGGCCCAAAAGATTACCTGCCTTATCGACTGCAGCCTGATATTCACTTCGGAACGGATGTCGTTTCCCAGTGACGTGCATATCCGTGTCTTTGTCGTAAGCAATACGTGCTGATCTTCCGGTTTTCTTCGTTACCAGAGCAGCCATTAATGCTGGCAGAGCAGCTTGGGTCTCTTTTCCTCCAAAGGCTCCTCCCATTCTACGACAGGTACAGACAACCTCATTGAAACCAATTCCCAGCATGTGAGCCACAACTTCCTGAAGCTCTGTTGGGTTTTGTGTCGATGCCTGAATCAAGATCTCATTGCCTTCACCAGGATGTGCTATGACCGCTTGGGACTCCAGATAGAATTGCTCCTGGCCATTACTATAAAAGACCCCCTCAATTTGATGGTCAGCTTGACGCCAAGCTCCTTCAAAGTCCCCACGCTTGATTTCTCGAGGAGTACCCAAGAAAGAGTTTTCATTAAGCGCCTGCGAAATCGTCAACCATGGAGTTTTTTCCTCAACTTCTATTTGAACCTGTAGGCGGGCTTTTCTGAGCGAACTAGCATTTTCGGCTGCTAAGACCACAATTGGCTGTCCGACATACTCACAGATATCTTTCACCAAGAACGGTTCATCAGCAATCACAGGCCCGAACAAGTTCGCTCCAGGTATATCTTGCCAAGTGAAGGCCCCCGCAAAGCCAGGAATTCGATAAAGATTGCTCAAATCTATTCGCTTCAGCAACCCATGAGCAACTGGACTTCCAACAAAGCTCACTACCAGTTCGCCAGCATTTGCGACGATGTCATCTGTGTAGAGTGCTGCCCCAGTGACTTGTATTTCAGCAGAGTCATGGGCAAGACTTTTACCCGTTTCCATGCCTTTTCACATAATCTTTAAAAGTTTCATTATGCCGCCACCATAATTTCTTCATGAAAGAATTTTTTGAGGATCGTCTCTGCCAAACGATTTCTGTAGTGATTTGATGATCGTACATCTGAAATTGGACTGATTTCAGCCGCAGCGATTTTACCAGCTTTTTCAATCAAGTCCTGCGTACATGGTTTACCCTGAAGGGCTTTTTCTGTTTTGTGAAGACGAATGACGGTTGGCCCCACACCCCCATAAGCCAATCTAATTTGTTGAAATCGACCTTCAACTATTTGCCATTGAATGGCAGCTGTGAATGTGGAGATATCCAAATCTCTCCTTTTAGATACCTTAAATAAGCGCTGTGACAAACTCTGATGAGACTTTTGAATTCTAATAGCACCAATCAATTCACATTGTCGGAGATCCAGTAGCTTGTAGCCTTTATAAAACTTTTCGATGGGTATCCAACGCCATTTCTCACCATCACAAGTGCCAATTTCCGCCTCACTCACGTATAGCCAAGGTAAGCTGTCAGCTACCGGTGAGGCATTGGCCAGATTACCCGCCATAGTCCCACGATTGCGGATTTGAGGGGAAGCGAAGAGATCCAACATGTCTTTTAGATTAGGCCAATTTACTTGAGCCCACCCTTCCAATTCCCTCCAGCTGACATTTCCGCCGAAAATCAGGTGGTTCCCTACCTCTCGGATCCCACACAATTCAGGAATTTCGCTTGTCGAAATCAATTCTTTGGGATCGATTCTTTCTTTGTTAATCAGGACACATAGGTCAGTCCCGCCAGCCAGCCATCGCGCTTCTGGGTGCTTGAGTTTGATTTCTAAAGCGTCTTTTAGCGTTCTTGGCTTCCAACACTTTCTTTGTATTTCCTGTTCTAGTGACGGATCAATTTCTTGCAATTCAAAAGGAATTTTTGTCTCTTCTTTGAGTTGTTTTATGATTGCGCCAGGAGGATATTGGTCAGCAAGTTTCCAATAAATAAATTTTTTAGAGGCTTCCGCAGAATCAATGATCGCTTTATAGCCTGTACACCTGCATAGATTACCAATCAGTGCTTCTTTCGCAGTTAACCTCTTCCTCGTGGATTCTGAATCTACCAAAACATTTGCGGCTAGTGCCATGACGATTCCAGGAGTACAATAGCCACATTGTGACCCAAACCCATCTCGCATTGCCTGCTGAACTGGATGCAACCGATCTCCCCAGGCTAAACCTTCGATCGTGATTACATGCATTCCATCCAATTGGTGGACGTTCAAAATACAGCTATTGGCAGCTTCGTATTTAATATTTTCTGATCTCGGACACCCCAACAAGACCGTACAAGCCCCACAATCTCCTTCTGCACAAACGACTTTTGTTCCGGTTAGTTGTTTGTCTTTACGAAGCCAAGTTGACAGAGTCTGAAAGGCCGCCAAGCCTTTCACCCGAATTGGTTTACCATTACAAAAGAAGAATACGTAATCGCGTTTCATTTCAAATATTTGAAATTTAGACTCATAGATGTTGTTGGAGCCATCCACCCAGTTGATTTCGCTCATCCTGGGTCATCCCAGTCAGGTTTGCCAGGGGCATTATATTTGAGGTAACTGCCTGAGCCTGTACCTGAGCAGCATATTGTCGAAGATGGGCGACAGTCTCCAGCACAACACCCTTCGGCGGAGCAGAAAAACCTGGTTGGGTTGGCATAGTCGCATGACAAGAAGTACAGTGACGCTGCACAATGCTGATCGCTCGATTGTCACTAACCATTTCTGCACTCACTGTCATTTCTCTCATCCAAGGGCCTGAGAGAATCACAACAGCAACGGTTGCTAGAGCAGCGCTTGGCAAAAGCCAATTTGGAGGATTACCTTGGTGGCGTAAATTGAAATAGTGCTTGACCACAATTCCAATCACTGAAAGCACGCCCAAAATCAACCAGTGGTAGGAATGGCCAAAGGTCGTTGGGAAATGATTACTGATCATGATCAGCAAAACAGGGAGTGTCAGGTAGTTATTGTGTCTGGAGCGTTGAAGACCCTGCTTTCCCATTTTACCATCAGGAGTCTCACCAGCTAGCATTGCCCCGACCATCTTCTTTTGTACCGGGATGATCACAAAGAAGACATTCCCTACCATAATCGAACCAATCGTTCCTCCCACGGTGATGTAGGTGGCCCGGCCACTCAAAAATTGACCCAACCCCCAGGCAACAATTGGTAATGCAATGATGAACAAATAAAGCATCCAATCGTTGTGCTGGCCAAAAGGAGACCGACACAGCTGATCATAAATCAGCCAGCCTAAGAGCATCGCACTCAGATTAATCGCGATCGCTTGCCAGCCTGACAAATCAGCGACCGAAGGATCCACCATATAAGTTTCGGCCTGCCAGAAATAAACGATGATCAGCAGTGCCATCCCACTGACCCAAGTCATGTAAGCTTCCCACTTGAACCAATGAAGCTTCTCTGGAAGCTTTTCTGGAGTTACCTGATATTTCTGTGAATGGTAGAATCCCCCTCCATGAACCGCCCACAAATCCCCAGCAATACCTGGTGGATTCAGACCTTTTCGATTCAGCTGCCCCTCAACCCAATTGAAGTAGAATGAAGCCCCTATCCAAGCAACCCCAGTGATCATGTGGATCCAGCGAACCACCAGATTCAACCATTCGTGAAGATGTGCTTCAATCACTGATGGCTCCGGTAGGCCCACTTAGCGGTACGCTGCTCAATCGCAGCGAAAATGGCATACATGACGATTCCCTCGAAAGCCAGTACCAGTAAACCAGCGAAGACAAGCGGAACTTCAAAATTTGCTTGAGCTGAGAGCATCAGATGCCCCACACCATGATTCGAAGCAACGGTTTCAGACACGACTGCCCCTACAAACGCAAGAGTGATGGCCACCTTAAGAGATCCAAAAAAAAAGGGCATCGCCCCGGGAATTCCTACTTTCAACATAATATCCAGCTTGCTAGCCCCCAATGACCGCAAGACGTCTTCCAACTCCGGTTCAGTCGTAGCAAGACCAGTGGCTACATTCACCACGATTGGGAAAAAAGAAATCAAGAAAGCCGTAAGTACGGCGGGCACTATGCCTATACCGAACCACAATACCAGGATTGGGACAACAGCCACCTTTGGAACGCTGTTGAAACCAACCATCACTGGATAAAGCCCTCGGTAGATCGTTTTAGACCAACCAATCAACAATCCGAGCAATAACCCAAAAACAACAGCAATTCCAAACCCCAGAGAAGTAGAAAGCAAAGTGTAGAGAGAGTCTTCAATGAGTGCCTCATGAAATGTAAGCATTGCATCAAATATAACAGTTGGAGCTGGCAGGAAATATTCAGGAATCCCCCCCAATCGACAAATAATTTCCCAAAGAAGAAACATGGAGATTGTGACGAACCATGGTGCCAATCTTTCTAAGGTACGCTTTTGAATCAACTCCATCGATTAGGCTGCTCTTGCGGTCCGAATTTGGTCGCGCAACTGGTGAACGATGTCAACAAATTCCTTCTTAAAACGAATGTCCAGATCTCGGGGCCTTTTAAAAGGTATATCAAGTTCCATGATCACCCGACTAGGTCGATTACTCATCACCAAGACTCTATCCGCCAAAAAAGCCGATTCGATCAAGTCATGAGTAACCAATAAGACTGTAAATTTTCTCTCTTGCCAGAGGTCACGTAGCACACACCAGAGTTCCTCACGGGTAAAGGCATCCAGAGCCCCAAAAGGCTCATCAAGCATCAATACTTCAGGTTCGTGGATCAGAGCTCGACAAAGTGAAGCTCTTTGGCGCATACCCCCTGAAAGCTCCCAGGGGAACTTTTCAGCAACATCTTCCAGCCCAACAGAACTCAGTAACTCTATCGCTGTATTGGCGTGAGCTTCCCGGTTTTGACGAAAAGTTTCTCGATGGGGTCTTGCAATCTCCAAGGGTAATAACAGGTTGTTGAGGGTAGTTCGCCAGGGAAGCATCACAGAGTTCTGAAATGCCATTCCAACATTACCCAAGGGGCGCGTGACTTCTTGATTCGCAACCACGACAGAACCCTGATCTGCCTTGAGCAAGCCAGACATCAGCTTCATAAATGTTGACTTGCCACAGCCGCTAGGTCCTACAAGGGCGACGAATTCACCTTTGGACATCTGGAGCGAAGCCCCCTCCAACACAGGTGTTTCGCCCAAGTTGTACGATACTGAAACCTCGTCAATATCGACGAAATGGGTCACTTCAGTTGACCTTCCTTTGACTCATTGCAGGCAGATACTCACTTGTAAAGACCGAAGCCGCAGTTGGTTTATTTGAAAAGTCATAGGTTAGACCAACTTGGTTAATTGATTCAGATAGTCGCTGACCTTCCACATCCCCAAATCCTCGTTTTTTAACTTCAGCCGTTATCACGTTGTCATGAATAGCCATCTCCAAGCGCTCCAATTCAACATTACGACGAGCAATTTTGTTCCGTTCCATCAAATGATCTATAGCTGTATTGGGATCTGCAATCGTATCCATCCAGCCACGAATAATTGCTCTGACAAATCCTTTTACGAGTTGTGGGTTTTCAGCAGCGAAATCTGGATTCACAATCACCGTATTTCCATAAAGCTTAAGCCCATAATCCGACATCAACATCACATTGATATCTTCCTCCTTTACTCCTTTTGATTTCAGATTCAAAAAGGATGAGAATGAAAAACCTGTGATCGCATCCACCTCGCCAGCTGCAAGCATCGGCTCTCGAACGGGAAATCCAACGTTCTCAATGGTCACCTGTTTCGCCTTTATGTTGTTTGCCGCAACAAAGGCTTTCCATTGGGCATAAGCACCGTCAGGGGCGGGAGCACCGAGGATTCTTCCTTCCAGGTCTTTGGGCTTCATCACTCCGCTTTTCTTGAGTGAAATAATTGCAAATGGTGGGTTGTTGTAGACCATCAAAATTCCTTTGAGATCAATGTTCGGATTCTTGTCTCGGAATTTGATGAGTGAATTTATGTCAGCAAAACCAAATTCGTACGCCCCCCCAGTGACTCTAGGAATCGATTCTAGAGAACCCTGGCCAGTGTCAATGGTTACATCCATTCCCTCTGCTTGAAAATATCCTTTATCCAGGGCAACAAAGTACGGCGCTGCAGGACCTTCAAATTTCCAATCCAAAGAAAATTTGATGGGAGTCAAAGCAAAAGCGGATGTGACATAGAGGATCGTTGCTAAGAGGATTGTTAGAAATCGCATGGTGCACTCCTTAATTATGGAATTAAATAGCCTTCACTCAGAGTTTGAGTTGAAAGAATCTGGTCCCAACAACAAATTCCAGACCATCTTGAGATTAGCTCGAATCGTCAATGATCAAAGGGGCGGGGTGGTTATTCGACCCCTTAGGGCCGAATAGAAAGTGATGAGAATATAATCAGTTGCCCAAGACTTTGACAGTGGGGTGGGGTTTAAGAGAATTGAATCTCAGTCGATCAAAAATCTCTACTGGATCACTTATTTTTTTCTTGAAAGATAAACAACCCTTAAAATCATGATTACAGCGAAAACAAGAATAGCGGGTGTAAAATTAGACTGAAATGGGTGCCAAAACGAATTCATGAGTTCATTTTGATGTGAATGCAGACCCTCATGAGCAAGAATGGAACTTGGAGTGAACAGGAGTAGTCCCAACAATAATTTTTTCATAGCCTTCTCTAATTTAGAGGGTTCATCTGAAAACGAGCGGAACTATATCAGCAGTTAGAGTTATGGGCAACAAGCAATTTTCTCAAATAATGTAATTTAATAGCTCGAATTTTTGACTTTTTTGAAACTTTTTCACCAAACGATTGAAACTTAGATCAATTTTACTGAATCCATTTTTTAGAACGCTCTTCAGCACGTAACCAACACATCATACGATCTTTTCTATCGTCTTCAGAAATAGTTCCCTCAAATTTTCGATCTTCCTGCCAGCAACTTTTTAGAGACTCAATGCTTGGCCATACTCCAACTGCCAATCCAGCCAGGAAAGCGGCCCCAAGAGCAGTACTCTCTGCATTTTTGGGACGCCTGACAGTCCTTCCCAGGATATCAGCTTGATCTTGAGCAAGGAAATTATTTGCTGAGGCTCCCCCATCAATCTTTAGTTCTTGGAGGGGGTACCCAAGGTCAGCCTCCATGCATTGGAGAACTTCAGCTGACTGATAAGCGATCGCTTCCAGTGCTGCTCTGACGATATGAGCTTTGCTGGTGTTACGAGTGAGCCCAATGATTAGTCCTCGGGCATAAGCATCCCAATGAGGTGCTCCCAAGCCTACAAATGCGGGCACCACGTAACAACCATCTGAATCCTCAACGCTCAAGGCCATCTTCTCGGTTTCAGAGGCATTCTGAAAGAATTCCATTTTGTCCCTTAGCCACTGAATCAGTGATCCAGCTACGAAAACAGCCCCCTCAAGAGCATAGGTACGTTCTTCACCAATCTGCCAAGCGATCGTTGAGAGTAGTTGATGTTTTGATTCAACAGGCTTTGAACCAGCATTAAGCATCAAAAAACAGCCTGTACCATATGTGTTTTTTGCCTGCCCCACCTCAAAACAGGCTTGGCCAAATAATGCTGATTGCTGGTCTCCTGCAATTCCAGCAATGGATATAGATTTACCAAGAATCGAATTGTCAATTTCAGCGAGTTTTCCGCTTGAGGGCACAATTTCAGGAAGTGCTGACAGTTCAATCCCAAATATTGCCAACAACTCCTCATCCCAGGATGCCGTTTCAAGATTACAAAGCATGGTTCGAGAAGCATTGGTCACATCTGTTTTGAAAACTTTCCCTGCGGTCAGATTCCAGATCAACCAAGAATCAACTGTTCCAAAACAAATTTCACCAGCTTTCATTCTTTCAGATAGTCCAGGTATCTCATTGAGTAACCAACGCATCTTGCTAGCTGAGAAATATGGATCCAAAACCAATCCGGTTTTTTTACGAATCAATGATTCCTTGCCCTGCGCTTTCAGATGCTCACAGATTGCCGTGGAACGTCTACATTGCCAAACAATTGCTGGAGCAAGTGGTTTTCCAGTGGCTTTTTCCCAAATAACCGTAGTTTCACGTTGGTTTGTGATCCCCAACCCGGCAATCTCTTCAATACTTACATTTGTCTTTTGCATCACATCGAGCATGGTCTTTTGCTGGGTTTGCCAGATCTGAAACGGATCCTGCTCTACCCACCCAGTTTGTGGATAGTGGCAATCTAGTGGGGCGCTCGATTGACCAATAATTTCTCCTATAGCATTGACGAGTACAGTTCGAGAACTGGTTGTGCCCTGGTCCAAAGCCATAATAAGCGTCATGGATTTTCTCCTAAATTAGACTGATCAGTTTTTTTATTGATTACCACGATAAGAATTCGGGCTATCAATGTTCGATATTGATTGGTCCCGTTATATCCTCAGGCAAAAGTTCGTTCAAAAACTTCTAAAATTTTTCGATGAATTCATGATAATTTGCGGTATCAAATCCCCCAAACCTTTGTTCATTGAATTTAAAACTCAGTTTCCATAAGTTAAAGCAAGTTGATCCTGAGATTCATCTTCCATGTCCAACTCAGCCAGAGTGGGCAAATCTTTCAAAGACTGTAGACTGAAAACCTCCAAAAAGGTCTTAGTGGTCGAATAAAGTGTGGGTCTTCCAGGTAGTTCAGCTCGACCACTAATTCGGACCAATCTTCGCTGGAGCAATGTTCTCAGGGTACTGGAAGAATCGACACCTCTCAGAAATTCTATCTGTGCGCGTGTGACGGGTTGCTTATAGGCAACGATAGAGAGTGTTTCCAGATTAGCTGGGGTCAATCTAAATGGTTTGATGGCATCAATTTTTCGGATCCACTCTCGGACCTTTGGCACCGTCCTCATTTGAAATCCCCCTGCAACATCTTCAATCCTAAAGACTCGTCCTGTAAGCTCGTATTCTGTGTTGAGTTGAAGAACCGCCTGACGCAATTCTTTTGTTGAGGGCTCTGTTCCAGCCAAGTCTTTGAGTTGCTGAATTGTCAACGAACGAGGAGTAACAAACAGTAGAGTTTCAATGACTTCAGTCAGCTTTTTTTCCTCGACCATCCAAGCTTCTCAATTTTTGTCATTTGATAGTAGAATCAGAATAAACTCACCAGATCACTCCCCGTCAATCTCATTTTTTGTAGAATTTTCTGGAGCACGTCCTGTTTCTTCTAAATTCACGATTGCTCCAGTAATCATGGTCGGGGAACCTTTCTCGTTACGTTGCGTGACAAACCCCTGGTCATGAAAGTAGCGATAGTTTCCTGATTTTGTTCGCAATCTATAGTGAATATCATAGGCTTCAGAGTCACCAGTTAGCAAATTACGCATACTGTTCATTGCACTTTCATAGTCCTCAGGATGAATCAATTGAATGAAGTCTTCGACAGTCTTTAGCTCATCGGTCGTGAAGCCGAGCCATCGGGCTTTGTCGGGGTGATAAACCAACTCCTTTTTGTCATAATTCCACTCCCACCAAGCCACTTTGCCTACTTCATTGGCGAGAGTTATTCGCTTGTTACTTAGTTCAACTTCCTCCATCAACTCTTCTTGTTTTCGCCGATATCTTCGAATTTCTGTAATATCGAGCAGAACCAACACAGCCCCGTCAATGTGATTCTCAATTGTCTGATAAGGCTTTACCTCTAACTGGCACCAGCGGTCATCTTTGAGTTGTACTTCCATTTTAACTGGAACAAGAACCTTGAGAACTTTTTCAAGATCCTCCATCAAATTTGGATAAGGAAAGCTTCCAGCCAGGTGGGCGATCGGCCGACCAACATCCTGGTTTAAGAGGGGGAAATACTCTTGGGTAACTGGAGTAAAATTGCGGATGCAGAGCTGACGATCCAGAAAGATGATCCCTATATTTGTGGTCAGATACAGGTTGTTAAGATCATTATTTGCATTGGTCAATTCCTCTATTTTTTTCTGGTATTCTTCATTCAATGTGTAGAGTTCTTCATTTACAGAATGCAGCTCCTCGTTCGTGCTCTGCAATTCTTCATTGGCAGACATCAATTCTTCATTCGTACTCTGAAGTTCCTCGTTAGTAGTCTCTAACTCTTCTATAGTTGTCTGCAGACTCTCCCGGGTGTGTTGAAGTTCCCGGTCCATATCTCTTAGCTGCTCTTCCGCTTCTTCGCTAAAATTAACCGTTGCTTCTTTGACCCTTTTGTCCTCGTCGTTCAATTCCTTCAAAATATTGAAAGTAACAATGAAGAAATCCTGTTTGAACGGCCTACGTCGATAAAGAGTGACTGAGAGCCTCATCCGATTTGGCCCCTCATCAGTATCGATCTGAACATCTCTGAACATGATCTCGCCCCCGTTCTTTTGCACGGTGCGAATGGCATTGGTGACAATGATACCAACCTTTTGATCCAGCAATCTCAAAAGATTATAAGTTAAATTCCCCTTGGGGATTCGAACAAACCCGTTGATATCTCCCCATACGTGTAGAATATTCAGTTCCGGATCGATAACTACAGACGATGGAACATACTGATCCATCAAATGTTCATAAATTCCCTCTATCAGCTTTTCTGTTTTCGGCTGATCCCCCCCAACTCCTGCCTTCAGACCAATCCTAGAGTCCATTCTAACTTCCATTCGACTGGACTCTACAGCTTGGAACTCTGGGAAATAGACATCTCCTTTATTTCTAAAAATTCGAGCATGGCTATCCACAGTCCAGAAGAGATCCTGTGCTTCTCCAAGCGTCTCACTCCCCCCAAGGAACATGAATCCATTTTGGTTCAAAGCAAAGCTGAACATCGAAAGAATACGCTTCTGCACTCTTGATTGGACATAGATCAGCATATTTCTACATGAAATCAGGTCCAGCTTGTGAAATGGAGGATCTCTAAGGAGGTTATGTTGAGCAAAAATGACCATCTTCCGCAATTTTTCAACTACCTGATAATAATCACCAATTTTAAAGAAATACTTACCAAGCAATTGTACTGGCACATCCGCGATAATACTTGCAGGATACCTCCCTGCACTGGCGATATTCAGGGCGTTTTTATCAACATCAGAGGCAAAGATTTTGATGTTCAGGAAGGTTTGGTGGCGCTCCATTGCTTCTACCAACAAAATCGCTAGAGAATAAACCTCTTCACCTGTCGAGCAGGCGCTTACCCAAATGCGCAAAGGAGACTGAGAGTTTTGCTTTCGAGTTGCCAACAACTCTGGCAAAACCTTTTCACAGAGTTTATCAAAGGCCTCGGTATCCCTGAAAAACCTGGTAACTCCTATCAATAATTCGCTATGAAGGAGATGGGCTTCTGCCTTGTTTGTAGAGAGATATTCAAGGTACTCATCCAAGGTGCTGATTTGAATCACCCCCATTCTTCGTTGAATTCTCCGAAGCAGAGAGCCGTACTTATATTCCGTAAAATCTACCCCAGTTTCTTGACGCAGGACAGCGAGGAGCCTATGCAGTACATCCTCTTCATCCGAAGAAGGGGGCTCATTGCGTAACCTGGAAGCGTACGGATGTTCGACATACCTAAGTATTTCCTGAGGCATGTTCTCAGGTGGTAAAATACTATCTGCAATACCAGTCTGAATCGCAGATTTCGGCATCCCGTCAAACTGGGCTGATTCTGGGGCCTGAACCAACACATAACCTCCCACCTCTTTTACAACTCGCCCACCTAAAGTTCCATCTGTGCCTGTGCCTGACAAAATAACGGCAATTGCCTGACTTTCCTGGTCACGAGCAAGCGAACGCAAGAAAATATCAATAGGCAGATTGATTCCAGAAACTATCGCCTGTTCCACTAGATAGATCTTTCCCCCCTCAATCGTGAGTTGTCTTTTGGGTGGAATTAAATAAACGGTATCTGGCTTAATCAATGATCCATCGACAGCGTGCTGTACTTTCATGCGAGTGTGCTTTGACAGCAGTTCAACCATCATGGACTTGTAATCTGGAGAAAGGTGCTGCACCACCACGAAAGCAAGGCCATTATCAGGTGGCATTTTTTTGAAAAATTTTTCCAGTGAATCCAATCCACCTGCCGAGGCACCAAGTCCAACAACAAAGCGTGGTGCTGGATTAGATACCTCTTCATTACTAGTGGCATCAACAGAATCAGAATTCATAGGGAATTTTCTTTCGTTGATGATGAGTCACAGCCTAAAATGACCAAATCAGATTTCTTAGAATCGAAATAACCACCAATACCAGAACAACTGAAAGATCCATCCCAGCAACAGGTGGGACATTTTTTTTGACGGGAGCTAGTACCGGCTCAGTCAGGCGATCAAGGAAGCGAACAATCGGGTTATTCGGATTTACAGGAAACCAAGAGACAATGGCCTTCCCTAGAAGAATTAGGCTGTAGGCACCAAGTAGAGCATCTAGCAGTTGAATCAGTGATGAGGGCATTTTTTATTAACCAATTTATAAAATGTAGTAAAATCATGAAGCTATGAAGAATAGATATTGCTACACAGATCGATTCGAAAAGGCAACCGTAGCCTAAAATATGTACTCATTTCTTAATTGGTGATTCTGATGTAAACCAAGATCTAAGCTGGTGCAGAACTTGCGAAATGTCTTATCAAGAAGTAGATTAATTAACTTAGTCAAATGTAATATCACCAACAGCATCGCGACTTCTAGAATTTTTGGTACAATAATCACAAAAGTTTCTAATCAATATTCCCTTACTTTCTTTCTTCTTCAGGCTGCATAGCCTTCTCCACAGGAATCTGCATGTCAAACTCTTCCCGTGCTTCTTCCTCGCAAAACACGATTGAGATGCCGATGTTGCCAATGCGCGACATCGTTGTATTTCCTCACATGACTGCCCCATTTTTCATCGGCCGAGCTCTTTCGATAGCAGCCTTAGAAAAAGCATTGTCTTCTGATCGAAAGATTTTTGTGATTGCTCAAGAAGACCCCCTTGTTGAAATTCCAGGGGATAAAGACTTGTTTGAAATGGGAACCATTGGTCAAGTACTGCAGATCATGAGACTTCACAATGGGACGATCAAAGCACTCTTTGAAGCTCACCAACGTGGACGGCTCGTTGAGGCTAGGATGGGAGAACCCTACTACATTGGAGTAGTCGAACCTGTCGAAGAAATTGAAGAAGAAACCCCTGAAATGGTAGCTCTTTCAAAAAATGTTCGCAGTGAACTTAAGCGCTATCTCAAAGATGTCAAGAAACACACCGAAGGAATTGAGAAATTATCAATTGAAGATGACCCTACCCATCGACTGGCGGATCGTATCGCACCACTGCTCAACATGGATCTGCAGCGGAAGCAAAAGTTACTAGAAACCATCTCTCCTCAGCAGCGGCTGGAAATGGTCTATGAGCGGATGATCGAGGAAGCTGAATTCAAAAAAGTAGAGAAAAAACTCAAAGAACGAGTTCAAGGACAAATTGGACGAACCCAAAAAGAGTATTACCTCAATGAGCAGGTAAAGGCTATTCAGCGAGAGCTTGGGCAAGAAGACGGCAAGGCTGAGATTGAAGAATACCAGAAAAAAATCAATGAACTTCCTCTATCCCAGGAAGCCAAGGAGATTGGCAATCGTGAATTGAAAAAATTGAAGATGATGCCGCCAATGTCCGCAGAGGCAAACGTAGTCAGAAACTACATTGATTGGCTTCTTTCCATGCCTTGGGAGCAAAAGACTGAGGATCACTTTGATCTGGATGCAGCCGAAAAAATTCTCAACCAGCACCACTATGGATTGGAAAAAGTCAAAGAGAGAATCATTGAATATCTGGCTGTAGCCAAACAAGTCGGAGAAATCCGTGGACCAATTATTTGTCTAGTAGGCCCGCCTGGTGTAGGCAAAACTTCCCTCGCAAAGTCAGTTGCTGAGGCGCTTGGAAGAAAATTTATTCGCTTGAGTCTAGGTGGTGTCAGAGATGAAGCGGAGATACGTGGCCATCGTCGAACCTACATCGGCGCAATGCCTGGTAAAATTATCCAATCACTTAGGAAATCAAAAAGCTCCAACCCTTTGATGCTGCTTGATGAAATTGACAAGATGAATAGAGGGGTCATGGGTGATCCTGCAGCCGCTCTACTTGAAGTCTTGGATCCAGAGCAAAATCAGAGCTTTATGGATCACTATCTTGAGATAGAATATGACCTTTCAAATGTTCTTTTCTTCTGCACGGCAAATGTAGCTCAGAACATCCCTGCGGCATTGAAAGATCGAATGGAGACAATCACATTATCTGGCTACACAGAGTTAGAAAAACAACACATTGCTAGTCAACATCTTATTCCCAAACAGACCACAGAAAACGGGCTCAAAAATGAGCAAATCAGCCTACGCCAACAAGCGGTTTCTGAGGTTATACAGCGATATACAAGGGAAGCAGGAGTTCGGAATCTTGAGAGAGAGATTTCCAAAATTTGCCGAAAAGTGGCTACTCAAATAGTAACCAAGCAAACTAAACAGAAGGTGATCGTGAACCAGAAAAAGGTTCATGAATTACTTGGCGCGCCTAAGTACAAGCATGCAAAGGGTGAAGACAAAAATGAAGTAGGGGTTACTTGTGGTCTGGCTTGGACTCAAGTTGGAGGAGAGTTGTTAATGACCGAAGTGAGCGTGATGAAGGGCTCAGGTCAACTCCAACTTACTGGAAAACTTGGTGAAGTGATGAAGGAATCAGCTCAGGCAGCCCAAAGTTTTGTGAGAACAAGAGCCAACTCATTGGGAATATTCTCTCAAGTATTTAAAGACATGGATATACACATTCATGTTCCTGAGGGAGCTGTTCCCAAAGATGGACCATCAGCGGGGGTAACCATGACCACTTCTCTGGTCAGCGCTTTGACTGGTATTCCTGTTCGGAAAGACATAGCCATGACTGGTGAAATTAGCTTACGAGGAAAAGTTTTACCCATCGGAGGTTTGAAGGAAAAACTACTAGCTGCAAAACGAGCTGAAATGAAAACCGTTCTAATCCCTCATGAAAATTTTAAGGATCTGGAAGAGGTCCCCGATGAGATAACAAATGGATTGGAAATCCTTCCAATGAAACATGTTGATGAAGTTCTGAGAAATGCTCTGTGTCGCTTTCCTGACTCGGTTCAAGATCCATTGGAAGAAGAGAAGGCTGAATCTGAGAACACTGAGGTCATCAATCAAGAGGATCTTTCCACAGTTAATCCTAGTCTACCCTCCTGAACCATTTTGAGAGATGTCGCTTTCACGAATGTCTCTCAATTGTCACCTACCAGAAATGCCCTTAGTTCCCTTTGAGGTTGATTCTATAAGCGATTTCGTTCCGAAATCTCAATCAAAAACTTTAGCTGCTTCAGATCAAAACAAGCTACAAAAAAAACCCGATCAACCCCTACCTGAGGAACCAAATCCAGTTTGGACTGTTTCAGAATTAACCAGAAGTGTAAGGCTCGTCCTGGAAGGTAGTTTTCGCTCGTTGATAGTAGAGGGTGAGCTATCGAATGTGCACCGAGCTCGTTCAGGGCACTGGTATTTCATCATAAAAGATGAGCATTCTCAGCTACGGGGGATTTTGTTCAAACAAGCAGCAATGCGACTGAGCTTTGTTCCTGAAGAAGGAATGGCTGTTTGGGCAAGGGGCTCTTTACAAGTTTATGAGCAGCGAGGTGAGTATCAAATAAATGTGACTGGCTTGGAGCCAAAAGGAGCTGGTGCGCTTCAAATGGCCTACGAGCAGCTGCGTAAAAAACTGTTAACTGAAGGCCTCTTTGAAGCAGATCAGAAGAGAAAATTACCCTTATTACCCAAAGCGATTGGTGTTGTGACGTCTCCGACGGGAGCTGTAATCCAGGACATGCTGAAGGTTCTCAAGAGGCGATTTCCTGGTATGAAATTGTTATTGTTCCCATCAATCGTGCAGGGCCCCAGTGCTCCTGCATCACTTGTAACAGGGATCGAATGGCTAAATGAGCGAGCCGATGAAATGGGCTTGGAAGTACTTATCATTGGCAGGGGAGGTGGGTCCTTGGAAGATCTTTGGGCTTTCAATGATGAAACATTAGCTCGCGCCGTAGCTCAATCAAAACTCCCTGTCATCTCAGCGGTTGGGCACGAAACTGACTTTACAATCACGGACTTCGTTGCGGATGTTCGAGCAGCAAATCCCTCCGTTGCTATGGAACTAGCAGTACCTTCGAAAGAGGATCTTGTGTACACCACAAGAAATTTATCAGAGAGGCTAGTTCAACAAATAACCCATCGACTAAATCAGTTAAAGAAGGATTACTCAGACAAAACTAAAAGACTTAACTCCCCTGAGCGAGCGCTTCAGATCCAACGAGAAAGAATTGAAGATCTTATATATCGTTTAGAGAGATGGGGGAACTTGAGTCAAAGACAACTTCAAGAAAATCTCACTTTACTTAATCAGAGATTGTTGAATAATAATCCAAAGTATGAAGTTTTGAAGTTTCAAAATCTTCTCGATGAAAAACATCAAAGAATTTCTAGAGCGATCTCAGTATTTCAAACTAGTAAACAACAGAAATTGAATGAACTGATAAGCGAGTTAGACGCTTTGAGTCCACTTTCAGTGTTGAATCGAGGATTTAGTGTTACGATGGATCAACAACAAAAAGTCATCAAAAGTGTTCGACAAGTTAAGAAAGGACAAACACTGCAACTCAAACTAAATGATGGCAAGGTGTTGTCGAAAGTAGAGAAAATATATACTGAAACCCCATTCAATGAGTCGAAATGACCATTGTTGTTCCTGATAACTACCATGCCCGAAGGACTTTAGAGGAAAACCACATAACCTGTATCAAGCAGGAACAGGCTCTACGGCAGGATATTCGACCTCTTCGAATTGGTTTTTTGCCTACTGAAGACCAGTCTATGGTCGAGCAGATCAACCTTTACCGCCCTTTGGGTATGTCTATCATCCAATCTTTACCAGTAATGATTGATGCTATTCATTCAAGGGATGAGGAAATTTATTATCTACTAAGAGCAGACAATTTAGATGGGCTTGTGATTGTGGGTTCTGGACTGTTGGAACCAAGTAAAGATTTTCGTCAGATATTAGGTCGAAAGATCGTTGAACTTCGCGGAACATTGCCCATCATGGGCTTGGGCTACGGAGCACTATGGATGACCGAACTTTGCGGAGTTGGTTATCAAGCTTTGGAAGTCCCTAAAATCGGAGTTTGGGAGGTAACAAACCAAGCGAGTGATCACCCTGTTGCAGGAGAATCTGATGATCTATTCTATTGTCCCCAAGTCAGGAAACTAGCACCTTTGAATGACTTACTTGAAGAAAAAGCTGCACAGGGAAAATTTAGGATACTTTGTAGGAGTCAAGGAGAGCCCCTGATCTGGGATACTTACAACGGTCAATGGCTCATGCATCTTGGAAATCCAGAGTACAATTCTTCACAGATGCTCCGATTCACTAGTCATCAAGATCACTTTGTTGGTCCTGAAAAATTTGACCCCGACCGGCCCTTGAACAACTGGAAGACTCATCGTAATGACTTTTTCACGCACTGGCTAAAGCACTGCTACAACCATATGAACTCAACAAGTCAAACAGGGTGAGTTCTTTAATGGCAACTGAGACAATCAACAGATTAATTCGACAATTTTTGGTTCACTCTTACCTTTACTATCGTCTAGATGAATCTTTAATCTCTGATCAACAATACGATGATCTAGCACGGGGATTAAGACAGAGCCTCGCTTCAAGTGATGCTAATGCCAATTTAACTTTTAAAAAACAGCTTGGATCTATCAGCGGTCCGGAAGCCTCGGGTTACTCTATTAGCCAATATCCAGCAGAAATTATCAGTTCAGCTTTACACCTGCTCTATCAAAACCAGTTCAAGAATCTGATGTCATTCTCAACTTTTCTTGCTCGCTACGGGTATAGAACGAAAACAGAACTCCTTCCATAAAATGAACCGTCCAGATTGCTGGGAAATTCTGGGAATCAATCCAACCCGCAATCTCGATCGTATCCGTGACGCTTTCAGAAAAAAAGCTAAGATTTATCACCCAGATTCCTCTGCTCATTACTCGTTTTTAAAAGAGAAATATAATTTTATTGAAATTAAAGCCGCAGAGAATGAAGCTTTAAAGATAGCTCAATCTGATAGTTTATCGACTGGCCATGAGGAATTTTCGGTCAATCCTGTTGAGAAAACTTTCTCAAAAACTAAATTCAACTATCTATTCAAGAGGTTTTCTAATCTCTCATTAGGAAAACTTCTTCAGATCCTAAGCGTTTTTCCCACGCTGCTAGTCTGTTCGCTCATCCTTGAAAAAATTCAAAATTCTTTGGAGTTATTAAGAGAACTTGATTTGATTATATCAACAATACTTGGGCTGATTGATGGGATATTTTTTGGAATCTTTGGAAGCTTGCTTTTCTTCTGGTTACCAGGCCTAACTTTCATTTTACTGATTTGGGCAGGTATTCGCCAAAAGACGGGCTATTTGACTTTTATCTTTTGTTGGCTTTTCTGCTTAGCTGCTTACTTTCTTGGTTTTTATCAACCTGTGAGCAGCCTTGAAGCGAGTGAAGAAATCCGGCGCAACATTGGCAATTTCTTTGCGCTTGTAATCTTACCGTCTTTCTTATTGGGGGGATGGGTTTTTCTTTTTCAGAACGGGGGCCGAACTGAGAAATCTCAGGCTTCAACACCTTGATTTTTCAGTTGCTCTATCTGGTTTTGTTGTCTCAGGGGTTCAGTCAAAAATTCTAGTCTTCCTAGCATCACCTCTTCTAATTTATAAAGGGTAAGATTGATTCGGTGGTCGGTGATGCGATTCTGAGGGAAATTATAAGTTCGTATTCTCTCACTACGATCTCCCGAACCAACCATACTCTTTCGCTGAGCAGAACTTTCTTGTTGCCGAGCCTCTTGTTCAGCTTCATAGAGTCGAGCTCGTAATACTTTTAAAGCTTGGTTTTTGTTTTTAAGCTGGGACTTTTCATTTTGGCAACTGACAACCATTCCACTCGGTAAGTGAGTGATTCTGACTGCTGAATCCGTGGTATTTACACTTTGCCCACCCGGTCCTGACGAACGAAAAACATCGATTCTCAGATCACTCGGATTTATTTCTACTTCTAGTTCTTCAACATCAGGCATGATTGCCACAGTGGCAGCTGAAGTATGAATTCGTCCCTGAGTTTCTGTTCTCGGTACTCTTTGCACACGATGAACACCTGCCTCAAATTTCAAATTTGCGAAAACTTCAGATCCCTCAACTGAAGCTGTGATTTCCTTGAAGCCACCAAGATCATTTTCATGTTCGCTCAGCACTTGGATCCGCCACCCTAGGCTTTCTGAGTATTTTCCATACATGCGAAACAAATCACGTGCGAACAAAGCAGCTTCATCTCCTCCAGTCCCGGCCCGAATTTCAAGAATCACATTTCTTTGATCATTCGGATCTTTTGGCAAAAGAAGTCTTTGTAAGCTTCCTTCAAGAAATTTTTGTTCTTCTAGTTGCTGGGATAACTCCCCAAGCGCCAGTTCCTGCAACTCCTTCTCTTCACTTGGATCAGACACGAGTGCCTCGTTATCTCTGATTTGCAGCCGCAGGTTGGTTAATTGGGAATAGGTAGATACGATTTCTTCTAAGTCGGAGTGCTCAAGCGTAAGTTTGCGATATCTGGAGGAGTCTTGGAGGATTTCAGGCTGACTCAGCAGGTGAGTCAGCTCTTCATGTCGTTGCTTCAGTGATGATAGCTTCTCATCGAGCATATTTGCTCAGGAGCGTTGATAACGTCTACGGAATTTCTCCACACGGCCTGTGGTATCAATCATCCGTTGCTCCTTACCGCTAAAGAAAGGATGGCAACTTGAACAGATATCTACATTTTTCTCACCACCAAGGTTAGAGAAAGTTTCGAGAACATTACCACAGGTGCAAATAAACTTGGTTGGCTCGAAGTTAGGGTGTATTTCAGCTTTCATGACAGACCAGAATTTAATAAGTTAACTAAAGCAGCAAAGAGTAATTTACTTATCCATCATATTCAAGAATTCTTTATTACTTTTGAACTTCGATAGTTTTTCTACCATGAATTCCATTGATTCAATGGAACTTAGTTGCGCAAGTACTTTCCTCAGTACCCAGATACGGTCTAAATCGTTCTTTTCCATTAATAACTCTTCTTTGCGAGTACCGGATTTATTGATGTCAATGGCAGGGAAAATTCTCTTCTCAACCAATTTGCGGTCAAGCATTAATTCCATGTTTCCTGTTCCCTTGAACTCTTCAAAAATAACCTCATCCATTCTAGAGCCTGTCTCAATCAGCGCTGTCGCAATGATCGTCAGTGATCCCCCTTCCTCAACATTACGAGCCGCACCGAAAAAGCGCTTCGGTTTGTGCAAAGCGTTTGAATCAACACCCCCTGAGAGAATCTTCCCACTTGGTGGAACCACTGAGTTGTAGGCTCTTGCAAGTCTGGTGATGGAATCCAAAAGAATCACGACATCACGTTGATGTTCAACCAGTCTTTTAGCTTTTTCCAAAACCATTTCAGAGACTTGAACGTGTCTGGTGGCGGGCTCGTCAAAGGTTGAACTAATCACTTCTCCTCGAACACTGCGTTGCATATCTGTGACTTCTTCCGGCCGCTCATCTATAAGCAATACAATCAAATCAACTTCTGGATGATTCGTCGTAATACTATTTGCTATCGACTGGAGGATCATGGTTTTTCCAGTCCTTGGTGGAGCTACAATCAGCCCTCGTTGGCCCTTACCAATGGGAGCTGCCAAATCAATCACACGGGTTGTGAGATCTTTATCTCCTCTCTCTAAAGAGAGCGGTTCCTCAGGATAAAGGGGCGTTAAGTTATCGAAAAGGATTTTTTCAAAGGCTTGATCTGGTGGACGGAAATTAACTTCTTCAACCTTAAGCAAGGCATAATATCGTTCGCTCTCTTTTGGGGGCCTAATGTGCCCAGAGATCGTATCCCCCGTACGCATGTTGAATCTGCGGATTTGCGAAGGAGAGACATAAATATCATCTGGTCCAGGTAAGTAATTATAATCTGGAGCTCTAAGGAAACCAAATCCGTCGGGTAGTGTTTCTAGCACACCCGAACCGTAAATCACTCCATTCTGCTTTGTTTGAGCTTGCAACAAGGCAAATATCAAATCCTGAACACGCATACTGTTTGCGTTTTCAATATTATATTCCCTAGCAATTTTAATTAGGGAATTGATGTCCTTTTTTTTGAGCTCAATCAAATTCAAAGTTTCTGGAGCGTCGTGGCGGGATCTGTTTTCGTGTTCACGCATAGTTTTCCTGGAGGGGGAAGACAAGGGTTGGTTGATTCAGGTTAATTGGACACCTCTGAAATTATACGGACCGATTTCCGTAAATTTAACGAGGAGTAATGGCGAATTATCAAAAAGAAATTAAACGGGTCTTTTGTACGAGGGTGGTACTTTGGAAGAAACTTTAGAAATTATCTTACTGAAAGCAAAGGGAGTTTGATTACAGATTCAAAATATGGTTGGCAGGTAAAACTTAGAATTAAGCTACCTGCCAAAAAAACTATGTCAAGGATTTTTTAAAATCATCAAGAAATCTGTGAATTTGAAGCTACTCTAGAGAGAATTTTTTCTTAAAATCTCTGTTCAATTGGTTGATTGGAGTTTTGCAATCTAGCAGCCAATACTGTGTTTCTCATCAACATTGCAATCGTCATAGGCCCTACTCCACCTGGAACAGGGGTTATTAAACTAGCTTTGTCGAAAGCAGCTTCAAAATCAACATCCCCACATAGCTTACCTTTTTTGTTGGGATCCGATGATGGGAGTCGGTTGATTCCGACGTCAATCACTACAGCATTCTTCTTAAGCATTTCCCGGGTAACAAAATTTGGTTGACCAATAGCTGCTATGACAATGTCAGCTTCTTGAACATGACTTTGCACATTTTTAGTTCTGGAATGACAAATTGTAACTGTGGCATCCCATCTTTTTTGAGAAAGCAATGTTGCCAAGGGTCGCCCAACGAGATTACTCCGCCCTAGCACGACAACCTGTTTTCCGACTGTTTCGATTTCATACCTCTTCAAAATTTCCAATACCCCTAAGGGTGTACATGAAATAAATTTTGGTTGGCCAGTAGCGAGCAATCCAACATTCAGAGGGTGTAACCCATCAACATCCTTTGCAGGGTCAATGGCCAAAACTGCTTGCTGTTCATGCATTCCACTTGGCAAGGGAAACTGGCAAAGAATGCCATGCACGTCTGCTGAGTTGTTCAATTCCTGAATAATCTTCAGCAATTCCTTCATAGATGTTGAAGCTGGCAGATCATGTGCCTTCGAAATAATCCCAGTCTCCTCACAGGTTCGACGCTTATTTGCGACATATACCCCAGAGGCTGGATCATCCCCAACGAGAATCACCGCCAAACATGGACTGATGTTCAGCTCTTTCTTAATTGTAAAGACTTCAGATTTCAATTCTGAGAGTATTTGTTGACTTAACTCTTTACCTGAAATAATGGAAGCCACCTGAAAATCTCCAAAAATACTACCCAATTGGGTGATCATCATTTAAATTGAAAACACTTATTAACCAAAAAAATTTTATTGGGATCCTTTGTATGAATCCAGTCGAGGCTCTTGATGAACTTCATCAAAAAGCAGGCCCCATTTTTAGCTTCTTTGACCGTCTTGCCGTTGTTGAGAAGTATTCAATTGGAATCGAGCAAGAACTCAGATATTTGCAAAAGAGTTCAGGGATTTTTGATCGAAAAGCCTGGCTACTACTGGAATTGAATGGGGTGGATGCTAAAAATTTTCTGCAGGGAATGGTCTCAGCAGATTTAGATAAAATTGATATCAATCAAATTCAACCTGCCCTAATTTGCCAAAGCAAGGGGAAGATTCAACATGTTTTAGAGATATGGAGAACCTCACAACATCGTTGGGTCCTAAGTAGCTATCCTGGGGAAGGTTTTCAAGTAGCCAATCTGTTGGACAAGTTTCACATTCGTGAAAATTTTGAATTCCAGCTCCTAACACCTTCTTTTTTGCGCTTGGATTTACGAGGACCGAGATCACGCAATGTTCTAGAAATACTTGGGTTGAACGGATCAAGCGACAATTCTGAAACTTCTTTGATCGATAAAAACATTCTTTGCACAAAGCATCATCATCTTAGGGTTGAACACTACAGCTTATTGATTCCAGGAAAAGATGTCGAAAATCTAGCCAACAAACTTTTGGATCAAGAGGATTACGGCTTGGTCGGTTGGAACGCATGGAACGAAATGGATCTCATCGAGCGCATTCCAGTATTTGGTAGAGATTATACCAATGACAACTTTGCTCAGGAAGCCGCCCTCAAAGACTATATCTCATTTAATAAAGGTTGCTATATTGGCCAAGAGCCTAATGCACGCCTCTTTTTTCGCGGGCGCCCACAAAAGCAATTAGTCAGTCTATCCATTCCAGCCTCAGTAGCCACTTTAGATGCATCTACCTTGTTTTCTGGAAGTGAGTTAGTTGGAGAGATTACCACGATCTCAGCCTCCAGCCATGATGGAACTTACCTGGGGATGGCTATGGTCAAATCTAAAGTTCTTGATACGGAAGACACCAAGCTCTCCATTATTCCAGATGACCCAGAACCAACAATTGAATGGTCAATATTACCCACCCATATCATGCGTTAACTTCCACAATAGTAATTAGATTTTGAAAAACTTGAACCCAGATTGGACGCTAGGCTCTTACGATTTTTTTCTTCCTCCTGAACTGATCGCTCAACACCCTGCTTCCCAAAGAGAACTCTCGAAATTAATGTATCTCCCTTTGGAAAGTCTTGATCTCTCTCATTATCAATTTGATGACATCATACATTTGTTACCAGATGAGACTGTCTTGGTACTGAATAACACTAAGGTTCTTCCAAGTAAATTATTAGGAAAACGGGCTAGTGGTGCTGTACTGGAGGCACTTCTAACAAGGGAAATCGAAAACGGCAAATGGGAAGTCCTGATCAAAAAGGCCAAAAAAATCAAATCTGGGGAAACTCTTTTCTTCGGTAAGACTCTAAAGGCTGAAGCCATTGAACGCCTCGAAGACGGTAGTTGGGTACTTTCTTTTGTAGAACCAACACAGCTTAGTGAAAAGTTGGAGAAAGAGGGTTACGCCCCACTTCCACCATACATTTCCCGAAAAAATGCAGATGAATTAACCAGTTTAAGCGACAAGGAGCGTTACCAAACTGTCTATGCCAAAAAGCAAGGAGCTGTAGCGGCCCCCACAGCAGGCTTACATTTCACAATTGAGATTTTGGCAAAACTGGCTGAACGAAAAATTCCAATTGAGGAAGTGACTTTACACGTTGGCAGGGGAACATTTGAACCAGTGAATGTCGATGACCCCAGGCAACACCGGATGCACGAAGAAAAATACGAGATTGATGCTGGTGTTTGGAGTAGGTTGAATCACTACCGGAAAGAGGGACGACGTATTGTTGCTGTAGGCACGACCGTGGTACGAGTGTTGGAAACATTGGCTAGGCAAGATGAGCCCAAGTTAAGTGGAACGACAGAGATCTTTATTTACCCACCTTTTCAATTCAAGATGATCCAGGGATTGCTGACTAATTTACATCTCCCCAAATCAACCTTGCTGATGCTAGTAGCATCTCTTTGTGGCAGGCAACGTTTGTTGTCGTGCTACGAGGAAGCCGTTAGGGGAAAATACCGCTTTTTTAGCTACGGCGACTGTATGCTATTAATTTAAAGATCACCCATAAACTTTCGAAAATACTCTTTATTTTAAAATAACTCTGAACCAGACTTTACAATGAATAATTCTTCTAAGTCTAAACGTGCACTTGTAGTTTTGTCAGGTGGTCAAGACTCCACAACATGCCTCTACTGGGCGCTCAAACACTTCGAAGAGGTGAGGACACTGACTTTCGATTATGGCCAACGACATCGAATCGAGTTGGAGTGCGCAAAAAAGATTGCTCAATTGGCTGATGTTCCCCATGAGGTTCTATCCATTGGCACTTTTGCAGAATTAGGTGGAAATGCTTTGACTGGGAGTGAAGAGGTTGAAATACATCAAGAAAACATTATCGATGACGACTTACCTAACACCTTTGTACCTGGAAGAAATCTAATTTTATTGAGTTTTGCAGCAGCAAGAGCCTGGCAATTAGAAATCGAAAACATCGTGACGGGCGTTTGTCAAACTGACTACAGCGGATACCCCGATTGTAGAAAAAACACCATTGAGGCTCTTCAATTAGCACTCAATCTGGGCATGGAAAGACAAATTGTGCTGCATACTCCACTGATGTGGCTAACCAAGGCTCAAACCGTCAAGCTGGCTCAAGATTTAGGGGCTCTAGATGCCTTATCTTTCAGCCATACCTGTTATAATGGGACTTTTCCTCCATGTGGTGCTTGTCCAGCTTGCCACCTACGACAGAAGGGGTTTTCTGAAGCAGGAATTATCGATCCTTTGATCAAAAGAGCCGAAGAAGCAACCTGATTTTTTGAGGTGAATTGCCAAAAAACCCTGTTATTTCAATTTTTAAGTGCGTTTTCTCAATCTTTTCAACACAACAGTCAGGTAGGGATCTCCAGTAATTTTGAGGATTGAAAAATAGACTAACCCTGAACCAAGCAACATCGCTGAAAATAGCAACCAGTTGATTGATGAAGCAGGGCCTAGTTCCCAATTATTTTGTTGGCTTATACTCCAAACTCCGATCCCGATCAAAAAAGCTGAGATAAAATATCTAGCCAAGACTTTCAAAGACCAGAATTTCTGTAAAGGCAGCTGTTTTCTTTGCAAAAGCCAGCACAACACAATGAGTTGTCCAAAAGTCCCCAAAGATAACGCCAAGGCCAACCCAGCCACTTCCCAAATTCCACTTAACCACCACCCCAATCCTCCAGTAAGTATCATGCTAAATAATGATGCTTTTACCGGCCCCTTGGTGTCCTGCATGGCATAGAAGAGCGCCACCAACAATCTGACAGCCGCAACGGCAGGAATACTAGAGGCAAAAATCATTAAAGTGACCGCAGTCACCTGAACATCTAGCCAAGTAAAAGCCCCATGTCTGAAAAGAACGCTAACGATTGGTTCTGCCGTCCCAATCAGACCAGCAGTGGCTGGAAAGACAATCAAAAAAGTTGTGTGAAAACTAAGTCTCAAAGTTTTCTCAACCTCTACCCAATCTGTTCTTGCTTTCTGAAGGCTAAGTTCAGGAAAACTGGCAGTGGCAATCGCAAAGGCGAACACACCTAGAACAAATTCTGTCAACCGACTAGCATTGTAATAATAGGTCACTTGTCCATCTGGCAAAAAACTAGCGAGATTGCGCAGGATGATAATGTTGATTTGGTAAACTGCTACCCCAAAAAGAGAAGGGCCCAACAATTTTAGTAGTCTTTTAACCTCTGGATCTAACCAGAAAACTTTTGGGAGTAGAGGTTGTTCGACCTTACATAGTGAAGGAATTTGTAAAAGTACCTGAAGAAGCCCTCCAAGCAGTACACCCCAACCCAACCCTTCTATGGGCCGCTCTAACCACGGTGCTAAACCAATGGCACCACCAATAATCGCTAAATTCAAAAAAATTGGAGCTGCTGCTGGGGCTGCAAATCTTTTTTCAGCATTCAAAATCCCCATCGACCAAGCTACGACAGAAACCAATATCAAGTAGGGGAACATCAACCGATTTAAATCAGTTGTTAGCTGAAATTTTTCAGCATCTTCTGCAAAACCAGCTGCAAACAACCAAACAAGCTGAGGACTGAAAATCATCCCAAGTGCGCAGATCAGACCAGTGCCGAAAAGGACTAGGCCCAACACTCTGGAAGCAAATCGTTTCGCTTCTTCCGCCGATCTTTGCTCCCGAATTTCGGTATAAATTGGAAGAAATGCCAAAGTCATGGAGCCTTCGGCTGTCAACCTACGAAAGACATTTGGAATTGTGAAGGCCTGGATAAAAGCGTCTGTGACCAAGCCCGCACCAAAAATGTTGGCGATGAAAAGATCCCTCACTGCACCCATAATTCTGGAGAGCAATGTAAAAACAGTAACGACTCCAGCACTTCTCAAAATGCTGATGGAGACGCTTTTTTGATCTTTTGGTGTTGGACTTTTTTCAGGAATAGAATTTGGCGGGCCCGGCATAAATTTTCCCGGACTTAGGGAGACGGGATTAATCGAATTTCGTCATGGAAGAGCCTCATCAGCAAACCGCAATTGATGATCCCCCCGAAGAAATCAAGCTAGAATCCCAACCACTGAGATTCAGGATGCTTCTGATTGTCCTTTTTTGACAAAGCAAAATCAATGATACGCAGAAAGGAAGGCTTCGGTTGCTTGAAAAACTTGTTCTCTTTTGTGAATTTCAAACCATTTCAGACTTTTTTCTTGGCGAAACCAGGTAAGTTGCCGTTTAGCAAAATTTCTCGTTTTCTGCTGAATTGCCTCGACCATCTGATTGTAGTTTAGTTCACCGTTCAAGTAAGCAATGATTTGTTTGTATCCAAGCCCATTGAGAGGTGAGAGTGAGGATGAATAAAGCTCCAACAAAGCTTTCACTTCCTCGATCCAGCCAATTTTCAACATGGCTTCAGTGCGTAAGTTAATTCTTTGGTAGAGGGCTTCTCGCTCCCAGTGAACACCAAAGATCATGACTGGAAACCGAGTTGTCTGATTGCCAAACTTATTTTTTTGAAAAGAACTCATTTTTTTTTGTGTCGCCCGAAAGATCTCGAGACCTCTTTGAACTCTGGTTGCGTCATGAGGAGAAACTCTGGACGCCAGTTCTGGATCACACTTAGCTAATTCTTGATAACATTCTTCAAAACCACTTATTTTCCAGTCATTCAATACTGACTGTCTGATCGCTTTGGGTATCGGAGGCATGTCGTCCAATCCATAAATTAGCGCCTTGTAATAAAGCCCCGAACCACCCACAAGAATTGGTATCTTCTCTAGTTCTCCAAGTTTGTTAAGCGTAAATTCAGCATCACGGGCATACTGGCCAGCTGAATAATGTTCATCAAGATTGCACAGGTCGATCTGATGATGAGGTACTGCTAATTGCTCCGCTTTAGTCGGTTTCGCAGTCCCAATATCTAAACCTCGATACACCTGCATTGAGTCTGTACAGACGATCTCGCCATCGATCTTTTGAGCAAGTTCTAGCGCGAGATCACTTTTTCCACTTGCGGTAGGACCCGTGATTACAATGGAGGCAGGAATCAATGGAGTCTGAATTCTTTGGTTGTCAAAAAAAGATTTTGTGTTAGTATTGAAAGCTTTAAATTAATGCTAATACTTATCTATCAGTAAACGAGGAGAATGCCTGTAAATATTGAAGTCCGTGACGGGAACGTCGGCAAGTCAATGATGCAATTGAAGAGAACTTTGATTCGAGAAGGCTTGTTCAAAGAATTGAAAAAGAGAAAATTCTACATCAAACCCTCTGTTGCAAAGCGTTTGAAGCGTGAAGCTGCAGAAAAGCAGCGAAACAAGGATTTGAAAAGAGAATTGCGAGCAGCTCAAAAAGCGGACTTCTAGGCGCACTTTCCTCGAAGCCCACTCAATTCTTTGGGTGGGCGCAGAACCTCAACCACGTTTCTCCTTCAGCAGAAGAATAAATCCTTAGACTGAAAGATAGTGCTCAAGAAGTTGCTTGTTGTCACGAACTTCGGCAGCCGAACCTGAAAAAGCTATCTCTCCGCTATCTAAAATCACAGCACGATCAGAATACCGGAGGACAGCCATCGCATCTTGTTCAACAATGATCGTAGTTATACCCAAGTCACGAATGTCCACAACAATCTTTGCAATTTCCTCCCGAATAACAGGTGCAAGTCCCTCATAGGGTTCATCCAGCATCAATAGCTTTAGATCTCTTGCCAACGCTCTAGCAACTGCAAGCATTTGCTGCTCCCCTCCGGAAAGTGTCACTGCTTCCTGTTTTCTTCTCTCAGCCAGTCTTGGGAACGATTCATAAATTCGCTCAAAAGACCAACCATGCGGCTCTTCGATTTGAGCTAATTTGAGATTTTCCTCCACGGACAATCCACCAATGATTCTACGATCTTCAGGAACTAATTGTATTCCGCGTTGAGCAGCTTCGTATGAAGTCATTTCATGAATAGGTTGGTGATCCAACCAAATTTCTCCATATCTCAAGCTCGGTAGATCCGTCCTAGCAATCGTTCGGAGGGTGGATGTCTTGCCGGCACCATTGCGTCCAAGGAGTGCTAAAACCTCTCCCTCTCTTATGTCAAAACTGATATTTTGTACGACGTAACTTTCGCCGTAGTAAGATTGTAATTCCCAACAAGAAAAATAGGGTCTCCGCTCAGTTTCTGGCTTGCGATGATAGGGGTGTGCACTATCAAATTTAGTATTTTCTGCTTCAGGCATGACTCTCTCCTCCCAGATATGCTTCTTTAACCTTAGGACTCTTTCGAATATCATCTGGAAGACCTGTAGCGATCACTTGTCCCTGCGCAAGGACAGAAATTCGATCTGCAAGGCTAAACACTACATGCATATCATGCTCAATAATAATCCTAGTAATCCCCCGCTGTTTTATTTTTGAAAGTAATTCAATTGTCCGATTCGTATCAATTCTAGACATTCCAGCAGTAGGCTCATCAAGTAGCAGCAATTTTGGTTTCTGAATTAGGCTCATCGCCAGCTCAAGGCGTCTTTTGTCCCCCCGAGATAGACTACCAGCATGATCATTAAGCATGCTTTCCATGTTAAGGTCTTCCAAAATGCTTTCTGCCTCCTGGCGTAATTTATTCTCGGACAACATACTTTTGAAAGCATTGAAGCGAAATTCTCCATCTCGCTTCGAAAAGGCAGAAATTATCACGTTGTGAAGAATCGTCAGATCTTGGAAAATTTCAGGCGTTTGAAATACACGTACAATTCCTGCCTGGTTGATCTCATGGGGTTGCTTTCCAGTCATCAACTGACCATCAAACATTACTGTACCGGTATCAGGAATCAACTTGCCAATACAAACATTCAGAAAAGTGGATTTACCTGCCCCGTTCGGACCAATGATTGCGTGGGTCTCGCCCTCCACTGCATCAAAAACAACTTCATTCAGGGCTTTAAGTCCTCCAAAGCTCTTGTTGACACCTTGGACGTCCAAAATCTTTTTACTCATCAAGACTCCTTGTTTTGCGTTGATTTAGGAGTCATGATATTCTCATTGCGATTCTGAATCTTATTTTTCAGTCTGGTTATACCTTCGATAATTCCTCCCGGAAGAAATATTACGATTATCATGAATAAGGCACCTAATGTTAAATGCCATCCGTCCCCAACAAATATACCTACAATCTTAACAACCGGTTCAACTAAAACATTTGGAAGAAAATTAAATGTATCTGTCAATAATTGATCGTTGAATGAAGAAAAAATGTTTTCAAAGTACTTGATTAAAACAACACCTAAAAGCGGCCCGAAGAGAGTTCCAACACCACCAATAATTGTCATTAATACTACTTCACCAGACGCAGTCCATTGCATTCTTTCAGCACCAGCAAGGGGATCGGTAACTGCTAAAAGTGCCCCCGCTAGTCCAGCGTACATCCCAGAGATCACAAAAGCAGTCAACATGTAAGGTCTTGTGTCGAAACCTGTATACATCATCCGAACTTGATTAGACTTGATCGCTCTTAAGGCCAGCCCAAAGGGAGAGTGGGTGATTCTCATCGCAAGGTAGAAAGCAAAGATCATTATGACTGCACAGAAGTAGAACCCACTAAAACCACTCATACTTAGCCCAAAGAGAGTAGTTGATGGTAGTCCGCTTTCGGCTGAAACGCTTCCAACCATATTGTCTAGTATTCTTGGATCCGCCTGAGCAAGTTGTAGTCCTGTTTCACCATTTGTTATTGGAGTCAGCACAGAGTAAGCAAGGTTGTATGACATCTGGGCAAAAGCTAACGTCAGAATAGAAAAATAGATCCCAGTACGTCTCAAACTAACAAATCCAATCAAAGCTGCAGCTAATCCAGAGACTACAACAGCAAATATCATCGCTGGTACTACATTCATTGATAGTAGTTTAAAACTCCATACTGCTGAATAAGATCCAATACCTAGGAAGGCTGCATGACCGAAAGAAAGATATCCAGTTAACCCAAATAGAATATTAAAGCCGATCGCAAAAATCCCAAAAATCGCAAATTTTTGGAGAAGATCAGGATAGGCAGCACCGAATGGGATCATCCAAATGGGCATCAGCAGTACAATTGCTGAAAAAATCACCATCACTCTAATTTCGTTGGATTGAATATTCATCTTAATTCTCCATCAATCCCTTACGCCCTAATAAACCTCTTGGGCGGGTCAACAAAATTATTACTGCAACAGCGTAAATTATGATTTGATCAATTCCAGGAATTATACTTTTTATCTGATTCATTGAAGCAAAAGACTGCAGTATTCCGAGTATAAACCCAGCAAGTACTGCCCCCTCAAGCGACCCCATCCCACCAACAACAACTACCACAAAGGAGAGTACAAGGAAATCCATCCCAATGTGATAATCGGGGGGTAATATTGGAGTGTACATTACTCCAGCCATACCAGCCACAATTGCAGCCAATCCAAAAATGATTGTGAACCTTCTCTCTATATTAATGCCTAGGAGGCCAACTGTCTCACTATCATACATACCAGCTCGTACAACCATTCCGTATGTTGTAAAATTCAGGAACGAAAAGACGCCGATTACGGTGACTCCTGTGAACACCAAATAAATTAGACGCCACCAAGGGTAAATTATATTATCTCCAAATCCTAACCAGGAACCAACTGAAGCCGATCCAGAAACAATCTCTGGTGCACTAATGGGGATTGGATTTGCACCATAAAATGCTTTGATAATTTCCTGTAAAACGATCGCTAATCCAAAAGTTACTAAAATTTGTTCAGCATGGGGTCTTTTGTAAAAAAATCTGATCAGACCCCGCTCCATCAAAATGCCAACTAGTAACATTATTGGTATAGCTATTAGCAAAGAAATTGGAACAACATAATCAATAAGGACCCGACCTGTATCACCAAACCATATCGTCAAATAGGGTTCCTCTTTAAATGCCTCAAAGAAAGTTACACTTTCATCTTTTATTTTTTTTGAAAGAGTGAGGATTTTTTGAATTGTTACTGCACAGAAAGCACCCATCATGAATAGTGCTCCATGAGCAAAATTCACAACTCCAAGTGTTCCAAACGTAAGTGTCAAACCCAGTGCGATTAAAGCATACGCACCACCCTTGTCTAATCCATTAAGGATTTGCAGAAAGATAAAATCCATTGATGCCTAATCGATGAAGAATATATGTAGACAGAGGTTGCAATGAATGTCTGGAAGTCGCAAAAATTCATGCGACTTCCAGACATTGTGAGAATTAGACTTCGTATGGTCCTAATTCCCCACCAAAAATACTGGCATCGTACTCAACTTGTGAACGAGGAACAACTTCAACCACTTCAAGTAAGTCAAATTGGCTTTGTGGGTTCATATTACCCCGTACTACAAGAACATCTTTGAAGCACTGATGGTCTTCAGCACGATATTCAGTTGGCCCATTGCCCATTCCGTCAAATTTGAAGCCTTCCAGTTGCTTGATCACTGCAGGTGGATAGAAAATTCCTGCCATTTCACATGCATTTGCATACAGCAGGGTCTGTACGTAGCAAGTGTGGGCAGCCTGCGAGGGGGGGAAACCATATTCTTGACCGAATGATTTCAGGAAAGCCTGACTACCCGGATTTTTCAGAGACCAATGCCAGTTAGTAGTTCCAAGAATACCTTTCATGTTTGCACCGGCACCCTGGGCCATCAAACGACTGAACAGTGGCACGACAATCTCAAAATTCTTACCATTCGCTTCACGATCTCGCAGCCCAAATTGAACTGCTTGCGTCAAGGAATTCACCATATCCTTTCCATAGTGATTCAGAATCAACACGTCCGCCCCTGAATTCAAAACCGGAGTGATGTACTGAGAGAAATCCCCAGCACCCACTGGAGTTTTAACTGTCTGGACAGTTTGCCATCCCAAAGCTTCGGTAGCGTTCTTAATTGATTCCTCTTGAGTCCACCCCCAAGTATAATCAGCTGTCAAATGATAAGCTCTTCTTTCAGTTCCCATCTCAGCTTTCAAAGGTGGAGCGATCGCTTGTCCTGACATGTAAGCATTAAAGAAATGACGGAATCCATATCTTTTCTTGTCTTTGCCTGTAGTGTCGTTTGAATGGGTCAAACCAGCCATGAAGATAATGCCCATTTCTTGGCAGAGGGCTTGAACAGCGACGGCTGGACCTGACGATGATCCACCCGTCACCATGATGACATTGTCTTTTTCAATCAATCTTTTTGCTGACGAACGAGCTTTATCCGTATTCGTTTGGGTATCTCCAGTTGCATAGACAACTTTCTTCCCCAATATCCCATTCCCCTTAAGCATTGAAGGCTTCATTGTGTTCAGCATCCCACCATCACCCTCACCGTTCAGATGCTTTACTGCGAGTTGGTAAGCGCGAAACTCATCGGCGCCCTCATCTGCGTAGGGACCAGTTTGAGGATAATTGAAACCCAATTTGATTTCACCGCTGCTACCCGGGTTATTCCTGAAATTTCCTTGTGCCCAGCCTTCTTTAATCCAGATTTGTGGGAAACTGGCAGTAAGAGCCGCAACTGTCCCACCCTTGATAACGGATCGACGTGAAAGGTTTTGGGTCAGCAATGATTTGTTCTTGGACATATCTGTCTCCATAGTTCTATTGACGATTACTGAGAATCATGACTTCTTAACGAGGTGATAAATACGGTCCGTGAAGACCAGTTCCTGACATATTGTTCCTGAAAATCACCATTTTTCCATAGACTGGCCAGGGTATTTAAAGATTCAGACTATTCAAATATTCGAAAAAATGAGAACACTCGACCATCTTTTCTCACAAATTTGTCTGACAAGAACATTTTAGTATTTCTATTTCGTAAAAAAATTCAACTTTGAGAAAAAATTTAACTCTCCCAAGTGAAAATTCCAAAAAGAAAATTAATAATTTCTTAATCAAAATCCAATAAATCACATTTACTGTGTTTCTAGAGAATTTTTTTCGATTGTTGAGTTTATTTACTCTCATTGGCCAACAAACGAAGCCACAAAGACAGTTGCCTTTAATTTTTCGAAACTCAGTTCTTAATTTTACTGCTTTTCAAATAACCAGCGTGTTTGTGCAGTAGAGTGAACAGCAACCTATTCAAACTGCACATTTCTGAGTCATTATTATTTTAGAGTAATCAATGGAAGATGCACAAATTCTGATTGTTGAAGATGAGGAAGATATTCTTGATGTTCTAAAATATAATCTCCGCAAGGCAGGCTTTCACACGTTGGAGGCTCCTAATGGTGAGACTGCGCGTAACCTTATTCGGGAGGAAACGCCCGATTTGATCCTTTTAGATCTGATGTTACCCGGAATTAATGGCTTAGACCTTTGCAAGATACTCAAAAAGGATGAGGCCACCAAAAGTATTCCAATTGTGATGCTAACCGCTAAGAGTAGTGAAGCAGATATTGTTGCAGGCTTGGAGATGGGTGCTGAAGACTATGTGGTGAAGCCATTCAGTCCACGTGTTCTGCTGGCACGAATCCAAAATGTCATTCGCAGGAATAAAAAGTCTATTCCAGAGGAGGGTTCATCCTTGAAATATTGTTCCCTTGAAATTCATCCGGGAAGACATCTGGCTTTGGTTGAAGGCCAACCTGTCGCGCTGACCCCAACTGAGTTCAGAATCCTTCATTTCCTCGCCCGTCATCCTGGCTGGGTTTACACTCGTGACCAGATCATCGATGCAACGCATGGAGAGAATTATGTCGTCACCGATCGAGCAATCGATGTGCAGATTGTTGGGTTACGTAAAAAGTTAGGTGAATCTGGGAACCTGATCGAGACTGTCCGCGGGATTGGTTATCGCTTCCAAGCCCAAGATTGAGATGCCTGCTAATTCGCTTCTGCAAAAATTTCTTGCCCCCTTTGTCATTCTTCTTTCTGGGGGTCTTCTGGCCTTCAGTTGGTGGATTGAATATTCACTAGAAAAATATGTAGAACAGACCGTTGAAGAAGATTTAATTGGCCGATTTGAACTATTGGCCATTCAACCTCAACTGCTTGTGGAATTCGTTGAAAGTGGATCTTCCTCTGAGGTTTTTCATGTGTTTGCTAAAAAAACTCGGATTCATATTTCTATCATAGATTCCAAAACTGGCTTGTTACTGAGCGACTCCTCCAGCCTCAACCCTCCGAAAGGAAACCGGTCCAGCCTCCCAGAAATCGAGGCAGCCATAAATAATCAACCCAAAGTAACAAAGAGGTTTAATCCGGCTTTCAATACGATGGCTTTGTGGCTTGCTCGAAGAGTACCCAACAAATTTGGGAATGATTTAATTCTGAGGGTGTCTTTGGAAATTCCGACCAAAACGCCTCAAGCTGAAGGACTTTTCTTCAAGATGTTGCTGGCAATGTTGCTGCTGGTCTCCGCAACGATGATTGTCAGTTTATTGATCGCTAACGGTTACCGAGAATCTTTAAATGAATTGAAAAGGGGCGCAGCACGCTTTGCTAAAGGAGAACTCAGAAAAAAACTGAATGTTCCTGATGATTCAGAAATTGGAGAGCTAGGCCAGCAGCTCAATGATATGGCAACAGTACTTAATCAACGTTTTGAAAACTTGGAAAATCAGCGTTCTGAACGGGAGACAATTCTTTCAAGCATGGAAGAAGGTTTTATGGCCGTTGATAAGTATCACCAGGTTTTAAGCATCAACAGAGCTGCAGCGCAATTATTTCGGTTGGATCCAGAAAAAGTCGTTGGCCAAGATCTGCAGCTTCTGATCAGAAACTTTCAACTCAGCCTCTCCGTACACGAGGCGTTGGCAGCTCAACAACCTCTTGAAAAAGATTTTCAATTAACTGATAGCGAAGAAAACATTAAACACTTTCAGGTGAGGATCACCCCTCTTCGGAAATCGAGTGGGGATCAAATTGGCGCCTTGATTGTGCTGAATGATATCACCCGCATAAAGTTGGTTGAAACCATACGCAGAGACTTCGTAGCCAATGTGTCGCATGAGTTGAAGACACCAATTACATCCATCAAAGGTGCTGTTGAAACTCTGATTGATGGTGCTATCGAACAAAGAGAGGTGGCTGATCGCTTCCTGGGGATTATTTCGCGTCATTCAGATCGGCTGGACAGTCTAATCAGCGATCTCCTACTTCTTTCCCAACTGGAGTACCGTGACGAAGGAGGAATACAAGCTGAAGTGGGAACTCTACAGCTTGTGATTCATCATGCAGTTGGGACCTGCGAATTGAAAGCACAAGAAAAGGAAATCAACTTGGTGTGGGAATGCTCAGAAAGCATCCAGGTGAGGATGAATGCCCCACTTTTAGAACAGGCGTTGGTCAACTTGATTGATAACGCAATCAAGTACAGCCCTGAAAAGCGACAAGTCGAAATCGTAGCAAAACTTGAGAAAAGCGAGGTAATCATGGAAATCAAGGATCAGGGCTCTGGCATTGATGCTAGGCATTTAGATCGAATTTTTGAAAGATTCTATCGAGTAGATGCAGCTCGAAGCAGAAAATTAGGAGGCACTGGGCTGGGATTGGCAATCGTCAAACACATTGTGCAGTCCCATGGAGGGATGGTAAGCGTCGAAAGCAATTTGAATATGGGCAGTAGATTCATTCTGAAATTTCCGACTACTATTCCTAAAAAAACCGAACTTCATGAGGAACGAAAAGAGTCAGAAATATTTTCATGATTCAGCGTGCACTTCTTAATAAAGCCAGAAGGCGATCTAATTCTTCCGCAGAGAAATAGCTCAGTCTAATTTCACCTTGAAAAGGCAACTTGTGATCGATCCTCATTTTTGTACCAAGGTAACGCTGCAATTCAGCTTCAATCGAACGTAATTCTGTATTCAAATCATCATCGATTCCAATTTTCTCTAGGGTCGGGCTAGCTCTCCTCTCTCGCACGTCCAAATTAAGCTTAACCTGTTTCTCCGTTTCACGAACAGACCAGTTATTAAGCAGTAATCTTTCCCGTAACTTCAGTTGCTCTGAATACTCTGAAAGGCTGAGAAGTGCTCGAGCGTGTCCTGCACTCAAGCGACCCATTTCCAAATCTTGTTGAATTGCTTTCGGCAAGGCCAGTAAGCGAACCATATTCGCAATAGTAGACCTGTCTTTGCCAAGCTTCCTAGCCAATTCCTCCTGCGTTAATCCATGAAGCTGCATCAATTCATGGTAACATTGACCTTCTTCAATTGGGGTTAGGTCTTCTCTCTGGATATTTTCAAGGAGAGCAACCTCTAGGGCTTCGGTATCACCCAACTTTTTGATGATGACTGGTGCTTGAGTCTCTCCTGCCAGTTGCAGCGCTCTCCAACGTCTTTCACCAGCTACCAGTTCAAAGCAGCCTTCTAAGATTGGATGATTTCTTACGATCAGGGGTTGTAGGACTCCCTGTTGTTTTATTGACTGACTGAGTTCTTGAAGAGCTTTGGGTTCAAAATATCGGCGAGGTTGATGAGGATTCGGCTTGATACGATCAATCGGAAGAAAACGCTTAGATTTTTGCTCACTCATTTTGAAGGTTTCTCAAGATGAACAAAATATTCAGTATTTTGACTTTTTTTTCCATGAATACTGGACTCACAACTGCCAAGCATTTTGAAACCCAGCAGAGTTGCAGCCTCAATGATTTCATGAAGTACTCTGGCATGAACGGCTTCTTCTTTGACTCTCCCCCCCTTGCCAACCTCTTTTCTACCTGCTTCAAACTGAGGTTTGACAAGAGCTAAAAGCTTTGAGCCAAAAGTCATCAACTCATAAAGTTTTGGCAATATCAATCGGAGAGAAATGAAGGAGGCATCTACCACAACTAATCGAATTGGATCTGCTAAGTTAACTGGTTCCAGATATCGGATATTTGTACGTTCCAAGTTAATTACTCTAGGATCCTGTCGAAGTTTCCAAGCTAGTTGGCCATATCCGACGTCCACCGCGTAGACTTTCTGAGCTCCGAACTGCAGTAAGCAATCTGTGAATCCTCCTGTCGATGCCCCCACATCCAAAGCTATCCGATCAAGGACTTCAATTTGGAACACCCGAATCGCCCCAGCGAGCTTGACCCCACCACGACTAACATATGGATGATCCTGAGCTTGAACCACCAATTCTGAGTCCTGGTTAACGCTCTTACCGGGTTTATCCACTCGTTCTGTATTGACCAGAACCTTGCCTGCAAGAATCAAAGACTGAGCTCGCTCACGGCTTGGAGCCAGTTGACGTTCAACAAGCAACAAATCCAGCCTTTGACGAACTGCCATATGGAAGTTATTTGTCCACGAATTCTAGATCGGTAATCTCCACTTCAACTTTGCCTTTTGGAATCGGGATGATCAGAGAATACCCGACTGTCTTCCCAATCAAGGCTCGAGCAATTGGGGAGTTGTAAGAAATTTTCCCTTTCTCGAGGTCGGCCTCATCTTCACCGACAATCTGGTAAGTTTTTTCCTCGTCTGTTTCAATATCTACATAAGTGACTGTAGCACCGAAGATGACTTTTTCTCCGCTTAGACGACTTATGTCAATGACATTGCATTGGGCTAGCTTGCCATTGAGTTCCTGAATACGACCCTCCACGAATCCCTGGCGCTCCTTGGCCGCATGATATTCCGCGTTTTCCTTTAAGTCCCCATGCTCTCTGGCGTCTGCGATTGCCTGAACGACTTCAGGTCGTACAACAGACATCAGATGCTTCAACTCCATTTTGAGTTGTTCATGTCCCTGCTTCGTTACAGGGTACATTTGTTCCGACATGCTTGTTCTCCGAGATTGGAAAGAAAATTTGAAATACGATAGTGAGTAAGTTGAATGGGTCAAGTTCTTCGCATCAAGCTAAATTCAGCGGTTGTGATCTGTTTTCTTGGGCTTGCCTTGATGATGGTTCCCTTTCAAGCCCGTGCTGATCTGAAATGTGCAGGGACCGCTTTGGCTGAATGGCTGGTCCCAGGATTAGGTTACGCAATCAATGATGACTACGACAAAGCGCTTATTTTTGGTGGATTGCGGTGGTGGGCCATCAATGGCTACATGCAATATTCAGATAGTGAAAATCTCCAAGCCTATCCTGATGAGGTTTTCAAAGAGACAAAGAATGAAGACGGGGAGGATGTCACTGACATTTATTTGAGCAAAGAAACCTACTATACAATGGCCTATTTGAGACTGTACACCAACATCAGCCTGATCACTATCTATGATTTCTACGATGGCGGATGTAAGGACAACACAGACACCTACTGGGAAATTTTCTCACCATTTCAATTCTGGAAATTTGGAGATTCATATACCTTCTGGATTCCAACTGGAATCCAACTAGCGACACCTGGCGCATCTAATCTGACCTATCATGTTGATGCAGAACTGACTCGAGAACAGATGCAGAGGATTGACTTCATCAATAGTCAATTGACAGGGGCTGGTGAAGAAATGTTTTTTCGGGGATTCATCCAGCGATCAATTTACAGAGGCTTAAATCGTAGTTTCAGTAAAGGTGCCGCACGATGGACAAGTATTTTTGTGGCTAGCAGTCTATTCGCTGTTGCCCACGATGGGTCAGGATTCAGTGCTAATCCTGGAGCAGCTTTCTTGGCCGGACTTTACCTAGGTACGGTATATCATCCTGCTCAGGGGGATTTTAATTTGACAGAGGCCATAGCCATTCACTCGTGGTGGAATTCTCTGATCAGTTATAAAAATTATCGAGACGCCAACTTTGTTGAACGAGCCGATGGGGAAACTGCAAAAACACTTCGGGTCAACAACTACCAGCCTTTGTTTGGATTTACCTATCGTTTTTGAGAGCAAATGGAATTCTCTTGGGAATTAGCAGAATCAATCCTGATTCTGCTGCTGGCAGGCTCGTTGGCTGGGATCATGGCTGGCATGTTGGGGATTGGAGGGGGAATCATTCTGGTGCCTCCTCTGGTCTTTGTATTCGACCTGATGCAAGTATCTGAGGTCGTTATTCCCCATCTAGCTATTGGAACCTCGCTCGCAACAATCATTGCCACCTCGCTTTCCTCAGCAAAAGCCCATTTTAAAAGGGGTTCTGTTGATCATCAACTCCTCAAGTATTCGATCATCCCAACGTCTCTGGGGGCTGGATTTGGAGGGTTAGTAGCAGGTAGTCTCAGCGCAGGGGTACTAGCGATGATCTTTGGATTTATGGCCATCGTTGTTTCCGTCAGGATGATGATTCCCAGCAAAGCCTCCAATGAGATTGACCACGAACCGAATAGATTTTTGATTGGAAATCTTACAGGACTTACAGGGATCATCTCGGCAATGGTTGGTATTGGAGGAGGAGCCATGAACGTTCCGTTGATGAACATGATGGGCATCAAGATGCATCAAGCGGTTGGAACTTCAGCTAGTATGGGTTTTGTGATTGCCCTTCCCGGAACCATTGGATTCATTGTCTCAGGGTGGGAAAATCCAGACCTACCTGAATTCTCTTTCGGCTTCATTCACTGGCTCGCTGCCCTTTGCATTTGTTTGATGACCGTAATATTAGCTCCTCTCGGTGCAGCAATTTCCCATCGGTTAAATACCAAGAAGTTGAAAAAGATTTTCGGGATATTTCTGTTGGTCGTTGCGATGCGAACTCTTTGGCGACTTTGGTCCTAATGCCTTCGAAAGATCCACGTTATACAATCTAATGAATGAAAATTCTCCCGCAGCAAACGCTTTGAAGCTGATCGTCTTCCGAATTAACGAAGAGCAGCCTTTTTATGGGATTAATGTTTTTAAGACTTTTGAAATTCAGCGAGCAAAGCATTTCACAATTAGTGAGGTTCCAAGGGCTGACGATTGTATTGAGGGAATTGTCTACATCAGGAATCAACCAGTACCGCTAGTCAATCTTCCACGTTGGCTTAGAACTGATTTGAGTGAGCAAGAGGAGAGGAATTCTTCGATCATCTTCTGCAATTTCAATAACATTCAAATTGCGTTAAGAGTTGGAGGTATCCACCAAATTATCACGAGAGATTGGCAGGATGTCCAGCCTTTGAAATTTCATGAGTACATGCCTGTTGACCGAAACCTCAATTACACCCTCCTTGATGATGGGTCTTCAGTCTGTCTCATTTTGGATGTGGAATGTTTACTCACAGAAGTTTTGCCTCATGAATTTTCAGAGATCCAAAAAGATGTCCAAAAATTACCTTTGAAAAATGTCGAAATTCCAGAATCTCTAAAAAATGGGACAGTTCTTGTTGCTGAGGACAGTCGCTCCGCCCAATTGTATCTCAAAAATTTCTTCGAGAAGTTGAATCTCTCTTTCAAAATTTTTGAGCATGGGGGTCCTCTCCTGGAGTATGTCCAGGGAATTTCAGACCTCTCACAAATACCATTGATAATTACTGATATTGAGATGCCCATCATCTCTGGACATGAGGTCATCAGACAATTGAAGTCTGATTCTAGAACCAAGCATATTCCGATTTTAGTCTTCAGTTCTATGACGAATGACCAAAGCTGTAAAGCTGTCAGGGAATTAGGCGCCGATGGATTTGTTGGAAAGCGGAGTGTGGAACAAATGCTGAAACAGTTGGTTGCTACTGCCCGAATACCCTTGGCATCATCATTTTCTTGATTCTTTTATAAAATTATTCTTACAAATTTTGCCTCAATATCCAATTAAGTTTTACTTTTCTCACATTTCTTAAATTGAAAGGTTATAAAAATAAGAAAGTCACCTGCCCGAGTAGGCTTTCTGATCCTTGGGGCTGGATGTTTTGGGTATTGCTTTAGTCTGTACTGTCAGTTCGAAAAATTTACGGCCAGCATCGTCTCATCTTTGCCGTTTAGCATCAAAGGAAGCCATGAAAATTGCTATCGTTGGTTCTGGAATAGCCGGACTAACAGCTGCCTACCGTCTGCATCCTCTTCATCAAATCACTCTTTTTGAAGCTTCTCCCAGACTAGGTGGGCATTCCAATACTATTACAGTAGATCTTCCTGAAGGCAAAATTCCTGTTGATACGGGATTCATTGTATTTAATGACTGGACTTACCCAAATTTTATTTCATTGATGAAAGAGATTGGAATCGAGGGTAACGCTACTGAAATGAGTTTCAGTGTCAAAGACGAGCAGAGGGATTTTGAGTATAACGGGCACACACTAAATACTCTTTTCGCACAGAGGAGAAATCTTGTGAGGCCTGCGTTTTGGGTGATGCTCAGGGATATTATCCGCTTCAACAAAGAGGCAAAGGAACTGTTGGAGAGCGATCAAGATGATCTTACCCTCGGAGACTTTCTCCAGGAAAGGAGATATGGCGATTTATTCTGTGATCATTACATCATCCCAATGGGTGCAGCGATTTGGTCGACGAGTACCGAACAAATGTTGGATTTTCCCATCAAATACTTTGCAAGATTTTTTGAAAATCATGGGCTTCTAAACGTAGTAAATCGACCTCAATGGTATACGATACCAGGGGGCTCTCAGGAATATGTTAAGAAGTTGAGTTCTTCATTTATTGACAACGTTCGGTTCAACAACCCAGTGATGGAGATTCACAGAAAACCAAATTTTGTTGAGATTTTTTCTGCAGTTGGCAAAGAGCGCTTTGATGAAGTAGTACTTGCCTGTCATTCTGATCAGGCTCTTCATCTGCTTAAGGACGCAACCAAAGAGGAAACAGAAATTCTTGGATCAATTCCATATCAAAGAAATGAAGCTGTGTTGCATCAGGATGTTTCGCTTTTACCCAATCGCAAAAGAGCTTGGGCTAGTTGGAACTATCATCTAGATCATACCCAGCAGGATACGGTAGCGGTGACATACAACATGAATATCCTCCAACACATTCCGACACCTCCCCACCTATTGGTTACCCTAAACAGGACAGAACGGATTAAACCGGAAAAGATTCTTAGCAAAATTGATTATGAACACCCTGTCTACAATGAAGCTACCGTAAGAGCCCAGCAGCGTCATAGCGAAATCAGTGGTCTAAACAGAACACATTTTTGCGGGGCCTACTGGAGAAATGGTTTTCATGAAGATGGAGTCGTGAGTGCGATGAACATGCTTCAACTTCTTGAGATCCCCAAAGCTGCCTGAAATGGAAAGTTGTCTCTATACTGGACGCCTACGCCACAGGCGTTTCAGCCCTACTTTACACAGCTTTAGCTATCCAATTTATCTCAGCTACCTTGATCTTGGGGAACTGGATCAGGTATTTTCCCTCTCAAGAATGTGGTCCAAAGAAAATTGGGGGCCAGTTTGGTTCAAACGAGAAGATTACTTTGGTAATCCAACCCAACCCTTGTCTGACAGTGTCAAGGATGCTGTGGAATTAGAACTAAGCTTTCGACCCAATGGATCTGTTAGAATCCTGACCCACATGCGTTCATGGGGATTAGGTTTTAACCCCGTCAGTTTCTATTATTGTTTTGATGAAAACCAACAGCATCCTGCAGCAATTTTAGCTGAGGTGACTAATACCCCTTGGAATCAAAGGCATAGTTATTTTTTAGATGGAAGAGATCAGCCTAAAAACACTCAGGCTTTTGAATTCCAAAAAAAATTCCATGTATCTCCATTTCTGGAGATGGACTACAAGTATGACTGCCGATTTACCCGACCCAAAAAGATTTTGATTGTTCATATGGAAAATCATAAAAAAGGGGAAAAACACTTTGATGCCACGTTAATTCTCAAGCGTCGGGAATTTAGTCCCGAAACAATGAGAGAAATGGTTTGGCGTCACCCATTCATGACTGCCCAAGTCCTTGGAGGAATTTACTGGCAAGCTTTTAGGCTGTGGCTTAAGAAAACACCTTATCAGCCACCACAAAGCACAGTTTAGAGGACAACTCCACCACCGTCTCATTAATTTAGGCACAATCTAGGTTTCTAATGCGCTCCAACCAAGAACTGTCTTTTCCAAGATCAGAAACTCTTCTCTCTGAGAAGCAACCAGAAAGTGATCTTCTGAAACGTTGGAACAGATGGAATCGTAATCTGTTCTTTCGTCGAACTGATGGTTTAACTCACGGAAAGATCACAGTTCACGATGAAATGGGCACGTACATCCTTGGTCAAAAGACGGATCTGTGTCCACTGGAGGTCACGGTCCATATTCATGATTTGCAGACCTACGCCAGTATTATTCATAGCGGAAGCATTGGCGTTGCAGAAGCTTATATGCGGGGAGAGTGGACCTGCTCCAACTTGACTTACCTTGTACGAATTTTTGTGGTGAATCGTGAAGTTTTAGACAATATGGAGCAAGGAATTGCTCGTTTTGGAGTAGCTATTCACGAGATCTTGCATAAATTCCTGAACAAAAACACAAAACAGGGCAGCAAGAAGAACATCTCAGCACATTATGATTTGGGAAATGAGTTCTTTAGACTCTTTTTAGACCAAACCCTCATGTATTCATCGGCAATTTTTGAAGATGCTGAAGGATCATTAGAAAAAGCATCCAAAAACAAAATGGATCGGATCTGCAAAAAATTAGAGCTTCAACCTCAGGATCACCTTCTCGAAATTGGCACTGGATGGGGAGGATTCGCCATCCATGCTGCCCAAAATTATGGCTGTCAAGTGACAACCACCACTATCTCACAAGAACAATTTCAACTGGCAAAAGAGAGAGTCAAGGAGTCTGGGTTACAAGGTAGAGTCGAGGTTTTGAAGGAAGATTATCGCAATTTGAATGGTCAGTTCGACAAGCTTGTATCAATTGAGATGATCGAGGCGGTAGGACATCAATTCCTTCAGGGTTACTTTCAAAAATGCAGTTCCCTGCTCAAAAAGGACGGGATGTTGTTGCTTCAGGCGATCACAATTGATGACCGGAGGTACCAACAAGCGAGTAAAACAGTCGATTTCATTCAGCGATATATTTTCCCAGGGGGGTGTTTACCTTCCATCAGCGTGATGGCTGAGCATCTCCGCGAAAGCACAGACCTTTGCATTTATCATCTGGAAGACATCACACAGCACTATGTGACAACCCTAAAAAGATGGAGAGAAGGTTTCTTTGCAAACTTAGACCAAGTCCATGCACAAGGATTTTCTGACGAGTTTGTGAGGATGTGGGAATACTACCTGTGCTATTGTGAAGGAGGCTTTAAAGAGCGTGCGATTGGTACAGTTCATTTGATGGCAACCAAACCACTCTGTAAACCCAGAGACCTAACTTGCCAAATTTAAATTGTTATACAGTAGATTTTCCCTCAAGAAGAACTGCTGACTGCTTTTGTAAGGCAAGATCCTAGTTTTTTGAAATAGTTCCAGTGGAATTCTGCTCTCTGTCATCCCGCCAAACATGCCACTGGTGACGAATTGAAGCTCCTAGCGAATCTCTTGCTACCAACTCAACAAGATTTTTTCCTTCAAGTAGTGGCGAATTCCATACAAGGGCCTCTGAACGCTTATTGTTGAAGCTGAAGTAAATCAACTTTTTTCCATTCACAAAGCACTGTAGGTCCTCCAGTCCATCATCGTCTCTAAGATCAATATTCCAAATTAGCTCTTCATCTCTGGTCAAGATGGGTAGATCATCCCTGATGAAATTAGTTTGAAGAACTGGAGGTTCAACTATGGCTTCAGGTCCAATTTTACCAATCCAATGATAATTCCACAGAGCCTCGTCTGCTCTTGGTACAAACAGGGCAACTTGCCAACGGCCAAGTTCCTTTATTCTTTGAGGAATCCGTACCAGTAAGTTTTCTTCATAGGATTGACCATCTTTCAGACTTTTCCATTGCACCCGGTCTTGTAACCAGATCAAACCATCCTCAGAACTTCTGATTCTCAAAACAACTTCCTCAAGTTTTTGAGGGCCCTGCATTTCAAGATTCACCTTAAGAGCAAGGGTTTCTCCGGATTGAGGTATTCCGTCCCCATTACCAATACTTCCCACAGTCCCATTATCAATGATCTGAAATCCCATGCTGAAGGTTGGTAATTCATCTGGGATTACTGACCATAGAAACTCTTTACGCAAAAGTTCTTGGTCTTCACCTCCAAGAACTATAAAATCAAGAGGAAGCCAACCTGGATTTTCTTGTTGATCAACATCTATTTCACGAACCCAAAGGCCTTTTTCACCCCCTTCGAGTTTGCCAAAAGGGAACTCAATGTCATCTAGCCAATCTGTAGAGCTTTCCGATACTACCAACACTCTCTCCATGGGCATAATGCCCTTGTTTTCAAGCTGAACTTTAATTCGTAACTTGCGGTCAGAGGCAAATGGAGGAGTTATTCCTTGCCAGATACCCAAGTCATTCTCTTGCTCAAAAGAAATTTGTAAATATGGCAATTCCGTTGGGCTCGAGGAGGAAAGTGTCCAATCTAATTCCGCTTGCTTTGAGATTTCACTGACAACTTCTTTCTCAGCCTGAGCCTGCAACATAGCATGAGACCTGGCAAGAGTTGCTTTCATCGTTTCCCGATACGGTAGATGCTCTCGCAATAATCTAACTGCAATCCGAACATAATCATCATTTTCAATCTCTGCTGCACTGAGTGGCTTATCCATATCAGTTTCTTCATCTTCTGGATCTCGCATGTAGTGCAGGATATAATTTTCAGCCTTACTCTCCTGTTGAAGCGAACGTAGATGGATGTCGTTTTCCGATAAGTAAAGTGGATCCAGTTGCAAATCTGGTTGCACACCAACATCCTGAATTGAGAGATTATCTGGGGTCAAGTAACGGGCAATGGTCATTTTGAGACCAAAATTACCAGGCATACCCCAGATGGACTGAACCGAACCCTTACCAAAGGTCTGCTCACCAACAATGATCGCACGATTATTTACCTTAAGGGCTGCACTGACTATCTCTGAAGCTGAGGCACTTTGACCATTCACCAAAACCACGATGGGAATGTTCTGAATTTTAGGGGAGTTCAAAAGTTGATGAGAGTCGAAGCTTGTTAGGTCGATGTTGGTTTGTGTCGAAACAATTCTTTTCTCCGGGGGCAGAAACAAGTCACTTACTCTCACGGCTTCCTGAAGTAATCCTCCTGGATTTCCACGTAAATCTAATATCAATCCTGCAACTGAGTCCAAATTTTCCAATTGCTTTTCAAGATCAGTAGATGTGTCTTCCTGAAAAAGTTTCAGTCGAATATAACGAACCGGAATTTCATCATCGAATTGCAGGTCTACAGAATCACTACTACTGATTTGAATATCCTCTCTTTGAAGTTCATAAGTGATCTCTTTCCCTGATCGCTCAACTGTCAAATGCATTCTAGAGCCTATCTCCCCACGCAAGCCCTGCATGATTGCACTCAAGCTCATTTTTTTTGTTGATTCCCCATCAATTTCCTTG
>JACLAD010012913.1_pt1 | contig 79245 bp, 74 predicted proteins | sample 8027901 | NCBI WGS metagenome assembly JACLAD01 (sample SAMN15725071, study PRJNA655200) | protist metagenome | isolation source: fluorescence activated cell sorting (FACS) single amplified genomes of... | place: Spain: Blaines Bay Microbial Observatory, Mediterranean Sea | collected 2016-07-05 | reverse complement strand
ATGTGGTAGGCGTGGCCCTCAAACTCTGGCATCCTGATCAGAAACGGTAGTAAGTGAACTCCTTCAATCAGTAAATTTGTACCTTCGGCAATCGCTCTGCGCACCATCGCCCGTATTCCCACACAGACCTGCTGGGACTGCAGAGCAAAACCTGCAACCATTCTTTCTTGTGAGGCTTTCTTTTCATCAAAAAACAACTGACTGCCTGCTTCAAAGGAAGAGACGTGAAGCGTTGGCACAATCTCTTTACTGAAGGAAAGGCGCATAATTTCGCGGATACTATCCGTACCCACTACATTGAGAATTCCTAAACGGCTAGCAAGTGCCTGGGCCAATGTCGATTTTCCCGTTCCTGGGGCACCAGCGACGTAGAGGATTACAGGATGAGGCAGATCATTTATCCGGCTGGCGACTTCATAAGTGCGAGCAATGTCAGGGCTAAACTGCGTTTGCAGCTGCTGCCGCACCAACTGTATCAGTTCCTCCGACTTGATCTCCATTTTGCCCAACAGGATCAGATCCTGCTCAATCTGGCGCGAAATCAGGTAGGCCTTGCCTGGCGAAATCCCTGCAGAAGTGATCGACTGGCTGAGCATCCCTTTTGAAAAAGGATAACGACTCTCACCACGATGTACCCAGAGTTGAGGAAGCTCTGATTTGACAGGATTACGTTGAAGACGAGGATGCTTCTGCTCCAGGTATTTTTCCAGGAGTAGTCCTAGATCTGTTGAAGAAATCTGTCGACGTCGGTTTAGCTTCTTCTTGATTTCCTTGGTGATGAGATAGGCTTTTTCGAAGGAAACACCTTGTTCCGTCAGGGTACGTGTCATGATGCCACGTAGAAACGGCTCACGATCACCGTTGCTGCGCACAACCGTCAAGGAATCTTTGCTCATAGGGAAGGCCTCATCACCTCACCAGCGGTAGTCAAGGGTGCTACCAACAGCAAGGCCGAGTGCGCGAGCTTGCCCTGCGTCCAGTTCCAGAACCAGATTGGCCGACTTGTCTGGGGTGATGGTCACGGGGGTTTCACCAGAAGAAGGTGGGGGTACATTCTCCGCCACATAAACTACACGGCTATTGCGTAGCCAAAGAATGTCGATTGGGAAGTTCATATCTTTCATCCAGAAACCATGACGCCCTGAACGCTCAAACACAAACAACATGCCCCATCCTGGTTTGAGTTGGGAGCGGTCGCTCAAGCCTTGTTGGCGTTTGGCTGGGGTATCCGAGACTTCGACAGAGATTTTCACACCTCTCTGGGTGATTACTGTTGCCTGCTGGTAACTGAATGTGCGTGCCTGCAGTAATCCAACCAGGAGCAAACTGCAGCAGAGCAGACCAAGCCATCGAATCATGCGGGCATCCGTGCCAATTTTGCGAGCCGCTTTTTCACCATTCGTTGCTTGAGTGGTGGGAGATAGTCAATGAACAGGCGTCCACGTAGATGATCAAACTCATGCTGTAGACAGATAGCCAACAGTCCGTCTGCTTCCAATGTCTGCGGTTGCCCCTCCAGATCTTGGTATTCAACCGTGATTTTCTCAGCACGAGGGACTTCTGCACGAAATTCTGGGACACTCAGACAACCTTCCTCGATTGCGGTCTCTCCACTAGCAGCTACGATCTTTGGATTGACCAACACTTGAGGCTCTCGTTGGCCGTGATCTTCGTCTCCTGCCATCACATCGACCACGACAATTTGTTTGAGGACTGCTACCTGGTTGGCTGCTAAGCCAATCCCTCTTTCTTCGTACATGGTCTCCAACATGTCCGCAGCAAGTTGGCGCAATTTATCATCAAAAACCGTGACCGGCATGGCGTGCTGCTGCAGGATTGGATCTGGGAATTCATGAACCTGTAAAAGCGCCATCAGCATCTACTCCAGATTAGAGTTATAAAAACATTACTTTAACGGATGACATTGCAAAAAGCCACTAAAGAACTGATGCCAAGACGGCTCTGGTACTACCTCCATCTCTAAAATCCAGACGATTTCGGCCAACTCTGCAAAGGCAGCTAGTTTGACTGCATCCTTCTCTGTTGTCACCCAACGCTGCGCACGGCTTTTACGCCAAAGCCACAACAACCGCTGAACATCTTCACCAGTGTAGGAGTGATGGTCGGGCCAGCTCGAAAGGTCTTCCAAGCTCTGACAGAGAGGTCGCAGTACTTGAGCGAAACCCTCTGGTTGGGCAATCCCACAATTGGCAAAAACCGCTTCCTCAGCCAGTGTTTTGACATCTCTCACTTCCTGACCATCCAATCTTCGTAAGCGGACAGGTAGATAGTCACAGCGAAAGATTGGTCGATCCACCTTGAGTTCCTGCCTTAACAGATGCATCCAAGCATCAGAGAAACCCAGATTGGCTTTGGTCAGTAGTATCGCATCAGCCCGGTGCCAGTGATGCTCAGGCTCACGCAACTCACCCAATGGAAGGAGTTGGCGATTGCCAAGGCCTCGCTCTGCATCAATCAGCAGCAGGTTGAGATCTCTTGCTACAGCAAGATGTTGGTAGGCATCATCCAACAGAATCAGATCAGGTCGATCACGGAGCAAAGCCCAGCGCGCATTACGAATTCTAGAAGATCCCACATAGACGGGCACCTCAGGATGACGTTGAGCTAGCCATGTCGGTTCATCACCTAATAATTTTGGACTCAGAGGCCAGGGAGCATCCGCTGAACAGAAACGTTGGAGGGTCGCTTTGGAACACCTTCCGTAACCCCGACTGAGAATCACAATCCTTCTTTGCTGCTGCTGCAGGGAACACATGAGCATTTCGATGACTGGAGTCTTGCCAGTACCTCCTACTGTCAGGTTTCCTACAGCAATCACTGGCACAGGAGGGCGAAAGGTTGTGATCAATCCATGCCGATACATCCATAGGCGTAGCAGCAGTAGTGCTTCGTAAACAAACGCAAGAGTAGCCAGAGCAGTACGGAGCAACGGATTGCGCCAAAGCCAGGGAGGAGGAATTTTTGGAAGCATCTTACTTAAGTAAACGGTAGCGCATCTCCTGTTCGGCTGGTAGGTCAGGACTGACAGGTTCAAGTAGTCCTGCGCTGACCAATTCATGCAAGATTTCGTCAGTTTGCTTGGCAGTCAGGCGCAACTGAAGGAACAAATCCGTTCGGCTCAACTCTCCACTTTGACTACGTGCTAGTTGGACAGCCTCATGCAGTGGTAACTGGCGATAGATGCCATATTGGTAGTACCCAAAGCCGAACAAGGCACCACCAACTAGAATAGAGGGGAGACCAACTAGCGGAAAAGGAATTGGGGCTCCACTATCTAGTAAGATCAATGACCCAAGAATCATCGAACCCCAACTCAAGATTCTCTCCCGACGCTTGCGGCCCAGGTAAACTTCAGAATCGAAGGGTTGTTCGGTCATGGATGATTGTGCAAGAGAGATTCTTAGTTACAAAAGGTTTCCATCATTCATACCCTAGTCAAGACACCGGCTGCAATCTCTGAATTTCTCAGTACGCTTCAGAAATCTCAGGGTTCCAGCAATTCACTGGCTCGCTCCGGTGTCAACTCCGGTAAGCTGGGTAGGCTCAAAGGAGCCACATCGTCTAAAAGCGTGGGGATGACAAAGACCAGCACATGATCAAACACTTGTTGATCATCTCTCAGTCCAAAGAGCGGGCCCAGCAGTGGTAGATCCTGAAACAAAGGGACACCCTGCGTACTGTTAGAGCTTTGCTGGCGAATCATTCCTCCCATCAAAATGGGTTGACCATTAGAGACCATCAAGGAACTTCTGCCTTTCTGACTGTTGATCTGGGGAATGCCATCAATCGCATTGTCCTGCAGCGGCGTGCTTGTTTCTGCGGTTGGGTAGGAACCGTGAGTTCACTTCGTTGCTAGGACACTCATGAGTCTTGCATCATGCGTGGACTAACTACTCCATTACTCCGTATTCCCCCCTCCAGAACCGTGCTTACAACTTTCACTGTACACGGCTCCTCTTTCGATGATCACTTCTTGTTCAATCCAATGCCATTGCTTATGCAGCATTCCACTGCCGAATGTCTGGCAGCGTACCAGCGTGAAGCTGATCATGACATGGTATGCAGAGTATGAGCGTCTTGCGATTTCTCGCAATCATCATTCTTTCCCACCTCTTTGCACCTTTCCTGATGTCTTTCAACGCTCTGACATGGTGCTCTTCTACAAAGGCGGTCTTGTCTCCGCAATACTCGCAGACTTCTAACTTTCTCCTTCTAGTCAGGTCATTGCGACCTGCATAGAACTCCGCAATAGAATCGACATTCTCTGTTGCGTTCCTATGATATGTACGATCCACATCATTAGGTTTGAAAAGCTTGAAGGTTCGACTTCCATTCCTGACCACCAGCCTCTTTCCTCCTTTTGAGAGGCGTTTAACATAGTACTTGGAGATTTTACTCACCGTGGACTTATGCTTGTTGGCTAGTGTTTTCCTGCAACTATAATCTGCTATGTAGTGTAGTCTCTACAGCAGTTTACTGTAGTCCGCTGCATGTTTGTAGTATTGGGCAATACCTCTGAGTTCCACATTGTAGCTACTGACTATTTCTGCATCACTCAGTTGGAGCAAGTGACTCCTGTGTGTGCTATTAACTGCGTTAAAGTCTCCGTATGACTTTCTTTCGCAGAAGTCCCTGAGTTTTTCCCAAGGCACAAACAGTTTAATGTTCTTGTCTCCATACCTTTGGTATTGAGTTCTTCCATCTACTACTTTTCTTCTGAAATATTCCCTACCGCTGGTGCGGAGGTCATATCCCAAGAATCTGATACCATTTGCATGATGTTTGATCTTGGTCTTATCCTCAGATACCTCCAGATGAAGGACATCTTTTAGATAATCTCTGACTTTCACCATGAGCTCCTCTGCTTCTTTCTGGCTACCAATAAGACCGCAGACAAAGTCATCGGCATACCTAGCATACCAGAGCCTACGGAATGACTGATCGAAATCATTTCCGACAGGAGTATCCCTGATCTGTTTCTGTAGGGCTTGGATTTTCTCTACTTGTTCTTTCCTTTCAGGAGATCCCAAGGGTAGGTCTTTCCTGTTTAGTCTGAAACGAGTCCGTCCAAGAGCGCCATACAGCGACTTGTACTCCTTTGAGAGTGATCTCTCCTTACCACGAGTGTAAAGAGGTTGTAACTCATTGAAGTACTGATCCAGCTTATCTAAATATATGTTAGCGAGTATTGGACTAATAACTCCACCCTGTGGCGTTCCACTACAGGTTTTGCTGTAATTCCAATCTTCCATATACCCTGCTCTCAACATTTTACGGATCAATGCCAAGAACCTATCGTCATCTATTTTCTCTGACAGGATATCAATCATCTTTTGATGGTTGATGTTGTCAAAGTACCCCTTGATGTCGAATTCGATAAACCATTTGGTTCCGTTCCATGTACGATTGATGGTCTTGAGAGCATCGTGGCAACCTCTTTTGGGCCGAAACCCATAGGAGTGTTCATGGAAAATAGGCTCATAGATGGCTTCTAACAGAAGCCTACAAGCCTCTTGAACCAACTTGTCGGGATCATTTGGTATCCCCAATGGCCTTTTCTTGCCATTGAGTTTAGGAATGTAAGTTCTGCGTACAGGGATGGGTTGATACCTATTGGTTCTCAGCAATTCCATGAGCACAATGGCTCTTTCATCGCTATAACCATCTACGGTTGTATCATCTACTCCTTTGGTCGTAGCACCTTTATTGGAAGCAATGTTGGCATGTGCCAAATCCCATAACTCAAGGTTGTTTACTAAAATCTTGAACAGATTCTTAACCTTGTGAGTTCCCTTAATTGAACAATTACTGATCCCATCCAGTTTCTTCTTTAATTCATTTGAAAGCATTTTACTTCCTTAAAGTAAGTATATTGGATGAAAACTCGAAAGGTTAGCCTCCTTCCTCCTTCTCCCTCTATCGCCAAGGTCGTACATCACAATGACTTTTACCTTGAACACCTTTTCATCCGAAGACTTATAGGCCGAGGATAGGTCGGATTGGTTACCGACTGCAGTTCCCATTACAGAAACCACTTTGAGTACTATGAGACCTCCGTCACCATATTGGTCTTATGAACCGAATCATTTCTGACCAACTTAGGTGATCCCAAATTAATACACGTTAACAGATACGATTGGGTTAGGTTCGACTTCCGAGACTTTCATGTCCTATTGGACAAGTGGGCCACTCTCGCTGAGAAGGTGTGTGAATATCCACGTTTCACAATGGGATAGTGATTCAATATCCCTTCCTGAGAGTGATATCTGCCGCAGTCAGAGTCCGTTCTTCTAGCAGATCATTTTCGTCATTAATCCCTCATCTCTATCGTTCATCCAGTATGGGCGTTAACCATACCAATCTAATCCTACCTCATGCCTAGTCAGCAGAACGGACTGCAACCGTATGAGGTTTTTCCACAGATGCTATGTTCAACATTCCCTTTCGGGATCTCTGAGGGTATTACTACCCATGCCTAACTGTGGTAGATTCCGCACATTCTCAGCGGTGCGGGTAAATCCCTAGTCCTTTCGGATTTCAGAACTTACGCTGTTAACATGCACCTAGATGGCGCACTGGATACTGACCTGCACCTGACCGTCCTGACCAGAGTCTAGAGGTTCAATCCAACGCGGAGTGACCCTTAGCGTTACACCAGTCTGAATCTGCTGTAGTTTTGCGTCCGTATCACTTACCAAACGCACACTCAGCAATGAGCCACTGCTCATCTCTGCCTCAAGACCATTCAGTGTAACCACGACAGGACGCGAGAGCACCCGACCTTCTCCCTGCTCTTGCAGCATGCGCAGCATCGCGTCAATGCGAACACCACGCCTGGTATCGAAAGGACCCGCTGTCCAACTCAGACCAAAGTCTGGGCCTTCCAAAGCGCGTACCCCATCAGCAGAAACGCCAGTGCCCCGCCAGCGTAGCCCCAATTCCCGAGAAATCTTCTCTGTAGTTTCAAAAATATGTGCTTCGATACGAATCAAAGGGCTCGGCTGATCCCACAACACAAGCAGTTCTTCCACCAGTTATACCTGTGTTTCAGTTCCTCAAATCAGTAAGGCATTGTTCTGGCGATCTGGCAAGATCAACGGTTGGGGTTGAGTCTCTGCAAAATCAGGGGCTTGCTGGAAAAACTCTCGCAGTTGGTCTTCTGTGCTGGGTAACGTAATTTGCTGTCCTTCTGCCGTGATCATCCGAGAACCCACAGACAGATAGCGCAGTGTAAAACGCCTGAATTCCTGTTTCGGTCTCATCAGCATGTTGGGGACTGCCACCTTTGACACTAAAGATTCTCCAGCCATTTGTTTTGCAGTAGCTTGCTCCAGCTTTTCAAGAGTGGCACTTAGCAACGCAATTCCCTCAGCTGGCCCTTCCATCCAGAGCGAAATTGGGCGCTGGCCCACCTCCCAGAACACATCGACTTCCTGCAAGACAGTTGGCCCAGAACGGAGACTCTCCAGCTGTTGCTTGAGAACATCGTCAGGGAGCCATTCCAGTACCATCGCTGCGGTGGTTGGTAGCTGTTCTGTGTCTGTAATTTCTTCTCTCACAGCTACAGATTCTGTTGTACTGACACTCACATTTGGCCCTGCAGACTCTGCCTCTTCCACTTGCCAGGTCTGATCAAATTGCTGTACCAACTGTTCAAGTCGCCTCAGTTCGCTAAGCCGTCCTCTCAGCAACAGTAATCAAGGACTTGTGATGTCGACCGTGACTGAAGTGCGGGTACTAGGAGGAAGTTGCTCTAAAAAGTCAGCTGCAGCATCGGCTGGAGCCAGGATAAGAGGAATTGCTAGCAGATCCTCTGGCTCACGCGCCTGCCAACTGATCAGATATGTATCCTTATCGTAGTTCCATTCAGCATCATAGCGAGGAGCCAACTGTTCAAAGGCTTGGGCTACTGAATCAAATCGAAGATTTTCTGTAATCTTGAGGGTAGGCGGTAGAGATTCGGCATCATAGCGTAGGGGAACTTTTCCCCAATCTGCCAAGTCAACAAGGAGTTCTGACAGTGGAATGGGGCTCGAGATTTTTCTGCGGAAGGGACGTTCTCGCCAGACTTGACGGTCTGGTAGAATGAGCCACTCGCGTTGCTTCCGAATCGCTGTTAAGCCTTGCTCCCGCAGGAGCAGTTCAAACAGTAGTTCTGGGCGGACAGCTTCGCGACGACCATCGGTAAGTTTTTCAGGGATCTCATCATAAATTCGCAGTGGTGGTGGAGATTCGGCATACTCTTGAACCAACTGTTGGAGGGTGTCTTTCAAAGAAATTGAGCCTTCCAACACCAGTGGCTTACCCTTGTACGGTTTCCAGCGGAGTTCCTGAGCAGTCAATAGGCTTGTGTTCAGCAGAAAAAACGATCCAACCAGCAGCTGAACAATATTTATAATCCAGCTCTTTCGTAGATGAATTCTGGAGAGCCAGTGCAGATACATAGGCATCCTCCATTTAGCGTTTTTTGGAAGAAGGCAAGCGTACGCAGGTCACCGCTAGTGTCAGCCATCCAAGAATCAAGTTCACTCCACCAATTGGGGCCATAGCGGTCACACCACGCAAACCAGTTAAGCTGTAGGTAAAAAGACTTCCACAGAAAAGGAAACTACCCACTATGAAAAAGATTCCCACATACAAAAATCCTCGCCGTTCCAAACGCTCCAAGAGCAAACCTGTGAAGAGCAAGCCTCCTGCGTGGTAGAAAAGATAGTTTGAGGCCAAGATAAAATTCGCAGTGCCGTTGAACTCCTCTAATTGGCCACGCAGCATGTGAGATCCCATCGAGCCACTCAGGACCGCAAGAACTCCAAACAATGCGCCAATGGCCAAGAGCCACTTGCTTGCTGGATGATTCATCCCAATCCTCCTTCACAAAATGGTTTTGCGATGCCCTCAAGCCATCGTTGTCCTGCCTCTGCGGTTACTGGGGATAGTTGCTGAATTCTTCTCGTGTAGGTTCCTTCAGCATCCATCAACTCTCGGAGCAAACTCTCAGGTGCCAACCTTGGGGTAGAAGCGTAGCTTTGTAATTGCTCTTTTCTTCGTTTCCAGTTTTGCAACCAAGCACGCTGATCTTTTAGCTTAGTTTCTGGCAAAACCTGCTCACTGTGTGATTGATTCTCCGCTACCAGTTCTGTCAACAGCTGCATTTGTGCAAGCCGCTCTTCCAGGTTGCGTTGAACGATGTACTGACCTTGGCGATAGAGGCTTTCTTGAAAAGCATCCCTCGCCATCCGAACACGAACTTGATCGTACCAATGAAAAAGAGCAACCAATTCACCAAAGAATTGCAGTTGAGTTGACACAATCCAACGTAAATTCGGGAAACAACGAGGATCATAGTTCTTGTGTCCAGACAAATGAGCGGTACCCAGATTCAGGCCCGAAGCTAACTGTCCAGAAAGACGCGCTCCTGCTGCGGAAAAGGTTCCAAACTCTGATAACAGTGGACCCAATAAACTACAATTTCCTCCAATAAAAAGGCGCTCTGAACGCAGGAAAACACCTTCACAGACGTTTCCTAATAGGGAGGCTGTTGCTTTATCACCTCGGATGGTAAAGTTGAAATGGATTGTCCCACTACCAACCTCACTGAATTGACCTGGTGGATCACCAGTTCCCCCAGCGAGCAGGGCATCACAGAAGTTGATGTTGCTCCCCAGAGTCACCCACGGCATCAGCAGGGTCATCTTAGTGTCAGTGTGTTGACCTGAACAAGCACCTTCTTCGTAGAGACTTCCCTTGCGAACTCGAAATCCCACACCTGTGGTGGGAGGTGCTCCAGAGTGTTCTCTTCCAAGAAAAACGGCCTCCTCTGCGACACCCATGCCGAGGATCGTTTGTGGCCCAACCCAGCTTTGCCTCAAGGAAACCGGTCCTTGAGCACCTACGATTGCGCCCGGGCCAACCACACTATCTTCTAAGAACACATAGCCTCCAGGGCCGATCTCGGCTCCTACCAGTACTCGAGTAGACTGACCCTGCAGGCGAGTACCTGGGTGTAGCACAGCCCCTGACTCTATTTGCTGAAGATCCACATCACGACGGATCGCGGTCTGTTCCGGAAACAGAACCCGGACTCCCCGTTGTGCTAGCTGTTCAAGTTCCTGTGAACTATAAAAATCACTCATTACCTTCTTTAGCCTGCATTCCAGAATTACGAAAAAGCCTATCTTCCTGCCTCAAGCGCATACTGAAGCTGGAAAGTCAATCAACGCTGATAATGCACACCACGGAGTTCAACCAATCCGGTCTTCAGTTCGTAGCGCAGATCTGCACCATCGACATCGCTACCCTGCCAGATCATCTGTACGGCTCCCGGCATCTGTAGTATTTCTGTCTGTAAATCGTATATAGCGCGCTCTGCCTGCAAATATAGTTTGCCATCGCGTTCTACCTCGACCTCACCACGAATTTCCACCAACTGCTGCCGCCAGTCGATCAAAGCTTCGTTGGCACGTACTAGTGTGTCTGTGAATGGTAGCGTTTCAGGACTAGGATGCAGGCGCAATCGAGGTTGCTCCACATTCATGATCGAACTATCCTCAGCCATCAAAGCTCGAAGGCCCGTTAAGGTCCAGCGTTTGAAGTCTTTTTGATAATCCTGCAGAGTAATCTGCTCCAACTGCAGCACCTGACTCTCCGGCAAGGGCAGCAGTGGTAGCGATTCAGAGGTGGAGTTGGAGAGAGAAAAATACAAGGCAAGGGGGCCCAGCAGTAGTAATAGCAAGGACTCTTGCCAGTGGGCCAATAGTAAGGCTCGGACACGTGATCCGGTCATTGGAACTCAGTGTAAGCCTTTCAGAAACGCAACTGTAAACCAGCCTGCCAGGACTGGCCATCTTCTGAAGGAGCCGCCCAGAAAGCCAAGGGATCGGTAGGTTGTTCGTTCTGTACTTGAGTCTGGGTATCGGTTGGTGGCCCAAAATTTGGCTTTGGCAGCACTGGCATCAGATTTTGGTTAAAACTGAAGCCATTGATGACCAGATAGAGGCCAAGACCATAGCCCATCAACCCCCCGATGGTCATACTTCCCGAAATTGATTCTCGAAATGCGGCTCCAGAGAGAAAGTGATAGGATATTCCGATCGCAGCTCCCCAGAGAGAACCATAGAGAGTGTTCCAGAAGACCGACTGCATTACGGGGCCACGGCCCCCATTTGCTCCATCCAAAAAGTTTTCAATGCCAGGACCTTCTTGAGCCTGCTGAGCCCAGGCAACTGGCTGGGACAGGCAGGCAAGTAGCAAAAAGATTGCGATCACTCGGGTGCACTTGCTCATGGGAGGCCTCCTTAAAACTTCCAAGTCATGGGAATGGTCAGGCCAGCGTGGGCAACCGGGCTGGGCAATTGATCTCTCTTCGATTGTCCCAGCAGATCTTCAAGACCACTAGGTAGTGAATTGGTACGGGGCTCCACCAACGCATTCTGTAGTATGTAAAAACCGAACATGGAACCGAGAAGTGTACCGACAATTAGTCCATCTACTGTAGTATCACGCAGTGTCACATCTGGATTAAGTGGGTCCATGAACCAGACAAGAACGCCTAGTCCAACACCGGCTACTGTACCAGCCAACGTATAGCCCAGTTCCTGTTGCATCAGCAGTGGACCTGTTTCCTGAGCCTGGATTTTTGGGGTTCCGAGGCTAAAGATCAATAGCAGCACCGCCGGCCAAAAACGTCGCATAAGCGTATCCATGTTCTCAATATTCTTCAAAAGGCTGGAGTTTTCCAGCAGAACCCGGTTGTGTCTGGTGCAGAGAGTGAATGGGTTTTGCATCCATTTCAAGGCAACATCTTCCAAACCCTGCTGTTCAGGAATCCGGCATGCGTTCACACCTTTCCATTTGGCTTTGCCTGCTGCTGCTTACGTTCAATCCTTGGTCAGCAATGGCCCAGCAAGACCCATTTGGTGAATTTCGATCTGCCGACGAAGAGGCATTTTTCGATGATCCTTATCAGGACATGGCCAACGATCCGCTATTACAGCAGGATTTTGAGCTGGAGCCAACCATGGAAGATCCTCTTGCGACCGAGCCCGTTCCAGAAGGCGATCCTTTTGAAGAGCCTGTCCAGCAAGATGAACAATACCTCGATGAAGGCACATTTTCTGACGACTCCGAAAGTGCTTTACGCTTTGACTTGCTGGCACAGCGGCAAATTGCTGACAGTGAGCGTCGCAACCTCGTTGGCAACGTTGCCTATGGCGCTGGAACAGGCCTGATGCTTGGGGGCTGGTTCACTTTTCTGCGTCCAGGAACCAGTCGTGAGCAGTTTCGTACGATCGGTACCAGCACCGTGGTCGGGGGCTTGATTGGAGCTCTGATTGGCTCTCGCTCTGTCTGGAACCCTGCGGCACCGCGGCCACAAGGAGCTCAAAATGAACTGCCTGTTGGGCCTGTTGCCTTGGTCGATCCTACCGGATTTCGCCTAGCCTACACGTGGACCTTCTAAGCAACACGTGCGCCAGAAACTAGCTCATTTGCGCTGTAGCAAACGTAGCACTTCACGGAAACGGGCATTGAGTGTATCGAGGATCGCACCAATGCCAATGCTACCAAAACAGAGGAGCATACAACCCACCGCTAGAATCGCTGTTGGAACCTTGTTCACGTAGCCATCCACTGCATAGTCAACAATCACTTCTCCACCCGCAATCAGACCGATCAGGCCAAAAAATAAAGCCAATACCCCAAAAAACAAGATCGGCTTGTAGGATCTGGCGATACTGGCGATCTGATACAATACCCGAAAACCATCTCGAAAAGTATTCAGCTTGGAGAACGAGCCTTCTGGGCGCTCTCGGTAGGGTACTGTTACTTCCTGAATTGTGTAACCATAATCCAGCACTCGAATCGTCATTTCTGTTTCCACTTCAAAACCGCTGGCCAATACCGGTAGATTCTGCACCAGTTCCCGACTGAAACCCCGATAACCAGACATGATGTCTTCGAGATTACTGTTAAAGATCCAGTTGACCAAACTGCGAACCAAATTATTGCCAAAGACATGGAGTGGACGGAAAGATTCTTCTTCGTACTCGTTCAAGCGAGTAGCCACGGTCATGTCGGCTTCTCCATCCAGTAGGGGCTGCAGCAAAGCCTGCACATGTAACGCAGAATATGTATCGTCTCCATCCACCATCACATAGTAATCTGCATCAACCTTACGGAACATTGAGGCGATTACGTAGCCCTTTCCACGCTTACGCTCTGGAATAACGACGGCCCCTTCCGCCTCAGCAAGCTCAGCTGTACGATCCGTACTATTGTTGTCGAAGACGTAGATGGTAGCTCCCGGCAATTCCTTGCGAAAATCCTGAACCACCTTGCTGATCGTCACTTCTTCGTTAAGACAAGGAATCAGGACTGCGATTCGGGCAACAGTCAGACTGGCGGACATTCTATCTCTCCATGGGGGATTTCAGGGACGGTACTTGCGCTTGAGGCGCTCCAATTCATCATGAACATCCGTTTCTGCTGTTTGACGACGAGGCTGCTGGCGATTCGTACGCTGATAACGCTTAAGACGTTCCAATTCGGCTTCGATATCTGCCCGTGGATCATCATAGGCCTGAGCTTTTTCTTCTTTGGGTCTGCGAGTTTCCTCACCCGACCGAGATTGCTTTGTGCCTGAAGTAGAATGAGTAGAGGAGTTCTCTTCATGCCAGGCTTCCATCACTTCGCGATAGACCCGACGAGCCCAATCTAGCAGGAGTTCCAAGGGATCGGTTCGCTGAACACCAAATTGTTTGAGCAATCCTTCCACATCTTTCAGTAAATCTTCCAGCGAGGTTTCAGCAAAATCCGTGAAATCCTCCCTTGGGCGCTCATAGGATCGCTTCCAAGTCTGCGAAGAACTTGTGTTTGTGGAGGCTTTTTGGTGTGTTTGTGAGCGTTTTGCCTGCTGAGTGGTTCTCCGCCACTGTAGGTCGTAGGCTTGACGTTTTGCTGAATGACTCAGGGTCTCGTAGGCTTGAGTCAGTTGCACGAAGCGGCGTTGTGCTTCCCGCTGGTCTGCCTCGGATTTGTGTTGCTGCAAATCTGGATGGTATTGCTTTGCGAGCCTTCGGAATGCCTTGCGAACCTCCTCGGTTGAAGCTGTCGGTGCCACCTGCAACAATTCGTAGTAATCAATCATTTGTGTCTTTCCTTGGGGAACGATGGAACGGATCCTGTACTTTGACCTGGAAACGAAGCGCGCAGCCGAGGAAGTTGGCGGCTGGAATAATATTGAAGACATGGGAATGTCTGTCGGAGTGATCTGGGACAGCTTCGATGAACAACACCATGTCTACTTAGATTATCAAGCACCACAACTATTGGAACACTGCCGCAAGGCTGATTTGATCGTGGGATTTAACCACGTGGAATTCGACTACCGCGTCTTGGCCGGTGAATGTGCAGGCCAGCAGGAACAGCGGACAAGACTACGGACAGAACTAGCCGGATTGCCCAATTTGGATATGCTGACTGAGCTGAAGAAAATACTCGGGCACCGCCTAAAATTAGAGTCACTCGCCCGACCCACACTGGGAGCCGGTAAATCAGCTGACGGATTGCAGGCACTCCAGTGGTATCGTGAAGACAAGTTAGATAAAATCATCGAATATTGTAAGGTCGATGTCGAGGTAACTCGTGATCTTCATCTCTACGCCTTGGAGCACAGTGAGTTGCTCTATGACTCACGGAGTGGAATCAAAACCGTATCTGTTACCTGGGGACAGCAGGCTCCCAAACGAGAGGTACAGCAGATGTCCTTGTTCTAAAAATTAGGGAAGCAGTTGATTTCAAGAATTCTGATGGTCAGTGCCTTGGCAATGCTGCTCTGGCCTCAATCGCTGCTCCCCCTCAAACAAGAACAACTCTTCGACTATTCCCCCACATATCACCTACCCGAACCAGATCCTTCTGGGAATTTTGGTTCACCCGTGCGTCCTTCTCGACCACTTTCCCTTGAACACTTTCAGCAACCTTCCGCCTACGCTCCTGAACGCTTGTTAAACTTGGCTCGTCAGTCGAGTTCCTTCACTCCGATATTACGACTAGATCAACCAACGACACCTGCTGTTGAACGCTTTGCGAACTACTTGCTTCTTCAGGAATCCCTAACACGCTGGCACTATCATTGGGGAACCCAAGCTCTGCCAGGGCAACGAAGCCAGACCCAGTTACACCACTATTTTTTGAGTAGTTACTGGTTTCAAGAAAATCTACAGAGATTCCTAGCTCAGTCAGAATATGGATTCCCAGAGCTGGCACTAGTTCGGACGCTGAGTGCAATCCAAGCCAGTGCTTTCTTTCTGGAGGTATCTTACCCAACCATCTTCTGTTTGTTCTTCAAAGAATCTCGATTGGACTACAAGGCCGTCAGCGCCAGTGGAGCAAGGGGTCTTGGTCAATTGACAGGCATCGCCATCAAGCAGATTGAATTACTGCGCGAATACACCGAGGAGCAAACTCGGCTGAACGCTGCATTACATCATTTGCAGCAACGCTACGCTGATCCCACATGGCAGGGGGTTCTCAAAGAGTTAGGATACCAGGGAAAACTACCACAAAATCTCAGCCTGCCTCCAAAGATGGTAGTTCCTACCCGTTCAGCCAGTCTACTCCTTCCCGAAGTACAAAAACGCTTACAGGAGGAACAGCTGCCTTATGCCTCAAAGACCTCACAGATACGTCGTAGGCTGAACCGACTTCGGCAAGGTAGACCTCTGTCCCTTACATATGCTCCGATTCATGCTCACTATGTCGCAGCACTAGAGGAGAGCTATGCGGGAGAACCGGGGAATATCTTTCATATTGAGACCAACGTTCTCCTTTCCACACTGCTATTCCGACACTACCTGCAGTCCGAATGGCGCTATGGTAAGTCCGTTTGGGAGCCCAAGCCCGAAGTGCAGCGGGTCCTTGCCGTGGCAGCCTACAATCAAGGACAAAGCAGTGCCCGCAACCTCTTTCGTCTGTTACAAAAAGAGATTGGTAAAAAGCCAGAGGAGATCACACTCAAAGAGTTCGTGGAACATCTGACACCCCAAAGAGTCCAACAGGCTCTAAAAGGCTCGAAGGCCCAAGCTCGCGAACTCATTGATCATGCTCTCAATGTTGCCGAATGTGCAGAGTCATCGATCACTCTACCCACGCAGGATTCCTGAAATGAATTCACTCCCCTTCACAGGTCAAACAGTGAGTTGGATTCGATCAGCACTGAGGGAGGCACTCTGGGTACTTCCCTAACCAATGATGCTGAGTATGAATCATTGGGATGGTATTCCACCAAATCCGACAAACTGACTTGATGGAATGATCAACGGGTAGTCAGGACACTCGGTTTATTCTGGAGTGGATTGGAGAGAGAAATTTGACTTCTGCTGGAGTTGGCTGGGATTGAGCAGAGCCAACATGGCGATTTCTTCAAAATTGAGCGGGGCTTCTGGTAAGAAACCAATCCGGAGAGTCTTTGGTTCCAAAACAAACTTTTCCAACTCACCGGCCATTTCCTCTGAGCCACTGAGGTTGTAGCGAGCTGCTGTGTTTTCAAACTGTTGACTGACCTGGCGAGCAATCGTGGCTTTTGAGAAACCAGACTCTGTGCTGAATTTACCCATCGAGTATCCCAAGAAACCACGCTCATCGTATCTGGCCAACAACTTGACTACCCCAATCTTGGTCCACTTTTCTGAAAGGATGCTCTCCAACTCGCTGTCATCGTACTTCTCAAATTCAAAGATCTCGATTGGGACATTAGAAAAATGACCCTCCAAGTGCAGGTCTGCCATCTTTTCCAATCCCACACCGATGCCCAGTTCATAGTCCTGCTGCTCGTGACTACCCGTGATATCAAGGAAGAGGTTCATCCCAATTTCATCTGATTCCGTAAAATTACGGGCCTGTTCCGCAAAATCTTCTGGAAAATCACTGAGGTTGATCACAATCCCCAAAATGTTCAGTTTTAGGTTTCGAACATAGCGATGCCCATTTTCGGTTGTACCAAAATCCAGTTGCTCCAGATCAATCTCCCGTACTTGCTTAGCTTCCTCATTTTCAGGCTGAACAAACAAATTACGAATCTGTAGTCCTTCAAACGTTCCGCCTAGTAGGCGCTGTAGTAGGTCAATCTCATTCTCCAGCAAGGTGACCAAGGGAATATTCCGAGCTTCAGCACTTTCGATACTTAGCTTTTCGATATTTTCAAAATTCTGCAGGTTGAGTTGTTTCATACTGAAGTTGTTAGCCTGTTGATTACGAACCTGATCAATTGAGACGTCCTCAATGGTCAGGTCACCTTCTCCTTCCTTGACCTGAACTCCACCGAGTTTTAGTTGGTTCAGGGTTAGTTGGTTTTCACTATCAACCTCAACTTCATCCACATTGACAGAAGCAATGGCGATCTCGCTTTCGCCATCTTTTGACCGAATTCCCTCCGCCTGGACACCAAAAACCTTACCTTCTCCAAGAGTTTCAACTTTCACAGAATCAACCGTTGTGGTTTGGCCATTTTTGGTAACGCTCACCTCATTCATTTCCACTTGTCGAATGGCGTCTCGCTTCAGCGTATTAAACAGGTCCCTCAATGTTGCGTTCTTGCTGGTTTCTTCCAGTTGCTTGCGATCAATCTCCTGAATGGTGACTTGCTGAGCCTTGTAGATCTCTTCATTTTCTTTATTAGTCAAGGTCACCTCGTTGAGCTGCACCTGTATCATTTCACCGGAGTACTCTTCCGTCTTGACCTCGGCACGACCCATTTCAACGAGCACTTTGTCGTCCTCAAGCTTCAGGGTCTCGACCACAACTGACTTATCAAGAAGATTGACCTGGAAATCCTTATATTTCACTTCCACATTTTCAGGGACAGCATCCTTAAATTTTTGTTCGATCTGATTAGGTAGGACAAACAGGAAGTACACCCCGGCTGAAAAAAGCAGGAGGGCGACGGGAATCAGAATCCGTTTCATGGAAATTCTCCCGGGAGAGGTTGAGCCGTCAGAAAGGATGAACGTGACGTCGCTTCAAAAAAATCGAATGGTTGACCAAATTACTGATGGATCGATCAAGAGAGTGAAGCCTGATCAATCTGGACTTTCGTCAACTGAAAATGACTTATCGCTGCCCTGCAACACAATTGCCGATTTCAATAAATCATGAATTTTTGCCAAATTTCTTGAGGCTCTACTTCGGCAATCTAACATCAAATATCAGCCTGAGTCTTGAAACGAGGCTCTAAATCGATAATTGGTTCCCAATCAACACTAGGAGGTACAATACTAAAGCGGTGGCTGCGTCGCAGGTAGATTTGTGTGGGTACATCATCCGGAAAGGTTTCACTAAGTTGTTTGAACACCTCATGAGCCTGATCGAAGCGCCTCACGTTATAGGCCCAAACACCTCTCGAGAACTCGGCACAAAACTGCTTCTGCTTCTCTGATGCCCGTTCCTTTGAATCTACCAACTCAAAGATTTTCACACCCTTCTGTTTCCCTTTCACTCGCACAGTGTCCAGAGGTCGGAAGAGAAACTGGGATCCCCCTTCTTCCTGCGTTTCACTGCTGACAATGATGTTGGTTTGGTAGATCTTATTAATGCCTTCCAGTCGACTGGCCAAGTTTACACTATCACCAACCACCGTATAATTCATGCGATTAGCAGAACCCACGTTACCTACCAGCGTATTTCCAGTGTGTATTCCGATTCTTGACCAGAAAGGTTTTTTTCCTTGGGCCTGCCAGGCTTCGTTGAGCTCCTGAATACGATTTCTGCACTCCAGCGCCGCCCGGCAGGCATCACTGGCATGGTGATCTGACTGCACAGGAGCACCCCAGAAAGCCATCACTCCATCTCCCAGGTACTTGTCAACTGTACCAGAGTGGGCGCGGATAATTTCTGCCAATAAGCCAAGGTACTCAGACAGTTGCAGCATCAACTCTTCTGGTTTCAGTTCCTCAGAAATAGAAGTAAATTCCGCGATATCCGCAAAGAGAATGCTCAACTCTCGCTCCTGCCCTCCCAAGGCAGCATCTTCACCACGCAGAATGAGTTCCCGAACCAACTCAGCCGGCATGTAGATCTGAAACGCACGGAGACTGGTCCGCATCGCATCCAATGATCGACTGAGCGAGTCTACTTCAACAATTGGAGACTTGAGTTCAAATTCTCCATCCAAACGCAGATCCTGAATACGCCGCTGTTCCTCTGTGATACGTTCCAAAGGCTTGGCAACTCGACGAGCAACCCATCCAGAAAGTAGTAATCCGAATAGTAGCAATAGCAACTCAATCATCAGGAGAGAGCTCTGGCTCTCGGCAACGTTCTCTTGCAGTGGTTTCTCTGAGAAGCCTATGTGCAAGATACCAACAGGCTCTCCCCAATGCTGTAACTCCCGCTTTGCTTCGAAGACTCGTTCTCCCACCCGTCCACGCAACTCTCCATGCACCTCCGAATCTTTCAATAAGAACTGTTCCCGTAGTTCATATTTCCCAGACTGATATTCCTTGGGATCTCCAACGATGCCTCGATTTTCCAAAACTGCAGCTTTGGGCACATCCCAGGTAATGATCTCAGGATCATACTCTTCAACCACGTCATCATCGTACGCATAAAGAATCTCATCATCCATCCCTCTCAGAAAGAGATAGACCACCCCTGGTTGTGATTTCAGAACAGAGAAGTGTATTTCCAGTCCAGCCCAATTCGAGGTGTCGACCAACTCGGTAGCTTTGTCGCTCATCGAAAACGAGAGCCAGAAAACTCGCTCAAAGTAGGCATCACGAAGGCTGGCAACCTGGCGACTTTGGCCGATATACCAGGTGAGGGCGTTCGATAGCAGTAAAGCGCTACCCAAGGAGAACAGGAGTACGGTTCGGAGTAGTTGCGGTGGGATGGAAAGCATACTGAAGGAGGATCTCTGTTGACTGCCCTTAACGCAGGCAAATTCAAAATTGCATCAGAGTCCAGAATCAGAAAAACTTGATTTTCTACTGGATCCTAGTCAACTGCAAATTCGAAAAAACAGGGTTTCTGCAAAGATTTTTAGAGATCGGAAAAAACCACAGGAAACAAGGCCACTTTTTCAGAACTTTTACTAATATGAAAATGTTCCAACTCGTGCAGTACCTCATCAGCCCATTCAACAAAACCTGGAGCAGGATGGGACTCTCGTAATTGCCGAAGCTTGTGGCCCCAGGCACGCTGCTGGTTGATGCTGAGGTGGGCAAAATCTGGGACCAATGGTGCGATGTGCTCCCTCAGCAACTCGCGTAATTCTTCCAAAGCCTCCGGTTCCAGTGGTGGTAATTCGATCTTCGGTACTGCTGAGCTAGGATTTTCAATGGTTTTAGACATGATAAAAGAAGATACAGTGTTATCTCTTAACCGCATTACTTGGGTAGTGTGTGAACACGGTTCTAATGCAGCTTTCGATACAGTCTCATCCCCCTCTTGCTCAATCTTCTTTGGCAAAAATCATGAGACTGCTAGTCTTGCAGTGAAGGAATCGACACTCTCCTGAATCGAATTGCTTAGATTTGGTTAAAGTTAAAGAGTTCTCAGCATACAGAAATTTTTGTCAATTTATTGAACTTTTTCGCACCTTCAAGGTCATAATCTGGGTCAACCTCAATTCAAAGTCTGAAAGACCTGCTCCATTTCACGCCGGAACGCAACAGCCGAATCCTGTTGATCAATCGCTACATCCTCCCAAGTGACAATCTGTCCTCGAGCTACTGGACGGCGCAGAGCCATTCGGTGAGCCAGGCCAATGGGGAGTCCTCCCAAGCTGAGTGAGCGTTGAGCTGGTACGAGTTTCCCCCAGACTGTGTAGCCACCTTCTCCGTCCAGTACCTCTCCGACCTTTAGATCACGCTTAGCGACCGCCACCACATCACCTCGAAATCCAGTGGCTTGTCCCGTTGGCTCACCACGCAGAGCCGCACTTGCCACAGAAATTCCTAACTCCAGCCCAATCAGGTGATATGGTTTATACATGGACGAGTAGCAACCACTGGAATCTGTCTTCAAGCCATATTCTGCAAAGCAACGCTTTGTATAATCAGAAGGCGCGGCAAACACAGCATACACACCCCAGCGCAAGTCTCGGAAGACCGGTCGACTGTCCCGCTCAAGGCTGGAAATCACCTCAACCATTCCTTCGTGTTCCAAGATACCCCCAACACTCTTGGGTCGCAGGATGTGAGGCAAGTCATCAACTCCACAGGCTGGGAAACCAAGGCCATCGTCGGGTGGTCGCAAATCACAAGCATTGGCTACGGCAGCCATTTCAATCGCAGACTTGGTACCGTCCAGAAATGAGTTGAACATCTGTGGATTCATTCCACCGGCCTGTGCTGCTTCTGGAGTCAAACCATAATGCTGCCAAACTGTATCTGGAGTGACTTCGTGATAGATCGGCAGGTACTTGGTTCCCTTACCTGCAGCAACCACAGATAATCCACAGGCACGAGCCCAATCCACAATTTCAGCAATCAGTGCTGGTTGATCTCCATAGGCTAACGAATACACGACACCAGCCTTTCTCGCTTTCTCCACCAAGAGTGGACCAGCAAGAGTATCCGCTTCTACATTGACCATTACGATGTGCTTGCCGTGTTCAATCGCAGCCAAGGCATGACGAATACCAGCCGCTGGAGAACCTGTTGCGTCAATCACCACTTCCACAGCCTCTGCCTGGATCAAGCCCATTGCATCCTCGCAAAGGAAAGTTTGTCCTGTACGGATGGCTTCCTCCACAGAGGTGGCCTTTGCCCGTTCTGGCTCCCAGCCAATCCGATTGAGGTTGGTCTGAACTCGCTCTGGAGACAGATCAGCAATTCCAGTGATATGCATACCGGGGGTCTGAACTGCCTGGGCTAGAAACATGGAACCAAACTTTCCTGCTCCGATTAGAGCAACACGGATCGGTTTTTGTTGAGAAGCACGAGCCTGCAGTTTAGCGTAGAGATTCATCAGGACCCTCTTTGGTTTTCAAAATCAAAATCGGTTTGCATATAGCCAGTTGGTCTGGATCAAGTTACTCTGATTTTGAAGCATGTCGTTAAAATGGCAATTTCGTTCAAGGATCTGATCCTGAGCAAATCGATTTTTTGCTGAATTCCTCGTTCTTTCTGTCTAGGAGAAATTTTCATGACTCATCCAGCTTTTCAGTCCAACGCCGTTGCCGTCATCACCGGAGGTGCTTCAGGGATCGGCCTAGCCACTGCTCAGCGCCTAGCCGCTATGGGCCTGCGTTTGGTAATTGTTGACGTCCGTGAAGCCTTGCTAGAACCAGCTGCTGAACAGCTCCGCCAAATGGGAGCACCAGAAGTAATGGCTAGCTCTACAGATGTTTCCGACCGAGAGGCCTTGGTCGAACTGGAAGCGCTGGTTGCCGAGCGCTTTGGGGGCACTGACATCCTAATGAACAACGCAGGCATTCAGCCGGGAAGTACACTGTTGGATGACTCGGAGAACTGGCTGCGCATCTTAGGAGTAAACCTGGGTGGAATCGTCTATGGTACTCAAGTCTTTGTCCCGCGCATGATCGAACGAGCACGACCAGGATTGGTCATCAACACAGGCTCCAAGCAAGGCATCACGACTCCTCCTGGAGATCCGGCCTACAACGTCTCCAAGAGCGCGGTCAAGACCTTCACCGAAGCACTGGCCCATGAACTGCGCAACGCGGAAGGGCATCAGCTGACCGCCCACCTGTTGATTCCGGGATTTGTTTTCACGGACCTGACACGAGGCACTCGCACGGAAAAGCCTGCTGGTGCCTGGACTCCTGAACAGACCGCAGAGTTCCTGTTTCAAAGCGTGGAGCGTGGAGATTTCTACATCCTCTGCCCGGACAACGACGTCTCGCGCGAACTGGATGAAAAGCGAATGGCCTGGGCAATTGGAGACATCATCGAAAACCGTCCACCCCTCTCCCGCTGGCATCCTGACTATGCAGAGGCTTTCAATCTCTACATTGAGCGGAGTTAAGTAAGCTATGCCTACCGCTATCATTGTTGGAGTAGGTCCCTCGGCTGGGCTGGGGGCTACCCTGTGTCGTCATGCAGCACAAACCGGTCTACACGTATTTGCAGGAGGCAGAACCTCTGCCCAACTTGAGCAAACACAGCGTGAGATTGAAGCCGCCGGAGGAAGTTGTACGCCTGTGGTCACAGACGTCACAGCAGAAGAGCAGGTGCAGGCTCTGATTGAGCAGGCTGAACAGGCAGGACAGATCGAGCTAGCGATCTACAATGCTGGCAACAACTACTCCAGCAACTTTCTGGAGATGGAAGCGAGCCTGTTTGAGCAGGCTTGGCGGGTGGGGACGTTGGGAGGATTCCTCTTTGCCCGGGAAGTTCTCCGCAGGATGGTTCCCCGTAACCGAGGAACCTTGATCTTCACTGGAGCTAGTGCCTCTCTGCGAGGCAAACCACGATTCGCTCCTTTCACAGCAGCCAAGGCAGGGTTACGCGCGATGTCTCAAAGCCTGGCCAGAGAATTCCAGCCCCAAGGTATTCACGTTGCCCATGTCGTGATCGACGGCATCATCAATGGCGACCGCATCCGTAACCGGGCCCCGGCTCTGGTCGAGCAACTTGGCGAGGAAGGGATGCTGCAACTGGACGATATCGCCAGCACCTACTTATTTCTGCACCAGCAACCCCGCAGCGCTTGGACTCACGAACTAGATCTGAGAACCTTCCGCGAAAACTTCTGAAAGACAAACTCAGCGCAAGAGTGACTGTGCTTCTTCGGCAGTCAGTGGCTCCGGCTGGGTACAAGTAGTTTGTAGTTCCAGAGTCTGTCGGGTCTCGGCAGACTTCAGAGTAGCGGTCATCACTTCTACCCCGTGGAGTGGCCGTTCGATGGAGCATCGAGCATCCCGGCCCGTCTGAATGGCAACCGCCAGATCTGCCAAGCCACTAGTCCGGTAGTTGGCTACTGCACCTCGTGGGTTCTCCTGGTTGGGCACTCCAAACGGGTGTTCTGCTGCGGCTACTTTCTCAAACTCACCATCTCGCTCACTACGCAGCAAATCTCCACCAAAGAAGTTTGGATCTGGTACAACGAGAGAACCTTCTGTGCCATAGAGTTCCATGTTGCGATGTCCGTGTTGCCAGATATCCCAACTCGCGCCTAAAGTAATCAATGCGCCATTGGCAAACTCCAACACTGCGTGAATCGTAGTCGGTGTGTTGACAGAGATTTTCTCTCCGTATCTTGGCTGACTGGTGATCGTACGTTCCTTTTGCGGAATGCTCGACATGGCTGTCACATAGCGTACCGGTCCCAGCAGATGAATCAGGTTGCCAATGTAGTACGGTCCCAGGTCCAGTACTGGTCCACCACCGGGCTGGAAAAAGAAATCTGGATTCGGATGCCAGTGTTCCATGCCATGACTGAGCACATGACAGGTTCCTCCGACAATCTTACCGAGTACACCAGAGTCAATCAGCGCCCTGGCTTGCTGATGGGTTCCTCCCAGGAAAGTATCAGGAGTACAGGCCACCCACAGTCCTTTCTGCTGAGCCAGGTCCCGCAAGGCCAGCCCATCTTCCAGTGAAAGTGTCAGTGGCTTTTCCGAGTAGACGTGCTTGCCGGCTTCCAGGATTGCCTTGGAGACCTCAAAATGTGCATTCGGGACCGTCAGGTTGACGATGATGTCCACCTCTGAATGAGAAAGCAGAGCTTCTACGCTCAGGGCTTCCAATCCGAATTCTTTTGCCTGAGCCTGGGCAATCTCCATATTGAGATCCGCGCAGGCTTTGACCTCAATCGCTTGAAACAGCTTGGATAGTCGGAAATATGCTGAAGAGATATTTCCACAACCAATCACACCAACGCCGAGAGTTCCAGCCATGATTCACCCCGCAAAGGATTGAACAGTTGCCAGAGAACGACGGGCAAAGCGGGCCACATCATTCGGCTTGTCGTGCTCCATCACGTACCAGGTAGCCGGCGTCTGTTGCAGTTGACCGTAGAGGCTTGGCCAGTCAATTACACCGTGTCCTACATCTGCCCAGCCGTCTTCATCTGCATTCTCTCCAGCCAGTGCGATGTCCTTGACGTGAACCGCACAGAGACGGTCACCGTAGCGTTGGATCCACTCTGCAGGATCTGCCTTACCTCGGACAACCCAGGCCAGGTCCATTTCCCAGCCCAATTCTGAGTTTTCCAAGAGGATCTCCATTGGTGTTTGGCCATTTTCCAGGGCTACGAATTCAAAGTCGTGGTTGTGCCAACCAAAGCCCAACCCAGCCGCCTGATACGGCTTGCCGACTTCGTCGAGTGTTTCCGCCATCTGCTTCCAACCAGCCACATCTGATGGACGTTGTTCTGCAGCCAAGTGGGGACAGATGACTGTTTTTACGCCCAGAATCTTAATGATTGGCAGAGCTTGATCTGGGTCTTCCAGCATGGCTAAGCCAAAGTGTCCGGTGGGCATCGTCAGTCCATGGCGATCCAGATCCTGTCGCAACGAAGTCGCTTGATCATAAAGTCCGCCGAACCCTTCCACCTGGGTATAACCCAGTTCTGCCAGTAGTTGGAGCGTGTTGCTCAGCGGTGGATGATTCCGAGCACTGTAGAGTTGAAAAGACCAGTCAGTCATAGAGTTTCCATGAAAAAAGTAGTGAGTTGGCTGAATCTAGCTCAGCAAAAACGAACCATCGCACTGAAAAACTAGATCCGTTCCTCGGTATCCTTACGGAAAATTGAAGACTTGGGGATATTGAATTCTAGGTGGTAGATCGTGCCTTCCTGGCAATTCAGATCAGCATCAATTCTTACGGAGAGGGATTGTTGCTCCAATTTAAGCCACAGCAGGCTATCGGCTCCCATTGGCTCGTCAATCTCGACGGCTGCGGGAATCGTCACACCGGGGATCAGTTCTGTGTGTATCTGGATGTGCTCTGGACGTACCCCAAGAGTGGCCTCTCCTCCTTGACTGAGAGAGGTGCTGGCTTCATAGCCTTGGAGGGAAATGGACGCTCCATCCTTGGTTGTGAAGGATACCTCCTCTCCGTTGACAACAAGCCGCCCTGGTAGGAAGTTCATCGCAGGTGAACCAATGAATCCCGCAACATACAAATTAGAGGGCTTATTGTAGATCATTTGGGGAGCCGCCAGTTGTTGGATAACTCCGCCTTTCATAACAGCAATCCGGTCCGCAAGGGTCAGCGCTTCGATCTGGTCATGAGTGACATAGATCATCGTGTTTTTCAGGCGGGCATGTAAGCGCTTGATCTCGACACGCAACTCAGAGCGCAACTGTGCATCCAGATTGGAGAGGGGTTCATCGAAAAGAAAAACATCTACATCGCGCACCAGCGCCCGACCAATCGCTACACGCTGTCGCTGACCTCCGGACAACTGAGACGGTTTACGTTTTAGCAGCGGCTCAATCTGTAAAATCTCAGAGGCTCTTGTTACCCGTTTAGTGATCTCATCAGAGGGCATTCGCGCGTTCTTGAGTCCGAAGGAAAGATTCCCCTCAACACTCATCTGGGGGTAGAGCGCATAAGATTGAAAGACCATCCCAATCCCTCGGTCTTTTGGCTCTTCCCAGGTTACATTGCGTTCCTTGATAAATATCTGACCATCTGAAACATCCAATAGGCCAGCAATGCAGTTCAGCAACGTCGACTTACCGCACCCAGAGGGTCCAAGCAGAACGAGAAACTCTCCTTCCTCAATATCAAGATTCAAGTTCCTTAGAACCTGGACGTCTCCAAAATTCAGGGACAATTCACGAACAGAAACACTGGGCATTGCTTATCCTTTCACGGCACCGGCGGCGATACCCCGGACAAAAAGCTTTCCTGACACAAAGTAAATCACCAATGGAACAAGGCCTGTGAGGATAGTAGCGGCCATATTGACGTTGTACTCCTTCACTCCTTGTGTCGAGTTGACGATGTTGTTCAGTTGAACCGTCATTGGCCAGATATCTGGCTTCGTATACACCGTTCCAAAAAGAAAATCATTCCAAATTCCAGTTACTTGCAGAATTACAGCTACTACTAGTATTGGCAGGCTCATCGGTAGCATGATTCGGAAGTAGATTCCCCAAAAACCAGCACCATCTACCCGGGCCGCCTTGAATAGTTCTTCAGGCAGTGAAGTGAAGTAGTTGCGGAAAAGCAATGTTAAAATTGGCATCCCAAAGATAGAGTGCACTATGACTAGGCCAGTTAGTGATCCGTAAAGCCCGATCTCTCGCAACAGAATCACAATTGGATAGAGCATCACCTGGTAAGGAATGAAGCTTCCAAAAATCAGAATTGTGAAAAAAATCTGAGACCCCTTAAAACGCCAGTTAGCGAGCGCATAACCATTCACGCTTGCTATCGCAATTGAAACGATTACAGATGGAACTGTTATCTGGACAGAGTTCCAAAAACCACGGGAAAGACCATCACAGTTAAGGCCAGTACAAGCCTCTGCCCAAGCCTTGATCCAAGGCTGAAAAGTGATCTCTAGCGGAGGGGCAAAAATATTACCAACACGGATTTCTGGCATTCCCTTCAGCGAGGTCACAACCATCACATAGAGTGGTAGTAAATAGTAGAGCGCTACAACAATCAGCGTGCCGTAGAGCATGATGTTGCGTGGCGATATCGCTTTAGTAGGCTTTGGTCCCCTTGGCCCTACTACCTTTGGAGCAGCAGGAAGTAGGCTTGGATTAACCATGTTTCTTACTCCCAAATTCCATGTAGGCCCATGGGATCACGACAGTTAGTACAGCAATCAGCATCATCGTAGAAGCCGCAAAGGCTTGGCCAAGATTTTGAGCACGAAACATATAGTCATATACATATTTCGCAGGCATTTCAGTCGCCAATCCAGGACCACCACTAGTCTGGGCAACAACAAGATCGTAGACCCGAATAATTCCACTTGTGATCAATACAAGTGCTGTAATGAAAACGGGACGCATCATTGGAATGACAATCAAGAGATAAGTCTTCCAAGCGGGAATACCATCAATTTTAGCAGCCTTCCAGATCTCTTGGTCAATACCACGAAGTCCAGCAAGCATGAGAACCATCACTAACCCTGAACCCTGCCAGAGTGCAGCTAACATAACTCCAAAGATCGCAATATCAGGATTGTAGAGAGGGTCGAACGCAAAGCTTTCCCAGCCAAAGTTCCGTACAATGCCCTGAATTCCAAATTCAGGGTTTAGAACCCACTGCCAGACAAGGCCGGTCACAATGAAAGATAGTGCAAAAGGATAGAGAATGATTGTACGAAAAGTATTTTCAAACCGAATTTTTTGGTCCATTAGCGCAGCAAGCAAAAAGCCAATTACAAAGCTCAATATCAGCATACAGATACCATAGATGGCTAGATTCTCAATGGAGACTATCCACCGTTTGGTATTCCATAGCCGCTCATATTGGCTAACGCCAACCCATTTCAACTTTGGTAGCAGTTTAGAGCCTGTAAACGAATAAAATACTGTCCAAGCCGTACCACCAAGAAAAACAACCGAAGCCGTCAGGATCATTGGAATCGCAGCAATTTTCGCGTTTAAATTTCGGAAAAGTTGGTTTGGCCGACGACTAGCAGGCATGTCGTGCTTTCGAAGAAACTAAAGGAAGGAATTAGAGGCTTGCCAATGGTTGCCATTGACAAACCTCTAGGCGGATATCAATCCGCTTGAGCAATGATGTCCACAAAGCGCTCCTGAGCAGCCTCAGGGCTCATCGACTTGTCAGCAAAAAATTCTGCGAAGAGATCAGTGATCTGCGAAGACGTATCCGGAGTAATCAAGAGATTGGTATCCGGCAGGAGTTTTTTCTCCGCCAGAAGCTTGAGACCTTTCTTCATACAGCCATTAGCAGTTGAAAGATCAATGTCTCCACGTACCGGTAAAGATCCCTTTTTCAAATTAAAGGCAACCTGCACAGCGGGCTTGAGAAGCATAGCTGCCATACGCTTCTGTGCTGCCTCTTTCTCTGGATCATCCAACTTGGGGAAGTAGAAAGCATCTCCACCAGTACTTAGCACTTCAACTACGCCAAGTCCTGGAAGACACTCATACTCATCTCCAGCCGTCTGTTGAGCAACGCTAAACTCACCTTGGGCCCAGTCACCCATGATTTGACCACCAGCTTGACCAGTGATGACAAGATTGGTTGCCTCATTCCAAGACTGCACTGTTGAGTTTTTCGAAATCTCTCGAGCATCTGCTGCAGCCTCGAATACGCGCGCCACTTCCGGCCCAGCTGCTACACCAGCGTCTTTATCGCCGTAGACTTTTTGGAAAATTTCGGTTGGTACAAGCGAGACCATCAATACGTTGAACAAACCCGTTTGCTGCCATCCTTGCTGACCAACGGCTAGCGGTAGTTTGCCTGCAGCTTCAAGCTTTGGAGCTGCAGCCACGAACTCATCCCAGTTCGTTGGAACGGCAATACCTGCGTCCTGATAAGCTTTGCGAGACAGCCAGAGCCACTGCCAGGAGTGGATATTGACCGGAGTGCAGTAGATGCGTCCATCGACAGTACAGGCATCCAGTAGCTTCGATGGATTAACCACATCTTTCCAGCCCTCAGCCTCAGCGACTTCAGTAAGATCAAGCAAGAGCCCTGCTTCGATTAGGTCCTCTGCCTGACGGCCATGATTGAACTGGAAAGCTCCCATTGGATCTCCACCAGTGATCCGGCTCACCATGATCGCACGAGCCTGCTCACCTGGACCAGCAAAGGCTGCATCCACCCACTTATCACCTGTTGCGTCAAAAGCCTTCGCAAATTCACCAACTGCTGCGGCTTCACCACCAGATGTCCACCAGTGCATGACTTCTAACTCTGTTGCGTTTGCTGCTGAAGTTGCCATCAACCCAGCTGCCAATAGTCCAACCAATGCTTTGAACTTCATTTTGCTTCCTCCGAATTTTGTGATGATACCCCTGCCATGACAGCAAGGCGGCAATAGACCTCGTTTCCAGGAAATTTTCCGTAGAGGCTTTTTCAGCAATCTCATACACAAAATTTTGAAAACGTTTTCATAATCAGCCTTGCAATACGATTTTTGTCAAGATATTTAGTGACGAACAATTATTTCGAAATCAACAAGATGTAGTGGAATTTTTGGCTAAGCTCTGCTTGATCTAAGGAAACATCCCATGAGTAATCCAAAGTTAACTGATGTCGCCCGGCTGGCAGGAGTATCGCCAGCAACAGTGAGCCGAGCGATCAATCAACCAGCGATTGTCAATGCCAAGACCCTGGAGCGGATTCAACAAGCAATCCAGCAAATTGGCTATGAGACCAACACCGCTGGGCGAAATCTACGCCTGCGCAGATCAGATGCCCTACTGGTCATGATCTCGGATGCCCCAAGTCGATTTTTCTCTCAGATTCTGATGGGAGTGGAGGCGGAAGCTTCTGAAGCAGGCTACAACGTGCTGGTCTCCAACACACAGGAAAATCCAGAAAGGGGACGTCGGCTCTACGCAAGCATTCAGCAAAGCTTAGCGGATGGGATCCTGACTTTTGGAGGACACAACCAGGAATTGGGAGACTTGATCAGCAACCATCCCATCCCAATCGTTGGGGTCAATGAGCACCTGGAAGATCTCCCTGTCCCCGTGACGACTGTCGACAACCTAAGCGCCTCACGAGCAATCGTTCGTCATTTGCTGGAGCTAGGACATCGAAAGATTGGGCACGTGACCGGCACCACTACCTTGTCTTCAGGCAGAGATCGACTAGAGGGCTTCTTGAGTGAACTACAGCAGGTGGGACTCACCTCCACATGGATTTGCAACAAGCACTACAACGTAGAATCTGGCAGAGAAGCTGCTGAAGAATGGCTATGCTTGACCGACCGTCCCACCGCAGTCTTTTGCTCCTGTGATGAGGCTGCCTTTGGATTCATTGCTGCGCTGCGTCGCAAAGAAATCCGTGTTCCAGAAGACGTGTCTGTCGTTGGTTTCGATGACATTCCCCTAGCTGACCACTATTGCCCAGCCCTCACTACCGTACGTCAGCCTCACCGTGAATTGGGGACCACTGCTGTCCGTATGCTGCTGGAGCGCATCCATGACGTGGAAGCATCAATTCCAAATCAACTACTGGAAGGTAAATTGATTGTTCGTGAAAGCACAGGACGCCCACCAACTACTTAGTCCTTTGATTCAGAGCACCAACACTTTCAACTAAGCATTCTCTATGACAACACAACGCCCCTGGCCTCAGCGTCGCAGACTGCAAGATGGACAACTGGCAGAACTTAGCATCGTGGACTGTGAGAGCGGGGCAATCACCGTGATCTATGAAACGGCAGAGTTGATTGAGGCGCCCAACTGGACTCCCGATGGCAATTGGTTGATCTTCAATGCCGATGGCAGGATTTTTCGAATTTCACCGGATGGGCAACGAGGGCCAGAGCGTATCAACACAGCTCCCTTGGAAGATCTGAACAACGATCATATGCTATCTCCTGATGGCAAGCAGATTTACCTCAGTTCGCGGGATGGGCATCTCTATCGAGTGGCAATTGAGGGAGGTCTGCCAGAACGTGTTTCCAATCAGCACGAAGCCACTCGAAATTTTCGTTACTACCTGCACGGGATTTCACCCGATGGAGCGACGCTAACCTATGTTGGCGTAGAACATCCCGATGGCAGTGAGAAACAATCTCGCATCTGTGCGATCCCAGCCCAGGGAGGACCAGACCAGTTCCTGACCGATGGCAGTGTGCCTGTCGACGGGCCTGAATTTTCATTAGATGGTCAGTGGATCTATTTCAATTCGGAAGCAGCAAACCGAAAACCAGGGCACGCCCAACTCTATCGAATGCGACCAGACGGCTCTGACGTACAACAAATGACTCACGATGAGCGGGCCAACTGGTTCCCACATTGTAGTCCGGATGGGCATCAAATCGCCTACCTGAGCTATCCTCCTAGCACAGAAGGACACCCACCTGATCGGGCTGTTGAGTTGCGGATTATGAATCCAGACGGTGGAAAGATGCGCAGTTTAGTATCGTGTTGGGGAGGTCAGGGAACAATCAACGTCAATTCCTGGGCTCCAGATAGTCAGCGTTTCGCTTACGTCGCTTATCCCATTCACTCCTAGCTGACAGTCAGTAACAGACAATCAGTCTGAGCGGACCTGTAAAATCAATTCTGCTTCAAAGCACATTCCTCCGGGAAGTGCTGCCACCCCTACGGCTGAGCGAGCATGCTTGCCTCGCTCTCCGAATACTTCCCCCAACAAGTCCGATACCCCGTTAGCCACCTGTGGTTGCTGCATGAAATCTGCGCCACAGCGCACAAAAGCCACAAGCTTGACGATACGCTCAATCCGATCTAGCGATCCGAGCTGATGCCTGGCAACGGAGAGTAAAAAGAGTCCGGTCTGCCGAGCGAGTTGATAGGCTTCTTCCACCGTGAGAGTCTGCCCCACAATTCCCTGAATGAACTGCCCTTCGGAATTGCGTGGCCCCTGACCCGAGATATATAGCAATCCTTGGGCTTCCAATCCAGGGACATAGTTGGCCACAGGCTGTGGCGGAGCTGGTATTTCCAGTCCCAGTTCCTGCAGGCGTTTTTCGAAACTCATAAATCTCCAAAAATGAATCAAAATCATAAAAATTAACTCTTCAAATGAAGAACTAATTTCTCAAAAAATTTTACTTAATTTTTAAGAAAATAAACCAGAAAAATATTAGTTCATTTTTCCTAAATTAATTGAAAAATAGTGATTAGAGAATCAACTAAAAAAAGAGTCTGAGATAAGAATATGTCAACCTTGTTTCATATTGTCAGTCAAAAAAATCTTGCCAATTTAAAGTAAAGAACATTACTGTCCCCCAACTATCCAGCAAACCTGTTGGAATAGTGTTTCTTCCCCTTATTCAAAGGAGCGCTATGAAGCTATTCAAATCGCTGGGTCTCTTCGTTTCCGCATGCTTAACATGTGGAATCGCGACCGCAGCAGATCATCACGTGAAGTGGCATGACGATGGTAAGGTTGATCTGGTCATGGAAGATGGGACAACTATTTCAACAACACGAGAGGAACTAGGATCCTTGTTTGGCCCAGATCAGAAGCCATTCGATGGAGTAAGTATTTCGGTGACCGTCAACTCTGGTGGTCCGAAGGGTGGAATTTCAGGGCCACTGTATAGTTTCCGTCCAATTTGGGAGGAACTGACCGGGGGTAAGTTAGAAATTGTAGAGCTGCCATTCGGAGAGCACTACACCAAGATGATGTTGGATCTCCGCAACGGTACCGGCCAGTACGATGCCTTCATGGTTGGAGCCTTCTGGTATGGGGACATTGTTCCCAACGGCTACGCGTTCCCTATTGATGACTTTATGACCACTGGAGAGTATCCGCAATGGACCTATGATTCAATGCCTCAGTCGTTGAAAACGCTGCATACTTGGGAAGGTGTGGGTTACGGAGTACTCAACGACGGGGACGGACAAGTTCTGTACTACCGCAGAGACGCACTGGCCAATCCAGAGTGGCGGGCTCAGTTCAAGAAAGAATACGGCTACAGCATGCCTGTTCCGCCAAAAACCTGGCAGCAGATGCTGGATATTAGCAACTTCTTCAATGGCAAGAACTGGGATAGCAATGATCCTGATCCTGACTCAGGAACCGTCCTTCACCTAAAGGTTGGAGAGCAGGGACACTATCACTTCCAGTCGCTGTCAGCCTCCTTTGCTATTACACCTGGGCCCGAATTGGATCAGCATCACAACGTCTATTGGTTCGACCCCACCAATATGAAGCCGCTGATCAATAGCCCTGGACACGTCGCAGCCCTTGAGTTTCTCCAGGAGTTGCACAAGACTGGGCCTTCCGCACAAGTTGGCTGGAGCTTGGGTGAAGCGTGGGACTACTTCCTGCGAGGCAAGTCCGTCTTTGTCTTTAGCTGGGGGGATGTTGGCTCACTCTGTCAGGACACTTCCCGCTCAAAGATCCAAGGGGTTTGTGCTTCCTCTATCCTACCCTCCTCAGACACCTATTATGATCACAAGAACAAGAAGTTTGTGAAGACTACCAATCCTGTGAAGGTAGGAAACACGACTGGTGGATCATGGCATGGTGTAATCTCTAATTACTCCGCCAACCCAGAAGCCACCTACTCACTCCTATCCCTGATGGCCATCAAGCCAGCCTCGATCTGGTTGGCTCAGAATGGTTGGACCGGAGTAGATCCGGGCTTCACTTACCAGTTTCTGGAGCCACAGGGAGAAGCTGGACTCGGCGACTATCTTGACGCTGGCTGGGCTGAGGCAGATGTCAAAGACTACCTGAAGGCCTACTATGAGACCTTCTTTGCCGACACCTTCCTCCCTTACCTCAGGATTCCTGGCTCCTTTGAGTACTGGGATATCCTGGATAAAAACCTCTCGGCTACCATGAGTGGTGAGATCTCTGCCAAGCAGGCGCTGGATAGTACTGCCAAGACCTGGGAGCAGATCACTGACCGTCTGGGTCGAGATCAGCAATTGGGCTACTATCAATCAGCGATAGGCTACAAGTAAATCCTACCAAGCTGTCAGGTGTGGAACCTTCCATGCCTGACAGTCTTTCGGAATCAAAACGGCCCGTGATTCATCACATGACCCTCTTATGAAAACACACCGAAATACAAAAGCGCGCTTCGTATTTTTACTACCAGCCGCAATTTGGGTGTTAACATTCACGATCTTTCCACTGGTTTATTCGCTCTACATCAGCGTTCACAAAGTGGAAACAAAAATGAATGTAAGTCGTGAAAAAGTTCCCATGTTGGATGCAAGCGGGAACCCCGTTTTGGATGCGAAAGGCAATCCCAGAACCAAAATCAAAATTAATAGAGAAAAGATCTCAACCTGGACAAATATTGGATTCACCAATTTCAAAAGGCTAGTTGATGACCCACAAGTTCACTCTGCCATAAAAGTCACTTCGATTTTTGTCTTAGTTGCAGTCCCGTCACAATTAGTATTGGGGATTCTGTTAGCTCTCTTATTCAATCAGCGTCTATGGGCCAGATCGTTTCTCAGGGCGGTCATGCTCCTGCCAATTTTCGCTACTCCCCTCGCTGTCGGCTATCTATTTTTTACCATTTTTTATGAAGAAGGTGGCCCACTTGGCTTCCTGGGCGTGCCCTTCCTCTCTAATCCGGACTGGGCTCTGTTCTCCGTAATTCTAGTTGATATCTGGCAATGGACGCCTTTCTGTTTCTTAGTCTTCCTGGCTGCACTACAAGGCATCCCCAATGAGTTGATGGAAGCCGCCAAGATGGAAAGTAAATCCAAATGGGGTCTATTCGCTAATATCATCTTCCCGATGCTGACCCCAACAATTGTCATCGTACTGCTGCTGCGTCTGGCAGAAGCCATCAAGCTCTTTGACATTCCCTTTGCTCTCACGGGAGGGGGGCCTGGAGTTGCCACACAGTCCATGTCATTCCTGGCCTTCAGGACTGGGCTACGTTATTTTGACCTCGGCTACGCTTCAGCAATGTCGTACTGTTTGCTGATTATTGTGATGATCATCGTGACCCTCTTCTTCAGAAAATTGCGACAGAGTTACGCATAAGATGAAGCCCAAGCAGAACCAGCACCCTCTCAGGTATTCGATCTACTCGCTGATTGCCGTGGTTGCGGCAATGATCTTCTTCTTTCCAATCTATTGGGCCTTCTCAACGAGTCTGCGGAATCCACTAGACACCTTCACCGTCTCCGGTCTCGGAATTCCCTTCCTGAATTTTGAACCAACCCTCACCAATTGGGTGGATCAGCTTGCCACAGAGGAAGCCCGCAAGGCTGTTTACAATAGTACGGTCATCGCTGTTTTTGCTTCCATTCTAGCCTTGGCGTTAGGAATTCCTGCAGCTTACGCACTGGCCCGCTTTCGCTTCAAAACGATTTCCAACAAGGATCTGACTATTTGGTTCCTATCACAGCGTGTGCTCCCACCTGTAGCAACAGTGGTCCCATTCTACCTGATCATGCAGTTTCTGAATCTATTGGACACACAGCTGGCGCTGATCCTGATTAATGCCACCTTTGTGCTACCCTTTGTCGTTGTGATTGTGCGTCAGACCTTTCTGGATTTGCCGATTGAGTTGGAAGAGGCCGCCTTCATGGATGGAGCACGAAACTATGGAGCTTTTCTTCGTGTTGCTTTGCCCTTGGCAGCTCCAGCAATAGCCGCAACTGGTCTGATTATGTTCGCTTTCACTTGGAATGAGTTTCTCTTTGCCATCACTCTGAGCAGCAAAGAAGTAATCACCATCCCAATTCACATGGCTGGTGCGGTGGATACGCGGGGAGTTCAGTTCTGGTTCATGGCTGTTCGGGCAATGATTGCGATGATTCCACCCGTTTTGATCGCCTTGTTGGCACAACGTTATATTGTTCAAGGCCTCACCCTAGGGGCTGTAAAAGGATGATCACTCCTCTATCAATGTTGGAGGTCTCACGTGGCTGAAGTAAAACTGCGCGGCGTAAAAAAGTCATTTGATGAAGTGGAGGTGATCCACGGAGTTGATCTGGAGATCAAGGACCGAGAGTTTGTCGTTTTTGTTGGTCCTTCCGGATGTGGCAAGTCAACACTGCTACGGATGATTGCTGGCCTGGAGGACATCACTGCGGGTGAAATCTATATTGGTGACACCTATGTCAATGACCTACACCCAGCAGATCGTGGAGCGGCGATGGTCTTTCAGTCCTATGCGCTCTATCCACACATGAGCGTGCGAGAGAACATCGGTTTTGGTCTCAAGCTGAATAAAGTGCCCAAGGCAGAGATTCAACGCAAAGTCGCTGAGGCTGCCAAGATTCTGAAGATTGAGGAACTGCTGGATCGTCGCCCTGCCCAGCTTTCTGGTGGTCAACGTCAGCGTGTTGCGATTGGTCGAACCATCGTCCGTGAACCAAGCGTCTTCCTGTTCGATGAGCCACTCTCGAATTTAGATGCTGCACTACGGGTACAGATGCGGATGGAGTTGGAAAAGCTACATGCCAATCTCAAAACCACCATGATCTATGTGACACATGATCAGGTGGAGGCAATGACGATGGCTGACCGGATCTTCATTCTCAACGATGGCTACGTGGAGCAGGTTGGAACTCCTTTGGAACTGTACCGCAAACCAGCAAACATTTTTGTTGCTGGTTTCATTGGCTCTCCCAAGATGAACTTCCTATCTGTCAAGGTTCTACAAATCGAAGGACAACAGATCACACTTCAGCTGCCTGGTGAAGATCAGATGCAACTGCAACGGGAGAACATCAATTTTAAGGTAGGTGATACCCTGACCCTTGGTATCCGACCAGAGCACTTCGAATTGGAACAGACTCAGGGGTATTCGCTGTCCGCGACAGTAGACATCATCGAACGACTAGGCAACGAAACCTACATCTACGCCAATGATGCCAACGATAACCTACTAACTATTGTTGGTGATGGTGAGCTAGACGTCTCCAACAAGGAGAAGCTCAAGATCCACTTCACGACCGACCACTGTCACCTGTTTGGCCGTGATGATCAGTCCATTCAATGAAGACTCGTTCATTTGACTTTCGGGACTCCCTCCTCTCGCTGCTGGCTATTACGATCGCGCTGTTTTTCATCTTCCCGCTCTACTGGGGATTCTCGACAAGTCTGCGTAACCCCCTAGATACTTTTACAGTCACCGGAGTCGGTCTTCCCTGGCTCAATTTCTCGCCTACTCTCAATAACTGGATTTCTCAATTAGAAATAGTGGAAATGCGCAACGCTGTGATCAATAGTGTGGTGGTTTCCTTCTCCACTTCCCTGCTCACACTCTGCCTGGGAGTTCCTGCTGCTTACGCTTTGGCTCGCTTCCGCTTTAAGAAGATTTCTAACAAGGATCTGACCGTCTGGTTCCTCTCTCAGCGGATCCTCCCTCCAGTTGCGACCGTCATCCCGTTCTACCTAACCCTCCAGTTCCTGAACCTCTTGGATACTCGAACTGGATTGATTCTGATCAATACTACTTTCACGCTTCCCTTTGCCGTAGTGATCATGAGACAAGCTTTCGTAGACTTGCCTGTCGAGTTGGAAGAAGCTTGTTTGATGGATGGAGCCAACTACTTCACTACTTTTTCTAAGATCGCCCTACCTCTCTGTGCACCCGCCTTGTCTGCCACTGCTTTGATTATCTTTGCCTTCACCTGGAACGAGCTATTGTTTTCGCTGGTCATCAGCAGCAAAAACGCTATCACCATCCCGATGTTCATTTCTGGTTCGTTTGAGTCACGAGGCGTTCAGTTCTGGTTCCTCAGTGTGCGAACTATGATTGCCATGTCGATCCCCATCCTGATCGCGCTTCTCGCCCAACGCTACATCGTCCGAGGCTTGACTCTGGGGGCTGTCAAAGGGTAATTGATATTTTGAACTAGTAAGTTGTTCACTCGATCTCGTGCTAAGCTTTCAAAATACACACATATCTCCTTCACAGATATTCCTAACATTCCTGCCAAATGGTATCTTTATGCTGTTATCATCTAAAGATTAATGTTTATAACTATATATTTAAAACAACTTGACATGAATAAAAGTGAAGGGTAATAACCAAACTTTCTAAGTTTTAATTCAAACAGAATTAAAACTAAATTCCAATCTCTCTTGAATGAGGAACAAATGAAGGTACTTAAACTATTAACAATATTGTTATTTGCATTTCAATATGCTTCAACAGCATTTAGCGATGAAACAGAAATAACTATATCAATTGGACCGAGAGGTTTTGGTGAGATGACACCAAGGCTTATCGAAGGATTTATGGAAGAGAATCCTCACATCAAGGTCAATTGGCAGAAAATTTCTGATGTCCCTAATGAATCAAGGAAATTGTATGTTACGAACTTCACAGCTGAAAGTAGTAAACCAGATATAATTTCTGTTGATGTTATCTGGCCAGGTGACTTTGCCAAAAGAGGATGGATAGCACCACTAAATGATTTATTTACAAAAGAAGAACTTAGTCAGTATAACCAAAGTTTTGCAGAAGCAGCGACAGTTGACGGAAAGCTTTATGCCATTCCTCTTTATATAGATGGAACTCATTTGTTCTATCGAGCAGATTTATTAGAAAAATATGGCTTTGAGGCACCCGAAACATGGGAAGAACTAATTAGTCAGTCAAAAACGATCCTAGAAGGAGAGAAAAATCCTGATTTAGTAGGATTTGTAAATATGTGGGCGAAGATCGAAGGATTATTTATGAATTGGCTCACATTCTTTTACGGGGCTGGAGGTAAATTCTTTGATGAGCAAGGGAAGATTGCAGTAAATAGTCCTGAAGGTATAAAAGCAATGCAGGCAATGGTCGATATACTTCATAAGCATAAAATTGCTAATGAAAGCATACTCACATTCAAACCAAATGATGCAAGAGTATTATTTCAACAGGAACGAGCAGTATTTTTAATGGTGCAGGATTTTGTCATTAGTCCCCTAAGTGCTGATGATTCTCCCGTAAAAGATAAGTTCAAAATTACTAGGAATCCATATTTTGAAGGAAACCCAACTAGCCATTCCACAACCATAGGTGGATATTTGTTAGCAATAAATCAATACTCAGAGCACAAAGAGGATGCTGCAAAGCTAATCAAATATTTCACAAAGTATGAATCACAACTAGAATCGGCAAAAGTCTCAAATAAAGCCCCAACAATTAACTCTGTATACCAAGATCCTTCTCTAAGGGGATCAGTCCTACAGATCCTAGGAGCAAACTATAAGGTCGGCGTAGTACGGCCATCTGCCGAAACAGGAGAAAGATATAACAGAGTTTCACAGATTATGCAGGCAGAAATTACAGAGGCACTACATCAGCGTAAACCTCCTGCACAAGCGATGAAGGATGCAGAAGATCAGATTAAACGGTTTCTTCCCAAAGAGAGAAGATAAATAAAAAATCCTAGGCACTGTTTTTTGCTAAAGCAGTGCCTAGATTGAAAGAGAGAAGATAAAGTTTGCAGTTAGACTACATCAAATTACATCGTAATACTCGAATTGGATATCTGTTTGTTATACCTTCACTGCTAGTCGTTATCTTTGTTCTTGTATATCCTGTAATACAAGCATTTCTATATAGTTTAACACCAGAGTATAGCGAGGAAAATGATTGGTCATTAGAAAATTATTTTAACTTATCGGATGACGATCGATTTATTGAATCATTTAATAACACATTAATTTTCACATTTTTTACAATACCAGCAGAATTACTAATTGGCCTATTCATTGCGGTATTATTAAATAAAGAATTCAAATTCAGAGGAATTGTTAGGGTAGCTATATTATTTCCATGGGCACTACCAACTGCACTAAATGCAATAATGTGGAGATGGATGTTTAATACTGAATTTGGAGTAATCAACTATGGGCTGATTAGTGCTGGACTGATTGAAAATAAACTTAACTGGCTTGGTAAAGAACCATTGGCCATGATTGCGATGATGTCTGTTTCCACCTGGAAAACAAGCTCGTTTATGGCACTCTTACTATTAGCTGGATTGCAAACAATACCAAAAGATTTATATGAAAGTGCAAAAATCGATGGAGCCAGTGACTTCAAATCATTTTGGTTTATAACACTTCCATTATTAACGCCTGCAATTATCGTCTCTCTGCTACTGAGAACTATGGATGCACTTAGAGTTTTTGAACTTCCATTTAACCTTACTGATGGTGGCCCGCTAAATACAACTGAAACTATTTCATTGTATTCATATCGAGTACTTTTCGAATTTGTTGAGTTTAACTATGGATCTAGCATGGTAATAATTCAATTTATTTTAATCATGATTATGAGTTTAATTTACATTAAATCAATCAAAAATATAGATTATTAAATCTTACGTTAACAAAATTAATTTTTCATCAATGCAATCAAAATTAAAAATAAATTTTTTGATTTATTTTTTATCATTTATAGTTGTATTAGTATCTTTCTTCCCAATTGTTTGGTTACTTTTCACATCACTAATGCCAGCTAAAGATATTTACGCCTGGCCACCCAAACTCTTCCCTTCTCCTGGTACTTTCAATAATTATGTAACTATATTCAATAATTCTCCGGAACTACTGAGATATATTCTCAATAGTACTATTATTGCTATATTTACTACAGTCACGATCATTCTATTTGGTGGACTAGCTGCTTATGCACTTGTAAGAATTAAGTTTAAAGGAAGCTTTGCCATTATGCTTGGCATGCTTGCCGTTTCAATGTTTCCAAATATTGCAATACTTCCAGCAATATTTATAGTTTTTAAGAAACTAAATCTTATTAATTCGTATCCATCATTAATTATAGCTCATACTGGTTTGTTTATTACAATGGCAATATGGATTTTAGCTAATTATATTCGTACTATACCTTTCGAGATTGAGGATGCTGCAAAGATTGATGGCTGTGGACCCTTTGGTATATTTTGGAGAATAATCCTGCCTTTATCTAAACCAGGAATTTTCGCTACTGGATTGATTGTATTTATTTTTTCTTGGAATGAATTTCCTCTTTCCTTAGTTCTTCTTCATGATAACGATATGCGAACTGCTCCGGTTGGCATTTCACTTTACCCTGGAGAGTATTCATTTCCCTGGGAAACAATCAGTACTGCAACTTTTCTCTCAATTATTCCAGTTTTGATAATTACAGGTATTTTTCAAAAGCAAATTATTGGTGGTCTTACTTCGGGATCTAATAAATAAATTATAGTTCTATGAAACAAATTAAATCTCTTATCACTGAAAAATTAATTCAATTCACCAATGGATTGATTGATCAAGAAAAAGCTAGAGTCATTATTCCAGCAAATGATCAGAAAAAAGGATATTGGTTTGGCGGCGGCAATATGATCTCTGATGAGTTAGGCAACCTTTGGCTGATAGGTAGGTATCGAGATCATGGAGATTCCAGAACAGGAGTAGGAGCCGGACTTCGTGGACTCGAATTGTCACTGTTTAAGTCTGAGGATAATGCTAGTTCCTTTCGTAAAGTAATGAGCTGGTCTAAATCTGATCTAGAAAATGATGACTTTAGAGTTCTCTCCATTGAAGGTTCAGCACTCAATAGACTCTCTGATAGCACCTGGGAAATATTTTATTCCGTTGAGAAATCTCGTGAGTATCCCCAAAGCTTATCGGGTTATCAGAAACAAGGTACTGGGGTCTGGTCTGTTGGTAGGATCACTACTAACTCACTATCTGATTTCAATAACTCCACGAATGATGAACTTCTTATATGTGCTGAAAAATTTGAACACCTGCACATCAAGGATCCTTTAGTTTTGGGTTCCAAGTCTTGTGATATTCTTTTTTGCACACACCCTTTTACCTGGACATCTGGTAGTACTGGTTATGCTAAGAGAAATGAATCTAACGGTTTTGACATTGCAGACTGGTGTATTGTTGAAAAGGGCCATGCCTGGGATATTGCTACTACCCGCATCACAACAAGACTTTCCTTACCCCAAGTCGGTCTATTTGCCGATTTAGCACCATGCTCTATTTATTTTTTTGACGGTGCTGAATGTATGAACGAACTACCTCAAAATGCTTCTGGACGCCAAAGACCTCGGGGCTATTCCTGCGAAGAACTCAGTGGTATTTATTTTGGCTTTGACGAAGATTTTCCTACCTTACAGAAAATATCTATTCTGCATCCCCACTTCATATCTCCATGGGGTACCGGTTGTAGTCGTTATGTAGATTCCCTCGTAACAGATGACGGAATTCATGTTACTTGGCAGCAATCACAGAAAAATCAATCTCAACCACTAGTTCATAACTTCCTCTCCAATAGCCAGATTTCAGACTTGCTGTCATGACCGATACTTCTGCTTCCTTTTGTAAAATTGGTCAGTCTTCCTTTGCAGTGAAAACCAATGAAGTTTGATTCCAAGAATGTTTTGATCACCGGTGCCGGCCGTGGAATTGGACGAGCTCTTGCTGTGGCCTTCGCTAAAGAAGGTTCATTTGTTGGGTGTTTAGCACGTACACATGGGGAAGTTCTTTCAACTGTCGAGGATATTCAAAGTTCTGGGGGCAAAGCTGAGGCACTCATTACAGATGTAAGTGATTTTGATGCAGTCTCTGAAACCATTTCTGCTTTTGGCTCTTCTTGCCAAAGTATTGATATTCTCTTCCTAAATGCTGGTATTTCAGTTGATCGTGAACGGCTCGAAAACAGTAATCCAGCTAACTGGAAGAAGGTTATTGATGTGAATTTGACTGGCGCCTACTACTGTGCGTTCGCAGCTTTGCCTTATCTTAAGAAAGCCGAGCATGCTAAAATCATTACGATTGGTTCCGGACTTGGTCACTCCGGTGAAGCAGGCAATTCAGCATATTGTGTATCGAAAGCTGGCCTCTGGATGCTGACAAGGGTACTTGGCGAAGAGCTAAAACCCCATCGAATCTCAGTCAATGAGTTGATCCCGGGCCCTGTCAAAACATACCAAAGTAGCCAAAGGTCGCAGAATCCTAATGACTCACTATTCGACCCAAACAATGAGTGGATCAAAGAACCTGAGGATGTTATCCCCTTAGCTTTTTTCCTGGCCTCTCAACCTCCACAAGGCCCTTCATCTCAGACATTCAGTTTGACTCGCCGCAAGATATAAATTTGAGGGTTGGCACGATTGTGCCAACTTCAGTCTCTCAACTGTAGGTTCAGGCATTACGAAGCAAGGCTACATCGACGAACACCTTGCTGCGGCAAGTCCAACCATATTAGAAGCTTCTTTAAAATTACTATTCTACAAGCTGCGCATTGCTTAAGCCCCAACGCCCAGTTATTTCCTTACTCTTGCGAACTTCTAAATTTATTTCTGTTCTACCAATAATTTTTGTTGACTTGTTTGACGGGACTTCTTAGTTTTTGGCATTCGCTCGCTAATCGAGCTTTTGCCCATGTTGCTGAAGAATCTTTGTGAATGAACTCATTGCTTCTTTATCAACAGACTCCAAACTAGGAAAATTTATGAAAAAGATCGGATCAGCATTTCGCCTGTTGCTCTGTGGTTTTGTGTTATTAGCTATGACCAGCTTGGTTCAAGCTGGTGGTCACAAAAAACTTACCATTGCTCTGATTCCAGGGCTAACAACAGATGCATTTTACATCACGATGCGTAAGGGCGCTGAGCTAGCCGCAAAAGGCTTGGGAGTAGAGTTGATGTTTCAGGGAGCTCCAGATTTCAACCCAACCCTGCAGGTACCTGTCCTGAATTCTGTAATCGCCAAAAAACCTGATGCAATCCTGATTGCTCCAACAGATAAGCAGCAACTTATTTCCCCGCTGAAGGCCGCCCATGACGCAGGAATTGTTGTGGTGACTGTCGATACTTTTATTGATGATGGCAATTATCAGGATGGTTCTGGTATGGGTGACTTCCCAATGTCTTATGTTGCTTCTGACAACGTGCTTGGTGGGAAAATGGCAGCTCGAGCACTTGCCAAGGCAATTGGTGAGAAAGGGAAAGTCTACGTCTCCAACGTCCGACCTGGTATTTCCACCACGGACCAGCGGGAAGAGGGCTTCAAGATGGAGATTCAAAATTATCCCAACATCACCTTATTGAACACCCAGTACAATGACAACGATGCAAACAAGGCTGCAGCTCAGTTACAGGCAGTTGCCGCCCGTAACCAAGACATTGCTGGCGTCTTCGGAGCAAATCTCTTCTCTGCAGTTGGTGCAGCTGACGGTGTGAAGGCCTTGGGCAAGGGTGGTCAGATCAAGGTTGCTGCCTTCGATGCTCCATCTCGCATCGTGAATGACATCAACAATGGATTAATTGATTTGGCCATTGCTCAGCATCCAGCAGAGATCGGCTACTATGGAGTGATGACGGCTTACGCAGTGCTGATGAAGCAGTCTGTGCCCATTTCGATCGGTACTGGCTTCACTGTGATGGACAAGTCCAATATCAATGATCCTGAAATCAGCAAGTACGTTTATTCTGACTGATTCCTTTCCTAATCACAGAAAGTTGCCACTAAAGCAACTTTCTGATGGCTCTAGGGTGCGTTCTCTCCAAATCATTTGCACAGAGGATCCATTCCTTCTAGCTTCCTCCCTGAGGAATGGACACGCACCCGATCAAAACTCTCGCTCACCACTCCTGAGAAGTGCCTGATGAAACTGGATGTGATCCGTTCGATATGGCCTTGGTTGTTTCTCCTGTCAATGTCGATATTTTTCGAAGTATGGGCACGCCTCGCCTACGACACCTCTTTTCTGTTCAACCTCTTCAATATTCAGAGCATTCTGACTTTCGCTGCTGCTCCCCTACTACTTGGGATTGGTGTAACCTTTGTGATCATTGCTGGAGGAATCGATCTATCCATCGGATTTGCGATGGGATTCGCTGCTGTTGTATTTGCTACGATCACTTCTAGTCTCGGGGGACAGGATCCTCTTGTCGCCCTTTTTATTGGTGTAATTGCCACTATGTTGATCGTGATGGTGCCTGGAATGGTTAACGGTTGGCTGATTGCCGGTCTACATATTCCCCCCTTCATCGGCACCCTTGGAATGTACGGTGTAGCCCGAGGACTTGGGTTTATTGTGGCCGATGGAGTGACTGTTCCAGTGAATAACCCGATTCTCTTCCAATTGGGTACTACCAAAATTTTTGGACTGATTCCTATTCCGGTCCTGATCACGGCCATTGTTGTTCTCATCGCCCACTTTGTCCTGTCACAGACTCGATTCGGTCAGTACACCTACGCTATTGGAGGAAATCGAGAAGCCGCTCTACGGGCTGGGATCAATGTAAAACGACACACCCTGTTGCTCTACATGATTTCTGCTGGATTTGCTGGTCTAGCCGGATTGATTTATACCGCCCGCTTCTCAGCTGGTGCTGCCCAAGCTGGGGAACCACTACTACTTGATTCTATTGCGGCAGTCTTCATTGGAGGAGCCAGTTTCTTCGGGGGCTCAGGAAGAATCTTTGGAACTGTTATCGGAGCTCTGGTGATTGCTATCATTCAGTTTGGACTCGTCTTTGTGGATGTTGAGCCCTTCTGGCAGTTCCTGGCTGTGGGGATCGTGATCATCGTGGCTGTATTGGTCGATCAGTCCCGTACACGCATATCCAACGGAGGCAAATGATGCTGGAAGTCAAGGGAGTTTCTAAGCACTTCGGTGGAGTTAAAGCGCTTAACAGCGTCAGCATGAATCTCCAGGCAGGAGAAGTACTGGCGCTAGCTGGGGATAATGGAGCCGGCAAATCCACGCTGATCAAGATCATTTCTGGAGTGCATGCCCCTGATACGGGCTCCCTAGCCTATCAGGGACAGCCTCTCCGTGCTAATTCACCTCTACAAGCCCGCAACCTAGGAATTGAGACGATCTATCAAGATCTGGCGCTAGCAGACAATCTGGATGTGGGTGCTAATATCTTTTTGGGAAGGGAGCCAATGAAATCCTTCCTAGGAATGACAAAGGTTATTGATCGTCAAAAGATGCTCAAGGAATCAAGAGAGGTTCTGCATTCACTGGATATTGAAATCCCGGAGAGTTCTCTGGAACAACCTGTACGTAATTTGTCTGGAGGGCAACGACAAGCGATTGCGATCAGTCGCGCAATCTATTGGAATGCAAAATTACTCATCATGGACGAACCAACTGCCGCTTTGGGAGTACCAGAGCAGCGCAAAGTGCTAGAGTTAATCGACAAACTACGCTCACAAAAAATTGGAATCATCTTCATTTCACACAACCTGAATGATATTTTCGCAGCCTCAGACCGGATTCTCATTCTGCGGCAGGGACGTGTGGTGGGAGAGAACAAAATCAGCGAAACCAGTCGAGAAGAAGTAGTCAGTCAAATGGTGTCTGGCTGAAACGCGATATATTCACAGTGAGGAGTATTTGATGTTGAAAGAGAAAAACTTACGAACCCGACGTCTGTTTCGCAATAATGGTCGTTCTCTGGTCATTGCCATGGATCATGCGCGTGTCTTTGATACCGTCACCGGCCTGAAGAATATTACCGAGGTTGTCAAGGCAGTACGTGCTGGAGGAGCCGATGCCATTCTGACTCCTTGGGGTTCAACGGTTGCAGCTGCAGAGGCCTTAGACGGTGGTGGCTGCTGGCTGAGCGTGGACGTCACTCCCCAAAGTATCCAAAGCACCGTGGAAATGGCACTGCGTCTTGGAGTCGATGGGATCAAGGTGGAGGTTTATCCCTGGTGTGATCCGAAAGATGATTATTTCAAGCGATACCATGGAAATGAGTCTGTCCTACATGGGATGCAGCTCGCTGCTGAGTGCCAGAAATGGGGAATTCCATTGATGATCGAGAGTGTTCCCGGAGGCTGGCCCAACGAAACCATCCGTACTCCAGAGATGGTCGCTGCTGCAAGTCGTGTAGCTGCCGAAGCAGGTGCAGACTATGTAAAAACCTTCTACACCGGCGATAAAGAGAGCTTCCGCACTGTCTTGGAAAACTGCACGGTTCCCGTGTTAATTCTTGGGGGGCCAAAATCAGATTCTGATCGGGGAATCCTGCAGATGGTACGTGATGCTATGGATGTTGGTGCGGTCGGCATCACGATGGGACGCAACGTCTGGGGACATGCCAATATTGAAGGAATGACCGCAGCACTCGCTGCTCTTATCCACGAAGATGCGAGTGTCGATACGGCCTATCGCTTGGTGAAATCTTAGCTGCTAACTCCCCCCGCTTGAGCCTCAATGCCTCGTCCTGCTTCTGATCTAATTGCTCGGATTGCCTGGCGCTATTATGTCCAGAAGCAGAATCAGGCGGAGATCGCTGCCAATCTGAATCTCTCACGTCAGAGTGTTCAACGTTACCTGAGCCAAGCACTGGAGCAGGGCATCGTGGTCACACGCATTGACCATCGCTATTTGAGCGAGTGCCTAGAACTCGGCCAGGAATTGCAGTCTCGCTATCGTCTGAAACTTTGCGAAGTCGCTCCAGCTACTGCTGAACAAAGTGTAGAGGAGGTGTTTCAAAGTCTCTGTGCACTCGGTGCCCAGGTGATGGAACACTTCATCCGCAGGGAAGATCCCTACACCTTTGCCCTGGGTAGCGGACAAACAATCCGCCACAGCATCAACCAACTTGAAGAATTTCAGCGCAACGATCACAGCGTCACTTCTCTAGTGGGCTTCACAACACCTGAAGGTAACCCTAGCGAATTTGATCTGGTCACTCCTTTTGCTGAAAAAACAGGTGCTCAAGGATACTACTTTCCCGCTCCACTAGTCCTTCCTACTCTTGATGAAAAACAACTACTGGAACAGCTAACTGTCTACCAACGTGTGATCAAAATCGTTGAACAAGCTAGCGTTGCCTTTGCCAGTGTCTCTCCACTACACACCAACTCGGCCTTTCTGAAAGAAGGCTTGATGACTACTGAGGAGTGGCAGTACCTGCAGAAACAGGGAGCTTGTGCAGAATTACTCGGTAGGGTTCTGGATGTGGATGGTCGCTTACTCAATGAAGAATTTACGAATCGACTGGCTGGTGAGGCATTGAGGCCAAATCCAGATCGGCTGTTTGTTTGCATCTCCGGGGGTATTCAAAAGCACCAAGCTCTGTACTCTATTCTTCAGGGAAAGTGGGTCAATGGCCTCGTAACAGATGAACAAACTGCCCATTACCTATTGCAGATGGCTCCCACTTCGGTTAGATGAAGACCCACGATTAACAAATTCAATCATTTTCTACGAGAGGCCTTGCCGTCGCCTCTGCTTCCTTGCCGGAGACATTTCTCATGAATTCCCCTTTACTTTTGGGTGTAGACGCTGGCTCAAGCCGAGTTCGGGCACTCATTTTCACACTGGAAGGTGACATCGTTGCAGAGGGTAGCGTTACCCCTCCATTGGAAACTCCCCATCCTGGCTGGGCGACCTTGGATGCAGATCAACTTTGGCAGGCTTGCTGGCAGGCAATTCGTCGAGCCGTACGGCAGGTAGAAGATCCCAAGCGGATTCGGTCTATCGCTGTGACCAGTGTTGCTGAAGCTGGAGTACCCTTGGATGAAGATGATCGACCTCTGCACCCGATCATCACTTGGTATGACACCCGTACAAAACCCCAAGCCCAACGCCTTGCCGAACAAATAGGTGAACAGCGGCTGTTTGATACAACTGGGTTGAATATCTCCCCAATCTACACTCTCTGCAAGCAACTCTGGCTACGCGAACACAAACCAGAAGTCTTCAAGTCAACTCGTCGCTGGCTCCACACCGCAGACTACCTAGCTTGGCGTCTCTGTGGCATTCCAGCTACTGACTATAGTTTAGCCTCTCGGACCTTTGCACTCGATATTCATTCCTTGCAACTGGCGAGTGGTTTGCTGGAAGAAGTCGGTATTCCGCCAAGCTGGTACCAGGAGCTTGTTCCATCCGGCACGCGACTGGGCCACATTCTTCCGGAAGTCGCTGAAGCTACCGGATTGTCGCAGGATTGCCTGGTCTCTGCTGGTGGACATGATCACCTGATTGGTTCGATTGTCGCTGGAGCCCTGACCCCTGGAACCTTGGTCAACTCCATGGGAACAGCCGAGGGGGTAATGATCTTCATGGACAAGCCTCTGGCAGACCCAACGCTTGGACGCCAAGGCTATGCTCAGGGTGTAGTGGTCACCGATCGGCCCTACTACTACCTGGTTGGAGGTCTCTTCACATCAGGAGGTGCGGTGCAATGGTTCCATCAACTGACGGAACAGCGCTATAGCCACGAACAGTTGATTGAGGAAGCCTCGAAAATCAATCCGGGCTGTGACGGTTTGCTCTTCATGCCCCACCTGCGCATGGGCTCGCCACCCAATGCAGTGGAACAAGCTCGCGGTTCTTTCATTGGTTTTGGCACCTACACCAACCACTGGCAGATGTATCGATCAATTCTGGAAGGAATGGCCTGTGATATTCGCATGATCACAGAAGCGATGATCAAACCTCTGCCTGAAAATTCAGTGCAACGCATTCATTGCATTGGTGGTGAGAGCCAAAACCGGATGTTGATGCAGATCAAGGCTGCTGTACTAAACCGTCCATTACAACGCTTGAATATGACGGAGGCTGTCAGCTTGGGAGCTGCTCTATTAGGTGGTATGGGAGCGGGTTTGTTCAAAAATCTGGAAGAAGCGCTGGGAGGTCTGAAATACGGTGCGGAGACCATTGAACCAGACCCAGCGACGATGGAAGCCTATCAAGCTCACTACGAACAAATTTACACACCGGCCTGGCAGCTGCTGCAACCGATGCAAGAACGATTGCAGCAACTCTATCCGGTGTCTCTCGACTGATTTTCCTGAACTCAGAGTTCCGAGCGCTTGCGGTATGTGTCGCTGCGCTTCAGGAAATCAGGGAGCAGTTCCAGACCTAGACCTGGATTGGGTTCCAGCCGCAGGTGGCCTTCCTCAATGATAGGTAAGGTGGTCACGATCTCCTTGTACCAGCCCGTGTAGAACGCACGAACCGTCTCCTGCAACAGAGCGTTCGGAGCATTCAGTGACAAATGAGAAGACGCCATTAACACTACCGGACCGGTGCAATCGTGCGGAGCTACTGGCAGTTGATGTGCTTCGGCCATCGTTGCAATCTTCTTCGCTTCAGAAATCCCTCCACACCAGCTGAGGTCAGGCATCACGATATCCACCGCCTTGGCTTCCAGTAGATCCTTGTAACCTGTTCGGTAGCTCAGGGTCTCGCTAGCAGTGACCGGCAATCCTGTACGTTGACGATATTCCCCAACCACGCTCAGGCTGTCCATCTTGACCGGATCCTCCATCCAATACGGCTGGAAGGGTTTCACGGCTTCAGCAATTCGGCAGGCTGCAGGAAGATTCCACAAGGAGTGGAATTCAACCATGATGTCCATCTTGTCACCAACCGCCTTGCGAATCTTCTCAAAAGGTTCGAGAGCACGACGCAGTTCGGCAGAGCTGATATGCAATCCTCCGTTGTTTTCAGCGGCATGATCGAAGGGCCAGATCTTCATCGCTTGGATTCCCTGCTGCAAAAGGCTCAGCGCCAGATCATCGGCTCGATTGAGGAAGGCGTCCAAGTCTTCGTAGGGGCCTTCTTCACCATCAAGTCCCCAGTTGTCTGTGGTTTGTACAGGACGTTGCCGGACATAGCGATAACCCGCACAAGTATTGTAGATACGAACCTGCTCACGGGTTAGCCCACCCAGCAACTGATAGACCGGCTGTGCCGTACGTTTGCCCCACAGATCCCAAAGCGCAATGTCGATCGCAGAGTTGCCTCGTGTTTCCACCCCAGATCCACGGAAACCAAGATAGCCATAGAGTTTCCGGGCGATATGGTCGATTCGACTGGGATCCTGCCCGAGCAGTTGGGGAGCCACGCTCTCGTGCAGGTAGGCTTCGACCGCCTGGGCACCAAAGAAGGTTTCTCCCAATCCACTCAGTCCTTCATCCGTATGGACATGCAGCCAGAGCAAGTTGGGAAACTCCGCGTTGCGGATTGTTTCAAGCGCAGTGATTTTCATGATTTTTCTCGTTTCAATGCATCCACCAGCCACCATCGACACTCAGGTTCTGACCTGTGATCCCGCTGGAGGCTTCGCAACAAAGATAGTGTACTGTCTGGGCAATTTCCTGTGGTTCAATCCGACGCTTGAGACTCTGGTGATCCAGAATGAACTGGGTATATTCCTCCAACTTGTGGGCCCAGACCTGACGTTCCAACTCAGTAGGAATGGCACCAGGACTGATCGAATTCACACGTATATTGAAAGGGCCCAACTCACGGGCCATCGCCCGGGTCATGCCGACAATGGCTCCCTTGGAATGCACGTAAGGCACAAAATCACCCCAGCCTCCATTGAAGGTGATGCTGGCAATATTGACGATCCAGCCGGCACCCTTCTGCTTCATGCTCGGCACAATTGCACGGGCTAGTACAAAACCAGAGTGACTGTTGATCCGCTGTGTCCGCTCGAACTCCTCAATACCGGCCTCATCCAATGGTCCCAATGGATTGATACAAGCGTTGTTAACGAGCACATCAATCGTACCGTGACGCTTCACCAGATCCTGGGCCAATTGATCCGTTGCCTGTAGATCGTTCAGGTCTCCAAGTACAAACTGGATACGCTGGGCTGCTGCACCAAGTCGTTCACCCAAACGACCCAACGTCTCTTCGGCTTTACTTTCATCCACATCAAGCATCAGTACGGTGCCACCCGCTTGTGCCAACCGTTCACAAATGAACTCACCAATGCCACCCGCTCCACCGGTAACCAGGGCTACCTTGCCCGTCATATCTGTTTGCATGTTCTGTCTTCTCAGTACTGGGTAAAGGGAAGGCCAGGCAGCGTGTGATCTGCCCAGCGAGTATTGGGAACAAGGGCGAACCAGCCCGGTCGTGAAGGATCCCGATCATAGGGATAGCCTCCCTCACGCTGGAAAGCTTCGGCGTATTGCTGCAGTCGATCTCGATCCAGCATCACACCCAGACCGGGGCCATCGGGAACTACGATTGCTCCATCCTGATATGTTAACTTTCCACCAACAAGGATGTCGTCTGTCAGATGATGATAGTGGGCATCAGCGCTAAAAGTCAGGTTGGGCAGTACGGCTCCCAGGTGCAGCATGGTCGCCAGCTGGATGCCGAGTTCACCGGAGGAATGTACCGCAATCGGCTGCTGGAAAGTTTCACAGACTCCTGCCGCCTTGATACAGGGACGAATCCCTCCCCAGAAGGTAGTGTCGAGCAGGATCACATCCACTGCGAGATTCTGGAGATTAGCGCAGAGTTGCTCGAAATTGACAACGACTGTATTGGTGGCCAGCAACATCGAGGCTTTTTCACGCACCTGTCGCATGCCTTGGAGTCCCCAGGTTGGATCTTCTAGGTAGTCGTTACGCAAACCTCGGATCTGCTCAGCGAACCAAATGGACTCTGCCACACTTAGGGCCGCGTTGGGGTCGTATCGCAGGGAGTCGTCAGGAAAGGCGGCTGCTAGCGCACGATAGGCTTCCATTTCATATTCTGGCTGGAAGACTCCACCCTTGAGCTTATGACTGTGAAACCCACAATGAGCCTTCAGTTCCTGAGCGTGCTGCAACAATTGCTCAGTGGTACGAACCTCTCCCGCACCTTCTGCGTTGGGTAGTCGCCAGAACAGATAGGAAGCAAAAGGCAACTGATCGCGCAGTTTGCCACCAAGCAGCCGGTGCAGAGGCTGATTCAGGAACTTGCCCATCAGGTCCAGACAAGCGAACTCTAGGGCAGCATGTAGCTGTGTGCGGTTGTTGTAGAGGCTGGAGGTCGGATTGCAGATCTTGAAGCGCAAGGCTTCCAACTCAAAAGGATCGTGTCCGACCAAGTATGATTTTAATCCTCGGAAGGCGGCTTCTGCAGACTCACCTCCTCCCCCCATCTCCCCTAGGCCGACCAGTCCCTCGTCCGTCTCGACTTCCACGATGGTTCGTACGAATTTGCCCCAGTGGGCTCCATTCGCATGACGCAAAGGGGCTTCCAAGGGAATCGCCACGGTTGTGGCTCGGATGTCAGTGATTTTCATTTTCAGGAATCAGCAACTTGGATTCTGTCAGTATCTACTTGCGATCAACGTCTGAGCAAGGTTGATTGGATACCTTGGTGTCGGAAGGGTGTCAAATGGAATTCCAAACATTTGACCGGGAATATGCCAGGCTTCACGCCGTATCTGTACGAACCAGATCCTTGTAGAGTTGGCGGAGCTTCTCGATCACTGGCCACTGACCAGGAGTGCCAATCGTACGGCCATCAATGGACTCCACGGGAGTTTGTGCACCAAAGGTTCCGGTTAGGAAGGCCTCTTCTGCTCCATAGGTTTCCATCAGGGAGAAGTTACGAACATGAATGGGAATCTGGTGAGCCCGACAGAGGTCGATCACCTTTTGGCGGGTGATGCCGTTCATGCAGTAGTCCCCTGTTGAAGTCCATACCTCTCCCTTGCGGACAATGAAAAAGTTGCAGGAGTTGGTGGTGTTGACGAAACCGTGTGGATCCAGCATCAGCGCTTCATCAGCACCAGCTTTTTGTGCATGAATACAGGCCAGAATGCAGTTGAGCTTGGAGTGAGAGTTGAGTTTCGGATCCTGAGTGACGGGCAAGCCTCGATAGATTGGGACCGTATGGAGCGTGATGCCCTTGTGATAGATGTTTTCCGGCACCTTGGAGTGTTCCATGATGATTGCGATGGTCGGTCCCTGCTGGGAGAGCCTTGGATCCTGAAACGGTTTGCTCTTCAAGCCTCGGGTAATCATCAGGCGAGCGTGCACGTCCTGGGTCATCTGGTTGGCCGCAGCGGTCTGATCCAGCGCTTCGATCATCTGCTCCCGAGTCAGCGGAATGTCCATGTCCACTACCCGAGCGGATTCATACAGGCGATCCATGTGATCCTGGACAAAGGCCCACTTGCCATTATAGAGGCGGATGCCTTCCCAGATGCCATCTCCCAGCATAAAGCCCGCATCATAAACCGAAACCAGCGCCTGTTCCCGTGGGACAATCTGACCGTTCAGGTAGACCTTGAGCGATTGATTCCGTTCATCCGATTCGGATTCGTGGGTAGAACGATGTTCTGGTGCGGTGCTCATTGGGAACTCTTGGGGGAAGGAAGTTGAAAGCGGGAGTGTCCGCGTAGGAATTCAATGGTTCTTGGCTGCTGAGGTTCGACGAGCACATCATAAGCGCTGCCTTCTTCGAGAATCATCCCATTGTGCATGAACAGCACTCGCTGTGCGGCGCTGTAAGCAAAACCAAGCTCATGAGTCACTAGCACACAGGTCAATCCTTCTTCCATCAGCTTGAGGATCACATCTAGTACCTCTCCCACCAACTCCGGATCCAGGGCCGAAGTTGCTTCATCAAACAGCATGATCTCCGGTTCCATCGCCAGCGCCCGAGCAATGGCAACTCGCTGTTGCTGGCCTCCTGACAATTCTGAAGGATAGGCGTTACGTTTTTCAGGAATGCCTACTTTCTCGAGATACGATAGCGCACGGCTTTCATATTCTGATTTGGGTAACTTTAGTACGGTCCGAGGCCCTTCCATCACATTCTGCAATACCGTCATGTGGGGAAAGAGGTTGAAATGCTGGAAGACCATGCCAATTTTTGTACGGATCGGAATTAAGTCTCTTTCCTGATACAGTACTTGCCCGTTCTGTTGATTACCAATCAGTTCGCCTCTTAAGCGGACCTCCCCAAAACTGGGAATCTCCAAGAAATTCAAACAGCGCAACAATGTAGACTTGCCAGAACCAGAAGCTCCAATAATTGCTAGACTCTCACCTTTATTGATTTGTAGATCAATCCCTCGAAGCACATGGTTCTCACCAAAATGCTTCTTCAAATTGCGACAGGACAGGATCTCTAGACTCATTTTACTTACGGAATCGATTTTCAAGGTGATAGACTAAGAACGCAAATGGAGAGATCACTACAAAAAAGATAAGCGCAACAACAGTATACGACTCAATGGGATTGAAGTGATAGGTGGAGATAGCCTTTGCTTGGTGCATCAACTCCCCAAAAGCGATCACCGATGCCAATGAGGTCATCTTCATCAACTCCACAACTCGATTCATGAAAGCCGGAATCATCCGTACCACTGCCTGAGGCAGAATAATTCGCCAGACTTGCTCACGATAAGTCATACCCAGGGCTTTGCCAGCTTCCCACTGACCTCGATGAATGGACTGAATTCCCCCTCGGAAGATTTCTGCACAGAAAGCTGTGGTGTTCAAACCCAATCCCAGCGCTGCTGCTGCGAACGCATCAATATCAAATGGCGAGATGATTGGGAAAGCAAAGTAGAACCACATGATCTGGACGAGTGCCGGGGTATTGCGAAAGATTTCCACAAAGACACTCGCCGGAAAGTTGACCCAGCGATTATGGGAATAACGTCCCAATCCAACAAAAAAACCAAAAAATAGGCCAGTTATCAGAGTAAGTAGACCCAGCTTCAACGTATTGAGTAAGCCCTGTGATAGCAGTGGCCAACTAGCAAATACGGTCTGGAAGTCCCAAACATGATCCATCAGTGCACTGTGCCTTCGCCAGTCTTGCCCAGCTGACGCTCAATGTGCTTGACCAGCAGAGAGGTGGGAAACAAAACAATGAAATAGAGTCCGGCCGCCACTGTGAAGACCTCTAATGGTCGATAGGTTGACTGAGCAATGTTATTCGCCTGATAAAGGAGATCTGCATAAGATACCGTGGCAACCAACGTCGTAGTCTTCATCAATTCAATCACACGTTCCAAAAACGCAGGGATCATACGTTTGACTGCCTGGGGGAAAATGATTCTGCGCATCGACTCCAGATAGCTCATTCCGATAGCCCGGGCTGCTTCCCACTGTCCACTTTCAATGGAAACAATTCCACCACGGAACACTTCAGCAAAAAAAGCAGAGGATTGAATTGAGAAGGTCACCAAAGAAGCTCGAAAGGGATCCATCTCAATACCGGAGAGCATCGGCAAGGCAAAGAAAAACCAAAACAACTGAACGATCGGTGGTGTGGTTCGAAAGAACTCAATCAGTACCCCCACAGAGACCCTGAGCCACTTGTATGTACTCAACCGAAGAATTGCTGCAAGCAGACCGAGTGGAATCCCAAATAGAAGTGCCCCACCGGTGATCTTCAATGTGTTCAGCAGACCTGCTAGTAACAGATCCAACTGGTTGAAAACTACTCCAAACTCCCAAACATAGTCCATCAACAACACCTAAGATCAACAGATAAAGCTTCCCAAGAATGTGCTCACTTTAGAAAGTGAACTTCGCACAGCAGCCGGCAGATCGCAACCAGAAAGCTTCAACAAGGCCTGCCACTTTTACTAGGGAAAATCCCTACGAGAAGCGGCATACTCAATCCTATTAATTAAAAAATATCAATAGTTTCGTTTGTTAACATGAGGAGTACCTGCTTCTTTCAGGAAGAAAATAAATTAACTTGAAATTTGGTATTACAAAAATGATATTCCCTAAATTTTCTAATCTTGTTTGACAAAAATTTATTTTTGGTAACTCAAAAATCAGTAGTAAATGATATATTCTTGAGGATAAACACCAAGGTTTGTATGAATCAGTCAGTGCGTGTCAAACGAAAATTAAAGGCTTAAAGGAGAATGGAATCAGAGAGAACGTCAGAGGTAGTAGCAGATTCACTGATTAAGGAGATCAAAGGAAACTACCTCGCGATTGGTGCGACCCTCCCAACAGAGCGGGAACTTTGTGATCGTTTTAGTGCGTCTCGTCCCACCATTCGGGAAGCTCTGCGTATCATGGAATTCAAGGGATACCTACGACAAGCTTCCAATAAACGCCCTGTCGCTGAAAAACCGACCATTCAGAAAATTCTGAAGTACACCGCCGAAAACTTGAAAGAGATTCTTGATGATACCGACAGCCAAGCCTACCTGGAGCAAATGCGCCAATTCATTGAGGTGGGAGCCCTACGAACTGTTATTGAAAGTTCCTCCGAGGTGAACCTGGCTCGCATTCATAAGGCCCTGGTTGAGTGCCATCATGCAATTGGTAATCAGAAGACTTTTGCAGAAGCCGATATTGCGTTTCACCGAGCGATTGTCAAAGTGGTGGACAATCCCATCATGCTGAACCTACACGATATGTTCATTCGTAATTTATTATTCAGCCGACCGCCTGTCAGTAACCAGAATGAACACGACACAATGGTTTATCAGGAGCACAAAAGCATTTATGAAGCGATCCTCAGGAAAGACGCAGAGGCCGCAATGGTGGTTATGAACCAGCATCTCCATCGTTCCTATAAAATCCGACTTCAAGTTCCATCGGTTGAATAAGGATGAGGGCTATTTCTGAAGAGCAAATCGAGTCATTCAAAGCAGATGGGTATCTTCACTTACCTCGCTATTTGGAAGAATCAGCGCTCGACGCTACCAAGCAGGCGCTCAAGAAGGTGATGGATAAGATCAACACCTTTCGCAGTGAAGAAATCTATTATGAGGACAAGGCAGACCCAACCTCACTGAAGCAAATCCAGCATCTGGAAAACAAGGAAGAGTTCTTTCAGCAATTGATTTCCGTAGGAACAGTCTATGAGCTAGCCCAAGAGCTTCTCCAAGAAGAGCCGATTCCAAAAAATATTCAGTATTTCAACAAACCACCAAAGCACAGTTCGGCCACTCCTGCACATCAAGATGGCTATTATTTCATGCTCAACCCTTGTCGGGCTCTGACCATGTGGCTGGCTCTGGAGGAAGTAGATGAATCAAATGGCTGTATCAGTTATGTGAGGTCATCTCACCGGCTTGGAGTGAGGAAGCATCAGCGTACCAAAACCTTGGGATTCAGCCAGGGAATTGCTGACTTCCCCAGTCCTGAAGACCAAGCCCAACTAGTGAAAATCAAAGCTCAACCGGGCGATTTACTAGTACACGACGCCATGACGATTCATTCAGCGGACAAGAATCGGTCTACCCGTACCAGGAAAGCCATCGGATTCATCTACTACGCAGCGAGTGCGAAAGTGGATGAGGTAGCCCATGCTGCCTATCAACAACAACTCGCCAATGACCTCCGCGAGGAGAACAAGATCTGAGATTCTTCCAATGACCTTAAAGATCAATCATCCATCCTTCTTTTGAAAAGAGCCCCTTATGAGAAAAAGCAAAACTCTCGCGAAGTGGAAGAATCAACAGCCTGCCAAATTTTGTGCACTGCAGCACTACGTGCCTTCATTCTTGAAACATGCTGCCGTTTTTGGCTATGACTGCATCTGGCTAGATCTGGAGCACCGTGCTTTCGATGATCGTGAGGTGCAGTCACTACTTACCATGAGCCATTTGCATGATATTGATGTGATGGTGCGACCCAGCACGCTGGAGAAAAGTAAGTTGTACCGCTATCTGGAGGATGGGGCCGCAGGGCTAATGATTCCCCACGTTTCTGACGCAGAAAAAGCGCAAAATCTGGTCAATGCTGTAAAATTCCCCCCACTGGGTGATCGTGGGATTGATGGAGCCGGCTTGGACTGTGGATTCATGGTAGATTTTCATGAACAAGAAAATTTCGACTATACCAATCTGGTCAACCAAGAGACTTTTTTAGTGGTTCAGATTGAAACTCCAGCTGCAGTCGAAAACATCGATACGATCGCTTCTGTCAAGGGTGTGGATGCTCTCTTCATCGGTATTGGAGATCTGGGTCTACGCTACAAACACATGGAGAATCCGAACACCCTGGACGAAGTTGACATCATCATCAGTAAGGCTGCAAAAAAATATGGTATCCATTGGGGTCGTCCTATCCGTAACGAAGAAGACGCCAAGAGAGCTCTGGCGTTAGGTTGCCAGATCTTCCCATTTGCTGGAGATTTTGAACTGATCATGGACGGGCTGCGTAGTCGAGCAAAGCAACTTGGTCAGATTTTTGGTGAGTAGCTTAGTTCTGGATAAAATATTTCTAACATTATCCCTGCTCAAAATATGGCTCTGACATCAAACAAGTAAACAGAACCATACTGCGCTAAATAAAATGACCCAACTCATCATTGGTACAGCCCAATTCGGTATGAACTACGGTATTGCCAATTCAACAGGTCAACCAAGTGAGAAAACAATTAGAGAAATCATTGAATGTGCAACAACAAATGAAATTCTCTACTATGATACAGCGATTTCTTATGGGAGTAGTGAAGAAGTCTTAGGAAAGATTTTTGGTGAGTTGGGAATTCATCAGCAAGTTAAGGTCTTTACCAAAATTCCAAAACGAACAAAAACAGATTCAAAAGCATCAATTGATGATTCTGTAAAAAAATCAATTAACAGGCTAAAAACAGATCATTTATTTGGCCTTCTACTACACAATGAATCAGATTATTTGTATTTGGAAGAATTGAGAAAAATCAAAGAAGCAGGTCTTTGCAAGCACATTGGGTTATCCACTGGACATGATCCTTCATTCAATAGTGAAATCTTGAAAAACGAGAATTTAGGGTTGCTTCAAATACCAGCGAATCTTTTGGATCGTAGAAATCTTGTTCCAAATATTCTGGATAACACTGCAGAAAAGCAAATCATTGTTCGGAGCATTTATCTACAGGGACTATTTTCAATTATGCCGCAGGTTCTCTCTGTATTTCATAGACCGTTGAGATCCTTACTTGAGCAACTCAATCAGATTGCTCAAAATTTTGGAATGGGTATTCATGAATTAGCCCTGCGATATATTCTATCTTACTTACCAAGTTATGTCGTTCTTGGTGCGGAATCACTCCTGCAGTTTCAGAACAATTTAGCTTGGTTCAAGCGAGGTCCCTTAGATAGAGATATACTAAAAAGAATCAACGCAGTCTCATACGATTTGGATTTTCAGCTAATCACCCCACATCTGTGGCCCAAGTGAGAGCACTATGAGTTTAGATATTGCTCAACTCAAAGAATCATTTCAACAAAACGGTTATGTTGTCGTTCCAAATTTTTTGGACACTAATGAACTAAAAACTGTGCAAATAAACCTTGAAAGGCTGATCGAAATCACTCATCAAAAACGTAATTATGAGCATGCGTTTTATGCCAACAAGCATGACAAAAGCTCGCTGAAGCAACTCCATCGCATTGAAGAAGATGATTTTTTCAAAAGCTATTCAACCAACTCGAAGTGGAGTTCCTTAGCTAGTACTTTACTAAATGAGAAAGTTGAACCTGCATTGGCGTTGGAGTGGTTCAACAAACCACCCAATTATTTTCACGAGACACCACCTCATCAGGATAATTTTTATTTTTGTTTTGAGCCTCCTCAGGCACTCACAATCTGGTTGGCCCTAGACCATGCAGACCAACGGACCGGATGCTTGCACTTCATTCCAGGCTCTTATTTACAGGGTATCCGACCCCATCGGCTCTCGAACAATCTAGGATTCTCCCAAACGATTGTGGATTTCACCGAAAAAGATCAACGAACTGGAGTTGCCATCACTGCAAATCCTGGAGATGCCGTTATTCATCACGCAGAGACGATCCATTGGGCCGGCAGTAACCAAACCACAGACCGAAACCGAGCTGCTCTAGCGATGGTGTTTAAATCCAGCACTTGTCAGCGCAATCAGCAAAGATTTGAGGCCTATCAACAAAGTGCAAAACCATTCATTCAACAAGAGCTTCGTTTGGCAGAGGTTGTTGAATGAGCAGCATCCAAAATGGAAGCAAAACCATCCAACAATTGTTTGATCTCACCGATACCGTGAGCTTGGTGACTGGTGCCTGTGGCCACTTGGGGAAAGCTCTTGCGCAGGGCTTGGCCGAAGCTGGTTCGAGTGTGGTGGTCAGTAGTCGTGAGGAGGATAAAGCTGTTCAATTTGCTCAGCAATTGCCAAGACCAGTGCAGCAGACTCACTTGGGAATTCAGTTGGATCAATTGGATGAGACTTCCCGTCAGGCTGGGGTTCAAAGAGTTCAAGCAGAATACGGAAGGATTGATACGTTGATCAACAACGGTCACTTCCCACTTTCTGCCGACCTGAATTCAGTCACAGAAGAAGAATTCAAGGTTCAATTGTCCAATGCTTCAGCCTACTTTTTCCTGGCAAAGGCTATCTGTGATTTGGCGGTTGCCCAACAACGGCAGGCTTCGATCATTATGCTGGGTTCCATGTATGGTTCCGTGGGGTCGTATCCTGATGCGTATGAGGGTGTTTCTCCAGCTAGTCCTGTGGCCTATCACACCTTGAAAGGAGGCATTCTGCAGATGACGCGACACTTGGCAGTCTATTGGGCTTCCAAGGGAGTTCGGGTCAACAGTCTGAGCCCTGGTCCATTTCCAGCTCCCAGTGCTCCCAGGGGGATGGTGCAGCGCCTTGAAAAGAAAAGCCCAATGAAACGTATGGGTAAACCAGATGAATTGAAAGGAGCTGTTGTGTTTCTGGCTAGTCAAGCCAGCAGTTACATGACCGGACAAAATCTTGTCATCGATGGAGGCTGGACCGCATGGTAGCGCTTTCTACAGCACAACATCAGCTATTGGATCCGAGTCAACATGTATTCACTGCCACAGACCAGCAGGTTGTGCAGACACTCTCTGATTTTTTGCCGAATCGCATCATTGATATCCACACGCACTTGTACAGCCTGACTGATTCACAAAAAACACCCACAACCGTCGAAGCAGATGGCGTGACGCTTCGCTCAACCATGAGTCATTGGCTGGAGCAGCGAGTAGAGCAGTACCTTTCTTTTCCATTTCCGCTGAAAGACCTGCCTTTTGCTGCAGCCAATGAACACATTTTTCAGGAATCGCATAAGCACGATTTTGTTCATGGATTGATGATCATTAGACCAACTGATGATCCAGATCAAGTACGTGAAACTGTACAGCAGCATTCCTTCCGTGGCTTCAAGTGCTACCACCACTACGCCTCTCGCAGCGATACCTTTGATGCAGACATCGAAGAGTTCCTACCTGACTGGGCCTGGGAGATCGCTGATCAACAGAATCTGATCATCATGCTGCACCTGGTGAAAGCGCAGGCGCTGAGTGATCCAAACAACCTGAGCTACTTACACGATCGGCTATCTCGCTTCAAGAATGCCAAATTGGTTCTGGCTCACTGTGCCCGGGGATTTGCTGCCAAGAATACAATAGAGGGACTAAACGCAGTACGACAGTTTGAGAACGTCTTTTTTGATAGCTCTGCGGTCTGTGAACCAACCTCCATGGAAGCGATCATCCGCGCAACCGGCATCACTCGGCTGATGTACGGCTCGGATTATCCTGTTTCCCAAATGCGAGGAAAAGCTATCAGCCTCGCCAATGGCTTCAGGTGGTTGAACCAAAATTCGTCAACTGGTCAGGATTCTTCTTTTGGAGAATTCACGCTGGTGGGCATTGAGTCCTTGCTAGCAATGCAGGTTGCCGCGCAGCTATGCTCGCTAAAAGATTCCGATCTAGAATATATCTTTTACAAAAATGCCTCCCACCTGTTAGGTTTAGGCGCGTCCTATGAGAGCAAACACAACCTGGAGCAATATGAATTGGCAAAAACTATGATTCCTGGAGGTACTCAACTGCTCAGCAAAAAACCTGAGTTGATGGCACCCAGCTACTGGCCTGCCTACTACACCCAGGCAACAGGTTGTGAGATAATTGATGAGAGTGGAAACCGTTTTCTTGACATGGCTTCCAACGCGGTGCTCTCCTGCCTACTTGGATACGCTGATGCTGATGTGAACAACGCTGTGCTACGCCGAGTTCAATTGGGTTCCATGTCTTCCTTGTCCAACTATGATGAAGTTCGGTTGGCAGAGCGCCTGCTGGAGATTCATCCTTGGGCTCAAATGGTCCGCTATGCTCGAACTGGTGGGGAAGCAATGACAATGGCTGTACGGATTGCCCGGGCTGTCACAGGTCGAGACAAGGTGGCGATTTGCGGCTACCACGGTTGGCATGACTGGTATCTAGCCGTCAATTTGGAGGATGGTCCGAATGGCTTACAAGACCATCTGCTGCCTGGATTGGATCCACTGGGAGTCCCTGCCGGTTTGAAAGGCACAGCGCTCCCGTTTCGTTACAACCAGCTAGCCGAACTAGAAGAAATCTTCGCTCATCACCAATTGGCTGCGGTTGTGATGGAAACGACTCGCGGAGTTGAACCTAAAAACCAATTCCTGGAAAAAGTCCGCCAGTTAGCCACACAACATGGAACCAAGCTGATTTTTGACGAGATTTCGATCGGCTGGCGGCTTTGCTTGGGAGGGGCTCATCTGAAATACCACGTAACACCTGATCTTGCGGTGTTTGCCAAGGCCTTGAGCAACGGCTATCCCATGGGCGCAGTGATTGGACAAACCGCTGAGATGAAATTTTTTGAGCGTACCTTCATCTCCAGCGCCTATTGGTCTGAATCTATTGGGCCTACTGCCGCACTGGCTGCTGTGGAAAAGATGATGAGCTTGGATGTGCCAGCACACCTGCAACGGATTGGTGGATGCTTCATGAAACGCTGGTTGGAGCTGGGACAGTCCTGCCAGCTACCAACTTTTTTCAAGGGACGCCCAGAGTTGGTGCAACTTGGCTTTGAGCATGAACAGGCCAACCGCATCATGACCCTGTTCACTCGCTTGATGCTGCAGCAGGGGATCATGGCTGGATCTAGTTTCAATCCTACCTTTGCCCATAAAGATCGACACCTAGATCACTACTTTGAGAAAGCAGAAATCTGCTTTGACCAAATCAATCAGCAGTTGAAGTCAGGGCAGTTTTATAATCAGGATGCGTTCGAAACCAAGCAAACGGGTTTTGCCCGATTGGTCAATTGATAGACCTCCAATCAACAACGCAACGAAAAGGAGTTGCCTATGAAGCATTGATTTCTTGATGATTTTTTTACTGTTAATTTTCAAGCGAGGTAACCGATGAAAATCCGATTTCTTCTACCACTCGTCGTCACGCTTTGTTTTGCTACTCAGCTATTGGCGATGCCCAAGAACAGCAATCCACTCTCAGACTCACGGGTCCGTCAAGCGATTGCCTATGCGATTGACATGGACACCATTCAGGAGACCTTGCTCGAAGGCAAGGCCATCGTTGCAGATAGCCACATCCCGAACGGCCCCTTCAAAAAGCCTGGTCTACCCAAGTATTCCTATGATCCGGACAAGGCGCGCCAGTTGCTGAAAGAAGCCAACTGGAATTCGAGCCAGGAACTCGACATGGTCTACTACTACAGTGATCAGTTAACAGTCGACTTGATGACCGCTATTCAAGCCTATCTGAGTGATGTCGGTGTCAAGATGAACTTCCGTAAACTGGAAGGAGACGTTGGTGCCCAGCTTTGGACTGCACCAAAGGATCCGCAGAATGGCCCCTCTGCCGTGAAGTGGGATCTAGCCTATGGAGCCCATGGACCACTGGCACTACAAGAGTATTTCAGCCGTTACAAGACCGGAGATATGTCCATCTCACCAGCAGATGCCAAGGTAGACAGCATGATTGATGTGCTGACCAGTACCGCAGACATCGCTGCTCAAAAAAAGATCTTCTTCGAGATGGAAGATTACATGCAGACGGAACTCTTCACGCTTCCTCTCTACTATCAGCAAGCTTTCATCTATGAGAGCAATAAGCTGAATCGCAACGGTGGAATCTACGGCAATCCACAGTACAACTATGATTGGGATGTCACCAAATGGACCGTAGAGCCCGACGCCAACGGCAAAATGGTGATGAACACCAATACTGGCCCAATGGAATTTTTTGAGCATCCCTGGTTTAATCCAGGCCTGTTCATCACGAACAAGGTGCTGTTTGATCGGCTAATCAGCTGCGATGGTGGATTGGCACCAACCCGGCCAAAAATGGCCAAGTACTACAACCTGAGCAAAGACGCCAAGACTCTGACATTTGAGCTGAAGAATGGCCTCCAGTGGCACGATGGTTCAGCAATCACTGCTGAAGAGATCAAGTGGAACATTGAGTTGGCTCTCAAAGTCCCCAACATCATGCCGATCTTCAAGACAACTTTCAGTTATCTGGAAGGTGCAGAAGCTTTCATGAATGGCTCTGCATCCAGCGTTTCCGGAATCGCTATCAGTGGCAACAAGATCACCTTGTCTTTTGCTCAAGTGGATCCAAATGTTCTACTGACTTTCACTCAGTGGGCTCCTTTGCCGCGCAAGTATCTAGAAGATGTTGATCCTGCCAAGTTCCAGCAGCACCCTTTCTGGCAAAACCCCGTAGGCTCTGGTCCCTACAAAGTCCAGGAAGTCAAAATGAACGACTACCTGATCATGGTTCCATTTGAGAACTTCCACGAAGGTGTTGCCCGTATTGATGAGATCGTCGCCTATCCCAGCAAGGATAACGATGCTAATCTCGTCAAGAACGCCTCGGCCGGATCCCTTGACTATGGGTTCACCAAGAACGTGGCTGACGTCAAAGCCTTGGAAGAGATGGACCACATGCGTGTCATTCCGGCAGACATCCCGTATACACGGATGGTCTGGTTCAACAAGTACGCGAAAAACTAAGCCTCTCAACCAACCCAACATCTGTCTTCAAGGCAGGTGTTGGGTCTAAATTTTCATGTTTGTCTACTTCACTCGACGGCTGCTCTACCTGATTCCCATGTTATTGGGAATCAGCTTCCTTATCTATCTGGGGTTGGAACTAACACCAGGAGATATCCTCTCCTACCTACTGCCTCCTGAGGCTATTGCTGATCTGAAACCAGAAGAGTTGATCGCAATGCGGGAAGCCTTGGGCTTAAACGATCCGTTTATTGTCCGTTACCTCTATTGGCTAGGTGGCATTCTGCAAGGAGATTTTGGTTATAGCTTGGCGAGTGGAGTGCCTATTTCCAAACTTGTTCTGGAACGCATTCCTGCAACTCTAGAGTTGTCAATTGCAGCCCTCTTATTTTCAACTCTTTTTGGCGTTATCCTTGGTTCGATCAGTGCCTTGAAGCGAGGATCTCTGATGGACAACTCGCTGACTGTCTTTGGCATGATTGGCGTTTCTATTCCCGAATTCATTTTTGGCCTGATTGCTCTAGTTGTCTTTGCGCTACAACTGGAATGGCTTCCGGTAGGCAAACGCCTGATGCCTGGTTACGACAGTTACTGGGATCACATGCCACACCTAGTGATGCCATCCATGGTACTGGGACTAATCATGACTGCTGGAGTAATGCGCTACACCCGATCCAGTATGCTTGACTCTCTGAACAAAGAATTCATTCGGACCGCTCGCAGCAAGGGAGTCCCTGAGTGGAGGGTCAATTTTATTCATGGTCTCCGCGTCGCTCTGATTCCTGTAGTTGTGCTCATTGGCTTTCGTCTGCCAATGCTGATTGGTGGGACAGTAATTATCGAACAAGTCTTCCAGTGGCCTGGTATTGGTGACTTGTTTGTCAACGCTGTTCGGGGTCAGAACTATCCGCTGGTGATGATGATTTCTTTTCTGTCTGTGACCGCAGTCCTTTTTGCCAGTTTTCTGATTGACCTGCTGACCGCCCTGCTAGACCCGAGAATAAAACTTGAGTGACGCCAAAATAATGACTCGCCGTCCAACTCGGCTAGACAAAAAATTCGATCTCCTCCGAGAGAAAACCGAGCAAGGAACTCTCAAAGCACCCTCGAGTAACCGAGCCCTGAATAAGCTAGCTAGTAATAAGCTAGCTGTGTTGGGTCTGGCTTTTGTGACCATCATGATCCTGGCCTCCGTCTTTGCTCCGCTTGTGACTCAGTATGATCCCCAGAAAGTTGACCTGCGGATGATGCTCAAACCACCTAGTGCGGACCATATTCTTGGTACCGACAAAATTGGGCGAGATGTGTTCGCCCGCATCATCTATGGGGGTCAGATCTCGATCCTGGTGGGGTTGGGCAGTGCCTTGGGAGCCGCTCTCATCGGTGTCAGTATTGGTGCATACACTGGCTACAAAGGCGGCTGGTGGGACAGCACGTTTCTAAGAATCTCTGAAGTAGTCATGTCCTTCCCCCAGATCATTCTAGTGCTGATGCTGGTAACAATCCTCGGACAAAGCCTGATGAACCTGATCATCATCTTCACGCTGACGGGTTGGGGCAGCCTTTATCGACTAACCCGCGCCCAGATGCTTTCTCTACGTGAGGAGGAGTACGTCCAGGCACTTCGTGCTTTCGGTCTGAATACCTTCACCATCTGCTTCAAGCACATCCTACCAAACGCCCTCGGACCGATTATGGTCAACATCACGCTGAGTACAGCAATGTTCATCCTGCAGGAAGCAGGGCTCAGTTTTCTGGGTCTTGGTGTTCCCCTCAACATCCCAACCTGGGGAAATATCCTCAATGTCGCCCAGGACCTACGAATTCTACAGAACTACTGGTGGGTCTGGCTTCCCTCTGCGGTGACCATCTCACTCTTTGTGCTAGCCATCAACTTTGTGGGAGACGGCCTGCGTGACACCACAGATCCCACAATGCAGGGTTGAGGATGAGTGCTGATCAAAAGGTTTTGAGTGTCAAGGATCTTAAGACTTACATCTATGTGAACAACCGCTGCAACAAGGCCCTCGATGGGGTGTCGTTCGATGTGTATCGCGGAAAGACCCTTTGCGTTGTCGGGGAAAGTGGCTGTGGCAAAAGCATCACGGCTTCCAGCATCACACAACTGCTCCCCAAGCTATCCAGGATTGAATCTGGAGAGATCGTCTATCATTCCGAAAGAGGCAACATCCGCATCGATCAACTGGAGCGGAATGGGCCAGAAATGCGAGCATTGCGTGGGGCAGAGATTTCGATGATCTTTCAGGATCCGATGACGGCGCTGAATCCCGTTTATCGTATTGGATCTCAGATCTCTGAGGGACTGCAATACCATTCGAAGAACACGCTTGCTCAACTCAAGCAGACTTCCATTGATCTGCTGCGCCAAATGGGAATTCCCCTGGCCGAACAGCGAGTGGATGATTACCCTCACCAGTTTTCAGGAGGGATGCGGCAGCGGGCGATGATCGCCATGGCGATGTCGTGCAAGCCCAAGATTCTGATTGCTGATGAACCCACCACAGCACTGGACGTCACTATTCAAGCCCAGATCTTTGAGTTGATTGATGAACTCAAGCAGCGGCACAACACTGCCGTGATCCTAATCACTCATGATATGGGAGTCGTTGCTGAACTGGCGGATCACGTGGCGGTAATGTACATGGGCAATATCGTGGAACAAGGAACAGTCGATGATGTACTTCGGCATCCTGCGCATCCTTACACCGAGGCATTGCTGAAGTCGATCCCGATCCTGGGCAAGGGGAAACAACAGCAAATTACCCCAATTCAGGGCTCAACCCCCGATCCTTATCAACGTCCCAAAGGATGTCAGTTTGAACCCCGTTGCCCCTACGCTACCGAACGGTGCCACACTTTTCCCGATTCTCAGTCAATCAGCGCAACCCACGACGCACTCTGCTGGCACAGTGAAAAGGTGCTGAGCCATGCCTAGCCAAGAAAAGATCCTACACATCAATGGCTTAAAAACCTATTTTCCTGTCCGAAAAGGGCTATTACGCACCGTTACTGCTCACGTCAAGGCGGTTGATGGTGTGGACTTAGAGATCTATCGGGGAGAGACTCTAGGGCTAGTCGGAGAGAGTGGCTGTGGCAAAACCACGCTGGGAAAATCCATCATTCAACTCGTGGGAGCCGTTGGTGGACAGATTCTCTATCACGAAGGAGAGCAAACCTTCGACTTGCTCAACTTAAGTCCTGAAGAGTTCAAGCACATCCGTCAAAAAATACAGATTGTCTTTCAGGATCCGCACTCCTCCCTCAATCCGGCCTTCACTGTTTTTGGTTCCCTACAGGACCCACTCAAGCTCTATGGGGTGAAGACCAAAGCGGAGCGTCGCAAGATCATTGGAGATCTGCTGGAAGCGGTCAACATGCGCCGTGAACAGATGGATAACTATCCCCACGAGTTTTCAGGTGGACAGCGGCAACGTATTGGCATTGCCCGGGCTCTATGCGTCAACCCTGAGATCGTCATCTGTGATGAGGCAGTCAGTGCGCTCGATGTTTCGATCCAGGCCCAGGTGCTCCAGCTATTGCAAGAGATCAAGGAAGCTCGAGGCTTGACCTACATCTTCATCACACATGATCTGAGTGTGGTCGAATACATCAGTGACCGTGTTGCTGTGATGTACCTGGGCAAGATCGTCGAATTGGCGGAGAGTGAAGCTCTCTACCAAACACCACGCCACCCTTATACTCAGGCGTTATTGTCTGCGATTCCGATTGCGGATCTGGATCGGAGGAGCGACCGGATTGTCTTGGAAGGCGATGTACCCAATCCTGTTTCTCCGCCATCAGGCTGTGCTTTCCATCCACGATGTCCAAAATTCAAGTCTCTCTCAGAACCAGAAAAACAACGCTGCATGGGAGAATCTCCACAGCTCAGTGATGCTACCCAACTCACTCAACCACACCTGGTTTCCTGTCACTATCCCAATTGAGCCAATATGAATTTCCAAGAATTGAAGCATACCCTCTACAGCGCTGTGATCTCAGACACTATGGACAGCATGGGCTACCTGAACCAGGCACTGAGTTCGGGGATTCGTCCTCTAGATGATGGCATGATTCTCTGCGGGCTAGCACGAGTTGGCATCTATATGAAGATTTATCATGACGATGAAAAGGTGAATGTCTACGAGCATGAGATTGCTCTAATCGACAGCCTCCAGCCTAATGAAGTCGCTGTTCTGCTCTGTCACCAGCATCATGAGATTGCACCTTGGGGGGAACTGCTCTCCACCCGATCACAGTACCTGAAAGCTGCTGGATGCCTAACAGATGGTTCCGTTCGGGACGTCAAGCGTATTCGCCAGATGAACTTTCCTGTCTTTGCCGGAAATATCGGACCTCTCGATAGTAAGCATCGAGGCAAGCTGATGTGGTATGACGTTCCCGGAAAAATTCACGGAGTCAGCGTCAACAGCGGAGACTTTATTTTTGGTGATGTGGACGGAGTGGTGATCGTACCCCAGCAAATCACAGCAGAAGTCATGGAGAAGGCACTACAGAAAGTGAGGGAAGAAAATCAAGTACGTGGTATGTTGGAGAATGGAGTGAGCCTCGCCAAGACCTTTGAAGAGCATGGGATCTTGTGAGCGAAACACAACAAATTGTAGATTGCCATGTCAACATTTGGGATCCGGCCCACTACTCCCAGAGCTACTTAGAGCAAATTGCCAGAGTGCGGCCCGGAGAACTATTGATCCCAACAGATGCAGACTCTATCTTTGCGGCGATGGAGCTTGCGCACAAGGTGATCATCTTCTCTCCCCGCTATGGAGATTCAGTGGGAATTCAAGGGGAAGACAGCACAGTATTCAAGGCTGTTCGGAAGTATCCGGACAAGTTTGTGGGCTTTGCCTACTTTGATCCGAGGGAAGAAGAAGCCCTCGAAAAGCTCAAGACTGTGATCGAAGATCATGGTTTACAAGGCGTCAAGTATGGGCCGATTTACAATGGTGTGCCACTGGATGATCCTAGAATGGATCCACTCTATCGCTACTGTGTCCAAAAAGATCTACCGCTGACGCTGCACATGGGAACAACGTTTGCCCACAACTCACCACTGGAGCTAGGGCGTGCAATCCACGTAGATCCTATCGCACAGAAGTATCCGGATTTAAAGATCATCCTCGCCCACATGGGGCATCCCTGGTACGAAGAGTGTGTTGCCGTGATCCGCAAAAACCCCAATGTCTACGCGGAGGTTTCAGCTCTCTTTTATCGTCCCTGGCAATACTACAACATCTTAATCACGGCTCAGGAATATCTGGTTACAGATAAAATCTTCTTCGGCACTGACTATCCGTTCACCACGCTGGAAGAGTCCATTCGTGGCCTCAAAAACGTCAACCAGCTTGTGGAAGGTTCCAAGCTTCCAAGAGTCACAGACGATACCATCAACAGCATTCTCTATTCTTCTCCCTTCGAACACTGGTGGCACCAGAATCCAATAGGCTTGTAGTTCAGAAGTGGTGATGACGCTGGGCACCTTTTTGTTCGAAAGCTTCCTACCCCAGGGTGTGCTTACAAAATACAATACCAGAGCAGGAATGCATTAGCTCTTGTTTCCTACCACTGCTCTCGGCGAATCGCTGGTACTGAAGAAGGATCTACGCCGAACTCCTGTAGAAACTCCTCATACCAAACCTGTGTCTGTCCTGTATTGTAGTAGTACGCAATCGATGTATTCACCCAGTCCCTCCAGCGCTTGTCAGCCTCCATTCGGACACCTGCTGAAGATGCAGATTGGCGAATCGGTGAGGGCAGGACAATTTGCCCCCGGCCAATCTTCTTGCGCATCGCAATCAACGGAGGATGGAACAGCGAGACTGCATTGACTCTACCAGATTGGAACGCCGCGACAGATTCACCGTTACTCGGAAAACGAAGAATCTCTGCTTTGTTCAGACGCGCTGACACATAGGTGTCCATTGTCGTCCCTTGGGTCACAGAAATCTTAACCCCAGACTTGTTGAGATCTTCCCAAGTCTTGATGCTCAAGTCATCATCAGCAAGCACAGCCAACGCATAGTACAACAACGGTTGGGCTGGAAAATCTACGGCAAGAGCACGCTTGGGAGTGGCGTCCAAAACGAACATTACATCAATCTTGTTTGCTTGCAGAGCCGCGACAGCCGTGCCCCAAGTCACTTCGACAGGCTCAAATTTCACGTCCATCTCCTTGGCCATCTGTTTACCGATAGCTGAGCCTAATCCTCCCCACTCTCCGGTGGCTGGATTCTTTGAAAACCAGGGAGGAGCCTCGGTGACTCCTACACGGATCGAACCACGATCTTTGATGGCATCCCATGTTGATTGAGCAGATGCTGTTGCAACTAACGACATCAGTAAGACAAGACTGATAGCGAACCACTGCCAAGATAGTCGAGCATTCTTCATAGACTTCCTCTAGAGAAATGAGGTGGAACAATAACTTCAGATCATCTTCAATCTGAAGTGCGTGAGCCTAACTTTTTGACTAGCACTGTCAAGGGCTGTTCGAGAAGAAGAGATTGAGTGAGGTCTGGATGGGGAACAAGCTAGTAGTTCAACGTATTGAGAATATACTGACCTAAGCGAGAATACTCGTAATCGTGAGCAACCGGGTTATTTACAGTAAAATCTAAGTAGATCAAAGCAGGACGGCTGCTCAAGTTGGCAGGAGTGGTAAAGTTTAGTTCCCAAACTGAGGACCATGTTTCTTGCTGGAAGGTGTGCCTAGCAATACTAGAAGTCGCATTATCAAAAAGCTTTTCAGAATCCGTAGACACAACTATCGGAACATCATCTGCTGGTTCACCAGTCAATGCTATTCTTAGACTGTAATTTTTACTGGGTTCAAAAACTTTCAGTCCACAGTTACTACCCAAACAGGCCTGGTGCTCAAAACCCGGTTCAGGAATATAATCAATAGTCGCTGTTGCTTTATCGCTCACTTGATAATTATTATCCCTCACCCATACATGCACTTCTTGTAAACCTCGAGGTACGTTCTTGTCTAAAGTGAAGTGATCTATCCAACCCTGTCTGCGGCTCTTATCATCTAGTAGTACCCAACTGCCAGAATTGGCTGGAACGGTAGGATTTTGTGAAACGTAATAACTGTGAATATTCTGATCATCTACTGCACTGATATCTAAGCGGACACTTCTCGTACTTGTAGTTCGCTCATCTTGATTAAGTACGACCTTCAGAATACGAGGGGCAGCATTACCTCCATTGATTGTGAGAGAACTAGAGGAGCGGATTTGGCCCCCAGTATCTTGAACCCAGAAACGCAATTGCTGATTACCTGATTGCTTTTCAAACTCTATCTCTCTCTCTTCCCACTCCTTAGGTGGCAAAGGATAGTCTTTCCAGGACAGATTATCTTCTGTCACACACACTAAGTTTTTGTTGGCTTGTTCTGGACATCTAGCAATTGCCTCCCAGTGGGGATCATCTATTGCGGGGGTCAGCTCATTGACATTTTCACTAAGCAAATAAGCAGTTAATCCATAGTCGTCAACCGCGCTTAAATCGATCAGTAAGTTATTATTACTGGAAGACTGATAGGAAGAATTTCGATCATTGCTCCAACTTGTATTGATTGTAAGATCGCTAGGCAAAGCATCATCTCCATGATTGATCACTACATCCATTCGCTGGGCTAAGGAAATTCGTCTTTCGGATACTGGTCTCGGCTCATCCACAAACCAAACATAGATTGGAACGGTCTCAACTGCAGAGATAATTTCACGATCTAGATCTAAACCTAGGTCAACATTCTCTATGGTGCTGAAGTATCGTTCTCCATTAGCATTTTTCCACGGTGCAGAACAAAGATTTGAAGAAGTTGGCAAGGCTGGACGATTTGGCGATGTAGAGATGTAGTAGCAAGATATACCCCAGTTGTCTCTCGCACTAAGTTGAACATTGGTAATTCCCGCATACTCATTCGTTGTTAGTTCTATCAATCGCGTATCAAATGGGGCAACAGTATCGGTCTCTTTCATCGTCCACGGGCCAAGATCTGTGATTTTATTTTGCAGGATAGTAATGCCATCCTCACGCTGCTGATAGACCAAGTGGGAATCGTTATCGTAGCCACGTACTTCAAGAGTCAGATTTGTTCCGCTGTACAATCGGCTGAACCAGAGATACCCCTGCCCTCGTTTCTCAGTTCGGTCTAGTAGTTTTCCATCCAGATCCCGTAGAATGGTACCTGATGCATCGCTAATAATTGCTCGAATCAATGCTACATTTTCTGGCAATTGTGACGGACTACTGATGTTACTGCGACTAGTTAGCCACTGTAATTCAGCCTGCAGAGTACCTCCTTGCTGAGCTGGTGGAGGTGTTTCCTCTGTACAAGCCATCAACAACATAAAAATGACCAATCCCAGTGCCCATCGGAGAGAGAAACAGGTCCGCATATTCTTAGAAGCGCAAGTGGAAACCAGCTTCCCCGAGAGGTTGCCGGTCAAAATGTTGACGAAATTCAGAATCAGTCAGCAGTGGCCATTGCAGGCCCAAGCGTAATCTTTCCCAGAAGATAGCTCCTAACAATAGATCTATTCGGTTTTCCCTAGAATACAATCCTGCATCTCGAAATGTGTCTGAAGATTGCCAGACCATTAAGAAACCGCCCTGCAATTGAAAATCACGATTTGTCACAGGACTTACAAAGCCCACATCAAAGCTAGTCACATCCCCAGGATCATAATTTTTCTGATCTTCACCTTTCTGGATGTAGCCAGCACCGAGGTACAGCACCTGCTCCGGCTCTAATTGCCAGAACAGTTTTTGAGCGAATAGAAGCTGATTAAATTCTCGCGGTTCGACCACTGAGTCAGCGGTTGGCAACCGCACGCCACCCAGAGTAAGGCTATGGATTTTTTCCCGTAGAAAATCGCTATGTAGTCCTAGTCCTATTAGTAAATCTCCACGGCCACTTTCTGCATCGCTGTATAGAAAAGGTTGGGAAATCAGCCAATGCAGTTGCTGCCAGACACCACCAGCCTCAAAGTGATACCAAAATCGTTCGTTCTGATTAGCGGCATTCGATTCAACATAGTAAGCTGGCTCATCTGGGTACTTTTCTGGCCAAAATACCATTCTTGGTGTACTCAGCCATTCCCGATCCTGTAACCGCGATAAGGCCTGACGTTGCATCAGTTCAGGAGATCTTGGCAGTACTTCCCCAGCAAAAGCAGGACAAACCAAAGTAGGCTCCCAAGTCAAGCATAGTGAAGTTTCTGCCCGCAAACTTTGGTAACTCAGAAACAATAGACTTGCTAAACAGCAAATGGAGGCAAGGGCCTTGTTCACTATCTCTTTACTTCGTCTGGGGCGTCGGGTCAAATTGGGCAAAAACTACCTTTTACCGCTACCCTTCACACGTTGCCACTGTTGAGGAATTCTGCGGTTTTAACTGGGTTTTGACCGCGCTGGTCAACCTTGCACAATAAAAACCAAATCGCCTTTACCTAGGTCTGTAGATCACCTGACTTTCCCAGCTCTAAAAAATGTTTGACAATACGATCAATGGTCACCATCTTATGACATCGGTGTCATGACACCGATGTCATAATTTCTTGAGAAAGAGCATAACCACCAGCATGAAGCCGTCTTGCCCACGATTTACGATATAGCCAAAGCTGCGCAAGTCTCACCAAAGACTGTCAGCCGCGTAATCAACAATGATGCGCCTGTTCGTCTGGAGACCCGACAGCAAGTGGAGCAAGCTATGAACGAGTTGGGGTACGTACCATCCAAGGCAGCCCGCTCCATGCGCTCCAATCGCAGCGGAATTGTTGGCTTGATCACTGGAGCAGTGTCACAGTCTTCAGAACTTAGTGAACCACATGGCCTGCCAGATCTCTTCATTGTGCAAGGTATACAACGAGTACTCGCAGATGAAGAAATTACCCTGATGATTGCGGACACTGGTGGGCTGGCTAAGCGCATTCCAACACTAATCAACACCTTCCTACAGTACCGAGTGGAGGGACTGATCTACGTGGCAGACCGACACCAGCGAATTTCACTACCTCCACTTCCACAAGGACAACAGATGATCCTTGTGAACTGCTTCGATGATCAGGGCACACCAGCCATTGTTCCTGACGACCAAAAAGGTCAACGTGATCTAGTTTTGAACTTGATCAAGGAAGGACACCGACGCATTGCCTATCTTTGTTTGCATGAGTGCATTGCGACGGAATTGCGCATTGCTGGTTACCGAAAAGCCTTGGAGGCGGCAGGGTTGCCGTTTGACTTTGGTTTGGTACAGTGTGGTGATTTTGAGCGTTGCGAAGAAGAACCTCAACTCCAGTGGCAAATCATTCAATCATGGTTAGCTCTTCCCGATCCTCCGACCGTAATTTGTTGTGGTAACGACGAGATGGCAATGCGCATCTACGGAGTACTACGAACTCAGGGGATGGCAGTACCAGAAGCCATTTCCATCGCAGGCTACGACAATCACCGTTCCATTGCTGAAACCCTCTATCCTGCGCTGACGACCATGGAGTTGCCCTACGAATCCATGGGAATAGCAGCTGCGCAACGTTTGATGCAACTGATCCGTAACGAACCTAACGAAACACCGACCCTGCAACGTATACGTGGGGACGTGTTCTGGCGATCCTCTGTGATCGCTTGGCCCTGAGTTCCGGGCCATTTTTCTCAATCCGACAAGGAGAAACAAACAATGTCGATGATCAAGCAATTGACTAAGAAAGGCGTATTATTGGCCGGGACCGCCCTTCAAAGTCTCAAGAAAAACACAACAAACCGGCTAATGAACGCAATGCTGGCAGCCTTGGCGACTGTGGCACTTTCCTCAGTTGCTCACGCTGGTGGGCATAGCGCCTACAAAGGTCCAGATCTCAGTGGTCAAACGGTTACCATTGCTGGCCCTTGGTTAACTGCGGACGAAGAAAGCTTTGAGGCTGTCACTGCAGCTTTCGAAAAAGCTACCGGGGCTAAGATCGAATATGCAGGTTCAGACAGTTTTGAGCAACAGATTGTAATTGACATCAAGGCTGGAAGCCCTCCAAATCTAGCAGCCTTCCCTCAGCCCGGCCTTGCAGCCAACATGGCAGCTATTGATGGATTGGTACCTCTAGGTGATGATACCGCTGCTTGGGTACGTGACAACTACGCTGCTGGACAGTCCTGGGTTGACCTGGGCACTTACGCTGACAAGAGCGGCAAGGACCAGTTCTATGGCTTCTTCTACAACGTCAACGTCAAGTCACTGGTCTGGTACGTTCCAGAAAACTTTGAAGCTGATGGTTACGAGATTCCAAAGACCATGGAAGACCTGATTGCGTTAAGCGACCAGATTGTCAAGGACGGTGGGACTCCCTGGTGTATTGGCCTAGGTTCAGGTGACGCCACTGGTTGGCCTGCAACCGACTGGGTTGAAGACATCATGCTCCGCACTCAGACTCCAGATGTCTATGACGGCTGGGTTGCCAACTCCATCAAATTCAATGACCCGCGTGTGATCAATGCAATCGAAACCTTCGGTCAGTTCGCCAAGAACAACGACTATGTTGAAGGGGGAACTCGTGCCGTAGGAGCAACAGATTTCCGTGACAGTCCACAAGGACTCTTCAGCGTACCACCCAAGTGCTACATGCACCGCCAGGCCAGTTTCATTCCAGCGTTCTTCCCAGACGGAGTGCAAGTCGGCACGGACGCAGATTTCTTCTACTTCCCACAATTCGCTTCCAAGGCTTCCCAGCTAGGAAATCCAGTGCTTGGAGGTGGAACCTTGTTGGCCATGACCAAGGATAGCCCTGCCACTCGTGAATTCATACGCTTCCTACAGCATCCAATGTCTCACGAAATATGGATGGCTCGAGCCGGCTTCCTGACACCTCACAAGGGAGTCAACCTAGACAAGTACTCCAGTGAAATACTACGCAAGCAGGGAGAGATCTTGCTGAATGCAACGACCTTCCGCTTTGACGGCTCAGACCTGATGCCAGGGGCGATTGGTGCCGGATCTTTCTGGAGCCAGATGGTCTTCTACGTCAGTGGTGCTTCTGCACAGAAAGTAGCCGACAATATCCAGAACAGCTGGGACTCGATCAAGTAATTCTCTGATCTCCCACCTTGCTGCAACACCGGGTCTCTTGAGGCCCGGTCCTCTCCTTCTTTTTGAAAAGAATCGCCATGCTCGATCAGGTACTCGATGCGACCATTGCCGTTATTATAGGCGTGAGTAGCTGCCTGCTATATTTCTGGGGTACCAATCTATTGCTCGAAGCCTTGGTTCGTGACAAACAGACTGCCAATGGCCAGATTGAAAGTCGTGATGAATTGCGTCACGCAATCCGGCCGTGGCTATTTGTATTGCCGGCACTCTCTCTTCTTTTCACTTATCTGGTCTATCCAGTCTTCGAGACTGTCTGGCTAAGTTTCCACGACTTCACTGGGGAACGCTGGGTAGGCTGGAGCAACTACACCTGGGCTTTGGCAAATCCAGAGTTTTTGCAATCCATTGGGAACAACTTTCTCTGGCTACTAGTCGTCCCTTCACTAAGCGTAGTCTTTGGATTGATTGTCGCTGTGTTAGCGGATCGTGTCTGGTGGGGTACAATTGCCAAGTCGCTGATTTTCATGCCGATGGCCATTAGTTTTGTTGGAGCCAGCGTGATCTGGAAGTTCGTCTACGACTTCCGGGGTCCGGGCTCAGATCAGATCGGTATCCTCAATGCGATCGTAGTTGGACTCGGTGGTGAACCACAGGCCTGGATCACCATTCCCTTCTGGAACAACTTCTTTTTGATGGTGATCCTGGTCTGGATTCAGACAGGCTTTGCAATGGTCATCTTCAGTGCAGCCTTACGGGGAGCGCCCAAGGAAACACTGGAAGCCGCCCAAATTGACGGGGCCAGTGAGCTAAAGATCTTCTTTCTGATCATGATTCCGCAGATTATGAGCACGATCATTGTGGTCTGGACAACCATCACCATCATTGTGCTGAAAATTTTTGACATTGTGCTCGCAATGACCAACGGCCAGTGGGAAACCGAGGTACTTGCCAACCTGATGTTTGACTGGATGTTCCGTGGAGGTGGTGACTCCGGAAGAGGTAGTACGATTGCTGTGTTCATTATGCTCGCCGTGATTCCCATCATGGCTTGGAATATTCGAAAATTCCGTGAAGAGGAGCAGGGTCGATG